>Ga0326728_10003304_pt1 | contig 50607 bp, 54 predicted proteins | sample MB3enrmetagenome_FD_207602 | JGI IMG/M metagenome (GOLD analysis project Ga0326728, IMG submission 207602) | Lab enriched peat soil microbial communities from McLean, Ithaca, NY, United States - MB31MN | ecosystem: Environmental > Terrestrial > Soil > Wetlands > Peat | place: USA: New York... | reverse complement strand
AGCGGCAAGCGCCCTCCGTGGTTGGCAACATCGCATACACCGAATTGTCGACGCCGCTCACAACACGCCATTTTATGAACTACGGGCATGGAGAGATCTATGGCATAGCCTCCACGCCGGACCGTTTCCTGATGCGCGAGCTCGGAGCCAGAACGCCGATTCAGGGTCTCTGTCTTACGGGGCAGGATGCGGCCGGCCTTGGCGTAGTGGGCGCCCTGTTTGGCGGAGTCATCGGCGCCTCGGCCGCAACCAGGAAGAACCTCTTTTCGGTCGTATCGAAGCCCCATGCGACAGCGGCGAAATCGTTGGCGTAAACGAGCCAGGCACAGGCAAGGCCGTTCCACCCATCTCGTCGAGTGCATCATCGCCGATGCGCTCACCGAGGCAGATTGATCCCCTGAAGTCGGCTTGTGGGAGGTTCCGGACGGATGACGGGCAAACGTGAAGTAATCCCAAGGGAACGTTGGCCGACAGTTCGCTCATTTGCTTGTGAAACCAGTGGTCCACATCCCTCAAACTGACTGAATTGGGCCAAATATGTAAAATATGCCCACAGGAAAATTGAGCATGAGCGTCGTGTGTTCCTTAATCCGGCTTCTCGAACGTAGGAACCATTGAAAAGTATCAATCGAGTTCTTTTGTCTTTTGGGTTCATCCCCGCCGTGTGGTTTCTTCTATTGGTTACAATCGGCGGCTGGTTGGTTCCCGGCTACAGTTCAATCGCTCAACAGGCAAGCGAACTCACCCTTATCGGAGGCGCGCCCCGGATAGCGGTGGACCTCGCAGCGATAGGCGTTGGTATATTCCTTGCGATCTTTGCCGTTGGGCTTTGGAGAGCGTCTGGAAAGCCTATCGCTTTCGGCGCGCTTGCCTGGATTCTATTCGGTCTGTCGATGGTCTCCAATGGTATCTGGATCATGGGCAGCCCCATGCACGGCGCCTACGGGCTGGGGCTGATAGTGATGGTCGCTCCAGCCTTGTCCATGGTTGAAATCGGCGGCACCGAAGAGGGTAACAGAACCTATTGGATCACCGGAATCATCAGCTTTATAGGCATCTTTTACTTTTGGCTCAATACGCTGGGGTACGATCCTGTGCATTATCGCGGCTTAACCCAACGCATTTATGCGTCCCTCACTCTACTGTGGCCTGCCTGGGCTGCATATCGTCTCCTGTACGGAAACCGTCCGCGGGGTTAGATGTCTGTAACTTCCATTGCGGTAGCGGCGCGTTAGGGGTAATGAATAAGTTAGCCTGCGGAAAGTAAAAAGTTATCCAGCAACTCCCGGATAACGGCAGCTCTTCCAGAATCTAGTACCGAGGAGAGGTGACAGCATGCGCAAAACACTCGGAGTCACATTGCTTCTATTGAGCCGCAATTGTTCTAGCGGGCGAGGCATTGTGAGCCAACCGCCCTTTCCGGCCCAAGCGTAGCAAGGGGACCGACACACTGCAGAACACCTTCCGGAACATTGTTGCCATCGCCCTTGACAATTTGCCGCCTCGGCGCGATGATTATGACTAATAGTCGTAAATGAGTATTGGTCATTAATGAATAATAGTCGAAAGTCTCGTGCCATCACTGTTATTGGAACTTCGGCGTCCGATAATCTTCCCCACTTGCAAGGCATGGGGCGCCGTCAACGTCGTGCCGCCGAAACGCGCCTCCGCCTGTTCCGTTGCGCTCTTCAACTTTTTTCCGAACGCGGCTTTCCCAACGTTACGGTCGAAGACATCACCGAGGCAGCGGACGTCGGCAAGGGTACCTTCTTCAATTATTTCGAGAGCAAGGATCATGTACTGGGTGTAATGGCTGAAATTCAGCTCGGTAAGGTGAGAGAAGCCTTAACGCTGGCCGAATCTGGCAAAGAGACCATTTATTCGGTGCTGCATCGTCTGTTCCTTCGCGTCGGGGAGGAACCTGGGCGCAGTCCCGACCTCGCCCGTGCCCTGATCTCCTCTTTTCTGGCGAGTGAGAGCGTTCGTGGGCTTGTCGACCGCAACATGTCCGAAGGCCGCAAGATGGCTGCCCAGGTTGTCGCCGCTGGGCAAAAGCGCGGAGAGATCGACCCTGGCTTGAAAAAAGAAAAGGTTGCGACCCAGCTTCAGCAGACATTCCTGGGAACCCTCCTGCTCTGGTCGCTTCACGGTAAGCCTGCGCTCGAAACCTGGATCGAAGAAAGCTTTAAACATTTCTGGAGGGCAATCACCATCTCCGGTCAAGAGCAAGAGCAATGAACTGCAATCTCCGTACTGCCGTCATCCTGTCGCTAGCGATACCCATCTTTGGCGCGCTCAGCACGGCCCAGGAACTAACACCCTACCGCCTCACGTTACGCGATGCCACTCAGAAGGCTCTGCAGGCCAACCTCAACGTGCTCGTCGCCGACACACGGGTCGAGGAAGCCGAGGGCACTCGCATGCGCCGCCTATCGGCCGCGCTGCTTCCACAGGTACGCGCGCAGAGCTACGCCAACTACCAGAACCGTTACCTGAGCGCTTTTGGAATTTCGCTTCCAGGCGTTCCCGGAGTGGTTGGACCGTTTTCCAATTACGACTTTCGCGTCTATGCGGAGCAGAACATCATCGATCTTCAGAGCTATCGCGGGTGGAAGGCAAGCGAGCGCGCCCTGGATGCCGGCAAAATGGATTACCAGGATGCACGCGATCTCATCATCCGTGCCGTTGCCAGCCTCTATCTCAATGCCCAGTCGGCGGCGGCACGTGTCGATGCCGCCCAATCCCGCGTCACCGACTCGGATGTCCTGTACAAGCTCGCAAAAGACAGGCATGACGCTGGGACCGCGACGGGCGTTGACGTGTTGCGTTCGCAGGTCCAGTTCGCGAATGACAAGCAAGCTCTGCTGGTCGCGCAGAATTCTTACAAACAGTCGCTGCTCTCCCTCGCGCGCAACTTGGGCATGAAACCGAGCACGCCTTTGGAACTTGCCGAGCCGCTCCAGTATCAGCCTCTAACCCAGCCTCAGGCCGAAAGCCTTGTGCCTTTGGCAGTCCTCACGCGCCCCGATTATTTGTCGCTTGCCATGCAGCGTCAGGGATTGGTCGAGCAGCAACGCGCCAGCCGCGCCCGCTATTATCCGAAAGTCAGCGTCAACGGGAATTATGGCGGGATTGGCCGCAGTATTGGAGGCGTGCAGGGCACAGGCCTGATTCAAGGCCAGATCGACTTTACGGTATTTGATCGCGATCGCAGTGGCGAGGCGCAGGAACTTGCCAGCCGGGTCAAACGCATCGACGATCAAATTGCGGATTTGCGCCGTGCCATTGAAGAAGAGATCCGCGAGGCGCTGCTGAATCTCGAGTCCGCGGCCGAACAGGTCGCTGTTGCCAAGGAAGGGCAGGATCTGGCGCAGCGTGAACTCGAACTTTCGCGGGATCGTTTTCAGGCGGGCACGACCAATAACGTGGAAGTGGTCACTGCCCAGGACGAACTTGCCCGCGCACAGGAGAACTACATTCTCGCCGTCTCTAGCCACGCCGACGCCAAGTTTGCGCTGGCTCGCGCTGTGGGGGATACGGAGAAGAACATTGGACAGTATATGGGAAACCCGTAAGCGATTTGTCGGCCGGGCGGTGAGCCATGTTGCGACTAAGTGTTCACGCCCGCGAGGTTTGAAGCTATGAAACGGCTTATACCGATTCTGATCCTGCTGGCGGCGGTGATCGCTGCCGGCGTGTATTTTTATCCGCGTCTGACCAACAAATCGGAGCCCGAGAATCAGATCACGCTTTCGGGCAATATCGAAGCTCACGAGAGCCTGGTGAGCTTTAAGGTGCAGGGGCGTATCGTCGATCTGCCGGTCGAGGAAGGCCAGTCGGTTGAGCAAGGCGCGTTGCTTGCACGCCTGGATGACGCCGATTACAGGCAGAAGGTCCGGATCGACGAGGCCACGGTTCACGTGCGCGAATCGAACCTCGTGCTCACACTCGCTGGAACTCGCGAGCAGGAAGTGAAGGCATCGCACCAAACCACACTCGATGCGCAAGCCGATGAGCAGGAGAAGAACCTCGACTACGAGCGCGCCCAACGCCTCTTCAGCAAAGATGAGATCTCCGCGCAGGACCGCGACCTCGCCGAGACTGCTCTGAAGCGTGCCGAGGCGACTTTCCGGGCAGTGCAGCAGCGCTATAACGAAGCTGTCGAAGGCAGCCGCAAAGAAGACATCGCGATCGCTCGCGCCAATCTCAGGGAAGCCAACGCTAATTTGGGGCTATCGCGAGTCACGTTAGGCTACACCACCCTCCGCGCCCCGTCTGCCGGTGTGATCACCGTGCGCCAAACTGAACTCGGAGAGGTGGTCGCTCCCGGCACTCCGGTGGTCACGCTCGCCGACCTCGATCACATCTGGCTGCGGGCGTATATCGCCGAAACCGATCTGGGCCGCATCCGCTGGGGCCAGGAAGCAACCGTCACCACCGATACCTATCCCGGCAAGCAGTACCGCGGACGGGTGTCATTCATCTCCTCGAGTGCCGAATTTACGCCCAAGAGCGTTCAGACCTACAAAGAGCGCGTCACCCTCGTCTATCGCATCAAGATCGACATCGACAATCTCAATCACGAACTTAAACCCGGCATGCCCGCTGACGCCCACATCGATCTCGCCGCAGCCAGCCCAAACGCGCGCCAACAGGAAGTTGCGCCGCAGAAGTAATAGGTAATGACGGAGCAACCCCAATCCGCAATCATCGCCGAGAGGCTTACGAAGAGCTTTCCCGGCGTGCGCGCCGTCGATCACCTGAGTTTTGACGTGAGTTCCGGAGAAATCTTTGGCCTGGTAGGTCCCGACGGCGCCGGAAAAACGACCACGCTCCGTATGCTCGCTGGCATCATGCCGCCCGATGAAGGGACAGCCAGTGTCGCTGGCTTTAATGTCGCCCGCGATCCCGAAGGCGCTAAGCACCATCTCAGCTACATGCCACAGCGCTTTGGACTTTATGAAGACCTCACGGTCGACGAAAACATTCGCTTCTACGCTGATCTGTTCGGAGTGAGAAAGTCTGAGCGCGAAGATCGTTCCACACAACTGTTGCAGGCAGCCGGCATGGCCGAATTCCGCAAACGTCTCGCCGGGAAACTTTCCGGCGGTATGAAGCAAAAGCTGGGCTTGGTCTGCGCGCTTACACATCGTCCCAAGGTGATCCTGTTGGATGAGCCGACGACGGGCGTCGATCCCGTTTCGCGGCGCGACTTCTGGCGCATCCTTTATGAACTCGCCTCGGAAGGTGTGGCGATACTCACCTCCACCGCCTACCTCGACGAAGCGGAGCGCTGTCATCGCGTCGCCTTACTCCATCAGGGTAAGCTGCTCTTCTGCGACACGCCTGCAAATCTCAAGGCCAAGCTGGGCAAAGGCGTCTTGTCGGTCACCTCGTCCGATCCACGCAGATCGCGTGACCAACTCGAACACGCGGCTGGGATTTCAAGTCTGGTGCTGACCGGCGACGGCCTACACGTAGTGGTTGACGATGCAGCCCGCCGCATCCCCGAATTCGAGGCCCGGCTGAACAGCGCGCACGTTCCATTCGACACGATTCAACAAGTCACGCCCACGATTGAGGATCTCTTCGTCAATGCGGTCAGCAGTGGAGCGTCAGTCCATGCCTGATGCCAACAATTCTGTCGTAATCGAGAACCTGCTCAAGAAGTTCGGCGATTTTGTAGCCGTCGATCGCATCAATCTCGCGATCCGCAAAGGCGAAGTATTTGGCTTTCTCGGACCGAACGGAGCCGGCAAGTCCACGACCATCCGCATGCTCTGCGGTCTGCTAACGCCAACATCGGGCCGTGCGCAGGTGGCAGGCTACGACGTTGGCCGTGAGCCCGAATCCGTGCGCCAGAACATCGGTTACATGTCGCAGAAGTTTTCTCTCTACAACGATCTCAAGGTGATCGAAAACATACGCCTGTTCGCTGGCCTCTATAGCGTGCCTTCAAACCAGCTCAGAGAGCGAATCGAATGGGCACTGGAAATGGCGAACCTCAAAGGGCAGGAGAATCTGATTACCGGTACACTCCCAGGCGGGTGGAAGCAACGTCTCGCCTTGGGCTGCGCGGTGCTGCACAAACCGCCCGTGATCTTTCTGGATGAGCCCACTTCCGGTGTCGATCCCATTTCGCGGCGCCAGTTCTGGGACCTCATCCAACACATGGCGGAGGAGGGTGTGACCGTCTTCGTAACCACGCATTACATGGAAGAGGCCGAATACTGCAACCGTCTTGCCCTGATCTTTCGCGGAAGGATCGTCGCCCTGGGCACGCCTTCAGAGCTGAAGCAGAAATCGATGCAAGGCGAACTGCTGCTGGTCGAGTGCGAACCGCTGGGCAGCGCAGTGGAAGTCCTGCAATCCGCTCCGGATGTGATGGATGCCGCGGTTTTCGGGAACGCTTTACACCTGGTTGTGCGTGATGCTGCCGCTGCGATCCCGCAGGTTCAGAAGTATCTGTCGGATCACAGCATCACCGTGGGCCATATCGAGAAGATACGTCCTAGTCTGGAAGATGTTTTCGTCTCTCTTACAAGTACGCACGATTCGGAAAAGGAACGGACAGCATGACCTTGACTCGCTTCCTGGCCGTGGCTCGGAAAGAGGTGATCCAAATCCTTCGCGACTCGCGCAGCCTGATCATCGTCGTCATCATGCCGGTGGTTCTGGTGCTGCTGTTCGGTTACGGGGTCAACCTCGATCTCAAGGGTCTGCCCGTTTACGTGTATGACCGCGACGGCAGCCAGCAGAGCCAGGATCTTTTGAAGCGTTTTCAGGCCAGCGCGTACTTCGACGTTGTGCGGGTTGTGAACGACTATCCCGCGCTCGCCCGATCGCTCGATGACGGCCACGCCAAAATGGGGATCGTTGTCCCGTGGGATTTCTCTGAGCGTCTGCATGAAGGCCGCCCGGTCCAGGTGCAGGCGCTCGTCGACGGCTCTGATGACAACACGGCCAATGTACTCATAGGCTATGCACAAGCGGTTGTCCAGGGCTATTCGTCGGACATCCAACTCGACTGGCTTCGCAACCGCGGCCAACTCGCCCAGCTTGCTGCCGTCAGTGTTGAAACCCGCACCTGGTACAACGAGGATCTCGAGAGCAGCGCCTTCATCGTTCCCGGCGTGCTTGCTCTGGTCATGTCCGTGATCGGAGCGTTCCTCACCTCGCTTACCATCGCACGCGAATGGGAACGCGGCACCATGGAGCAGTTGATCTCAACTCCGGTCACGCCCGTTGAGATCATGCTCGGCAAGCTGGTGCCCTACTTCATCATCGGAATGTTCGACGTCGTCGTCTGCGCCCTGATCGCCATCTACTGGTTTCAAGTTCCTTTCCGAGGATCTTTTCTGACTCTGCTGGTCAGTTCCGCCATGTTCATGGTGGTCGTGCTTTCGCTCGGGTTCTTTATTTCCGTGATCTCCGGGAGTCAGCTCGCGGCAAGTCAAATCGCGCTCCTCATCACTTTCCTTCCAGCGTTCCTGCTGTCTGGATTTCTATATTCGATTGAGCAGATGCCCATCGTTCTGCAGTGGATCACTCGTATCCTGCCGGCGCGTTACTACGTCTCGGTGCTGAAGAAGATCTTTCTCAAGGGAACGCCCACGGCCTTGCTCTACCCCGACCTTGTCCCGCTGGCTGTGTTCACACTCGTGCTGGCGCTGCTCGCCACCCGTTCGTTCCACAAGAGGCTGGCGTAAGGAGACGATAAGCGATGTTGGCGCGCCTGAAACAGATGTTGATCAAAGAGTTCATCCAGGTCTTCCGCGACAAACGCACCCGGTTCGTGCTTTTCGCTCCGCCGATCATTCAGATGCTGGTCTTCGGGTACGCAGCCACTTTCGAGATTCATCATGTGCCAACCGTCGTGCTCGATCTCGACCACAGCCAGGAGAGCCGCGAACTGATCTCTCGCTTTACTTCGAGTCCCTATTTCGACGTGCAGCGCCAACTGACGGACTATCGCCAACTCGGCGATCTTATCGACCAGGGAAAGGCTACCGTCGGTCTCGAGATTAATGCCGGTTTTGCCCAGAACCTGCGCAAGGGTCAGACCGCGCCCCTGCAAGTGATCGTCGATGCGACCAATTCGAACACTGCCCTGATCGCCTCGGGCTACATCACGCAGATCGCACTCGGCTTTGCGCAGGACTATCAGAAAGACCGCATCTACCGCATCTCACCGCAAATGATCGAGGCAATCCCCTCGGTGCAGCTTGCGCAGCGGCCATGGTACAACCCCGACTTAAGGAGCCGCTGGTTTTTCGTGCCCGGAATAATCGGCAGTCTTACCCTTGTGCTCGTGGTTACTCTGACGGCTTTTGCCGTGGTTCGCGAACGCGAGATCGGGACTCTCGAGCAGATCATGGTGACGCCCATCCGCCCGGCCGAGTTTATCCTCGGCAAGACGCTGCCGTTCTTTCTGATTGGCCTCTTCGATGTCTCGCTAATCGCGACAGTAGGGACGTTGTGGTTTGAGGTTCCGTTTCGCGGTCAGATTATGGTGCTGTTCGCTGGGGCCATTCTTTTTCTCCTGTGCATGCTCGGGGTGGGTCTGTTGATCTCGACGGTCTCGTCCACGCAGCAACAGGCAATGGTGACCTCTTTCTTCTTTATCATGCCCGCCATTACTTTCTCCGGCTTCGGATTCCCCATCAGCACGATGCCGCAGTGGCTGCAATATCTGACTTATCTCAGCCCGCTGCGCTATTTTCTGGTGGTGCTGCGGGGCACGTATCTAAAGGGCGTCGGCATGGAGATTCTCTGGCCGCAGATGCTCGCCATGGCCGCTTTAGGAACCGGTCTGCTCGCGATTGCCGTCCTGCGCTTCCATAAAGCGCTCGACTAAGCCTTCGGGCTGACCTCTTCGAGGCAGCAGTTCGCGGTAGGTGTCCGGACAAAGATTCGGCAGTTTGTGTTGTTTCCAGTGCGTCCAGAGATACTCTACGGGGCTCAGTTCCGGTGCATAGGCCGGCAGACACTCCAGCGACAGCCCGCGTTGCTGTCGCGCGAAGTCCCACACCAAGCGGCTGTGATGACTCCGAGTGCTGGAGGAGCAATTGCAAATCGTCGAATATCATTCACCGCCAACGTCAGGGCCACTGTTGGGGAGCTTGCGAACGCGATGAAAGAACATAGCGAGCGGTATGCATAGCAACGAAAGAAATCCCAGTAAGCGAAAGTTGTCAGCGTAAGCCAGGAGAGATGCCTGCTGCTGAATCATTTCGTAAAGCATCCCCAGCGCCTTTTGATGAGCGGTGTAGGCATCTACCCCTGGGAGGTGGAACGTTGTCTCCAGGCCATGAAGGACCTTCATCACCGCAGGATTTCCAGCCGTGATGTTTGCCACCAAATAATTCTGGTGAACTTGCGAGCCACGCACCAGAAAGGTGGTGACACTCGCAATGCCGACGCTGCCTCCGATGTTACGCATTAAGTTGTAAATCCCAGCCGCATTTCCGATTTCTTCCTTGCGAAGCCTGCCCATGGTCATGGTGGTAAGGGGAACAAAGATGAAGCCGCTCGCGAAGCCATTGATTAAGTTTGGCAGTACGATGGAGCTCATAGAGATGCCAAGATTGATGTGACTCAGCAGCAAAGTGGAGTAACCGAGGATACCAAAGCCACACGCCAACAACAGACGACTGTCGATAGAATTGACCAACGTCCCCACCAAAATCATCGATAGTACGGAGCCAATGCCGCGTGGACTGACCGCCAAGCCGCTGTCCAGTGCCGGATAACCCATCAAAGTCTGTAGAAATAACGGCAGCATAGCCGTGACGCCATAGAGAACAAAACCGAAGAGACCCGTGATCAGCGTCCCTACGCCGAAATTGCGGTCGCCGAGCACACGCAATTGCACAATCGGCTCTCGATGGATGAATTCGCGGAAGATAAAGCCAGTCAGTGCGATCACGGAAATAGCGGCTATCCATCGTATCCAATCCGCCGCAAACCAATCCGCCTCCTGGCCTTTGTCGAGCAGCAACTGCAATGTGCCCAGCCAAATGGCCATCAAGCCAAACCCGAGATAATCGATTGCCCCTCGAAATGCCTGCCTGATGTAGGGCGGGTCTTCGATGAACATGTTGACCAGAAACAGAGCCAGTAACCCGACCGGAAGATTGATGTAGAAGATCCAGCGCCAGGAATAACTGTCGGTAATCCATCCTCCCAAAGTCGGACCGATTACCGGCGCGACCACAATCCCAAGGCCATAAGCAGCCATCGCGGTGCCCAGTTTCTCGGGTGGAAAGCTTTCCAGCAAGATGGACTGGGCCAAAGGTTGCATGCCTCCTCCACCGATACCCTGTATGATCCGGGCGACGATCAGCATGGGCATGTTGATGGCTATCCCGCAGAGCAGAGAGGCGCCCGTAAACACCACGATTGAAATGATCAACAGACGTTTGCGTCCAATGCGTCGAGTAATCCATCCGGTGGCGGGAAGCATGATCGCGTTGGAAACCAGATAGCTCGTTAGAACCCACGTGGATTCGTCCGTGGTAGCCGAGAGATTCCCAGCAATATGCGGCAGCGCGACATTGGCAACCGAGGAGTCGAGCACGACCATGAAGGTCGCGAGCATCACAGATACCGCAATCATCCACGGGTTCGCTGAAGGTCTCCACTCAATCTGCTCCGACCCCGTATCTTGCGGCGTGCGACTGAGCGTACTCATCCGGCTTTCCGTTCGTGTTGCTCCCTGGTTCCTGTTGAGAACTCTTCTTTTCCGGGACCGGCAATCCGGTGAAGGACCTGCTCTGACACGTACTCTCACAGCCAGCCGCGAATTTCCCGTGCGCCTTCTGGGCCCTGCCGGTGTATGACTACACGGTCATTCTACTCTACTGACTAGTCATAATAGAATCGCGTATGATCTGAAACTGTAGCGCGCGAGCTCGGAGGGGCAATCTGGAACTTGATGAAAAGCAAACGGCAAGTGGTATCTGAATTTCGGCGTGCGGAAATCGTCGATGCTGCGCGCTCGGTATTCGCCCGCAAAGGGTTTACACGCGGCATCATGGATGCGATTGCAAAAGAGGCGGGAATTGCAAAGGGAACGGTGTATCTCTATTTTCGATCTAAGAGAGAAATATATAGGGCTGTTCTCGATCAGGACATGGAATTTCTCAAGAAGGGCACGCTGGAGCGGATGGACGCGGCAAAGAGTCTGAAAGACAAAATCAGGGCATTCACCCTGGCTCGACTGGAGAACGCAGAGGCAAGAAAAGAGTTCTTTCGAATCATGGACACCGAATCCGGAAGTTTGTCCTTCTCGCGAAGCCAATATCATGATTGGCTTCGCGAACCAGTCCTCCGTCTAGCCGCGGCCATCGAGGATGCGTCTCGACGAGGCGAAATTCATCGTGTACCTTCCGAGAAAGTAGCGTGGATCATCGCCGATATGACCAGAGGAACGATTCAACGCAGGCTACTGGGGCCAAGCGATTCCTTAACGAGCGAAGATTCTGAATTTCTGCTCAGCTTTATTTGGGCGTCCCTCGCGATTAAGTCAGACGTCGCGAAATCCTAACGTCGATCTTGGCATGCGTGCTGGTTTCGATGAAATCATAGTCTTCCTCCAATAATGAAACCTGCATCAGGACTCGACACCGGGGCTTGGAATGATCGTTTCGGAAAACCCCGCCGGAGCCGAGACCTTAACGCCGACAGCGGTCAGTTTGTGCTCGGCCGACCGGAGAATCAGAAGAACAAATCATGCAAGCTCCGGTTGCCGACGGCGGCGGAGTTTTTCCCTGAACTGGTGAACCCCCCAGGCGGATGCCATCACCGGGAACCTTCGCTGGATATAGAATGCCGCCATTCGAACCGGCCAGTTCGAATGGCCAGCCTGACCTCCGTGCGTATGGAGGCCAGGGCTCGCGTCAAATGCGAGGTACATCGGCAAGACGGTTGCTGTTTTGGAAAGGGATCATCCAGCCGGGATATTCCGGAGGAAGTGCGCTTACTTCATCGAGATTACGCATCTCATCTTGGGTGAGCTGAAGCTCGACGGCAGACAAATTCTGCTGAAGCTGATCGACGCGCTTGGCTCCGATGATGGCAGATGTAACGAACGGCTTGGCGAGAATCCAGGCCAGTGCAACGGCGGCGATACTGGTCTCGTGGGTCTGCGCGACGGGGCGAAGGACGTCGAGGATACGCCAGGTACGCTCCTTATCCACAATCGGAAAATCAAAAGCGGAGCGCCGCGAGTTCTCGGGTTTCTGATTTTCGCGGGAGTACTTACCTGAAAGGAGTCCTCCGGCCAGTGGACTCCAGACTAGGAGTCCCGTGCCCTGGTCCTGCAGCAGAGGTACGATCTCCCTTTCGAGATCGCGGCCTGCTATGGAATAATAGGCCTGCAGAGTATCGAACTTCCCAAGATTCTTCGCCTCGGAGATTCCGATTGCCTTCATGATCTGCCAGGCATACCAGTTGGAGCAGCCGATGTAGCGAACTTTTCCCTGCGAGACAAGGGTATCGAGAGCACGGAGAGTTTCCTCGACGGGTGTAACAGAATCAGAACCATGGATTTGATATAGGTCGATGTAGTCAGTCTTTAGACGTTTAAGGGAGGCTTCAACCGCATCCATGATGTGTCCCCGGGAAGCGCCGACATCGTTACGGCCAGGACCGGTCCGCCCGAAGGCTTTCGTGGCGATCACGATGTCCTTGCGAGCGATGCCAAGGTTAGCGATGGCCTGGGCGAGAAATTTCTCAGATTCGCCATTGGTGTAGACATCCGCCGTATCCACGAAGTTTATGCCTGCATCCAACGAAAGCCGGAGAAGTTCATCCGCGAGACTCTGTTCAACTCCCGCAACAGGCTTCCACATGCCGTCGCCAGCGGCGAAGGTCATAGTGCCGAGGCAGAGTTCAGATACGAGAAGGCCAGTGTGACCGAGGGTATTGTATTTCATGGGCACCTTTGTGTATTGAGATTGATTATGCAGTGATTTAGATGTGACCAGCGCCCGGGCGATTCGCTTTGATAATGTGTGTGAATCGTGCGTGAAGGACGCCGGAGTGGCTGGACGCCCCGACCTGATACCAATCGCCAGCTGCAGCGACCCGCTATTCTCTTTCAATTCCGCAGGCTCAGTCCCGCCGTGTAGACATCACACCGGTGCTCGCAAGACACTCGAAGCCGTTCTAGCTCGTGCATTGCCGTGCGATTGGTGTTGATCTTAGGCAGCGAAACTTGAGCCGATGCGCAAGCCGGTGGAGGCGGGCATTCCGGTAAAGGTGAACGTCGCGCGACCGCCGTCACTGCCCGCATCTCTTGGCACTCGGACATTTGTGCCGAATCTTCCATGACTGATCGGCGATCTAATGACGAGTAGGAGAGACGTGCATGCCAAAGATTGTTCGTTTTGATAAGTTGGGCGGGCCGGAGGTTTTGGAGATTGTAGAGGAAACCTCAAAGCAGCCAGGCAAAGGTGAGGTGCGGTTACAGGTGGAGGCGGCAGGATTGAACCGGGCGGAGTTGATGTTCCTCCGTGGCCAATACCTCGAACAGCCAAAGTGGCCCGCTGGCATAGGTTATGAGGCGGCAGGTGTGGTTAAAGCTGTAGGCCCCGATGTGGACAAAAGTTGGGTAGGCAAATCGGTCGCCACGATTCCAGCCTTTTCCATGAACGACTACGCCATGCTGGGCGAAGAGGTCATTGCTCCGGCTGCGGCCTTAGGTGAGTATCCAGCGAAGCTGTCGCCGCCGGAGGGTGCGGCGGTGTGGATGCAGTACCTGACGGCGTATGGCGCGTTGGTCGCGATTGCGCATCTGGCAAAAAGCGATTTTATAGTGATCCCGGCCGCGTCGAGCAGTGTGGGCATTGCCGCGATACAGATTGCAAAAGCTGAGGGCGCTATTTCGATTGCGACGACACGCAAGAGCAATAAGAAAGCTGAGTTGCGTTCGCTGGGCGCGGACCATGTGATTGCTACCGAGGAAGAAGACATCGTGGCCCGTGCGAAGGAGATTACCGGCGGCAAAGGCGCGCGAGTGATCTTTGATCCGGTCGCCGGGCCGCTTTTGGAAAAGCTCGCCGAGGCTGCTGCGCCAGGCGGAGTTGTCTTTGAGTATGGCGCGCTTTCGATGCAACCCACACCCTTCCCGCTGTTTACGGCGCTGGGTAAGGGTCTAAGCATTCGCGGCTATACGTTGATGGAAATCACGCGCAATCCTGAGAAGCTCGCGGCGGCGAAGAAGTACGTGTACGAGCGGTTGGCAGATGGACGGTTCCGTCCGAAGATCGCGAAGATATTTCCGTTTGCGCAAACGGTGGATGCCTACAAATATCTCGAATCGAATGCGCAGGTGGGCAAAGTTGTGATTACTGTTCCGTAATTCACCTGGACACATAACTGGAAAGCCCGCTGCTGGCGGGCTTTCCTACAGCGGAGAACTCGAGATCAGTCACGAACGGGAGGCTTCGGATCTGCTCCAGCTACGGGCGAATGGGTGGTGCAGCCTTCACGATGTCCACGATCATCGCAAGTCCATTACTAATGGACAATGGAAATTATGGGACGCATTCTTGGTCGTCCAGCGAAGAAGCTTCTATTTCCTTAAGACGCTTAGGGTTAGCGCTCCTTGTCCGAACCCTTCAAAGTTCACGTACCGTGAACATCGCGAAACAGCGAACGGCGACGACGACAAGCCTCCTCGCCAGACTCCACACGCGGAAGCGACCCCGCATAATCTTATCCTTCGTAGCCTTGCGTTAGGTTCCTAGAGTCGTGCGGCCAGACTTCAGGGAAATCGAATTCGCGCCTTGCGCCGCAATTCTCTTAGTTCGTCAAAACAGGGGGCGCATTGTCGGATGTGAGCGAGGAGGCGAAAGAGTTCACCGTCCGGGTGTTGGTGCGTAAGTTGTAGCAGGGCTTCCTGCCCGGGACAGTCGATGCGCTGAGGATTGGGAAAGTCTTTGTGCACGACCCTGTCGAATGCATCGAGCAGTTCTTTCTCAGAGTCCATTGTGCACGCCCCACTGTATTTTGACCTCCAGCAGAATCCCACGATCCATGACCGGTGTCGATCAAAATCGACGCGCGCGTCGGTCCTCCTTCGCAACGCGCAAGATCAGGTCATCCGTTAGCGCGTGACGCTCGTCATGTGCGGCGATCCGGAAAGCTCAGGGTCCCTCCCTCTCGAGAGTGAGACCCGCAACTTGGAATACACAACCGCATCTGCTGAAAAACGTGACTCCAGGTGAGACACATTTCGGTCTCGCTGCCATTTATAGATAGGAGGATGTGGGTTCGGGTTCCACAGTCTTGTTGTGCCATGGATTCGTTGAATTCCCAAAGCAGTCGTCGGACCTTCCGCTGGCCTGGTGCGGCCCGAGAGATGGTAAGAACCTATCTTAAGGGCGCAGAATCCCAAGAGCGTGAGCAGGGCGCCCACGCCAGCCTGAAGGCCCTGGTCACAAGAATTGCCGCAGTGTCAGGCAATCCGAGGGGCGCTTGTTGGAGATTCGTGCGCCAGTCAGGGGTCAACCTGAAACGGACCTACCGCCCGTGGACGGTCGCCGAGCAGCAGAGGCTGCTCGACTTGATCGCCTCGCACGCTCTCGATGAGGTCGCGCTATTGCTTCGCCGCCCGCCAACCGGGGTGCGATCCATGCTGCACCGGCTCGGGGCGAGCGCTCGCATGGGCCAGGACTGGTTCACAAAACACAGTTTGGCGGAAGCGCTGCATATTCGCCCAGCAGAGGTGCAAAGGTGGATTGACCATGGACTGCTGAAGTGCCGGATTGTGAAGACGGGCGGACTTCAGCGGCAAATCATCGATGCGGAGAACTTTTGCGCCTTTTGCAAGCAGCATCGCCGCGAGATCGTGGGACACAGGTTGAGCTCCGAACGGCTGAACTTTGTTCAGACATTCGTGTTTCCTCCTAGTCACTTGGAACTTTTGCCGGTGAGGGAGGCGAAAAAGGAGCAGGCAGCGTACGAAGAACAGATGAAGAATGAAGCAGACAAGGACGAAGATGACCAAGACCGGATGGGAGCTACCGCCTAGAGTTACAAGCCGTCACTCAACCGGCGGTTACTGCCGGGAATGGCGGCTTGGCCCCCTCGAAAGCACGTTCAGGAAGATCGGGGAATCGCAGGAGCGATGTGCTTTCGTGCAATCCTATCGAGCTGTTTGTACAGAGTGGCAAGCTCCTCAGATCGTAGACGATATTCACCGAGTTCGGAAGAGGTCAACGACGAGGGCTTCCTTAATGTTTCAATCTGAACATCGATCAAGCGAAGGACTTTATTCTTGATGGCGAAGGCGGGGTCCGTCATCATAGGGGCCTCCACTTGAAATTTTACCCAACTTGGGCACGTGTTGTCGGTGACGTTCTGTGGAAAACGAAGACCGGCAGCCACGATTCAGTTCCAACACCAACTTCGGGGGCCAGAAAGGGACTAAGCGAGCGCATCCCCGTACAGCCCTCAAAGGTGCGTCGTGGCAAAAAACGCTGTTCCTCGCACATATAATTTCGGTATGACCGATCGCATTGTTTGCTCGTGCGTCATATGCCCGCAATGTGGCACTTGGGTCGTCATTCGAGCACAAACGGAGTTCGAACTAGAAAAGTCAAAGATCAAAATGTGCTGTCCGGGGCCGGAGTGCGGGAAAGAGTTCGAATTCGATCGGGCTGAAACTCGGGTTTTCGAGCTGCCGCTCCTGCTTTTCGAGCGTCGCTATTTCTATCGTTCCGAATTACAAGAAGCCCAACGGTAGCGCCGGACCTGTTTTTGTTCAGGGTGACCCACTCCCCCATCTGATTCTCGCTAATTCACGCCAGAAACTATTTCGAACCGCAGCCACCGAGGTTCCGAGCAGTTGAGCAATTTCCTTCCACTCATATCCAGCAGCTCTGAGCATCAGCACGTTGCCATTTCTTTCAGTGAGTTGCCGAACAATGTTTTCGAGGTCCAAGCGGGCATTTACCTGTGCGGCCCAGCCCTCGTCTATGGTGTGGATCGAAAGTTCGGCAGATCCTCCCACAAGGTCCCAGCGGCTCATTTTGGCTGCATGTCGCCGAAGTGCGCGGCAGAAGGCCACCAGGAGTAGCCCATGTTTGCGTGCGGTCAGAGGCGTGCTAGTACGATCCAGATAGCGAGAGACTTGTAGTACTGAATTCTCCATCAACTCCGCGGCCGGAGCACGATCCCCAAGAAGGGCCTCCGTCCGCCGACACGCTTGTTCCCAGATGTCATGACCAGCCGATCGCACATCGGCCCGAATCGGCCTTCCTGCATGATCGAAATCCCGATCCCACCAGACGAGTATTCTCCCTGCACACGCCATCACTGCACCTTGTGAGTCGATACGAAGATGTGAAAGTGGAAATTACATCCGGGCCAGTCGGAAGGTTTCACTTAAGCGATGATGATGCTTTTCCGGAATCTCTTCACGTGCGAGCGGATGGCCTCTCGGCTTCCGCTGGAGCGCCGCCATACCAGGGGCCTGTTGAGATCTAGTACGATTCGTATAATAGGCTACGGAGTCGGTCGGAAAACCGTACATGTTGGGCGTATGAAATGGCGCTCGCCGACATTCTTCCGCGTCTGAGGACCTACGCCGTAATTCGCTGCACGCCCCGGACGTGGTGCACGGGACGCGCAGGAATCGTGCTCCAGAATCACGGATGAGACGAGGACGCCTGCAACCCGTGAGCAAAGCCTCGCATTTCTGATTACTTGCGAAAGGCCTGCCAGGCGCCGCGTCTGATCGTGCCAGGCCTGCTGGCTGCGCTATCCGTTTCTGACTTACCCCATACTCAGTCGCCACAACGTCTTCTCGCGGAAAGGATGATCACCATCGTGGCGCATATCCGTTCACAGGTGGTGAATTTTATTTTTTAAGGTCGGATTTCTGGACAAGTGAGGAGCAAGACGTGGACGCAGAGAGGTTCAGGCCGATTAGCACGGTAGGGTTACCCTTAAATTGTGGACAGTTAGAGCCACAGGTCAGTTACTGATCGGCGGCTCTGAAGCCGACAAATCTTCGGAAACCGCCAATATGCACGTCTGCCCGTCGAACTGAATCCGATCGGCGGAATAGGCTGTGAGCTTCACCTCGCCGGATTTTGTCCGAAAACGAGTGATCACGTTACGGATAGGACCTCCTCGTTCAAGTTGTGCAAGCAAGAGTCTCCGGTCGGCAGGATCCTCCCACATCCCAATCTCGTACGCAGTATGCCCGAGTACTTCTTCGCGGCAATAGCCGTACCGGCGCTCAAAGGCGGCATTCAGTTCGAGAAAGCGTCCTTCTTCGAAGGTTGTGATGGAAAATGCGATGGGGCTGGAGTGGAAAACTTTCTCAAATTTTTCCTCGGAGACGGAACGACTTAGCTCCGATTGATCAAGGGCTTGCTCTGCTACCCGGAGATCCGACAGCCGTTTTTCCAGTTCGGAGGCATAAATTTCCGCACGGGAATAAAGGCGGGCGTTTTGAATTGCTGCCGCTGCGGGGATTGCCAGCAATTCGGACCGACGAAGATGTTCTCGGGTAAGCTGGTTTGGCTCGATGTGGCCAACAGATAGAAATCCCAAGAGGTCACCCGATGCGATCAGGGGAACGCTCAGCCAGGAGCGGAATTGCGTGTGTCCCTTGAAGGTCTGCCAGCCTTCTTGCTGGTCCGTATCCGGGATCAGGACGCTCTTGCGTTCTGCCCAGATACGCTGAAAGAAAGCAGACTCGTCCGCGACGAGTGTCAGAGGGCTTCGAGGAGACTTCGTCGTCGGCTCGGGACATAACTTCTCGCCGAGAGCGAGCCAGTGGGGGCCGCCCTCGGGAACCAGCACCCGCGCGCAGGTGTAGGGAACGAGCTCCCCGAGAGACCGAAGCAGTGCATCGAGAACGCAGTCCATGTGAAGGTCCTGGGTGAGTGCCAGAGTGGCCTTGCGCAACGCCTCTTCTTCCGCCCATGCTGAGTTTGCCTTGGCGAGATTCGCCGTGACTTGGTCTTCGGCTTCCTTGAGCGCGGTGACATCAAGCGCAGTACCGACCAAGCGGGTAATCTCGCCGTCAGGGTCTCTGCCGGGAAACCCTCGCACCCAAACCCAGCGGATTTCACCACCTGGCTTTAGAATCCGAAATCGTTCGTCAAACCTCCCACTCCGGGCCGCTTCATCGAGCTTCGCGAGCACATGAAGTCGATCGTCAGGGTGAATGACCTCATTGTAGGAAAGAGGTTGCTCGATCAACGATTGACACGAGCGCCCGGTGATGGCTTCGTATGCCGGGTTGACGAAGATGACTTTCCTAGTCTGTGCGTCGATCATCCAGAAGATTTCCTGGATGTTTCCGGCCATCTGTCGGAACTCCTGCTCGGTGGTCTCAAGGGCAGTAGCGGTTTCGTGCTGGTCCCGGTGAAGCTGGCGTGAGAACCCCGCCAGGAGAAAGACCAGGCAAACAATGGCTGCCGCGAAGGCAACCAGCAGGAGTGATGTCACCCAGGGGCTCTGCAAATTGACGATCAGAACCGCGATGAACAGAGCAACAGAAGTGACGGCGAGGACGACGGAAGCGATGCCGCGAGCGCGAGGCGGCATTGTTCTGGGACAAAACTCGCGATGGAACTGGTAACCCTGGTCCATGGCCCCACCCAGGATGGGCGATGTCGACTGGTGGCCATCGTTCGCCTTTGAATCAGAGCGGTTTTGCGCCGAATAGTGCGCAAACATCCGCCCGTTTCGAGGAAATCCTACCACATTATTATGGCTGCGGAATCTTTCGACTGATCTGATTCCGCCATGGCACACTACTGGCAGACAGCGAGAGAAACAATGTCAGTCAATCTGTATATAGCAGATCTAGGTTCGATCATCTCGCGGACGTTTACCTTTCAGATCGCGGAATGACTCCAGGCTCGGCAAAGCGCAAAGAAAATGGTGACGACTCCGAATGCATGAACGTACTCACTTCTTGGCGATGGCGCTGCTGCGCGGTTTTCTCCTTTGTGTCACGGCGTGCGGGAAGTACGAACCATCGATCCATCCGGTTCCCGCAAACGTGTCCAGGCAGCGCGAGTCCTCCGGGGCGGGAGAGAAGCGGTGGCTTGAAGCGAATGGGCTGCACATTAAGACGACCATTTATCGGAGCGCGAAACTGAGCAACCATCCCGTGTTGATTGTCGTGGTTCATGGCGATCTGCTGGGAGTGAGGGCCATTCCCTCTTCGACCTACCATTATGTCTTCGCACGGGACGCAGCGATGAAGATGGATGATGTGGTCATCGCGGCTCTGCTGCGGCCGGGCTATCGGGACGATGCGGGCGACCAGTCGGAAGGTGAGCAAGGGTTGGCGACTGGCGACAACTATACGCCGGTGGTGGTGGATGCGGTTGCGCAGGCGATTGAGCAACTAAAGGCCAAATTCCATCCGGCTCGCACGGTGTTGGCGGGTCACGCCGCGTGTATCACTCCACCACGGGAGAGACCTCTACCTCCCCGAAGCTCTTATTGCTGAACGACACGGTCCTCTGCGCTGGCATGGGAATCATAACGTCCAGCGTGGTCGATATCTCTTCTGAAGAGCCCGTCGATGCTTGCTTCACCTTGCCGGAGGTGATCAGTGTCCTGAAGCAAACCGATCTCAGAGGCATGCCGCCCGACTTGCTCGCCGACCGACTGTGGTAACTGCTGATCAGAACGTACGACCACTGAGCGCGCTCATTGCCAAGGGAGTTCTTGATCTTGCGGCGATCCAGCCGGAGACGCCAGACCGAGTCGCCGATTATTACATTCTCGGGTATTCCACAGACTCTCCTCTGCCCGAAATTCTCGACATCGCTCTCTCTCAGAACAGGGAGACACGTGAACTGGTGGTGAACCAGCCGCGGCGTCTTGAGATCCGCTCGGGGCAACAGATAAGAGCGGGATACATAACCCATGTGGGCCGAATTTCACAAGGCTGCGAGCCCGAACAATCGATGCATTTCAAGCGAGTGGGAGTGAGATCGAAGGAATTGATTCCATTCGGCGAGGGCGCGAATGATCCGGATGCGATCGAGGCGACAAAACTTGTGGCCATGATCGACGTCGAGGCGCATTTCAATTCCAACACGGTGGGACCTCCGATCAGAGTGGCCGTGATCCCGAGGCAAGGGAAGATCGCGCTCCGAGATGTGCCCTAATGACTGCAGCTCGATAAGGTGCTGTTCCAGCGGAGCCGAGAAGCTTTGCGCAGGTCACCGTGCCGTCGTCAACAAACCAATCGTCAAGAGGCAACTCTGGGATAGCGTCCCGGAGCCAGATCACTTGTTTCGAGATTTGACGGACGCAAGGGGTGCTGCCGGAGCGTAGCAACGATTGGTGGTCTCTTCGGAGGCAGGATCCTGATTTTGGGAGTTTTTGGCAAAACACCAGGAAATCAGCGTCTGCGGGTACTGTTGCCCCACCGATTGTGGAACATCCGACTCCCGTACTTCTTGGAACTCGAACCGGATGTTGCCGTTCTCAACCGTCCCCAACAGATACCCATAATGGTCGGTAAGGGTGTCGGGACTGGATTGCGTGCCCGGAGGCAGAGGGTAACGCACCGCACCCGCCGTGCCCACGATCCACCCGTCGAGGCGATTGGCAGAGGGCTGATTGTCAAATATTCCCTTCATGTAGAAGTGGGAGTGGCTCGCCAGCACGTAGACGCGCTTCGTCTTGTTGAACTCGACCAGCGCATCATAAACGTGCCGGCCGCTCTCGCAACTCTGTTTCTTTAGAAGTGGATCCGCGATTGCATCGTCGCACATCGCGTGATTGCTGGCGCGGCTAGAAGGCAGAGCTTCGTGCATTCCCACCACGATCGCTTTGATGGCATCGTTGCCGTGAGCGCGTTCGAGAATGCAGTCGAACCAGTCCAATTGATCGCTTGGGAAAACGCCGGAAGAGTTGTCGAGGTAAATGAAATCGATCGGGCTTCGGATCCAGTGGTAGTAGGGCGTGGCAGACAAATAGGGTTGGGCAGCGATCTTGCTGCAGGGACCGGTTTTGGCGGCCGCAATCTCCGCCATGTCCTGACGCTGCATCTGGAGGCGCGGGGTCAGCAACCAGTCTTTAAATTGCGCGGAAAACTCCGCTTTGGTTTTGGGAGGAATCACTTCATGGTTACCGATACCGAGATAGAAGCGCGTGATTCCGAAAGGAACGATCTGATGATCCATGAAGTCTTGCCAGGCGTTCTTGTGGTAGGACTCGCAACTGAGAGACTGGCCAGTCTTCTGCGTCGCTCCAGCCATATCTTCGTCGATCTTGTAGATGGCTCGAAGGTCCCCCAAATGCCAGTAAAAAGCAGGCTGGTATTTCTCAATAGCCTGGGCAGCAATTGCCGGCATGACGACGTCGCCACAGTTACGGGAATCCCCGGAAACGATGAACCTCCAGGTGCCCTGTCCTGGCGGGATGAACCTCGACTGCTTCCCCGACCCGTCGCGCGACAAGAGACTCGAGAGCGGCCCAAGGTTCAGGACGACGAATCCGAGAACGAGCACACTCATCAGAATCTGGAGCAATAACAAAAGCGGCCGCCATGAGGCTCTCTCTAGCGGCTTGGCGTGTTGCTTCACCTGGTCGGATTCGGGCATTTATTTCTTCGTAAGTTCCTGTTGCTGGCTCTTGCAGCCAGCAGCGTTGTAGGCCAGATAGTCGCGCCACACCGTTGCAGCAAACTGCCCGGCAAAAGATTTATAGGCACCGTAAGCGCGAAGACAGGCAATGAATGCCCATGCGGAGAGAAACGCGAGCAGGGCTCCCTCTTTGGCGGTTACGGTAAATTGCAAACCAAGTACGTATCCGATGTTGCAGAGCGCGACCAGTAGGAGGACCGCATATCCGAGTTCGATCCGCCGTTTCCTCATTCTTCGTTCTTTCGGCGGATCAGAACTACGTCTCAGCAGCGTGAAGGATATGTTTGCCAGGATCACAAGCGAAGCGGCGAGGACTACGATTGAAGTGCTGACGTCGGCATGGCTTTTGAGCACGGCAGCAGCGGCCCACCCCAGCCAGTACGCAAACGCCAGGGCAAATACGGAAACCAAGCCGCGAGTCAGAGCGTACATGCCCTGCGACTGCTCGGCGTAGCTGACCGCCTTTCCCTGGATCAAGATCTGGCGAGCCAACAGGAAGGCGTTGTGGCGCATCTCGTCGATCGCGTCGTCGCCTGGCTTATCCACCTGCAGTTCCAGATCGAACTGTTTTTTTACAAAGCCTTCAATTTGCTTCTTGGATTTCTCAGGCAGCTCTTTGTTGCCAGGATCCAGATAAATCTCGGATGGGTAGCGATTGTTTCCGGTCGGAGTCTTGATCTCCCACGATGGAATTGCGCTGGTGGCTATGCTCTGTAGCAGATGCCCAACAATGTAGGCGAGGACCGCAGCAATGATCGCCTCAGTCCAAGTGCTGGACGGCCAATTGTGCTTCACCACGCCAAAGGGAATCCAGAAGATGGCCAGGAATGCCGCTCCCGGCACGAAGTAGCCGTACACATCGTAGAAGTTGAATTTCTCGATCACGTAGGTGCACCATCAGCGGGCCCGATGTTGCATTTCCGAGAGAAGCGACTTTACCACATCGCGGACACGATTGCGATGATTGGCGGAAAGCTGTACGGCTCCCACCCGCTCGTGGCCGCCACCTCCGAACTTGGCGAAGGCGCGGCCGAGAGGAATGCTTCTAAATTTCCTCCAAGGATTGCGCATGGCGGTAATTCTCACGCCTTCAGGAGAGCGCACCACAGCGATTGAATAACGCGCCTTCGGCTCAAAGTAATAAGGAGCGTATCGGCTGATCACCTGATCGCCTCTAGGACGGGCGTCGAACACAGCAACATCGCCCCGTTCCAACCGAAGCCTTGCCTTTACGCGCTTAAGACCCTTGAGAATACTGCGGCGGACCCGGTCTTCGCGAGATTTCACCTCGTCGAGGTCGGCGACGTAGCTAAGATCGTGATCCCGCAATTGGCGTAACAAGAACTTTGCATATTCCGGTCCGGTTTCATCTTCGCCAGAGAGCGTCCGGGCGATTCGGAGGGCGGGCGCGTTACCAAGAATGGCTTCCTCCACTGAAGAATATGCCGCCGAATCAATTTTTTCAGCCCACTCAGACATCTCCTTGAGGTACGGCTTATGAGTCAAGAACCGGCGCAAACTGCGGAAAAGCAGAGAAGCGCAGGAGCGGGCGCGGTCGTCGAATAGCAGACGCAATTGCTGTTTTCGGCGCTCGAAATCCTCTCTGGCCACCGCAGTCAGAATCGAGGTTTGATGATGGTCGGCCCAAAACTCGGCCTGGGGGTGATAAAGAAAATCAACGATTGCGCAGGGCTTCCTTAAGTCGCTAGAGAGCCAGGTGTCGCGCAGCGTGTAGTCGACCGGCTGAAATTCAGTGATGCGCCAATCTTCATGACTTTCAAGGAATTCCGAGGCAAGGACAGCCGAAATAAGGCCATCAAAGCAAGGGTAGTGAAAGTAGAGAGTCGCATTCCTCATCGTCTCAACGTTGCTCACTCAGAAACATCTCACCAAGCCTCGGAACTGTCCAGTGGATATTGTCATTGTATGCGAGTCGATAGAAAAGCGGCAGATAAAGGCAAGAGGTCGTCGATCCTGTAGCGTACCGACCCAGCGACCTTTGGCGATGACTTGCGCGCATACACGCACGGCTCCAATGTGAGGACAGTTCGAGGTCAGCTATGGTGACGGGAGACTCGGTGTCTTATTCATGTTACCAACCGTCGCCGGGTAAGAAGAAGTTCGGGCTGATGGCAATCTGGACCCTCTGGAAACCTCTTTGGCGGGTAAGGAAGCACTCGCAGCCTTGGTTCGCTGTGAATGTCGGCATTGGGTCGCTAGGTCGATCGCCGAGCCCTGTGGAGTTGAAGGTCGACGCCAGTCACATTGAACCGGAGTCTAAACATCGCCGGACTCACTCCATATTGTTTACAAGCTTCCTCATCAGCCAGCCGTCCCTTAGACTGTCCGTATGGGAGAGCAGAGTGCGGCCCGCTTGGCGGGAGATGACTATCAACACCTTTACAGCTGGTTTGAATTGCTTCAACTTCTACCGCCAGACTCGCCCTACAGTTACGGGTTCGTGGAACATCCTAATGCCGGGTCGGCGGACGATGTCACCCTGCATCCCCAAGACCAGAGACGGGCAGCCAGGTATGTCCAGGTCAAGTTCCATGTCGAAACTCCGAATGTCGATAACAAGACCAGAAATGAAGCAATCCAGGACGGGGGTGATCCAGGTCTGGTTAGTTACTTGGCTGCTCGCGACAACGTTAAAGTCAAGAGCATGGATCCCACATTGACTGACGAAGTTGCGCAGCTTCGTAATAGGTTTCCTTCTGAACAACTGAAGACATTCTACATCCTCCGCCAAGTGCCTGAGTATGACCGGTTGCCTGCACCTAAGTTGTCTCTCGACCAGTATCTAGAAACGTGGATAGATGATTTAAGCAAGGTATCCGGATTAAGCGGGCCACCGAATTCTATCTCCGAATTGAGGTCGACTTTTGCCAAGCATTTTCCGGACAAGGGACCTTACAGGGAGGCGGCCGCTACTTTGGTTGACCCGGCTTGCTACGGGTACGGTTTTCAATGAGATTTCCCGCGCCAGCAGTGAGTACCGCGATCGATTTATGGCGAACCTAATTGTAGAAACTGTGTGTGACCATAAAAGGGTGTTTGCGGTGGTTGGAGGGAGTCATGTGGTAATGCAGGAAGCGGCAATTAGGAAACTGCTGACGCAAAAATGTGGAGACGGGCGAAATCACGCGGACACGCGGAGCAAATAGGCTTACAAGCTGAGGTGCGGGAAGGCCAAGGCTGCACCGACGAAGGCCTCTGCTGCGCCACGGCACCCCTGTTTACCCGCTGCGGTTTTGGGTGGCGTCCGTCGTCTTTGCAAGTTGTAAGACAGGCTGATTCGGCACCATGCGCACGCAAAATCCTACAATACTTGCGGAGCGTCACACTGGCAACGGTCTCGGCGTACTCGTCGCTCTGTTTTTCCTGTTTTCGCTCAGGTGATCTAACTCACCGATGAATCGAGGGCAGGCACTGTCGTGATACTCTGCGGCTGTTGTGGCCCTGCCGCCCACGTGCAGCCCAAGTCTCGACTGATCCGAAGGAGGAGGACGAAATGACAAATCCGGTGAGTCAGGATAACGGAAGCGTGACGAAGCCTACGGTGCCGGACTGGCTCAAGAATCTCATCGCCGTGGTTTTCGTGATTCTCTTTTTGGCCTTCCTCGGGGTTCTGGTCTTCAACATCAATTCCGAGGACAAAGAATGGGGCCGATACCTCGTGATCTTCAACGTCGTGCAGGCGTTCGCCGCGGCTGGCGGTGGCGTTCTCCTCGGGACGACGATCAAGAGCCAAGAGGTCAAGAACGCGCAAGACAAAGAGAAGGCTGCAGACGACAAGGCGGGCGAAATACATCAAAAGGGCATGGCGCTACGCGATGCGATCCATTCGGCGTTGGAGCGCTCCACAAGTTCTCCGAGCAAGCTGTTTCAGCCGTCTCGACCAGTGCGACCGCAGCGGACTGGGGACACCACGATGTACGTCACCGACATGCAGGTCCAGCGACCGACGCATTGGGTCGTCGAGGAGAGCGAGACGACGGAGGTGGATCCGGAGCTTATTGGCTTGGAGCAGCTTGCCTCAAACCTTTTTCGATAGACGGCACTCTGCGTCGCTCAGCGGGAGTACCAATAAGCACGGAACGGTGGTTCTGCACGACCATTTCATGAGCACTCGCAGATTTGTTAGTTCACTCTGAACGTTGAGCTCGAAATCTTCTTCCCTTATGGCTTCAAATGGCACCACTGCGACGCACTGATGATATCAGACCCATTTCAGAGCATTAGCCAGGCACTCTTGCGGAAACATGCTTGTCGACATCAACGCCCAGAAGTTGGCCCCAAACGGGCTTAGGGGAAACTACTCCTGATAAGTCGGCTAGGCTGGAGACAAAACCCTGGACGCTTGCGCGTTTCCCAGGAGCTATCTTCACGCGCGTGAACTGTAGTTGACTCGCTGTCTTCATCAGCATTGAGTTGCTGTGCAGCTCTAACCCACGACAACTGGCTTCAGAACAACCTCGCTCCACTGGCGGAATGTGGTCGGAGTGTCAGCCGCGAGCGCCCGGGATGCGGTGTTATCAATACCTTCGTTCTTGGCCGTCATCATGTCCGCGAGGCCCTGAGCGAACGCCACAGATATACCGCGGCTAACCATTCTGCTCTTGTAGGCCTCCATTGGCGTCTGCTGAAAGCGAACCGGCTTGCCCAGAACATCCGAGATAATTTCTGCCATCTCGTTCGGAGAGATGTCTTCCGGACCGAGCACTGGAACATCGGACTGACCCGTCCAAGTGGCGTCTATCAGGAATTTTGCCGCCACTGCGGCGATGTCAGAAGTAGCGACCGTCGGAGCTTTCAGGTCGGGGTTGGTTGGGGAGGAGAACACGCCCTTCACTTTGATCGTCGGCGCCTGACGTAGCAGGTTGTCCATGAAGGACGGCATCCTGAGTACGCGCAGTGCGACACCGGTGCTCGCGAGCAGGTCATCCGCCTTGATGTTGGCGGTCGCCAGGCCGGCCGCCTTGTTCCAACCGCGTCCGAGGGCGGAAACGGTCACGACGCGCTTGAGGCCGCACTTCCTGATGGCTCCCGCTGCAGGCTTCGTGAAACCGACATACGCTTCGTCCACGCTGTCCAGGGTCATGAGCGGCTCTGGAGGGATCAGCCAGAAGAGCGCATCTGCTCCGGTGAGAGCCTTCTCGATGGTTGCGGCGTCGCCGTGCGAGCCCTGTATAACCTCGACACGCTTTAGGGTTTTCTGCGGGATGCGCGAGGGATCGCGTGCAATCACGCGTACGGGTTCGCTGCCCTGAACAACGTGCTTCAGAACCTTATGGCCGATGTCTCCGGTAGGGGTGGTAATAACGATCATGATAAATTTCCTTTCGTAGCGGTCATCCGGTTGTCCGTTGTTGCCGCCGTTTGCTAATCAGCCGGGCGTGCCCAGCTACGCGCCTTATTTCAAGGCGAACACCAGCCTGGGTTTACCGGAAGCCTCCCAATTTTCTGTGACCGTGGAAAGCGGGACGACTTCCGTAGGAAGGTAGAGTTTGCTGCGCGCGGCCAGATCGAACGTCTGGCGGATACCTTCCAGGAGCTTGGGCAGGGGAACAGATTTGAGGCCGCTGCCCATGATTTGGATAGCCGAGGACCGCAATGCAGCAGCGGGCAACTCCACGGGTTCGCGGCTAGCTTCTCCAACCTGGACGAAACGAACAGGGTGTGCGTTTTCAACCGCTTTGGCGACCGCGACGATGATGGTGCGCGCGCTGCTGCCCCAGAGGTAGTCAACAATGATATCCAGCCCGTCGGCAAATGCGGCCGTAAGGGCTTGTTCGAAGTGTTCGACGCCTCGTGAATTTTCTGGGCGAAGATCAAAGGAGATGATGACATCGGCACCTAGACGACGCAGGGTGCCGAGTTTCTGCTCATTGCGGCCGGTGACGATCACCTTTCCTGCTCCAAGCCGTTTCGCAACCTGAACGGCGATGACTCCTGCCGCGCCGGTTGCACCGTTGATGAGGACAGTCTCGCCAGCCTGGAAGAGGGCGCGCTCGATCAATGCGGCGAAGCAGGACATGCCGGGATTTGCCAAGGCGGCAGCGGCTACATCGTCGAGGTTGTCTGGCAACGTGAGGGTTCGACGCGGGTCGACAAGGGTCTGCTCCGCCATAGCTCCGAAAGGAGCTTCGGGCATGGCGAAATACACGCGGCGGCCATCGGCGAGAGTTCCCACGCCGTCCACGCCGGGAACAAAGGGATATTGGTTGTCGGCGCTGTAGTGCGAGCCTGGGGCTCGGCCTTTCGTCAGATTGGTCAAAGCGGCCGCTGTGACGGTGATGACTTCGAGCCCCTCACGCCATACAGGACTGTGGAACTCGCCATAGCGGGGTTTCATACCAGGGGAGGTTACGATGGCTGCTTTCATAGAGCGTTCCTCTCTAGGTAGTCTAGGAGGACCGTCTGTGCGACGCTTGACCGTGTATGCCAAAGAATGACCCAAGACTGCCAAATGTTCTGGAAAGGTTGGGCGTCGTTGCGTGGGAGCTACCGCGAGCTGCAATCCGGCAGACGCCCGCTCACAGCCATGCTGAGGCGCAGCTATGTGGTCTCGACAGAGGGCTTGCGATCTTGGAGACAGATGCGGGGGCATGGATGTGCCCGCCGGAACGCTGCGTATGGATCCCTTCCGGCATGGTGCATTCCTTGCGGTCGTGCGGCAAGATCAGTGGTTGGATGGTGCGCCTGCACGCAAGGGAAAGAGCGAGCCTGCCTGTCGAGCCTCGCATTCTGGCGTTGTCTTCGCTGCTAAAAGAGATTGTCGTGCGGATGATGACCTGGGTAGAGGACCCAGAGGCGAATGCCGCCAAACGACGCCTGGTCGATGTGCTGCACGACGAGATTTGCGCGGCTTCACAGATTCGCCTGCACCTGCCGATTCCTCATGATCCGGCACTGAAACGCCTAGCGATGCGGCTGGCGGAGGGTCCGAAGGCCGCCAAGGATCTAGCTGCTCTAGCGCGCCAGGTTGGATTGTCGGAGCGCTCGCTGTTTCGGAACTTCCAAAAGGAAACTGGGCTAAGCCCAGGCCAGTGGCGTCGGCAGATGCAGGTGCTGCGGTCGCTAGAACTGTTAGCGGAAGGACAGTCGGTGACGGAAACCGCTTTTGAGGTTGGCTATGAGAGCGTCGGCGCGTTTATCCGGGCTTTCCGCGAGACAGTCGGAGTGACGCCAAAGGTGTACGCCCATGAGCAGCGAAGCTCTTAGTCCTGGGACACCCGCTTCGCCCTCACTCGGCTATCACTTCCGAGATACGCGGACAAGTGTCCTACACGAATGACAGGTATGGTCTCGAAGGACACGAACCTGATTAAAGTCCGCCATATGCAGTGAGAGCACACTCTGCCAGCTAGAGCGTTCGTTTCGCCTTAATGCCATTTCCCCGACCAGACGCTGGTAATTCTCAGAATGAGTGAACATCATAGTTCCGCAGTCTGCGTGAAACGTTAGTACCGACAAGTCGGCTTGTGGAGAGTGACATTCCATCAGCCATCCAGGCTGCTAGACCCGCTGTTTTGCTTGCGTCAGCGTGCCAACGGCATGTCCGAATCTGGAACCAAGTCCCGCAAGCATCTGCTTGCGGGACTTTTTGAAGAGAAGAAGAGGCGCAGTAATCAGGCGGCACGGTTGGACGTAAGGGACCCGATAAGGGCCCGAGACTAAGCGGAAGCGGAACTGTCTAGCATTAGCTAGAAACCGTGGGCTCTGGCTTCTCGAACAAGTTCATTCGCGGCCACGTTCATTTGTTCCTCGCCAGCAGTTCGTAAGAGTCGGTAAACCCAGTTGAAGATCAGGGGAGCATTCACGCGGCGGGCATAAATTTCGCTCTGCAGCACTCGAGCCCGCGCTCGCAGGACGTCCGAGAGCTTCCCATCGATAGCTGCCGCCCATAACTCGCGGCTCTTTTCTCGTAGCCGGTCAGATACATCTGCGGCGTCGCCGTTCCCTTGAAATTCTCGAATTCCCCAGAGGATCATTGGCGCGATTGGTGCGAGGACGGTGAGGGTGAGCTGTTCAAGACTGAAGTTGTTGCGGAGGCCAAGATAGGAAATGACCAGTCCTGCGGTCAGGAGTATTCCGGCAAGCCAGGTGCGATAGCGCCGCCGAAGGTGCGCATCCCATCGCAGATTGCTGCGCTGACAAATGATTCTTCCCAAAGAAAGTGGAATCTCGCCGGCGGCGGCAGGATACCAGTTAGCCAGCGTGGCATCTTCTTGGCCGTTCCGATAGGCGGAAGAGGCGGCGTGGACATCTTCCTCCTCTGGGCGGCTGCCCACTCCTACATCATCCCAGGGAAGATCCAGGACGCTACAATCAAACACCTCTTGAATCTTTACCGCCACTTTTCGCAACCTTTTTTGCCAAGAGTCGAGGACGGCAATGTCAAGGATGGAGATGGAGATTCCGTATAAGGCGACACCACCTTTCATCTGAGGCCAGAACATCTCAAGAATCGTGCCAGCGATTGGAAAGAAAGTGGTCAGCACAACCTGAAGACCGACCACGCGTTTGGCACGATCATGAAGGTAGCGTTGGGCTCGCAACTGCTTGATCGCTTCAGGACTGTTCTGTCTTGTGGTAAGTGTGTTTGGCATGCGCATTAACCATACGTGGGGAAGAACTCACCCAGCAGGTCTTTCCATTCGCCTATGGCGACAATCGGATACTTGTCTTCGTCGTTCAGCGCCTCAGTTGCGAGACTGACGGCCTTCTTCGCCGTCGCAATCACTTTTTGACGATCGCTCCCAGGGTCACTTCCACCCAGGTAGGCATCAACGCGGTCGCCGGTTATCGGGTCATAACACGCAGGCGATAAATAGCCAGGCAGTGCTTCGAAAAACCGGCAGACCATCGAACTGTACGTATACGCCTGAGTGTAGTCCTTGTAGCGTTCGTAAAATATGCACTCCAAATGAAAATCCCTCAGAGGCTTGCCATTATCGCGGTTCCACGCCTTCACCATCTTCATGAGGGGTTTGAAGCAGCCATCCATATTCTTGTTAATCCGTGTCATCTGGTCCGCAAACGCTATAGGGTCCGTCGGTATCCACCCCTTCCTGTGCGTGTCGGGGATTGTGTAGCCTCCTGCCTGGAGCGAGAAAGCGGGTACGACATCAAGACGGAACTCGGACAGTTTCATCGTCACGCAGTTTCGGTAAACGCCGCAGGGAGTTTTTGGATAGGCCTCGTCAAGGATGCTCTTGAATTTCTGTAGGACCTGGCTGGTTCCATCTGGCGTATCCCACCCCTTGTTATCACCGTAGTGGAGGACCACCATCACGTCAACGTCTCCGTCGGAAAGGTAGCGAATGAGCGTGTCACGGTCCCATGAGCCAATTACGCGGGCTTCCTCATTATGCAACTTCAGTTTCGCCTTGATCTTCGATATGACGTTCGCCTTGCAATTGGCTACGGCGGTCTCTTGACGATCCGTGATGTTCAGGTTGCCCGCAAATTCTTTGAATGCTTCTTTGACGGTAGTGGCCATAGTTCAGTATTACGCGAAGTTATTCATACCAAATCGTGCCCGTCCAAAAGCTCCCACAGGCGGTCACGCCAGGCGAGTGACCTTCGAGCTTCGACCCGTGAACTGCGTGTCTTCTCTGCCAATCCGTGCCTGGCGGTAAGCATAAGACCCGTCCGATCGCCCTTTGCGATGAGCGACGGGTACGGACATCCATCGTCGCACGTATGAAAACCGGGATCGTCGAATATTCCTGGAACGAAGTGATACATCTGCTCGCCCGCGTTTGCGAACCCGCGGGGTGCTATGACCATCATGAGCATCTGCAAGATCTCGAAGCTGGCAGAGCTCAGGCTGAACGCGAATACATTCTCATTGCGGCGGATGGGATGATTCTCTGGAAGCCCGGCAATGTACTTTGGATCGTCGAAATATCCTTCGCGCTCGGCCGAGACGAGACCGGAGTTGTATTGCCCGAGGCATTCGAGACAGCGGCGCTCGGGCGACGCAATATGCGCCTTCCAGTCCGCGCTCCAGAGGCCGCGCTTCGGTTTCGCCTCGACCTGGATACCGCCGTCGACCACCGGAATGAGATGCGCATAGGCGATGAAGTTAAGAACGCTGCGACCCCAAGGGCGATCGACGCAGCAGAATAGAACGTCGCAATCGAGTGCCGCCCGGAATCCCTCTTCTTCCGCAATGCTCGCCTCCAGTTCGTGGACCGAGAATCCGTCGGCGGTGGCGCTGTTCCGTAGGCCGCGGCCCAAAGACCGGACCTTGGCCCAATAGAGCCGTGCGTGCCGCCGCGTGGCATGCAGCAGGCGATCGAGATTTACGAATTCCACGGTGTCGAAATCAATGAGGGTCAACCGCGCGATCCCGGTTCTTGCAAGGGCTTCGGCGACGATGGACCCCACGCTGCCGGCACCAATAATCCCTACGTGAAGCCGCGCCAAGTTGTTCTGCGCACGCTCGCCCCAGGAAGACACCGTTCGCCGAAGTTCTTCCTTCGGCTGCGGCGGCGGCACGAGGTGATCCGCATAGGTGACGCGGAGCTCTTCGCCTACGACCCGGACATTGGTGCACCACCGTCGTTCATACGTGTGCGGTGCTGTCTTTTCCCAGAACCGGGCGCTCCACGCGCCATCGGTGCCGAGCGTGAGGCCCACGAGCGGCAATCCCGTGGCGCCCTTGCCTGCCGCGGCATGCGTTTTCTCGGCACGCACGTCGTCGTCACTCATGCCTTGCCATCCCGGCCCCAGATGGCTATGGAGAAACGCCAACCCCGCATTTTCGGCGGCTGCTTCCGCAACGGCCCGCTCGAAGTATCCGGGCAGGAAGCTCGCATTCCCGTGCACGCGCCGTTCGCCCGGCTGCGGCAGGATCGCCCGGTAGAGCAACGCCGTCTTCCGCGTGGCTCCATCGCTCGGATACCAGAGGGCGAAGCAGAGGTCTTCTTGTCCATCGGATCGCTCGAGGTGGCGCACAAGCTCGCGATGAATGCCGGAAGACAGGGCGGCGCTGTAGGTGATCTTCCCGGGATTCATAGCGTGTCGAAGAGATGATGGACGTGTCTCAAAACGTCCTGCGCCTTTCTCTTGGTCTGTGCCCAGTGACTGAGCGGCCGGCTCCAATACTGCCACTCGGAGCCGAATGGGCTCTCGTGGACGCCGCAGTTTGGATGCGCACCTCCTGAGGGGTTCATCGGCAAGAGTCGAGGCGAGACGTGGGGCCCGGACGGGGGCGTGAGCGGAAAATCTCCCGGCACCGCGAACCCCAGCTTGATCTTCGTACCGGCCAAACGTCCGCAGGGGACCTCGTAGGGGATAGCGACCCGATCGGTCCCCAGGTCCTCGACCTCGTGCCCGAGTTCAGTCAATTCCGCAACGAATTCTGGTTTGGGCATGGGGCTTATGAAACCGGCGTGGGACCCGTCGAGACCGAGATGAACGTCATGTGGTCGTGCATGTGGATCTCCTTGTTCGGTTCGTTCTGGTAGGAGATCCGATGATGTCCATCGAGCTGGACGAGGTAGTGGGACGTGGGGTCGATGCCCGCGTGCTGGAGGATCTGCGTGGGCGTCAATTCGTGCGCCTTGGTGGTCTGTTTCTCGTCATCCACCGTGTAGTGAATGATGTGCTCGTGTTCCTGCATTTTGTGTGCTCCGTAAAAAAGTTTGTTCGGCCTTTGTTCTCGGGGCCATTCGCACCGCGATTCCCGATTATGTCCATTGTAAGCGGACACAGCGTACACGTCAAGCCAAAAAAATCACAACCGCAACTGGGCTTCGCTCGGGACCGGAAAGAGCTCTCCCAGGCGGATCTTCGCGACCGCGGGGTTTACCTCGAACGTATCCGCGAGGAGGCGGGTCGCTTTCTCGCGGTTGGCCCGTTCGAGGGTTTTTATACACAACGACCCGGATGGCGTAAGGAGCGGCTCCAAGGCCTCGTGGACGAGCGGTTGAGGCAGGAGAAGGGCGCCGATCGTGCGATTCGCCTGGAATTCCCACCATCTCCCGTCATATCCGGGCGTATGGCCCGTCGAGGCGTTCGGCACATCGCGGCAGAGGACCTTCGGCGCAGTGGGATCGGAAAAGTCCCCGAAGAGAGAGCCCTTCTCCGAGACTTCGAGGAAAAGGTGAGCGTGGAGCAATCCGTGTCCGGCTTCATGCGCGACCGTCGTCCGGATGCGACGTTCGGCGGGCGTGGTTCCGTCCTCGTCGAGCGATCGGGCCACGACGATCGCCTGGACTCCCTTCGGACCGAACTTCGTGAAGCCGAGGACGCCATCCGCGAGATCCTCGTATACGGGGGTGACGCCGAAGCGCTTTTCGACGAACCGATCAATCCTCACGGGGCCGGGCGTTGTCGGGTACAAACCGACCGCGCGAAGCTCGTCCGTGCAGGTGTTCTCGATCTCTTGGTTCGTGTAGTACGGCCGCTCCCTGAAAGGCCCTTTTGCCGTCCGGAACGTCTTCATTTCTTTTTCTGGTCCGATTTCTTCGCCAGGTTCATAAGGTCGTCGGCGCTGACCTTCTTCTCAATGACGCTGCGAAGCGCAAAGCCGAACGTCGGATCGGACGCCGCCATCCGCTTCAGTTCGTCGAGGGGAGGGCGCGTGTCATGCTTCTTGAGTTCGTCCACGGTGACCCCCAATGCATGCGCCATTTTCGCAAAGACCTTGTCTGACGGGAATCGGCGGCCCAGTTCTACGTCCGAAACGAACGAGGCGGAAAGATCGCCGAGCTTCTTGGCGAATTCTCTGAGCGATATGTCCTTGGCTTCTCTCAGCTCGCGTATCTTCTGTCCCAATGTTTGCATGGTTGTATTCGCTGTCAGCTTATAATGCTGACAATATGCTGTCAAACGAGTCTCTGCGGAACCGGGGGGCAAAGAGGGTGGCTGTAATATCGAGAACCTTCGCGGCGTGTCCGTAGGAGCTCGGACCGACCGACTTGACGCGACCGTTCTTAAGTTTCTTTTCTGCAGTACGAATATTCTGCGTGAACCATTCGCAGAAGCCTGCATGCAACGGGTCATAGTGTTCTTTGGTTGGCGATGATGTCTAAGTTCGGCAAAGACCTGTTCGAGCTTCTGGAATATCTTGGTGTTCGAACCTTTCATCAATTCTCGTCATCGCAGTGAAGTCGATCGCCATGTCGACGATCATCTTTATCTTGGCTTTCAGTGCAACCTCGACAGGTTTTGGCTGCCGCCGCTCGGCCATAGAGACTCCTTCACACCGCAAGCGCTCCTCTACAGATTCCTGAGATCACAAAAACAGCGTAACAAGGGTAGCGGACCAGGGACCACATTATGCAGAGCGATCGTGCCATCAGCTCTCGTCGGGCTGCGGGACGTATCCTCCTGGAGTCCGCGGGCGGAGATTCGGCAGTCGATTGCCGGCTTACTGTCGGACACCGAGAGCCGTCAATTTACAGGGCTTTTATGTGACTTCCGCGTGCCAAGTGTGTGCCGGATTTCCTGGAAAACGGGTTCACAAGAAAAACGCATCCGGGGAATGCACGAATCACACCGCGCCTTTTACGAGCAGTGCGACGTACAAACCAGGCAACAATTTTTACCCTTGTTACGTCGCTCAGGTTCTTTGGTCGTTTTTCCACCGACCGCAAGTCTACCCCGCTGATGAGTGCTTTGCCTCAACAAAGCTGCGCCAGAAAACGGGCGTCTTATTTCAGGTGCCCTGACCCATTCGAAACCGACATCAATTTTCGGTCATGGAACTAAGAAGGATTTTGGCGCACTCATAGGCAGCCGAACTGCCGAGGATGCGGCCGCACCCAAAGCTGACATGCTGCCGGCTCACATTTTCTCGCTAACTGCCGAAGAGCCCGAGAACCCAGAAACGCTTCGACGACCGGAGACTGCGCATCGTGACTGGGCTGAGTGCCCCTTCAACGTATGGCCGTTCGGACAAAGCACCTGCCCTTCACTTTGCGAACAGGCCGACCGTAACCCAACCCTAAACCCCAAAAACGGCAGAGCAAAGCGCAGCCTGTGGGCCTACCCAGCAGCAGCCTGCCCCCAGCCAGCGGCCTGCGCCCACCACCCTCCAATACAGCCACTCTGCTTCACTAAACAGGCTGCTTTAATGAGCACCTGTTACTATATAGGGCACTAAATACCTTGGCTCGCCCACTGCCAAGGTGTACGATGGATGCGATCCTATAGGATCAGTCCACGGATGGAAGAACTCCCACAAGACAGATGGTTCTGGGTGTGGCTCACGATATTGGGCCTACTGCTTGGAACGGCTCCGTTCATTTACTGGCAGGGGTACCACTGGTCGGGAATTGGCTGCGCCATCATTGGTCTGGGAGGTCTCTTCGTGTTGGTAAGAGATCGCCTCATCGGGCCTACCAAGGTTGTGTTGAAGGTAGCAGCCGTAATCATGCTTCTGGTGCTGATCGGCCAAGCGGTCGGGTACGACATTATTAACCGTCAGCCACTTCCCCCTTTAGGGATGTGGAGGATATTGGTTCTTCTGTTCTGCATATGCGCGGCGATTTTACTAGCTATTCTCGGGGCTAAAATCAGCGAAAAGCAATCGCCGCCACACCCCCCAATAGAGAAACCGAACGAACCGTCCAAACTGGTAGTCCATTCGGCGACTTACGGTCCCGTGGATAATACTAGCGAGCCCATCGACGTGGGTGATGTTTTACGGAATGCCATCTCGGGCGACAGCCTCGTGTTTGACGTTCAGGAATACAACTTTGTGATTGATGGTAAGAATATCGTTCCGAAGAACTTTCTGCCATCCAAAGAAAAACAGCTTCAAGTGACTTTTACTTATGGTAATGAACTCCCTCACACTACTGAGCGGCGCAAAGGTGGGCGCTTGCTACTGCCGGAAGATTCCAAGATTAAGTGGCTGTGGGAAGAGCATCAGAAACTGACCAAGGAAGTCCAGCGCCTAACGCCATCTGCGCCAAAAATCATAAAATTATCGGACAGGGTCGTGGATGAAGTGGCCACTTACCCGCTGAAATTACGAATGCATTTACGAAGCGATTCGACTTTTACGACTGATATTCAATTGCAGGAATATCGACCAGAGTTGGTGACCTTAAGGGCATTCCCGATTGAAGTGTTTCAAATCAGGTTAAGGGATTCGTGGTATCCGAGAGAGCATGGAGTGGGGCACATCGCGCTTTTGCCGGGGCAGCAGTTTGAAGCGTGGATTGCGCTCGACGAAAGCAAGTTCAATAGGGCGCAGGTCGAAGGTTATCGTGGCAGAATCGGAACTCTGGTTTTGCTGGTGAACGGACAGAACGTGGAAATAAAACTGTAGGTTAACCTTTATGACGGGATCAGGGTTCAAAAGCGGGGAAGAATCGCCGATAAACGAGGCACAAAAGTTTGACCTCGTGATGAGGAAGATTCTTTCCGTGTCGAAAGACGAATTGAAAAAGCGGGAGAAGAATTGGAGACGCAGACGCGAACGAGCAAGAAAAAAGCGGGCTCTTTCTTAGCCCGATTACCTCGGCCTTGCCGCCGAGTGGCCCATGCCTGGGTAGTCCTTGCTCAATTTGGTTTGCCAGTTAGTTGAGCGAATGTGATGCGCTTTCCGACGATCTGACGAACGGCGAGATCGAAGCGACCAGCGTCATCAAGGTTCTTGCGGTTATTGAAGCGGAACATTTGTTCGTCAAGGTAACGGAAAAGATGAAACGGTTCCACGCTCACGTAGGTTCCACCAAGAGATCGCTTCAAGAGCGACCAGAAGTTCTCCATGCCGTTTGTATGTACACGACCGTCAACGTACTTTTCCGCGTGATTGATAACTTGATGCGCGAATTTCTCCTCAAGCCCGCTGTACGGTCCCCACTCATCCGAGTAAACATTTGTTCCAGCTTCGACGCACTCGGTGACGTGCGCGTGCAGGGTTTTCTTTTCGCGGTCCTCAATGATTTTGGTTCTGACTTTTCCGCCGCGCTCCAGCATTCCCATGACAATCGTCTTGTTCACGATCCCGTGTTTCTCGTAACCCTTACCAGCCTTCCTAGACTTGTGCATGTTCCGAGCCTTGCCGCCGATGAACGTTTCGTCAACCTCTACTTCTCCATTCAGTTTGCTTCCAAAAAACTCATCCTGCATCGCAAGGCGAATGCGTTGCAGCATGAACCAAGCGGCCTTCTGGCTCACTTTCACATCGCGGGCAATCTCGTAGCTGCTGACCCCGTTTTTGCAGTTCGTGAGCATCCACGTTGCCGTCAACCACTTGTCCAACGGGATCGGGCTGTCCTCATAGATCGTTCCGACCTTGATGGAGAACTCGCGCTTCGGGTGATGGCTCCCACACTTCCAAGTTCTCCGTTTCTCATTGAATTGACTGACTTTAGTGGAACCGCAACCGGGACAGATCACGCCGTTAGGCCATCGGCGGATAGCGATGTAGTCAATGCAGTTGTCAGGATCGGAGAAGTAAACTATGGCCTCCTGAAGGCTTGTAGGTTCGGGACTCATCTTGTTCTCCACGAACAAGATAATAGCAAATTAAAGTGGGCGAGTCAAGGAAATTATTGCCCAAAATGAAATCTCAACGAACCGCGAAGCGTGCGCCGCTTTGCATATACACGCACGCGAATTGGATTTTTCTTTGGTTTCCCGGATCACGTGCAAGCCTTGAATTGGATTATGATATTGATGCTAAGCAATTTGCATGGAAGACTGCCCGACAATCGAAGGACCCAGAAAGTGCTCAAAAAGACCCCAAAATTGCAAAAAGGCCCTGAAATTGGACAGCGGGGAGCTGGAAAGTTTACTAGAAGGTAACAAATTCGCCTATTTTCAGTTGTTTTCGCTCCCGGGAACCTGGTCGAAGAACGTCGGTTCGAAAAGAGCCCCTGAATGATAACTAGAGAGGCACCCATCACTCCTAGTTTCTTATCGCCCTCCCCTCAGCCGGCATCAGCTTTCGCCAACCACTGCGGGACGACCGGAACGGGGTTCAAATCAATAGTGCCACCACCAGAAGGTTAGATGGACATTTCTTGGGATCAAGAATCCTGCAAAGATAAAGTGCGCGAGTAATAAAACGGATCTTGGTCGATTGCATGGAGAACGACACACGGAGAGGATTGCAGTCGCATCAGCACTGGCATATCGACGTTTCCTACATCAACCTGTGCGGCACCTTCTATTACTTGTGCAGCATTCTGGATGGGTTCAGTCGATCCTCGTGCATTGGGATCTGCGGGAGTCCATGCGAGAAGCTGATGTCGAAGTGATCCTGCAGCGAGCCAAGGAGAAGTACCCGGAAGCGAAGCCGCGGGTCATCTCCGACAATGGCCCGCAGTTCATTTGCTCGCGACTTCAAGGAGTTCATTCGCATCTCGGGCATGACGCATCCCTTACTATCCACAGTCGTGGGGAATCCGGTCGAAGGCGAACGCGATTCCGGTCTGAAGCCGAACACCATTCCGTTGTGATTCCGAACAGCATTCCGGTCTGAAGGCGAACACCGTTCCGGTGGGAAGGCGAACACTTTGTGTCGTCTGCCGGAATAGGGTTCGGTTTGGGGCGGAATGTTTTCCACAAGCGAAGAGAAGGAGAGATAGCGACCGCTGGACAATCAACCGGCATTGAACTCCACAAGCGAAGGAGATCGAGGGTGCCGGCCAGGAGAAAGTCCATGCGGAAGATCAAAGAAGTTCTGCGGTTGCGGTTCGAGTTGGGGTTAGGACAGCGGCAGATCGCGCGTAGTTGCGGGATCGGGCTGAGCACGGTGCATGACTATTTGGAGCGGGCGGCAGCGGCCGGGATCGGCTGGCCGTTGCCCCAAGGCTTCGGCGAAGAGGAACTGGAAAGCAAGCTGTTTGGGAATCAAGGCGTGGTGGCGCGAGCGGCGCCGACGCGGGCGCAGCCGGATTGGCACGCGATTCACGAGCAACTGCGGCAACATCGCCATCTGACCTTGCAGTTGCTGTGGCAGGAATACCAGCAAGCCCATCCCGAGGGCTATCGCTACAGTTGGTTCTGTGAGCGCTATCAGCACTGGCGGCGGCGCCTGGACGTGGTGTTGCGCCAGGAGCACAAGGCCGGAGAAAAGATGTTTGTCGATTGGGCGGGGGCGACGATTCCCGTCTATGCCCCCACGACCGGTGAGGCGTGGCCAGCCTCATTGTTTGTTTCCGTCCTGGGAGCCAGTAGCTACACCTACGCGGAAGCCACGCGCGATCAGCAACTGGAAGCCTGGATTCAAGCGCACATCCACGCCCTTGAGTTTTTCGGCGGTGTGCCGACTCTGGCGGTGCCGGACAACCCGAAAACGGCGGTGACGCGCGCCTGCCGCTACGATCCCGATCTCAATCCAACCTATCAGGACTTCGCCGTGCACTATGGCATGGGCGTAGTGCCCGCACGTCCCTACAAACCCCGCGACAAAGCCAAAGTCGAAAGCGGGGTGCAAGTGGTCGAACGCTGGATCGTAGCTGCTTTACGGAACCGGAAGTTCTTCAGCTTATCCGAACTCAACCAGGCGATCCGCGAGTTGCTGGTGCGATTGAATGAGCGGCCCTTCCGCAAACGCGACGGATCACGCGCCAGCCTGTTTCAGACGCTGGAAAAACGTGCTCTGGCGCCCTTGCCCGCGGAGCGTTTCGACATGAGCCAGTGGGCGCGGGCAACCGTCAACATCGACTACCACGTTGCTTCCGACGGCAACTTCTACAGCGTGCCCTACACGCTGGTGCAGCAAGTCGTGGAAGTCCGCTCGACGCCGACGACGGTGGAGATCTTCCATCGCGGCCAGCGCGTCGCTTCCCACGTGCGCGCTCGCGAACGCGGCAAAATGATCACCCAGCATGAGCACCGCCCCAAGAGTCATCAAGCGCATCTGGAGTGGTCACCCTCGCGCATGGTGAACTGGGCGCGCACCATCGGTCCGCACACGGCCGAGTTGTTCGAGCGCATCCTCAGCGAAAAGCCGCACCCGGAGATGGGCTATCGATCTTGTCTGGGCATCATTCGTCTGGCGCAACAGTACTCAGCCGAGCGCATGGAAGCCGCTGCGGAACGGGCGATTCTCGCTCATGCCTGCCGCTATCAGAGTGTGAAGTCGATCCTGAAGAACTCGCTCGACGCGGTTCCGTTGCCTCCTCCACGATCTGTTTCTCCGCCGCTTACGCACGACAACGTTCGCGGCGCCGACTACTTCGCCCAAGGAGGACCGGGCTCATGCTGAACCAGCCGATGATCGAAAAACTGCTCGCCATGCGGCTCAACGGCATGGTCGAGGCGCTGAAAGCGCAGGAACAAGATCGCGCTGTGGGGGAGCTGAGTTTCTTGGAACGGTTCGCGCTGCTGGTGGATCAGCAATGGAGCTGGCGCGAGAACCAGGCGCTGGCTCGGAGGCTAAAAGCGGCCAAGCTAAAAGGGTCAGCCTGTGTGGAGGACATCGACTATCGCGCCGCCCGAGGCCTGGACAAAGCCGTGATGCGTGCTTTGGCCAAAGACTCTGCCTGGGTGCGCAACCACGAGAACATTATCGTAATCGGGCCGTGCGGCGTGGGCAAGAGCTTCCTGGCCATGGCGCTGGCTCAGAAAGCCTGTCGGGATGGCTACTCAGCACTCTATCTGCGCGCGGCTGCCTTGTCACGCGAACTGGCTCTGGCCCGTGCCGATGGCAGCTTACGCCATTTCCTGGCGCGGCTCGCTCGCATCGATGTGCTGGTCATCGATGACTGGGCCATGGCACCGCTGAGTGAAGCCGAGCGACGCGAAGTGTGGGAAATCTGCGAAGATCGCTATCAGACTCGCCCCACCATCCTCACTTCCCAGCTGCCGGTCTCACGCTGGCACGAGCAGATCGGCGATCCCACCATCGCCGACGGCATCCTCGACCGCCTGGTGCACAATGCCCATCGCATCGAGATGCGGGGAGAGTCGATGCGCAAGAAACGCAATCCCCCTCGGGAAGAGAACGACGAGAAGAAGGAATGAAAGAATGAAAATTGTAAAAGTCCGAACTCGACGTTGCGAACGAGTGTTAGTGCGACTCCTTTTGTCGGACACAAACTGGTGCCGAGAGGGTATTTTGATTGAGCGTAATCGAGATTGTTCAACAATCGACGACAGCGATTGGTCACCAACCGCCTCGAAACTCACATTACTCAGCGCAGATTCAAGTTCGCTTCACTTCCTCAAAGTGAGCCTATCGCCAATGGGATTTGCTTATGTCGGGAAGATGAACGTTCTCGAATGGTTGCGTCAGTTGCATATCGCCCGCATTTTGGGGGCTGCTCAGAGTGATTGGAGTTCCTGGACAAACTCCGTGCAGGTACTGGGAGCTATTCACGCTAAGTGAGGAACTCGAGCCCGGGTGAGGATGCGCGCTCGAGGCCAGATCAGGAGGGTGAGAAAGATTGAACATCAGTGGCATGAGGGCGAACTGCGCAACGGGATCGATGCCAAACTCAGCGGGAGACTCGCTGCTGTGAACCCACATGCTACCGGTTGAGTCGTCGAGGAGCTTCTCTGCATTTTCCGGAATCGGACACGTACTCTCGTTGAGCTTCAAGGTCATGTAGAGCGAGGTCGGCCGATGCAAAGGTTCAAGGCACATGAGAGCATGCGGACGACCGTACATTCTTGCAGGATCGTCGGGCGGGGCCGAACACAATGCTTCCTCGGGCAATGGGAATGTGCCTGCTGGAACCACAAACGCCCTGCGGTTGGCATCTCGAACGTATGTGAAGGCCAAGGTAACGCGAAGGCGCGCATCGGAATACCGAAGCTGCTGATAGAGCCCCATCGGTATCGCGAATTGGACGCTCGTGATGTTCTGCCCTGGCAAAAGCTGCATCGAGTTCAGTGATGTCCAGCCCGCGTCCCAAGGGGACGTATTCGTTCCCTCGACCTCGACGTGCGAGCCTTTCAGCAGCAAGATGGAACCGGGATCGGTGCGCGAGATGACCAATGGCAGAAGAATTCCAACTTGTTTGGGGTCGGGATGGCGGCCCAAAGTCCAGGTTCCCAGGTTCTTATCCAACGCCAGTTGAATCGGAGGTTGCTCTCCAGCCTGGAGCGCGGCGTATTGCCGATTGATAAGGGTTCGGTACGGTGCGAAAAGCGTGATCAAAACCAGACCGACTGCCGGAACGAGAATCAGTGCGCGTGCCAGCGTTGTCCGACGTCTCGCATATTGCAAGGCAATTATGGCGAGCGGACTCGCAATGAGGAGAATGGTCGGAAGGGGCTCGGTCGAGGTGAATTGCGAGGCGGGGATGCGGTTCGATATGAAGCTCGAACCGATCAAATAAAGAACGATGACAAGCAAGGTCAACAGGAGTTGAACAACCGTCGCGGTAACCGTCGCCAGAGCCGCGATCGGGATCACCAGAATCAGCAGGATTAACCACTGCATCCAGAACAGCCCAAGCATGTAATGCGTGGGAGCGAAACCGGCCCTGGCAAGCAGATACAGATTGAGGATCAGCAGGGGCAGATTAACGAAGGCCAGAACGAAAAGACATTTGGAAGCGAGTAACTGCCTCCAATCGTAAGGGCGAGTGAGCCAGAACTGGCGGTCGCCGACGAGCGAGTCACTTTGGATTGCGCGAACGACGGTAAACAGCAACGCGACAGGCAACAAGACGATGACCAGACGATTCCAGAACACACCATTGAGGAATCCGCTCCCAGATACAGACCACGCGGTGCCCGCGTAGAGACTCGGGCCGGCGTCCGTCCACTCGCGCGGTATGCTCCACGCGCAGACAATGAGCAAGGCGAGAGAAACGGCAAGTTCGCGCCAAAGATAGCGGGCGTCTTTCCAGAAAATGTGAAAGGCGAGTTTCATGGCTGGCTCCTTTCGGCTGTGCCGGTCGTCGCTGTCGTTGGACCTTCATGCGCCGTCTGTGTGCTATTCCGTCCAGCCTTCGCCATGGCGAGGAAGATTGACCGCAAAGACATGGGGCTAAAGGACACGTTTTCTGGTTCACCGAAAATGCTGCTGATTTGCTGCCTGGTCTTCTCGGGTTCGAAGCGGCTCTCGATGAAGCGCACCACCGCAGCCGATGAACTGAGTTGCAGCCAGCTTTCCGGCGGGATCTTGGGAAGCGAAGGTGGGGTCGTGAATGTCAGCTCCATCTCGCGAAAGCGATCGGCCAGCACTGTGAGTTCTTCAGAGAAGCGCAACTCGCCACGTTCGAGATAGCCGACATGGCTTGCGAACGTCTCCACTTCGGCAAGATCGTGGGATGAGATCAAGATGGTCGACTCTTCGGCGCGGCCAAGCAGACCCTGAATGAGTTCGTCGCGCACCAGCGGATCAAGTCCGGTGAAAGGTTCGTCGAGGACAATGAGTTGCGGGTGATAGGCGAGGGATCCGGCAAGCGCGGCTTTCATCCGCATACCGCGGGAAAGATCGCGCAGCTTGCGATCGGGTGGAAGATCGAACTGGCGAACCAGTTCGTTTTCGAGTTCGCGATCCCAAGCTGGATAGAAGGGCCGAAGGAATGCGAGAAAGGCGTCGACCCGCATCCAGCCGGGAAGTTCCTGGTTTTCGGAGACATATCCGATGGAAAAGAACTTCCGGCCGCGAATGCGGGTTGAGTCGATGCCCAGAACTTCGGCGCGGCCATTCGTCGCTCCGAAGATATTCATAAGGATCTTGATGGCGGTAGTCTTGCCCGCGCCGTTCGGGCCCACCAGCGCGTAGATCGCGCCGTTGGGGACATCGAGGTTAAGGCCGCGCAACGCTTCGACCTTGCGAAAGTTCTTGACGAGATTTTGGGTGTGAATCGCGCTGTTCATCGACCGCGTCCCTCCCGATCAGAATTGGTTGGTGTTTTGTCGCCGCCGAGGCGCTTCCAGTGGGCGGAGATGGAGGCGAGGATTTCGTCGAGACTGATCCCCAGTTTCTTGGCTTCGACAACGAGCTGCTCGATTTCATTGCCGAGCAACTGCATGCGCTCGGATTTGGTTGACTCCGGCAAGGTAGCAACGACAGTTCCGATTCCCGGACGAGTCTCGAGCAAACCCGCGGTGATCAGATGGATGATTACTTTGTGGGCGGTGTTGGGGTTGATCTTGAGTTCCTTACTGAGGAGACGAACGGAGGGGAAAGCGTCACCGGGACGAAGCTGGTGCGAGATGATCGCTTTGGTCGCGGCGTAGACGATCTGCTCGTAAAGGGAAACTCCGGGCCGGAAGTCTACGCGGAACGGGATCACGGACCGTACTATAACACATAGTACACAAACGGAAACTGCCGTTGGAAACTTTATTCATCGATTCATCGAGCATTTCTTAGCTATGGGGTAGCGGTTAACACTCTCCTGCTACCAGTGCTTTCCGGCAGACGACAACGGTTGACGTAACCAGGCTGCAACTTTGCGCCTTCTGTTCGCCCAATCTGCCTGACATTGGCGACCTCATCCGACAGCGTTGGCGTGTAAGATCAAGTTTTGGCTATCAAAAAGGAGTCGTGCTTCCATGCTTCTACAAAGATAAGCAGGGGATAAAGGGGCTGGCCGCCCCTTTCCCCTGCACCCCAAATCCACACAACTGTGGAAATTCACACTCGCCGGTATGATCGGTCCCCTTTTTCTGTAACACTTTCAAAGCGAGTTTCCGACAGTTTGTGAGCCTGGCAAATCGCCCTTCAAAGCGATTTGACAGGCGAACTCACTCGGCGTTCGTTCTCCCAGAGATCGGTGAGGACGACTCTCATTGTATTCCCGCCTCCAGCCCTCGATAACTTGCTTGGCTTCCATCAAGGTTGCGAACCAATGCACGTCCAAGCACTCGGCTCGCAGGGTACCATTGAACGATTCGACGTGCGCATTGTCAGTTGGTTTCCCTGGCCGCGAGAAGTCGATTCGCACTTGGTTGTGATACGCCCACAGATCCATGATCTGACTGGTGAACTCCGAACCGTTATCACAGAACAAGAACTTTGGAACCCCTTGCTTCCGCCGAATCTCATTCAAGGTCGCTACCACGTCTTCGCCCTTCAGTCTCTGTCCCACTTCGATGGCTAGACTCTCCCGTGTGAATACATCCATGATCGTCAAGGCCCGGAACCGTCGTCCATCTGCCAGTTGGTCTGCCACGAAATCCAGACTCCACACTTCATTGGGAGCGGTTGGCCGGAAGCGTTCGCGGCGGTGCAGCGCGGCCCGACGTTTCCGCCGTGGTTTATGTCGCAGCGTCAGGCCTTCTTCTTTGTACAAACGGTATACCAACTTCTTCCCCACCTTCCAGCCTTCCCGGTTCAACAACACCCGAATCTTGCGGTAGCCGTAGCGCACCCGGACCTGTGCGATCTCCCGAATCCGCAGTCGCAACGCCGTCCTCGGTTCCTGCCGGCTCTCATAGCGGAAGGTTGAGACTGGAATCCGCGCCACACGACAGGCACGCCGCTCGCTCACCCGGTAGGTATCGTGCAGGTAGTTCACCACCGGGCGGCGCCGCGAGGGCGTCAAAGTTTTTTTGCGAGCACATCCTGCAGCATCGTCTTGTCCAGACTCAGCTCCGCCACCAGTCGCTTCAGCCGTGCGTTCTCATCCTGCAGTTGCTTGAACTGACGAACCTGATCCGTCTCCAGTCCCTTGTACTGCTTCTTCCAGCGATACAGGGTTTGTTCGGTGATCCCAACCTGGCGGATTAACTCCGCCACCGGCACTCCCAGTTCAGCCTGCTTCAGCACGGCCACGATCTGCTCCACAGAAAAGCGCTTCCTCCTCACGGCAAATCCCCCTTCCTTCGTTGGTTGATTTTGCCGGAAACTAACCTTCATTGTGTGCCAGAAATCGGGGAGCCGCTCAAGTTACTCCCTGTCCGGTTTGAGCCGGGATGGGGGAGCGCGAGGGGCAAGGGATGGCGTTTGAATCCCTTGTCCCTCGCACAGCTGCGTCGAAGCCGACTGCCTGTGCTTCGGCAAACTCTTTCGGGGTTTTGTATCCCAAGCTGCTGTGCGGACGCTCTTCGTTGTACTCCTTCCGCCACGCCGCGATCTTCCGTCGCGCGTCGAATAGATTCTGAAACCAGCTCACCGTCAAACACTCTTCTCGCAACCGACCGTGGAAGCTCTCGATGCGCGCATTCTGCGTCGGCTTGCCCGGCTGGATGTGCACTAACTCGATCTGCCGCTCGATACACCACGCCAGAAAATGCCGGCTCGTTAACTCCGGCCCGTTGTCGCCGCGAATTGCCTGCGGCACTCCGTGCTGGGCCACAATCGCTTCCAGCACGCGCGTCACTCTCCGGCTGGCAAAGCTCGTATCCACTTCCAACGCCAAACACTCCCGCGTGTACGCATCCACCACGCTCAGCACCCGGATCGCTCGCCCACACGCCACCGCATCGTGTGCGAAGTCCAGCGCCCACTCCTGATTCGCCGAAGTCCGCGCCAGCAGCGGCCTTCCCACCCGCACACAATGCTTCCGCCTCTTCCGGCGAATTATCAGTCCTGCCTCGCGATAGATCCGATGGAGTCTCTTGTGGTTCACTCGTTCTCCACCTCGTTGCAGCAACACATGCAGCCGCCGATACCCGAAACGCGGTTTCTCCCGCGCTAACTGCACTAGCTGCGTGCGTAACGGTTCGTCCGTTCGCTGACTGCAGTAGCGGTACGTCGTCACTGCTAGCATCATCAGTCGGCACGCTCGCCGCTCGCTGGAGGCATAGTCTTGCTTCACCTGCTCGATAGCCGCCTTCAGCGCTACGAGCTCCAGCCGTTTTTTCTTATCACCGACTGCAAGGCTTCTTTGTCCAGACTCAGATCGGCCACCAGCTTCCGCAATCGCGTGTTCTCATCGCGCAATTGCTTGGCTTCTTGGGCCTGGCTTACATCCATCCCACCGTACCTCGCTTTCCAGGCGTACAGCGTGTGCTTCGATACCAGTTCTCGCGCCACATCCTCGACCGCTCGTCCCGCCTCCACCTGCTTCAGCGCGCCCCGATCATCTGGGCTTCCGTGTGCTTGCTCCTCGACATACACCCTTCCCCTTTCTTTCGCAAAAATCATGCTCACCTTTGTTCCGAAAGAGGGGATCAGGTCAGTCTATGAATGCCGGGCGACCCACACAGCGGGAGTAACGTCTGGAAGGCACCTGATCGGGAGATCAGAAAGCCCCTGGGAAGAATCGGTAGTGTTAGCGGCTAGGCCCGCTTCGCGATGAGACTTGAGAGCGCTGATGACGTGTCCAGTCAATCGTCATTCCGTCCTGCCTCGGGATGATTCTTGGCTTTCATGATGACGGTGCTTGGCTGAGGCGTTGCGAAGGCCCAGGGCCGGTGTCTTCATTTGAAAGGAGGTCTGTGGGTGGATGGGAGAAATCGCATCCATACCGTCCATACCGTAATCAGGCCAATTGGGGTTAATTAGCGTTTCTTGTGTGACGCATGTTCCAAATGTGATAGAACGTAAATACCGGTAAGGACGACGGTTTCCGGCATCTTATTGAACGCGCAGGCGCTGTAACAGAGAGGCCTTTTCGAATCCCACTCTCTCCGCCAGAATTTCAATGACTTGAAGTGGGTTCCGTGCTGCTTCCCGTGCCGTTAACTACCAGACGCGCCACTTTCCCCGACGCGGTAGCCATTTCGTCGGTCACCACTGTTCCGTAAACATTCATCGTGGTGCGGATGTCCGCGTGACGCATCAGTTTTTGTTGCTACAAATGAGGTCGGCTCTTACCCGTACCGACTCTGCAGCGAGAAATAACCCGGTCAGGTGAATCTTCACAGGATTTTGCAGGTAGCAAGAATTGCAGCCCGAAATAACCGACGAAATAAGACTGATTGGGACGGGCGGGTTCGAGGCTACGTCCGCTCATCAGAAGGAGAATCACGGGACGATGGATCTTGTAGCGCGCACCCACCTCAAGCGTAGGCTGGGCATCAAAGGGGTGAGCCGTGCCCACTCCAAAATTAATGTCAACGTCAGGCGTGTGAGAAACGGACTGACCGCTATAGAAAAACGGCATGTAGCCCACATTGATTTCCCAATTGAGATGGCCCGGTGTGCCCGGGTCTTGGTGTAGTAGGGTGGGCCACCTTGGGCACATGTCAATGCCGCGGCAAAGAAATGGAAGAGGATGAAAACCGAATTCCGAAGCATACGCGTAAAACGGAAGAAGGTCGCCCTAAGAGTTCTTGCAGACGATACCCCGCCACACCAGCACGCGATGGCGGTTGCTGTCATCCCACTGCCTATTGCTATCGAAGGTAAAACGCTTTTCGAAAATGGATCGTACAAATTGCGGATCGGATCAAGCCCCCCGTTGTCCCAGCCATTGGTGCGGGCTGCCGATCGCTTCGACCAAGTCACGCAGGAATTCCGCTGCCCGCGCTCCATCTACCACTCGGTGATCGCTTGAAAGCGTCACGGTCATCATGGGCCGGATGCCGACGCGAGCATCAGGCCCAACACCGACGGGCACAGCTCGGTCGGCGATGGCGCCAACGGCAAGAATCGCAGCTTGGGGCGGGATGATGATCGCAGTAAAGGCATCCACGCCGAACATGCCGAGATTACTGATAGTGAAAGTTCCTCCCGCGATGTCAGCTGGACTCAACTTGCCGCCGCGTGCCCGCTCCGCAAGATCGCGCCTCTGCGCGGCGATCTCGCCAAGATCAAGCTGATGGGCATTGTGAATCACGGGCGCTACGACGCCAGCCTCGACTGCTATCGCTAATCCAATGTTGATTTCGGCATTGGGTCGAACTCCGGCACCAGTCCAGCTCGAGTTCATGCGGGAGTGCTTCTGGAGGACGCGGGCCGCCAGCGCTACAAGTAGATCGGTGTGCGTGAGCTTTATTCCGCGCCGCCTCTCAATCTCGGTGCCGAGCGTTCGTCGCGCCTCGTTCAGAGCGCCTGCGTCTACCTCGCGAACGGCAAAGAAATGGGGAACCGTCGTCCAGCTTTGTGTGGTGCGCTCCGCCATGAGCCTTGAAACCGGGCTGGCACCATCGACTTTCGTGGCGGAGGTGCTTGCCTTGGGTTCCGCAG
>Ga0326728_10003303_pt1 | contig 50619 bp, 33 predicted proteins | sample MB3enrmetagenome_FD_207602 | JGI IMG/M metagenome (GOLD analysis project Ga0326728, IMG submission 207602) | Lab enriched peat soil microbial communities from McLean, Ithaca, NY, United States - MB31MN | ecosystem: Environmental > Terrestrial > Soil > Wetlands > Peat | place: USA: New York... | reverse complement strand
TTCAGCGAAGGGACCGAAGATGGCATTTTAAGCCTGAACGATTTGCTGAAGCTCTTTTCGGGGAGGTATTTTCGTAAACGCCTGGACCCGGATTGGGTGACCAACAGGCGAGAGTACGTGAGGGATATGTTGACGACTCTCACTGAAATCGGCAAGACGGGACCGTTCTGGAGACGACCGAAACCGGCTCAAAAAGACGCAAGCTGATTTTTCATTCCGGGCGCCTTGCGCATTGAAGACCGTGACATTCGATAGTTGCATGAACATGCTGGATTCTTCTTACGAAAAGCTCAGGGAGATTTTCAAGTAGTCCTGCAAACTTACATGTTGAATGCGTGCAGGCATGCCCTGGGTGTTTTTTGATTCGAGTCGCCCCCGCTGGAAGTGACCGGATGAGGAGATAAGAACATGGCAATAGAATGCTTCGAGAATCTGTTTTCACTGGAGGGCAAAGTTGCCTTGATTACAGGGGGTTACAGAGGAATTGGGCTGGCTGTTGCCGAGACTTTTGGTGAGGCCGGGGCAAACCTCGCGCTGGCTGCCAGGACGTTGAACAAGTGCCAAGCGGCGGCTGAAGAAATTCAAGTCAAGTTCGGCGTGAAAGCCATAGCCAAGGCTATCGACGTGCGGGATTCGAAGTCAGTGGATCGTGCGGTTCAGGAGGTCGCCGACGAGTTCGGCCGGCTGGATATCCTTGTCAATTGCGCCGGCATACCGGGCAGTGAAAAACCTGTATTGAAAATGACCGACGCAGACATGGATGACGTTATGGACGTCGATTTTCGAGGCACTTTCCTCGCGTCGAGAGCGGCAGCCAGGATCATGGCGCAGCAGAAATCCGGCAAAATCATCAATATTTCGTCCGTTTTGGGGAAAATAGCGGCCCGCAACATGGCTGGATACTGCGCCAGCAAGGCCGCAGTGATTCAGTTGACCAGGGTCATGGCGCTCGAACTTATGCGGGACAACGTTCAGGTCAATGCCATATGCCCCGGTTACATTCTGACTGATTTCAATGAAGCCTTCTTTGAGTCGGACGTCGGCAAGAAACTGATTAAGAAGAAGATCCCGCTCAACAGGGTCGGCCGGGCAAACGAACTGAAATCACTAGCGCTCTATCTTGCTACCTGTCCCGCTTTCATGACGGGCGCCGATATTTATATCGATGGCGGCCACTCCATAGCGTGACAGAGAATATCTCGCTATCCTGGCTTGCCGAACAGGATCATGCAATCCAAATTTCCGGCGCTGTTTTTCCAATCCGAATCACACTCCGCACTCCCGCTTTTCGTGGCCATCGATCAGCGCCATCAATCGGCCTATAAACCCCATCATATCTTGTGCCTGACCTTCAAGCTGCGACGAGGTGGAAGCGGCTTTCTCGGCGTTTGATGCATTTTCCTGGACCACCTTATCAACGCCGCTCACCGCCTTGTTTATCAGTTCCACGCCCTGGGCCTGTTCTCGTGATGCAGCCGAAATCTCCTTGACCAGATCGCTGGCTTTGGAAACACTTGAGGTAACTTCTGCAAACTCAGCGCCCATGCTTTCCGCCAGAGAGACTCCGGTTGAAATCATTTTTACATTACCTTCAATCAGGTCGGCTGTGTTTTTGGCCGCTTCTGCCGCACGCATGGCAAGATTTCTCACTTCATCCGCCACAACCGCGAACCCGGCTCCGGCCTCCCCCGCCCGGGCAGCCTCCACGGCTGCGTTAAGAGCCAGAAGGTTGGTCTGAAAGGCTATTTCATCTATGGTCCTTATTATCTTTTGAGTCTTGTCGCTTGCGCTTGAAATCTCGTGCATGAACTCAGTCAATCTGCCCATTGTATCCTTGGCCCTCGAGGTAATCTCTTCGACCTGATGCATCAGAGTATCGGCCTGGGATGCGTTTTCGGCGTTTTGCCTGGTCATTGCGGACATCTCCTCCAGTGAAGAGGATGTCTCTTCGATGGCCGCCGCCTGGCTCGAAGTGCCGTCGGCCATTTGCCTGCTGATGGACGCAACGGCCCCCGACGCCGCTGAAGCGTTTTCAGCCGTTTCATTGAGACCGCAAATCACCTGCCGGATAGGTTTGCTGACCAGTTTGTAAACCAACAAGGTGAGAACGGCGGCAACGGCGAGGCTGGCCAGAAGCCCTATTAGCATGTTCTTGGTCCGCATGCTCTTAATGGCCGTGAACATTCCTTCACTGTTCTGCTCGACGAGCACTCCTCCCAGCACCGAACGGCTCGTTCCATGACAATGATGGCAGCGCTTTTCATTGAGAAGCGGACGCAGCAGGTTGGAAAAGTGCCTCTGGTCCCTCTGGTCGGCCAAGGCCGACTCCGGCGTTTTCCCGGTTGAGAGCATGTTATTCAGGGCGTCGACCAGCTCTTTCGATTTGATCCGGTCGGGCAATGGCGAATTCTCCAGGCCCGCTACCGATGAATACGTTATCGCCTTATCGAAGCCGAATACATAGATGTTCACGTCTTTGTTCTTCTCGAATTCAGACATCTGCTGCCTGATCGTTTCGCTGTCCCCGATGGCCATGGGATACAGGATCGAGTTGTATACCGCATCGGCAAGGATTTGAGTTGACGTCTGGAATTGCTGCGTCATTTCCTTTTGTTGATAGAAGATATTTACGCATATTATAGTACCAAGCGCGGCCATGAGGAGAACGGCCACTGCTACGACGATCTTTACCTGCAGACTGGCATCCAGGGTCTTCATCAGTGAGCCCCTCCATAGACTAGAGGTTTGTACTTGAAAGCATTTATGCGCTCCGAGTTGTGGCAGGATTCGCAATCTTTGGCCGTGAGCTTTCCTTTGATGTCTTTGGGGTCACCCGTTTCGGCATGAATGCTGCCGGGGCCGTGACAGGCCTCACAACCGGCATCCTTGAGCGCGGGGGTTTCCTGCTCGGACCGGAAGCCGCCTTCCTTGCCGTATCCTGTGGTGTGGCATTCGTAGCATTTTTTTTGTTCGGCCTCATCGAGCCCTTTTTTCAAACGGGCCAGGCTCTGGAATGAATGGGCCTTTTTGTTGAACTGTTTGAAGGTCCCATACTCGGTGGCGTGGCACTCTTTGCAGCCCTCCGTGCCGATATATTTTGCCTGCTCGGCGCAACGGGCCTTTTCCGACTGCCATCCGAGAGATAGGAAAAAAAACAGGAATAACGAAACAGCGACCGAGACTATCGGTTTGCAAGTAGCCATACTCTATGCTCCCGATTTGTGAATAACTGCGCAATGACCCTGTTTGAAAACTCACCCAAACGCGCTACGGGCCACCGTTCACTCAAACCCATAGCCGAGGAGCGAAAAAGCTCCCGTCCAATCTTCCCTACGGACTTATTCGGCCAGAACCTAAAACTTCTTTACAAATTAGTTTGCCCAAAAAGCACCGCATGAAAAATCCCTTGCTTCCGGCCGCGAATCAAAAGTCCGTAACATCATCCTGAAAAGGTATTACCCGTTTTGGATCGAGACCGGCGCCGGGCAAATCGGGCCTTGAGCTTCCGGTCGTATTGGTTGCTTTCGCCGTGGATGCCGGTATTGGCTTTGTAAAGACCGGACCGCCGGTTTTATTCTTCTCAACCCTGGTCTTGCTTCCTGCAACACTCCCGGTTGATGCTCCGCCTATAAGCTTGGCCAGCTCCTCAACAAATTTTTTCATCTGGTCGGCCTGGGCACTCATTTCCTCAGATGCGGAAGCTGACTCTTCCGCATTGGCTGCATTTTGCTGGACCACTCTGTCCATCTCGCCTACGGCCCTATTTATCTGCTCAATGCCCTGGGATTGCTCGCCGGATGCGGCGGCTATTTCGGCAACCAGTTCTTTCATCTTGGCGGAACTGGAAGCAACCAGAGAAAACTCCGCACTGGTTTTCTCAACTATGCCCGATCCCTGTTCGATCTTTTTGACGGTACCCTCGATCAGATCTTCGGTATTTTTGGCCGCATCGGCAGCTCTCATTGCCAGGTTCCTGACTTCGTCCGCAACGACTGCGAATCCGGCCCCTGCCTCGCCGGCACGGGCTGCTTCAACGGCAGCATTCAGGGCCAGGAGGTTGGTCTGGAATGCAATCTCATCGATGGTCTTTATGATTTTGAATGTCTCTTCGCTTGCCTTGGAAATGTCATTCATCGATGCGGTAAGCACTGACATGAAATCATTGGCGTTGGAGACAACCGATGTTGTTTCGGCCATCAGATGATTTGCCTGCTTGGCGTTATCGGCGTTTTGCTTTGTCATGGATGCCATCTCTTCAAGAGACGAAGAAGTCTCCTCAATAGATGCGGCCTGTGACGAGGTCCCTTCCGCCAGCTCCTGGCCGGCTCCCGAAACCTGGTTCGAAGCCTCCGAAACATGCATGGAAGCCCCGGCCAGTCCCTCGACAATTCGCTTGATCGGATTCGTAATCGATCTGGTCAGCAAAGTGGCAAAAAGTAACCCTACAAGAATTCCGACCAGCATGAAACCTATTATGAACTGCCGCCCGGCGGTCACACTACCGGTGAAGGCGCTTATTGCGTTACCGCCGATTTCACCGGCAATCTTCAAGGTCCTCCCAGCCAGTTCATCGATCTTCGCTATATTTTTTTGCCGCATTTCGCTATCGCGCACACGGCGGTCAAAAGTTTCGAGAAAGACACCGGCCTTTTGTTTTAATGCCTCATTCGATACGGCCAGCCCCTTCAGCCGTGAAATGTCTTCGGACACCTTGCCCGCATCCGTTCCGTAGGCGACGAAATTCATTGCGCTCAGCCTTGCCTGCAGCATCAGGGACTTAATGTCATTGGCCTCCTGCAGTTTATTTAGCCCTGCCCCAATGGTATCCCCTGCTTTGGCAACCTGTTTTTGAACGTCATCGACATATACCCCTGCGCAAATAATCAGACCCCATGGCTTAAAGTACTTTGAAAAAGTAATTTTTGGGAAAACGGCATCCCCCATGCCCGGCTTGTTCCAATAATATTCAGTAAAGGCTTCTCCGTTCTTGATCGCTTCTTCGACCACTTCCTTCATGAATGCCTTGCCGGTCTTCTTGTCCTGGATTTTTCCAAAGTCTTTCCCTTCCAGAGAGCGGTCACTCCCGTGAGCCACAAGAGTCAAGTCTTCCTGGACAACAAAAAAGTAGTTGGTGCCGTCAAAATGGAGATTACGGACCGCTTCAAGCGCTGCCTCTTTAGACATGCCCTGATCATGATTTACTTTGATAACATCGTATCCAACGGCAATTATGTTCTTGATTTCCCTTAAAGAGTAATCCTTCAGGATTTTCTCGTTGATGTCCAGAATTTCGTGTTTCGTGGCCGAAGTCGCCTTCGCAGTTTCATTGCCGGCGATGGAGTCGACATCACGACCGGCACTCTGGAGATCCTTCATCGTTTTCGCGTCATCTTGCTCCAGGTTTCTTATTTCTGCCATCGCCTGTTTATAGTCCTGTTGCGCAGCCGCGATTTCCGCCACCGCGCCGCTCCGCCCCATACCGGCCTGTAGACCCGAGGTGAGAGCTGCAAGTTCGTCCAGGCAGCGCGCCAGTTTGGCGTAGCTCTCTTCATCCTTTTTGTTGAGATATTCCTTCTCGAGGATTCTCGCTTCCAGTATTTTGCTTCGCACCTGCTCTGAACTTACGTTGACATTGCCGGCGGTCGTTACCTTGCCCAAGCTAAGAAACCCGGCTGCGCCTATAATCGCCCCTATGAGCACCAGAGCTATTGAACCAATGAAAATTTTGCTTCCAACTGCCATATTGACTCGTTTCATTGGGCAGTACCTTTCCCAAGCTGGATGAAATGCGCGAAGTATCAAGTCCCGGAATTCAGAATGAACCGTCAGGCCACTTGATCCAGAGTTGCCAGTTCATTATCAGTGGTCTTCTCGTCGACCCCTCCCATCATTGTTGATCCTTTTCTTCGCCAGTCCTCGTGACGCCCTATTAAAGATCAACCAGCCGACCTGGTGGTCATTCAATACAGAATAGCTCCCACTCCTGGCTACCGGTCTATTCCAAAATACAGCCGGCGCCGGACTGTGCCTAGAAAACTTCCATGTTATCTATATGGACTACCTAACTATCGGATAAACCATAAACTTTCATGAATGTTTTTTAGCCCATTTTCTGGTATTTAAGGTGTTCAATTCCAATGCACCGAAACCATCTTTAATCAGGGCTACTAGTGACTGCGATAATTTTGGTATACGTATTCCGCTCGGGTATTCGTGCTGATCCACCGGTTACTTCAGGCTCATTGTTGCATTATGCTTTACCAAGCATATCGATCTGGTAATGATCCGTTATATAGTTCAGGATATAATTATAAGAGAACTTAAGGTATATTATTGTAAAACCGATAAACGGGGGTAAGGTCTGAAAGTCTGGAGATCCATGTCCGGAAAGGAATACTAATGCGAGTTGAACAGAGCAAATGGATCCAGGGCCGGAACTGGCTGCCTGCCCCACCCGGCGTTTTGGGAAAATCAGCCCAACTGGTCCTGGTTTTTGGCGCCACCCCCATTTTAAGGCAGCAGGATCTAATTGAACAGGTCAGGCTCGCCTACCCGGCCGCTGCCATTTTAGGGTGTTCCACCGCAGGAGAGATCTGCGAGACCCAGGTATCGGATGACTCGCTGGTGACCACCGCTGTCAGCTTCGAGCAAACGGAACTGCGGGGCGGCGTTGTCAGATTGGACCAAGTGGGGAACAGCTTCAAAGCGGGAGAATTTCTGGCGCAACTTCTCGATCCGCTTGGTCTGATTCATGTTTTGGTTCTCTCGGACGGACTTTCCGTTAATGGCAGCGACCTGGTCGCAGGGTTCAAGAAATACCTCCCTCCGTCTGTGACTGTTACCGGCGGGCTGGCAGGAGACGGTAATCGTTTTAAGGAAACCCTGGTATTATGGGACAATGTTGCCCGGAAAGACACCATTGCCGCTGTGGGCTTCTATGGAACTCGCCTCAAGGTTGGATACGGCTCTATGGGCGGTTGGGACCCTTTTGGACCGGAAAGGCTGATCACCCGTTCAAAGGGGAACATCTTGTATGAACTGGATGGACGTTCCGCCCTGGAACTGCACAAGAAGTATTTGGGCGAACATGCCAAAGGTCTTCCGGCTACGGGACTGCTTTTTCCACTCAGTCTTCGAACCAGGTCCGGTAAGACCGGCGTGGTCCGCACAATCCTCGCCGTCAATGAAGAGGACCAGAGCATGACATTTGCCGGGGATGTTCCTGAAGGTTCATACGCACGGCTGATGAAGGCAAATTTCGACCGATTGATTGATGGGGCTACCGGAGCGGCCCAAACCAGTTATCAGGCCATCGGTTCCGTTTCGCCCGACCTGGCGATCCTTATAAGCTGTGTTGGCAGGAAACTTGTCCTCAAACAGCGTGTGGAGGAAGAGGTCGAGGGCGTTCAAGACATCTTCGGCGACCTCACCAGGCTCAGTGGATTCTATTCCTATGGGGAGATTTCCCCGTTTATGTCCGGCGCCGATTGTGAATTGCATAACCAGACAATGACCATCACAACGTTTCTAGAACTTTAGCTCGTTTTGCCCAAGGCGCCGGCTCGACGCATGTTTTGAGTATGCGCGAAGACTGCGCCGATACTCCTGGTGAGGAGGCGCAACCCTGCGGACCATGCACACTTTACTCAAACGTCAACTGAGGCGTTATTTTGGCGAGGCGTGGAGCATCCCCGAACAGTGGAGGCTATTCATTGACGCAGTAAACGACGCTTATTGCGAATTCGATACAGACCGTGGGATGCTGGAGAGGTCCCTCGAATTGAGTTCCCAGGAGTTGCTGCAGTCAAATTCGGAGATGCGGGCCATCTTTCACGCTATTCCTGACCTGCTGTTCCGTCTCGACCGGGACGGAACGATCCTCGACTACGAAGCGGGGGCGACAGGCAATTTTCTGATTCAGCCAAAGGAGCTCCTCGGGAAGCGCATTCAGGATGTTCCGCATAAAATTGTTGGTGACGAATTTGCTCAAGCAATCCAACAGGTACTGGATACCAGGTCAACGGTGAGTATCGAGTACTGCCTGACTATCGGGGATCAGCGACAATACTTTGAAGCCCGGCTGCTGCCCCTGCTCGAAAGCCAGATAGTGGCAATCGTAAGAAACATTACGGAGCGAAAACAGTCGGAAGATGCCCTGATAACTTCTGAACGGCGACTGGCGGACATCGTCGAGTTCCTTCCCGACGCCACATTAGTCATTGACGGTGATAGCCGGGTGATCGCCTGGAACAAGGCGATTGAGGAGATGACCGGAATACCGAAGGAGGATATCCTGGGGAAGGGCGGCTACGCATATGCAGTTCCATTCTATGGAGAGCCGTGTCCGATCCTGATCGATCTTGCCTTCCGATATGACCCCGAAATCGTGCGAAAATACGGTTCTGTCGAAAAGAGAGGAAAATCACTGTATGTGGAGAAATACCTGCCTGAAATTCAGGGGAGAAAAGAACTCTTCTTATGGGCGGTTGCCTCACCGCTACTCGACAGCAGAGGAAATCTGATCGGCGCGATCGAATCGTTACGCGACATTACCGAACGAAAGCAGGTGGAAGATGCACTCATGCACGCAGAGGAAAAGTACAGGGATATGGTTGAAAATTCCGTCACGGGCATATATCAAATTTTGCCCGAAGGGCGTTTCCTGAGCGTCAACGCTTCGATTGCCAATATGCTGGGCTATGATTCCAGGGAGGATCTGTTAAACAACGTTGCCAATGCCATACAACTCTACGTCAATCCAAAGCGCCGCTCTGATCTGATTCGTCAGCTTGAAGAACACGGATCGGTGCGGGAATTCGAGGTTGAGTATTTCAGAAAGGACAAAAGCAGCATATGGGTCTCTCTCAACGATCGAGCCGTTCGAAACTCAGTCGGAAAGATCGCCTATCTGGAAGGGACCGCCAGTGATATTACGGACAGGAAGCTCCTCAGGGCCCAGCTCGACCAGGCACAAAAAATGGAAGCAATCGGAACGCTGGCGGGAGGGATAGCGCACGATTTCAACAATATCCTGGCGCCGATAATCGGCTATACCGAATTATCACTCAATATGGTCTCGGAAGACGACAAGCTGGCCCATAACATGAGACAGGTCCTTTCTTCCGCCAACCGCGCCAAGGACCTCGTCAAACAGATCCTCTCCTTCAGCCGCAAGACCGGCCAGGCAAACGAGCCGGTGCAGGTCAGCCTCGTTGTGCGGGAAGCCCTTAAACTGCTGAGATCTTCGCTGCCCTCTACTATCGAAATTTGTCTGTGTTTGCATCCGGATGCGGTCGACTGTACCACGCTGGCCGACCAGACTCGAATTCACCAGGTACTCATGAACCTTTGTACGAATGCGGCCCATGCCATGCATGACAAAGGCGGAACGCTTACCGTCACCCTGGAAAATGTTGACATAGGCCCGCACTCCGGAAGGAGAATCCCGGATCTGGCGCCCGGACCTTACCTGAAGCTCTCGGTAGCAGATACGGGACACGGCATGGACGAGACGGTGAGACAGCGCATTTTCGACCCGTACTTTACAACAAAGGGGCCGGATGAGGGCACCGGTCTGGGCCTTGCCGTGGTCTACGGAATCGTAAAGAACTTCTCGGGAGCAATAGAAGTGTCAAGCAAACCCGACGAAGGGGCCGTTTTTGATGTATACCTGCCGAGGGCCGAAAAGATTCGGCGGCTTTTCGAGGATATGCCCGCCCCCCTTCCGGCGGGGCATGCCCGGATTCTGGTGGTGGATGACGAAAAATTCATTGTCGATATGATCAAGGACATACTCGACGATCTTGGTTATGAAACAGTCCCAAAGTACAGCAGCATCGAAGCGCTCGAAACTTTCAGGGCCCGGCCCGAAGACTTTGACCTGGTCGTAACCGATATGACCATGCCCCACTTGACAGGCATGGACCTGGCAAGGGAGATCTTGATGATTCGCCCCCAAATTCCCATCATCCTGTGCACCGGGTTCAGCGATCAGGTGAATGGAAATAAGACAAGACGGCTCGGGATCAAAAAGCTTATGATGAAGCCTGTTTCCATGCGCGACCTGGCGTTTGCCATAAACGAAATTCTGTTGAAATAGTCTATCCGCACTCTATTTTTTTGAAGGTGAAACGACCCGTTCGTGTCTGCCGGGAAGGACGGATTATGGCCACATCTGAAGAAAAAGGCGGCTTGAAAATCTGGAAGGATGCCGGTGGCAAGCTTTGGACGCTCGCCGATTCGGAAATCGATACGGAGATTTTTGCACTCATCGGAGAGCCGGTCTATGATGAAATTACCCAATTATGGCATCAGCAAATCCAGCTTCGAACCGAAGCATAACTCCGAAGGTAGACAATACTCAATTCATCTGGGAGGCTCGCCAAAATCCCTGGACAAATAATTCATGCTCCGTAACGCTTCCCGGCCCAGTTTCGATAAAGGCGCAGAGGTACTATAAGACAAAAGAAAGGAATTGTATACATCGCTGCCACAGTTGTCCCCAGGGGGCCGAAAAACCTGGCGCTCAAGACCATCGCGAGCACGTTGTTTACAAACCCGAAGATGATAATCAGCGAAAGATGATCCGGCAGAGGGCGTCCCAGGGAAAACAGCATTCCCGCCAGAAAATACGTACCCGCCAAAAGGGTTGCGACACCCAAAGAGATCAGAACGGTTGCCGGTTCTTTGCGCAGGAAGTCGGCCAGTTGCGAAAAAATGCCGATATTGGTGACCACAAACGACACCAATGATACCCCGTACTGTGCTTTGGACAGTCTGGCGGCAAAATCGGGCGTAAACCGTTTGAGGATTTCAGAAACAATGAGGGGACAGAAAATTACCAGCCCCAAAAGGCGTGACATGGCGGCAAGAGAGATCTCCATGTATTTACCGACGAGAATATGGGCCAGGAATGGAAGTGTGAACGGAACCAGGACCGAACTGGCGACAACCATTCCGAAGACAAGGGAGATATTGGCCTCCACGAGACCGGCAAAAAACGGAGACGCAACGCCGCTGGAAATTCCAGTCAGTATCAGCGCCGCCACCGCATACTCTGGAAGCAGCCACCGGAAGAAGAAGTATACCAGCACAGGCAGCAGGATCAGCTTGATGAAAATGTAGCGGCCGAGGGCGGGCAGGAAGCCTCTGACGGAACTCAAAACAACTCCGAGCCGGATGGAAAGAAAACAAAAGAACAGAAGAGCCGTCATGCAATAGATCGGCAGGGGCCGGAAGGGGACTCCATATTCGGGCCACATTATGCCGGCGACGATGGAGGACAAACTGGCTACGAGCAGGACCCAGTCTCGAAAGTACAGCATCTTTCACCCGATCCCTGATCTGGAAAAACATCCGCTCAAGTTCGTCATCCTCTCCCGGCGCCAGAGTTTGCGCTCACGGAAGCGATCTCCCGCCTTCGGTAGCAGTTGATCGTATGGTCGTTCACCATTCCGGTTGCCTGCATGTGGGCGTAAATTATAGTGGGTCCAACGAAAGAAAAACCCCTCTTTCGCAAATCCCGGCTGATCGTTTCCGATTCCGCACTCTACGCGCCTTTCCTTATTTCAGCATCTCCATGTCTCCGCGTCCTTCTCTATCCCCGCGTCTCCGCGTCCCCGTTTCTCCGCGTCAGTTCTTCCTGCTTCTCCCTCCTCGCTCCTTGCTCCTGCTTTTTCCCCGCGCTGCGGTTCCTGGGGAAATGCGTATTAATTACGCCTCTAACCTCATCCAGCCACTGCTTTCGCTGCTCGGCCGTACTGGTTGCTATGACGCGAAAGACCCCGCGGTAAAACCCGCTCACGCCGCAGAGGCCGAAGATGCAATTGCGCCAGATCGTTTCGAGCGGGTCCTCGAAGACGTTCTTCTCCCTCTCGGCCGGAGTATTGGAAGTGTTGAATACCACCGCCGTTTCGGCTTTCAGCAACCCGTTCGGTATCCCCTCGCCGCAATCCCCTTCCAGGAACTCATATGCAATACCCGGACGTATTACCCTGTCTACCCAGCCTTTGAGTATGGCCGGAGGCTGTCCCCACCAGTTTGGATGGATGACAACTATCCCCCCGGCTTCGGCGATTTCCCTGCAGTGTCCCAGAATGCATTCCGGAACCAAGGCGTCCCCCGGGATCTCCTCGCTTCTAAGTATGGGGTCCCAGTTCTCCTTGTACAAATCATGGAAAAAGACCTGGTGCCCATTGTTTGCCAACTGTTCGACCGCGGCGTGTGCAATGGCATGGTTGAAACTGCTCTCATCAGGATGTGCAAGAATCACTGAGATTTTCATAATGCATTGACCCTTAAAGGAAAGGCTTTACATGAAGAACACAGCCTTTGGAAAGGCTGAAGTGGAAAAGTAGAATAAAATGGTCCGGTTTGGGTGTCAATCAATCGTATGCAGTGGAAGGTTTGCCCAGGAAAGGGTTTTGAGCGATTGGCGGAATCGCCTGGTGACCGTGAGTTTCCGCGATGATTTTTTTCTTGAGATAAAATGAGCATATGCTCATAATACCTCATGGAGGATTCGATTATGCCAAGGCCGAAATGCTGCCGCAGAGTTCACGGCGAACCTTGTTGCGCTGTTTTCAAACCCGCGGGAATTCCTGCTTCCGCGCTGGAGACGGTCACGCTGGCAATCGATGAATTCGAAGCCATCCGGCTCGCCGACCTGGACGGCACTTATCATGAGCAGGCGGCGAAGAAGATGAATGTTTCGCGCCAGACTTTCGGAAGAATACTCAAGAGCGCCAGGCGCAAGGTTGCCAGGGTGTTGGTCGATGGGCTTGCTCTTCGCATAGAAGGGGGCGCTGTCGAGATGGCCAGGCAGCGCTCTTTCACCTGCATGGGCTGCGGCAACGATTGGGATGAACCGTTCGGGACCGGAAGGCCTCCAGGGTGTCCCGCCTGCGGGAGCGCCGAGTTTTGCCGATCCGACCGCCCCAGGCCGGAAAAAGAAGACAGGGTCTAGGCCGGTTATTGGTTTTTGCTTTTCAGATTTTAGCCCGCGTTTACGGGATTGGTAAAAGCCGAAAAGCAAATCATCAGAACGCAACCTGCCAACTAAAAACTGAAAACTGAACAACAGGGAGAAAAAGAAATGAAGGTTTGTTTTCCGACTGAGAACCTCATGGGGCTGGACAGTAAGGTCTATAGTCATTTCGGCTCGGCTCCGGGGTTTGTGATCGTGGATACGGAATCAAGAGAGGTCGAAGAAATCAAAAACGGCGACATGCAACACGCTCACGGCATGTGCCAACCCCTGAAGGCCCTCGGGGGCCGTGAGGTTGACGCAGTTGCGGTGGGAGGGATTGGCGCGGGCGCCCTTATGAAACTCCAGACTCAAGGCATCACCGTTTACCGTGCGGCGATGGGCACTGTTGACCAAAATATGCAATTCATACTCAAAGGAATTCTCCCCGAGTTCAATGCCAAATTCACATGTGCCGGACACGCCGGCGGCGGTTGTGCTCACTGAAAGGCTAAGAAGAACATTATGCCGATTTATGACTATTTGTGTACCGAATGCGGAAAAACAACCGAGGTGCTGCTCACCTCCTTTGACCAGTCACCAGCCTGCGCTGCATGTGGGAGCGTGAAACTGACCAAGTTGCTTTCTCCGACGTCCTCCTTATCGGGAAGCGCCAGAAAAAGTTTTCCAGCGAACGGGGATACCGCCTGTTGCGGCAGTTCGCCGAATAATGCGGGCTGTTCCGGACCGGGCAGTTGTTGCGGAAAAAGTGCTTTTTAGTCCGGCTCTCTTCTGTCTTAGCCTTCGCTGTAATCCGGTTGAGAGTCCAAACGATGCGAGTGCATGCGTTCCACGAATGTCGGGAAGTATCTGGCTTGCGTATGCGGCAGGAACAGGGCCGCGACATAGTTATCCATGTAACCGGGAGTTTCGGATAACTCAAAGTTGGTCATCATTGCCGCTACCCTCCGCTCCTCGGACAGCAAATCCCGGGAAAGGGCCAGAAAAGTCGCGCCATGGAGAGATCCGTTGCCTATGAATTGAAAACGGTTCCGGGGAAGGTCGGGGAGAAGTCCGATAAGGATCGCATTTTCGATATCCACGGAACTGCCGAAACTCCCTGCAAGAATAACTTGCTCAATATCCTGAAAGTCGAGCCCCACATTTTGGAGCAGAGTTACGTACCCGGCAAAGATGGCTGCTTTTGCCCGAAGCAGACTGTTAATATCCAATTCGCTCAACGTGATGTCCTGAGCTATTTGGGTGTCCTTGGCCCAGGCCACGACATACTCTCTGCCATACTCTCCCATACGGATCCGTGCAGTTGTTGCGGTGCTCGAAAATCTGCCGTTGGGCTCGATAAGACGCGCTTCCATCAGCGCCGCCAGCAGATTTATCAATCCCGAGCCGCAAATTCCCCTCGGTTTTGTCATTCCAATGGTGATAATCATTGGCTCATAGGTTTCGGGGTTTATGCTAACGTCTTCAATCGCCCCGTTCATGGCCCTCATGCCAAACCCGATACCGCCCCCCTCGAAGGCCGGACCGGCAGAACAAGCGGCGCAGGCCATCCATTCCCTGTTGCCGATTACTATCTCCCCGTTGGTTCCAATGTCTATATACAGGGTCACTTTGGAATCATTATGGACACCTGACGCCAAAATCCCCGCGACGATATCCCCTCCCACATAGCTGGACACGGAGCTTACGCAGTTGATGAATACGTGGGCAGGCGTCTTGAGGCCCAGATCCCGGGCTCTTGCCAGGGGAACATTACAGACCGTGGGAATGTAAGGTGAGAGCCGAATGTAACGTGGAGGGATTCCGTAAAAAAGATGGGTCATCGTGGTATTGGCGGCTACGGTTATGTGAGAAATTTCCTTCATCGACACCCGCTGTTTTTCAAGCAGCCTGCTCATGAGTTTGTTTATGGTAGATGCCGCCATGCGTTGAAGCTTTTTCAGCCCCCGCTCCTTCCGGCTGAAGATGATGCGCGTGATCACATTATCCCCGCAACTGATCTGACCGTTGTAATCGGCGTCAAGCCCCAAGATTTTGCCTCTTGCGATATCTATCAACTGGACCCATACCGTCGTGGTCCCGATATCTACAGCAATGGCAAAATGCCGACCGGTGGTATCGCCCGGCTCAACGTTTATCATATGTGGATATACATAGCGCCGGCGGGAAAAATCCAGGGTGGCGGTAACATGAAAATCTTTTTCCCGCATCGTCCGACTCAGCTTTCGCACCAGGTGATAATCGAGCGTGATCATCTCCAGACCGTGTTGACGCCCCAGTCCTTCTTCCAGACGGGACAAATCGCAAATTCTACTCGAAGGGCCAGGAGGGCTGAGTTTCACAAACTTCTTTTGAAAAGCAGGGTCATACAGACCGGCCCTCCGCAGTTCATCCAGATCGATGCCTGCCGGCCGCATGGCAAACCCCGGCCGCCGCCGTGCGGGGACCGTGGTGTCAAGCAGGGATGAGGGCGGTATGCGCACGACAATATCGGACTTTACTCGAATCCGGCAGGCCTGGTGAAAACCCTGCGATTGCTCCTCCGAAGTCAGCAACTCAGGGTGAAGGATGTCGATTTCCCCCGATTCGACGAGGACCTTGCATTTTCCGCAGACCCCTTCTCCTCCACACGACGCATCGACATGTACGCCCGCGTCCATGGCGGCCCGGAGAAGATTCTCTCCATCCTCGACGCCAACGTTTATACCGAGCGGCAAAAAAGTTACGAGCCTTGTCATTGTAATCTGCCTTCCATTAGACCGTCTTCCTCTTTTCCGGACTCCAATGTTTTGTATTCGCCGAAAACCGGACGTGTCCCTTTCGGCCGGCCTGTCATGTGCCTTGCCTCGCCAATCGGATGCCTCGAATGGATCGAGGGCGCGCCCATGGAACTTAACTCCGCAACCACGAGGAGGCAATGAAGCATTTGCGGGTAAGTATGCCGACAGGAGAGTCGATTCCATCTCCACAGGTTGGCAGGTGTTTGCCCGCCGTGTTATAAGTCATTGTCCATCGTGAGGATAAGGAATGAACAGAATGAGCTGAACCAGTGGAGGCGAGACAATGGAATGCAGGATCACCATTCTTTGTGAGAACACGGTCCAGGGTATGGGCCTCCTCGGGGAGCACGGATTTTCGGCATTTATCGAAACCGGCGGGCAAAACATTCTCTTCGATGCCGGCCAGGGGTTCGGCGTTGTTCAGAACTCACTGCAGCTTAAAAAGGATCTGAGGAGTGTTTCGACGGCTGTGTTGAGTCACGGCCATCTGGACCATGTGGGAGGACTCCCGGCCTTCCTGGGAATAAAAGGCCCCTGCCCTGTTGCCGCTCATCCCGATGTTTTCACGGAAAGATTTATGCTCGTACCGGCGGAAGGCGGCGGACAAAAACGCTTATCCGTTGGAATGCCATGGTCTCAGGCGCATCTCATGACCAGGGGGGCGCAATTCGAATGGCGCAGGGATTTCACGGAAGTTGCGCCGCAGGTGTTCGTGACCGGCGAAGTACCCCGGAAAACACTCTTCGAACTGGGATCTCCCAAATTCGTAGTCTCCATGGACGGCGGCTGGGCCCCGGACCCCTTTCTCGATGATTTTTCGCTTATTTTGAAGACCTCACGGGGCCTGGTAGTGGTACTCGGATGCGCGCATGCCGGAATCGTGAATATCCTCAATCACGCCATAGAGCGGACGGGTGAAAACCGCATATATGCCGTACTTGGCGGCACTCATCTCGGCCTTTCCCCCGAACCGCAGTTGGATCCGACTATCAGAGCCCTCAAAGAATTCGATATCGGGACTCTTGCCGTAAGCCACTGTACCGGCCAGGAACCGGCAGCACGCCTTGCGTCCGAATTCGGCGGCAGGTTCGCTTTCGGGCGAGTGGGTTTTGCTCTCGAAGTCTGACGACCTGTCAATTGGAAGGACTAAGCGCATTCCGGCAAAAAAATCCCAAGCGCCATATGATGCCGGGCGCCGCGTAATACACTGGAAGTTTCAATGCGCCACCCATTTTCGAAATATAAAATATTCGCCGTGGGTGACATTCATGGATGCCGCCGAAAGCTTGCCGGTCTTGTAGAGAAGCTGCCGATTGATACCGAGGCTGATTTCCTTATTTTTCTGGGCGATTACATCGACAGGGGGCCGGAATCGCGCGAAGTAATCGAATACCTTCTGAAAATTGGACGGAAGGTCCGGAATGCGGTGTTCCTGCTGGGAAATCATGAACACGCTCTGCTTCAGTATTACCGCACGGGCAATCTCGATTATCTGCGAATGCTTCGGTCCATGGGCGTGGAGGAGACGCTGCGCAGCTACTCCAACAGCCCGATTCACACCCTGGGAGACCTGTCGTTTTTGCCGGAAAGCCACTTCCGTTTCCTTGAAGCGCTCCGGCCATATTTCAGGCTGGACGGTTATCTTTTCATTCACGCGGGCAAAATACCCGGAGAAGACATCGATCACTGCGGACTGGATCGCCTTCTCACAGTGCGGGAAAGATTTCTGAGGGATGAAACGGCTTCGGACGAGATCACCGTTTTCGGACACACGCCTTTTGAGACACCGTTCGTAACCTTCAACAAAATCGGCATCGACACCGGAGCGGCTCACGGGAACCTGCTCACCGCGGTGGAACTGCCGGTGATGCGTTTCCATCACGCCTGACCAGAGCACCCGGCTGCGGACCTCACCGGGATGTCGCTGAGATGTCGCTTGCATTTCGATCCGGAAATCGTATTATCGTGGAGTGTTGAGCGGTTCCCACGGGAGTTTTTCAGGGCAGAACCCAACCTCGGCGCGCAGTTCGCTTGCATGGCGGCGAAGCTGATGCGTTATCCCTTTCTATCGGCCCTCCTCTTTTCGTTTTTTGAAAGATTCGAATGCGAACTCAACAAAGACATCACGAATTTCGAAAAAGGCGTCGGACCGGTAAACAGTGAGCATTGAAGAAAATACCGAACAGGTGAGGAGATCATCATGGCTGCGAAGAAGATTTTGATGCTTGTGGGAGATTTTGTGGAGGACTACGAGGTTATGGTGCCCTTCCAGGCGTTGCAGATGGTTGGACACACCGTGCACGCGGTGTGTCCCGGCAAGAAATCGGGCGACCAGGTTCGCACGGCGGTGCATGATTTTGAAGGTGACCAGACCTACAGCGAAAAACCGGGCCACAACTTTACACTGAACGCGAGTTTTGACGATGTGAAGGCGGAGGAGTACGACGCGCTCGTTGTCCCCGGGGGGAGGGCGCCTGAGTACATTCGGCTGAACGAAAAGGTTTTGGGCATCGTACGTGATTTTGCCAAAGCAGGCAAACCCATTGCCGCTATCTGCCATGGGGCGCAACTGCTTGCGGCAGCCGGAGTGCTCCAAGGCAAGGCTTGCAGTGCTTACCCCGCGGTGGGGCCCGATGTCAATCTGGCCGGCGGCAGGTATGTCGATATCGCTGTCGATCAGGCACATGTGGATGGGAAGCTTGTAACCGCCCCCGCATGGCCTGCGCATCCCGATTGGCTGGCGAAGTTTCTGGGAGTGCTGGGAACAAAGATAGTGCTTTAACCACTTTGTGACGCTATCCATCTGTCGCAGCAACTATTCAGGGGAAATGGCGCACGCAAGCGCGAGAGCGCGGCAGCGTGCGGTACGCACGCTGCCGAACAAGATTTTAACTAAAAACACAAAACTGAAAACTAAAAACTACTTAGGCTGTAATCGCCATCCAGGAAAGCCCTTGCAACCTTCCGCTGCACGGTATCGTCACTCATCGTGGCATCGAGCAGCCTGCTGAAGCCCAAAAGCCTCCCCAGCATTATCAGCCGTTCGTCTGTTTCGGATTTGCCTGTCCCCAGAATGGAAGCGGTCACCAGGTCACTGCGCTGGTCTACGAGAAAGTGGTTCGCCGCAAGCACCTCCGCTATGAATTTTGCTCTTCTTTCCCGCTGCACCGCTATCGTGCCGCCCCCTTTGAACCTGAAACGTATGTAGTTCTCCCTAGGATTCATCCCGCAGACTGCGTCCACCATGGCGAAATGATAATCAACGCGAGCGTTGAGGTTCAGATAATCCCGTGTGATCAGGGCGTAGTTTTGTTCACCGACAGGCCTGGCGCTGCCCGAGTCAAGCAGAGACCTCGAAAGAAGTCCGGACACCGAAGCCGCGGGCGGAGGCTGATTCCACCGGAGCCCCGGCGTTGAAATCCCTCTCAGCAGGGCAAGAAGGGGAAGCGACAGGATATCTTCCAGCCGGACCTTGAATCCCTTGCACCCGGCAGCTATGCCGCCGCCCAGGTCGATAATGAGAAAGTGCAGAGGCACGGCGGTCTCCAGGCGCCGGACAAGAACTTCGGCCGACTCCAGGACCTCGTCTCCTGTCTGGAACATTTCCAGTACCGCCATCTCGTGCGTGTAGCGTATAAGATCGTGAAGAGTCCTGCATTCCTGCATCGAAAATGTCGGACCGTAGGCATCGGTCAGGTTCAAAGGCTCAATTAGCTGCCGCAGCCGCGCCGCCCCTGGGTAGGAAGATTCTCCGCGTTTTCTTTGTACTTCCTCCGCGGGCATTTCCCGCCGTAAAAACTCGGCGCCTGACCATACTTCCTCGGGCGCTTTCAAAATCATGGCATTGTCGGCATCCAGAATCACCCATTGGCCGTCCTGCAGCACCTCGGTTGCTTTCCCGGCGCCGGTCAGCATCGGGCGGGAGAATTCACGGGCGACGCAGGCCAGGTGATCCGCGGGATTGCCCAGATCGACCACCACGCCCTGGAACCCGGAGAGCCATCCGGCCGCATCCGGCATGCTTTGGGGAAGCACCATTATGCCCGGCTCGCGTGTTGATTTGCGCCAGGCATCGAGGTCCTTCGTCGAATGAACTATTTTTACTTTACCCACGCATCGGCCCGGCGAGGCGCAAAGCCCTCCTTTCAGAAGGACCTCTCCACGCGCGGACTCGGCGGCCTGCCTGTTTTTCAGGGAAAGCCGAATATCCCTGGACTGAAGGATCCGGATATCGCCTCCATCCGAAATCGCCCATTCAATGTCCTGGGGTCTTCCGATCAGGCTTTCAACCCTGCGGCTCAGACGAACGAGTGACCGAATCTCCTTTTCAGACAGCGCGGGGAGGTCCCGCTCGGCATCGGGCAATTCCCGCTCTTCGATGCCGCCTTCGGCCTTGGAAACAGCCTTATGAGTCTTTTCCGCAACCCGCGCCCAGTCCTCAAACGGTCCGGTCTCCTTGCCTTCCCTCAGGGGCCGGTAGATGTCGGCGGGAGCGCTCCCATCGACGGCCCGAACCCCGAGTCCGTTAACCGCGATGATAAGCATACGCCCGCTTTCCGGTGCTGCAGGGTCAATGGTGAAAAGTATTCCAGCCGACTTTGGCTTCACCATAAGCTGGCATAAAACGGCCATATCATGACGCGCCGGGGAAATTCCGGCGTGAAGCCGGTAAGAGATCGACCGGGCGCTGTAGTTGCTTGCGACGACTTCCTTGAGCGCTTCTCTCAACGCATCGAATGAGGTCACGTTGAGCACGCTCTTGAACTGACCCGCGAACGAGTGTTCCGGCAGGTCTTCGACCAGGGCGCTGCTGCGGACGGATATCGCCGCCCCGTCAGAACCGGTAAGACGTTCGTAGAAGTCTCCAAGTTCCTTCTCAAAACCCTCGGGCAGCCCCCCGTTAACAATGCGCTGACGAATCTCCTCGGCATCGGCCTCGAAGTCTGCGCCCCGGTTGTATCCGGCCTCCAGCCTTTGGACCCTTTGCCGGATAAAGAGATCGTTTCCATTGGCCGACAGTATTCCCGCGCAGGCATCCACCGGGACGGCGAAGCCCTCCGGCACGGGAAAACCGGCTTTGCGCAGCATGGCGAGAGTTGCGGCCTTTCCGCCCACCTGCCCTCGGGATTCGGCCGTGAGATCATCCAGGGATATGCAGGACAGCCTGCTGGATCGTCCCTCGGACATCATGGCTCCAAGCTCTTCCCGGACGGCATGAGCAAGGTTCTGGTGAATTTCGAAAAGCTTCCGGTGACGCCCTTCGCTCAGACGGCTGAGCCCGTCGATGAGTTCATAGGTGACGCTTAAAAGCTCCTCGCTTGCATCGGACAGATCGGACAAAGGCCCGGCAGACCTCAGCCCGTCATCCATCGACCTCATGAGGTCAAGCGCGTACTCATTGTTGGAGAGCAAAACGCGGAAGGTGTGATACCGCACCTTGATTTCTTCGAGCAGTTTCGCCGCTCGAACCAGGCGCCGCTCGCGCCACTTTCCGACTATTGCCGCGAGCAGATTACGCACGAGCTTTCTCCTCTTCGCCCGACGGTGTCAAGCTCAGGCCGGATTTTTCCAGGAACAGCCTCTCGAATTCCCCCACTTTGTTTTCCGAATTCATTGAAAGATCGATCTGCCGGCTAAATCCGGTTAGCTCTCCGAGCCGGCAAAGAGCTGAGATTACTTCACGGCTGTCGGCGATTTTGAGTTTGCCAACTACCAGATCGCCCTTCACCGTAACCCTGAAGCGCATCTGCTCCAGGATCGACCGGATGAATTTAGCCCTGCGGCGGCGGCGCTCTTCATCGGCGAACCCTCCTGCGAAGCGGAAATAGACGTAGTTTTGATTGACATTGTCACTCATGTAGCTGTCGATGACGCTGTAATGATAGCCGAGCCGAAGACCGACGTTCATATAGTTTTCGGCAACAATGGCATGGTTCCTTCCCGCATATTCCGGCTGGCCGGCGATGGCCGAAAACGTGCGGTCCAGCCCGGAGAAAATGTCTCTGAGGCTCAGCGAGCCGGGTTCCCGGTTCCAGATCTCCTTGCGGGCGAGTCCGCTCAGGAATGCGGCAAACGGCTTCGAAGCAACATCGTCGATTCGGATAAAAGCCCGGGCCGTACTGGATACCCCGCCGCCGATATCCAAGACGAAAAGATCGATCGGCGCGTCCATCTCCAGCTTTCGCGCACTCTGGTTTTTAAGTCCTGCGTGATCTTGAACTTTGAGCAATTCCTCGATTGAGCGCTCATGGGCAAAATGGATAACGTCGTGATAGGTACGGCAATTCGGGATTGAAAAGCCGCCGGCCTCCGGATCTATGAGGTCCAGGGGCATTATCCAGCGGAGCAGGCGGCGCAGGGTGACATATTCGGGATCTGTGGGGTAAAGCGCAGCACTCAATGCGCGAGAGGCGAGAAGAGGTTCGACAATGCCCCGGTAGATGGTTTTCTCTCCCGCATCCACTGTCACTTCAAGCCCCTGCGGCAACCGCTCCATTGCCCCTGAAGCGCCAAAAACGGCGGGGATGCGCAGCTCCCTCGCTATGGTCGCCAGGTGCCCGATCGAAGTTCCGATTTCGGTTACGATAGCCGAGGCCCATCGCAGTACGACGCTAAGCTTCGGACTGGCATCCCTGGCTACCGCGACGGCGCCATGAGGGAACCGGTCCAGGTTCTCTTCCGAGACATGAACCACGGGACCGGCGGCTATACCTGCCTGGGCCGTTTCACCCCCGGTAAGGAGCACTTCCACGCCCTCCAACGAATCTGCCGGACCGGCCGTAATCCCGGTAGATTCATCCGGCACGGGAGCGGGCTTCACATTCACTATTACCGGGCGGTCCCCGTCTCCCCTCACCCAGCCAAGATCCTGAGGATAGCCCAGGATCCGTTCGAAAGCCGAGGCACATTCCGCAAGGCTTCGAAGAAAAGAAGGTCCGAGGAGCGCGGATCCCCTGTAGAGCCCTCTTTGAGTAGGAGAAAGAGGCTTGACGCCATGATGCAGCGGTTCTTCTAAGGGTTTTGGGTAAATCTCGGACGCCACCAGATCAAATGGATATGTCCTGCGAATAAAATAGCTCTCGAGCAGGTCCGGAGAGTCCACGGTCGAAGCGGTGATGCAAAAGAGTCCGGAAGTAAAATCATTGGCTGCCGAAACAGAGACCGAACCGGTCACTCGCGCCGATACGTTCTCATGCACCGCCAGGGTGAGCGGAACGTCTTTCGAGCCTTCGGCCTTGGCCAGAGCCATTCTGCAGGCAGGCAGGACCGCTTCGGGTGCGACTCCGGTCAGCGCTTCGAAATTCATATCGGCGGAACAGGCTCGCACACTCAGGAAGGTCGGACCTCCCCTTCGTTTAAAAAGGGCTTGGACCTGATCGTTGATCGCCTCGGCCAGCTCCGGCGGGAAGTCCGTTCCAGACGCCTCAGCCAGCTTGCGGCAGCCCGTCGCCGTCACCGCAAAGCCGTCCGGGGCCGCAATATCCAGGCGGTTTCGCGCCTCGGCGAGGCACACGTTCAGAGCGCCGGCAAACGGCTCCATCTCGGAGCCCAGGGCTGAGTAGGGCAATGCCGGACTCGCCCCAAGAGGGCCGGAACCGCCCGCCAGAATGTCATCCAGAATGTCTTTGATGCTTTGGTAGCGGTCGAAAAGGTCAACATACCGGTCACCGGACATCGCGTTAAGGCTGTAAACAACCTGGTGGACAAGCCTGCCCAACTCGCGGATCGAGCTTTCAAGGAAGGCGCGGTCAAAGATGTACTCCCCGCCCATGGCGCGGTCCATCTCGGCCATTATTTCCAGCACTTTCGTATTGTGTTTCTGAATGCGCTGAAACTTCGCGAACAGGGACCTAAGCCACTCCAGCTCCTGCTTCGAATCAGGCGTGTGTCGTTTGACCGGGAAAAATGGCAACCTCATAGGGACGGCGCCTCCAATAGACACGTCGGGACTCACCGCAAAGAGGCGGAGAGCGCCGAGATATCATTTTCTAAGGTCGTTTTCATGGTTTATTCAATCCCGTCTCTCTGCGTCTGTGTGGTGCTTTTCTTAGAGCGCGAGACCTCTATGATCGACGCCTTTCCTCCAGTCGCCGGACGATATCGGTGATGTCGCTCAATTTGAACGGCTTGGCCACAAAATCATAGGCGCCCTTGCGGAACGACTCCGTGGCGCTCTCCGGCGTAGCGAACCCCGTTATGACGATGACGCCGGTATCGGGTGCAATCTCCTTGACTCGCGCGAGGAAACCCATTCCATCCGTCCCCTCCATCTTCAGGTCCGTAATTACAATATCGAACTGCTTCTCCTCGACCCTGGCCAGTGCCGAAGCGCTGTCCGTAAATGTCTCCACCTCATAGCCCGCTTTCTGGAAAGCAGGCCTCAGGCGCTTGCCCACTATAGGCTCATCGTCCAGGATGAGGATCTGCGTCTTCGACGCGCAGCTCACACATGGGGACGTCATGGCTCACCTCCTTAAGTATCTGTATACGTTGCATGAATTGCTTTACATGAAAGGCTATCTGCTCATGACTGCTCATGCTCACATCGAGCTGGCGGGTGTAGCCGATCAGCCCTCCAAGGACTTTCATATGGGCAACCATTCTCTCTTTCGACAGCTTTTTGAGTCTGCCGATGATCAGGTCCCCGTGCACCTCCACGCGGAAATCATGGCGCTCCATGACTTCGGCGATAAACCTGGCCCGGCGCGAGCGGCGGGTAAAATCGGAAACACCCCCCAGAAACCGGAAATAAATATAGTTATCGTTCAGCACGTCTCCAATGTAGGCGTCCAAGATGTTGAAATGGTACCCGAGCCTGAGATGAAGATTCATGTATTGTTTTGATATAACTGCCAGATTACGGCCTACGGCTTCGGGGCCGGCCAGCGATGAACTGAAAGTGCGGGTGAAGCTGGACATGAAGCTGCCCAGGTCCACGGACACCGGTTCCGTTTCCCACATGCCGCTTTCCGACAGTCCCTCCAGTAACGCTTTCATTGGCCTGGATACAATCTGCTCGACCGAAACCGATCTTGCCCCCTGAGGAGCGTTTGTGCCGTTTTCGATGTCGATGACCATCAAGCCGAGGGGGATAACCGAATCCAGTCGTTTCGGTATCCGTTCGTGATATCTTTGAAAATTCTCGCTCAGCGCTATCAGCTCCTGGACCGCTTTTTCGTGGATGAATCGGGTGATGTCATGAAAAGTCCGGCAGTTGACGGCTTTGAAACCTTCGCTGTGCGGGTCGACCAGATTGAGGGGGCTTACCTTTTTAAAAAGCCTCCTCAGCAGGCGGTACTCATACGATTCCTCAAAAACCTCCTCCTGGGTGATCTCAAATTGGCTCAGTTCCCTGAACGTTCCCTCATAGACGACATTCTGGCTCGCATCCAGAGTCACCTCGTCTCCCGTCTTGAGCACTTGGGTGGCAATCCCTGTATCGACCACCGAGGGGACCCGGTATTCCCGGGCAAGAGTGGCCATATGCCCGGTGGGCGAACCTATGTCAGTAATGATGCCCCTCGCCTTGCGCATAATGCGGGAATATTTGGGCGAGGTGTAGTGGGCTACCAGTATCGCCCCATAAGGAAAATCCTTCAGGTCGTCGTCGCTATGGGCCACATAGACCTTTCCCGATGCGATGCCGCCCTGGACAACACTTCCCTTGCCTGAAAAGATTACCTGGGCCGACCGGGTCGCCTCATCGATATAGAGCCGGTGCTGTTCCGGCCGGTTGGGGCGCACGTTAAGGGGCCTGGACTGCAGGATAAAGAGATTGCCTCTGGTGTCAAATGCCCATTCAACGTCCTGGGGACGCCTGTAGTATCTTTCGATCATCATGGCCGCCTGGGCAAGCTTCTGTATACGATCGGCGCTCAGGCAGGACTCATTTTGAAGACGTTGCTCAACTTCGCCCCAGGCCGTACCGCCCCCGGGGTTCGCGATCATCTGACTGGTCTTGTGTCCCGTTTCGGTCGAAAGGACAGAATGCGGTGGATGCCTGTCGAGGAAGAAGGTGTCGGATTCGGCGACTCCTTCCACGACGGCCGGTCCAAGCCCCCAGGCGGCGCTGATGACCATGGCTTCCGTTTCCAGCGGAAGCGGAGCGTAAGTATACATAGCGCCGCTGACTTCGGGTTCAGCCATCAACTGGCACCCGACCGCCATGGCCATCTCATTTTCCTGATAGCCTCTGTGGAGCCGATACCGCCAGGCTGCGGGCGTGTAAGCTCCCGCAATGACCCGCCGGTAGGCGTCCAGTATCCCCCTTCTCGGAATATTGAGCACGCTTTCATACTGGCCGGCAAAACTAAACTCGCTATCCTCGCCCCAGGCGCTGCTCCGGACGGCAAACATGAGCGGTCGTCCCTGCGCGCTGGCGCTGAGCGTATCCAGCATGGCGCTTATATTCGAAACTATGTGGCGAGGGATGGTCCCACCGAGAATGCGCTTCCGTACTTCATGACACATGGTTTCGAAGGCCGCCTCGTCCTTTCTGTCCCAGGCGGCCAACGAACGCTCGATGTACGCCGGAAGGCCGTTGGCTGCCATAAAGTCGAAGAATGCCTTGGTCGTTATTACAAAGCCGTCCATGGTGGGCAAGCCCAGTATATTCCGTATGTCTCCGAGATTGGCGAACTTGTTGCCGGCCTCATCGCTGAAATCACCGTTGAGTTCGTCGAGCAGAATTGCCGGCCGGGTCATGGGAAAAGCGCGTCTTCCGGCCAATTCCTCCTGTATCTCGTATTGAATTCGTTCGAAGGCGATGAAAAGATCCACGTTTTGGCACTGGCTCATGACGCACAGGTCCGAAATCAGTTTGAACACCAAGTCGCTTACTTTCTCGGTGATATCCAGCACGTACTGGCGGTCGAATACGTAGTCGCCCCCCAGCTTGTCGCCCATGTCGGCCATGAGTTCCAGAATACGGTTGTTTCGTTCCAAGATGCTCTTGAATTTTTTGAAGAGCACGGAAAAAGGCAAACCCGGTTTCGGAGGCGACCAAGAGTGGAAAAGCTGTTTCAGTCCTTCGATTACATCCATTCAATCCGCTCCTTATGGCGGAATCCTTTGAAATTATAGCCAAACTCACTCATAGGGCGGCGATCAAGGCTCAACCCTAATCATTCCGCATTCAATGCGCCCCCTTGCTCTGGAAAACCACTCCGATTCCAAGGCCTGTGAGCAGGGCTATTACCGTCGCCAGGATGCCGTAAAGTGCCGGCAGCCCGAAGGCAAGCCGGGCGAGCAGAGCTGGAAAACCCGTAAGGCTGACCTCAACCGGCTGCTCGGCGCGGGCTATGACTTTTCCGTCTTTTACCGCCGCAAGCTCAAGCGAGTAGGAACCCGGGATCAGGCGAGAGGGGACGGGAATCTTAGCCTGGAATGTTTTTTGTCCATCCGATTTTTTCCCATATTGAATATTTCCAAGTATCTCTTTGTACAGTCCCTCTTTTTGTTTCAATTTAAGAAATTCCTGGAAAACACCCTGGTGCTCGCCGCCGCTGGCTTCTATCCGGACTGAGTCTGCGAGGCCGGAGAGCTTCAGAGGCCTGACGTCGAGGCGGTCCAGAGCGACGGCCGAGGAGACCAGGCACACGCTGGGCGCTCCCTTGAATGTGAGCGAATCGAGGCCCATCCACATGATGCCCCCTACTCTGCCCTTCTCTTTCATGTGTAGGTCGCAGGATGCTCCCACAAACCTGATGACTGCTTCGCTGTCAGCGGGGATCGATCCGGCAGCGGTAAGAGTAGTGCCGTTGAAGAGCGCGCCTATTTCAATGCCCCGGGGTTCCACGCTTATTCGCGCCGTGTCCTGCGCCAGGGCCTCTGAGGCGATGAGAAGGCAAAACGCCGCCAGGAGGAAAAAGTATCCTTTCTTCATTTCTTAATGTCCTCCAACATAGGCCAGGAGCACTTCGGGCCGGGCAAGGAGTTCATAGAGCATTTTGAACATGACCACGAGCACCAGAGAGGCGAGAAGTATCTTGAGCTGGTCCCCGCGCAGTTTCTTGCCGAGCTTTACCCCGATCTGGGCGCCCAGCGAAGACCCTATGAGCAGCAGGAGCGCCAGTATGAAATCCACCGTATGGTTCTCCCATGCCTGCATAATTGTAACATTTATACAGGTGAAAAGGATCTGGAACAGGCTTGTCCCCACGACGACGTGCATCGGCATCCGCAGCAGGTAAACCATTACCGGCACCATGACGAACCCGCCGCCCACCCCCATTATCGCCGCGAGAACCCCGACAAGAGTTCCGAGCACGAGCGGCGCAATTACCGAGAGGCGTACACCCGAACGCTGGAATTCCATCTGAAATGGGAGGCTTTTCAGAATGCGCGCATACGCCGATTCTTTCTTTTCCTTGGTCACGCTGAAGCTGTCTTTGGGCCTGCGCAAGGACTGAAGACTCTCGATGAACATATAGCTCCCGATAGTCCCCAGCATGAGCACGTAAGTCAGGTTTATAAGGAAATCGGCATTGCCGAGCTGCCGCAGGACCTTGATGATCTGAACTCCGACTCCTCCGCCGATAACCCCGCCGACCAGGAGCAGCATGCCCATCTTGATGTCCACGTTTCCGAGGCGAAAATGCGCCAGAGTTCCTGATGTCGATGCCCCGACAATCTGGTTCGAATCCGAAGCGGCCGCAACGGTCGGCGGAATGCCGAACATTATCAGGAGCGGCGTCATGAGGAACCCGCCGCCCACGCCGAAGACGCCGGACAGGAGACCGACAACGCCCCCCAGACCCAGAATCAGGACAATGTTTACGCTATTCCCGGCAATTGGGAGATACAGATGCAGTGGAATGCTCATGACCTTCACTTTCTCCTTTGCAGAAATTTTGGTTTTTTCGGGGGCTTACCAGTTCCATCCGGCACTTGATGCGGTGACTGATTCGGCGAATCTGGGCAAGATCGCGTTCCGAATTGGAACCGTCCTCATCGGCGGACTCGGCTACCAGCAGTGTTATCCTGTTTTGTTCGACAAACCGGATCACTTCTTCCTCATAATTGCCTTCCGAAATAAAATAGTCGACGCTGACCCCTTCTGACTTGGCCACTTCGATCAGAAGCTCCAGGCGCTTGCGCACCGTGCCGGCAGTGCTGTTGTCCCCGGCGCTCACGGCTGTTTTCGCGGAAGGCGGCGTTAAAAGGAGCGCATAGAGCTTGGCGTCTATTCTTCTGGCCAGGGAGATTGCTCTTGACCATGCGCCCCATGCGCCACATTGGTTGCTCATACTTACAAGTATACGTTCCATGTCACTCCTGACTGTTACGGCCCTTTCCGTCCCCCGCCGCCAAGGCGGCGGCTGATCCCGGCTGGCGCTCTCACCGCCCCGCGTATGTCCTGTCTCTTCCGTTTTTTCTCCGCGTCCTTCTTTTCCCCCGCCTGTCCGGCGGTCCAATCGACCCTCTCAGCAATCAGTGTGCCAGACCTGCAATTATAAGGAACCATGCGGCTTTTCCTTGTGTCTCGCATGCCTTATAATGGATGCATTGCACTCTCGCTGTTTCAAAATGAAATAGCAGGGTTTACCGGCAAGGTTTTGCATTCCATTTTGAAACCATCGCCGCCGGTATCTGCGGCAGACAGAGGAAGAACAATGATGACACCCGCCGCGTTTTGGAATCACCCCCGCATTGTTGACAATGCGGCATTGAGGTGGCTCCTGTTTTCCATAAAAGGACAGGTATTCACCATCTTTGCGGCAACATTCCTATCTCTGGCCGCCCTGACGCTTCTCAATCTTTGGAATGTCGACACGGTAAAAAGCCGGCTTCTGCTCGGAGAGCGCTATTACGACCTTTTTAACGACATCCTCGAAGTGCGCCGGTTTGAGAAAAACTACCTGTTCTACGGAGATGTGGCGAGCCTCAAGGAAGGAAGCGACTACCTCGCGCAGATCGATCCCCTTGTCTCCGGACTTTCCGGGGACATCATAAGAATTACGGACCGGAAAACCTTCGAGGAGTTCCAGGGTGTTTTGGGGGGCTACGAGCAGACGCTGAGGGATTATGAGACCAGGGGCGGACCCGCGGCCAACCGCGAGCAGATACGCCAGTACGGCAAGGAGTTGACCGATTTTGCCGGTCAATTCCTCAAGATCAAACGCGAAAGGATCAGAAAGGCTATAGTCAAGGTCTCGATCCTTCCGTTCGCTTTCCTTGGGATTTTCCTGCTGCTCACGCTATTGGTGATAAGATTGATATCCCATGGTTTGCTCCGTCCCTTGCGGGTGCTTCAAACCACCATACAGGATGTGGCCAGGGGCAACTATAGCCCGACGTACTATGACGGGCTGCATACGGACGAAGTGCACGGACTGATCGGCGCCTTCAACCGAATGGCCCAGGAACTGGAAGCCAACCAGGAACACCTCCTTCAGGCCAGGAAGATAGCGGCGCTCGGCACATTTACGGCCGGCATCGCTCATGAACTTAACAATCCCCTGAATAACATTTCTCTTACGGCCGAAACCTACCTGGAAGAATATGCCGACCGGATGGACCCCGAGGCCAGGGAACTGATCGATGATATCATCGCGCAATCCGAAAGGGCCTGCGATATCGTCAGGAACCTCCTTGACTTCTCACGTACCGAACGACATGCCTTCTCCAATATAGACCCTGGGGAAATCGTGCGCAGCACTGTCGCACTCGTGAAGAACCAGATCGCCATCGCCGGGGCCGGAGTCGATGTGGAAATACCCGATGGCCTGCAGCCGGTCAGCGGAGACATCAGGGGCTTGCAGCAGGTATTCATGAACCTGCTGCTCAACGCAGTGCAGGCCATGCCGGACGGGGGCGCTGTCGGCATAACCGTAAATGCGCAGCCCCCGGACTTCATTCGCTTCGATGTCCGGGACACCGGTGTGGGCATAAAACCCGAGACGCTCGAGCATATTTTCGAGCCTTTCTTCACCACCAAGACCGTGGGCCAGGGGACCGGCCTTGGGCTGGCCGTCACCTACTCCATCGTAAAAAGGCACGGGGGACGGATCGAGGTGAAAAGCGAACCAGGCAAAGGGACCGTTTTCACGGTATTGCTGCCGGTTGCCGGCACGGAGAGTAAAACCGCCGCGCAGGGCGCACGGACGGGCATATGAGGACTCGAATAGCCATAATCGATGACGAGGTCACGGTATGCCGCCGCCTGAGCCAGGCCCTTTCCAGGGACGGCTACGAGGTGGAGGCGTTTACAACCGGACGTTCGTTTTTGGACCGCATGCAGGAGACTCCCTTCGATGTCCTATTCTGTGACTTGAGGCTCCCGGACATAAACGGCATGGAGGTCCTTTCGCGAAGCAAAGCTGCCCGGAGCGAAACAGAGGTGATCATAATCACCGGTTACGGAAGCATAGACGGCGCTATCGAAGCAATCAAGGAGGGCGCCTATCACTATGTCACCAAGCCCCTGAAACTGAATGAGATCCGGGTGCTGACCAGGGGGGCGATGGACAGAATCGGCATGCGCCGGGAGAACCAACGACTTCGCGAAGCCTTGAAGTGTTCGGACGGTCTGAACGCAATCGTTGGAACCAGTCCGGCCATCAAAGAACTTTTCTCAATGATTCATAAAGTCTCCCCGGTGGACTGCAATATTTTGCTCCAGGGCGCAAGCGGCACCGGCAAAGCGCTTGTTGCGAGGGCAATACACCAGTTGAGCCCCAGGAATAATCATCCGTTCGTCTGTTTCAACTGCGGCGGTTTCACGGAGGAACTCATCAGCAGCGAGCTTTTCGGCTACGAAAAAGGGGCGTTCACCGGGGCGGCGGCTACAAAAATCGGTTTGCTCGAATCTGCATCGGGAGGAACGGTATTCCTCGACGAAGTCGGTGAGATGCCGGCCACCATGCAGGTAAAGCTGCTCCACGTCATACAGGAGAGGCGCATCCTTCGAGTCGGAAGCGTTCGCCCCATCGATCTGGACATCCGTATAATCGCCGCGACCAACAGGGACCTCAAACACGAGGTCGCACAGGCAAACTTTCGCGAGGACCTATTCTACCGCCTGAACGTCGTGACCATTCATATGCCGGAGCTGAGCGAACGCCGTGACGATATACCGCTTCTCGTCAACCATTTCATTGAAAAGTACAGCCTGGCTTTCCGGAAAAAGGTAGATTCCATTCAGCCCCAGGCCCTTCAAATGCTGATGAGTTACACCTTCCCGGGAAACATAAGAGAGCTGGAAAACATTATTGAACGGGCCGTCGCTCTCACGGACTGCGATGAGATACGGCCCAACGACCTGCCGCAGGACATTCAGCAACTCGAGTTCAATACTATCGAGGGCGAAGGTCTCCTGAGCCTGGAGGAACTCGAAAAGCGCTATATCTCAAAGGTCCTGGAGAGGACCGGCTATAACAAGAACCTTACGGCCCAAGTCCTCAACATACCCCGAACCACCCTGTGGCGGAAGCTCAAGGAATATAAACTGGGGTGAGAGATACACTCTGAGAATGGGTTTGCAAGAATCTGACGTGAGATAGCTCGGACTTCGCTAAACAATTCAAAGATCCCTCCGGTAACTGCATTGCGCAATTTCCAATTTGACTTTCTCATGCCGGGTGGTATTAGTAATGCAAATATTTGCCCGTTTTCCGGGTTCTCACTGTACGTTTTACCAAGCGCCGCTTCCGGGAACTAAAGGCAATCCTCCTGGAGACTCGAGGGTTGGGGGGGAGTTCCGAAGCGTCCTGCGCCGTAGACGGTTGCCTTGTATTCCGTATTTCATTGTTTTTGAATCGGGCATTATACGAATTATCCTGAGTCGCTCTCGCGGCAGCTATCTCCCTTTCTTGCTGAGGTATCCAATTGGATTTTTTCACAGCTCCGACTGAGTCATGGAAAAACCTTCATCTCTCTGTCTCGCGAACGGTTATCAAAAGGAAGACCTATGCCCCCACTGACAGGTTGGATGAAACTGGCCCTCGCGGTGGCACTCCTTGCCCTGCTGTTTGGAGGAGGACAGTTCTATCGCCTCCAGGAACAGAAGATACGGCAACAGGTTGAACAGGGCCTGATCGCCGTCGTTCACCTCAAAGCCGATCGAATCTCGGCCTGGCGGCAAAGACAACTGCAATACGCTGCGGTTCTGCAGGAAGATCAGTCCCTGATCCGGCACGCGGCCCGTTTTATGGCGGATCCGCATGACGAAAACGCAGTAGAGCTTCGCACCCGTTTCAGCAGCATGGCGCGGTTCTGGAACTTCTCCGATGTTATGCTGGTCGCCGTCGACGGAAAGGTTCACATGAGCCTGACGGGAAAGACGGAGCTGGCAGGCGAAGGCGCCCTGACCCTTGAATCCGCCATGAAGGACCACAAACCCTCTCTTGGCGAGCTGCGCGAAGATGCACAAGACCCGACGCCTCATATATCAGTAAGCGCTCCGCTTTTCATGGATGAAGGACCGGCAGCAAGATTGGTCGGAACGCTGATACTGGTCTGTGACGCTTCAAGATCTCTCTTCCCTTTGATACAATCCTGGCCCACGCTGGCGAAAACAGCCGAAACGGTAATGGTCAGACGAGACGGCGACGATGCGCTTTTTCTGAACGACCTGCGCTACAAACCCGGTTCTGCGCTGAAACTGCGCATCCCACTCAGTCGAACGGACGTGCCTGCGGTGATGGCCGTACTGGGCCGAGAAGGAGTCTTCGAGGGTAAAGACTACCGTGGAATCGACGTAGTGTCTGTTATCGCGCCCGTTCCGGACTCACTATGGTTCATGGTGGCCAAGATGGACAAGTCCGAAGCTTTCGCCGATTGGCGCATCCGCTCCATCCTGATCCTGGCAGTGATCGCAGTACTGGTGGGAACGACAATTATTCTCTGGTTCTTTATCATACAACTGGAAAGAAAAGCCAACTATCGAATGCTCTACCGGTCCGAAGCGGCGCTTCGCGCGGCGATGGAGCGCCATAGCGTAACATTGCAATCCATAGGTGACGCGGTAATCGCCACCGACTCCATGGGTCGGGTCGAACTGCTGAATGCAGTTGCCGAAATGCTCACGGGCTGGAGCCATGAGGAGGCCAGGGGCAGGCCGCTGACGGAGGTATTCCGAATAGTTAATGAACAGACTCTGGAGACGGTTGAAAATCCCGCGGCGCGAGCGCTTCGCGAGGGGCTTATCGTGGGTCTGGCCAACCATACCCTGCTGATCGGCAGAGACGGAACTCAGCGCCCCATCGCGGACAGCGCCGCACCTATCCGCGACCATGACGGAACTCTCACCGGGGTGGTCCTTATTTTCCGAGATCAAACCTCCGAACGAATGGCGCAAAGATTGGTCCAGACCCGGCTGGACCTCATAGAGTACGCCGCCGCCCACACGATGGACGAGTTTTTGAGCAAAGCGCTGGATACGATTGGAGCACTGGTCGACAGCCCCATCGGGTTTTACCATTTTGTTGAAAGCGACCAGAAAACCATCTCCAAGCAACAATGGTCTACCCGTACTTTGAAGGAGTTTTGCAGTGCTGAGGGCAAAGGCAAACATTACGATGTCGAGCAGGCCGGAGTCTGGGCGGACTGTCTCCGACAGAAGAAACCGACAATACATAACGATTATAACTCCTTGAAGCACAAGAAAGGGATGCCGGAAGGACACGCCAAGGTCGTTCGTGAGTTGGCGGTCCCGGTGATGAGGGAAAGCAAAGTTGTAGCCATCATGGGCGTAGGCAACAAGCCTGCCGACTACACGGAAAAGGATGCCGAAACGGTTGCCTACCTGGCGGATGTGACGTGGGAAATTGTCGATCTTAAACGGTCTAATGAGATCCTGAGGGAGAGCCACGCGCGACTCGATCTGGCTTTGAGGTCCGCCGACATGGGGACATGGTATTGGGATATAATCGAGAACAGACGCCATTTTAGCAACCAAACCTGCCATCTTTTGGGGATCGATCCTGAAAAGTTCACCGGGACTGCCTGGGAGTTCTTCAATGCGGTTCATCCGGATGACCGTGAGAAGATCCGGGCAACATTGGCTCAAACCATCGAAAAAAATGTACCATACGAAGTCGAGTATAGGGCCGTCTGGCCCGACGCAATCGTCCATTACCTCGTCGCTCGCGGCAGTTTGGTTCGTGGCGACGAAGGTGAGCCGGTGAGGCTCAACGGTGTTGTCTATGACGCCACCCAACGCGTGCAGGCCGAAGAGGCTCTAAAAGAATCCCGGCAGCAGCTCGCAAATATCATCGATTTCCTTCCCGATGCGACCTTTGTCATCAACACTGAAGGCAGAGTTATAGCATGGAACCACGCGATCGAGGAAATGACCGGGGTCAAAGCAACGGACATGCTCGGGAAAGGCAATTACGAATATGCCCTGCCCTTTTACGGAGAAAGGAAACCTGTCCTCATCGACCTCGCTCTCCAATCTAAACCTGAAATTGAAAAACGTTATAATGGTTTTGAAAGAAAGGCCACGGCAATCTCCGGTGAAGCGTATATGCCGGCCATGAGGGGCGGTCAGGTATTTCTTTACGGAACGGCAAGCGCCTTGTTTGACTCCGCTGGGAATGTGGTGGGAGCGATTGAATCCATACGCGATATCACGGAACGCAGGCGGATGGAAGAGGCGCTCACAGAAAGCCAAACGAAGCTGCATGAAGCCCACAAGCTGGCACGGATCGGTATCTGGGAATGGATTACCGATTCCGACACGGTGTACTGGTCGGATGAGCTATACGAAATCGCGGGACGTGACAGAAAGCTGCCTGCCCCTGCCTTCAGAGAGCAATCAAACCTTTACACTCGCCAAGGCTGGGATCGCCTGAGCGCTGCCGTGGAACAGGCGCTGAAAACCGGGACATCCTATGAGCTTGAGCTGGAAATGATCCGCCCGGACGGCGCCTCCAGATGGATAAAGGCGTTCGGAGGAAGGAAAAATGATGGAGCTGAAACGGCTTTAAGGCTCTATGGCACTGTTCAGGACATTACGGAAATCAAGAGCGTTGAGCTGGAGTTGGTTGAAAGTGAGCGAAGATACCGTACTCTTTTTGAAGAAGCGATAGACGGCGTCGTTTTAGCCGATCTTGCCACCGGAGAAATTATCGAGTGCAATCGGGCATTCCTGGAGTTAACAGGCTACGAACGCCATGAATTAATCGGGACATCACAGGCCGCCCTGCTTCCGGACGGGGATTTGGATTCCGGACTTTCTCACACTTTTCCCCAGTATAAGGGCGGGGCTGGACTTATAACAGAGCTTGCAACCAGGTCCGGAACTATCAAGCAGGTCGAAATCAAAGGCAGCCCTATAGAAATAGCCAGCCGGAAGATCATGCAGGCGTTTTTCAGGGATATGACGTCTGAATTACGCTACCAGAGCGAGAGGGAAACAAGCCTTAAGCTTTTGGAGCTTATGAATTCAGGCGACAACACTCGTGAGTTGATTCGAAGCTTGACGGGATACATACAGGATTGGACGGGCTGCGCGGCTGTTGGTGTGAGGCTCCGGGAAGGGGATGATTTCCCTTACTTCGAGACCCGGGGATTTCCGCCGGATTTCGTGCTGGCCGAGAACTCTCTTTGCGCCCTCGATGCTTCCGGCCGGATCGTCAGGGACGGCGCCGGCAATCCCGTTCTGGAGTGCATGTGCGGCAACATCCTTCGCGGGCGTTTTAACCCCGGCCTGCCGTTCTTCACCCCGAAGGGCAGCTTCTGGACCAACTGCACGACCGAGTTGCTTGCGAGCACCAGCGAAGCGGACAGGCAGGCGCGCACGCGAAACCGCTGCAACGGAGAGGGATACGAATCGGTAGCGCTTATCCCGTTGCGCGTTGGCTCGGACACGCTGGGCCTTCTTCAGATCAATGACGGCAGAAAGGACCGGTTCACGCCCGAACTCATCCACTTCCTTGAAAATACAGCCGATCAGATTGCCATGGCTCTTGCCCAGCGCCAGGCCCGCGCGGAACTGAGAACCAGTGAACAAAGATTCCGCAGCGTAAGTGAATCCATCGGTGAGTTCATATGGGAAGTGGATACGAAGGGGCAATTCACATTCGTGAGCGACCGGGTGGAATCGGTGCTCGGGTACCGGCCGGAAGACCTCCTGGGGAAGCGGGACTGTTTTATTGCCGATGAATCGGATGCCGCAAGGTGCCGGAGTTTCCGGCGCGAACGAATGCAGGCGAAGGAGGGCTTTCGCGACTTCGAATATCTCGGCCGTACCAAACCAGGCTCTCCGGTTTGGCTCAGCTCGTCCGGTTCCCCCATCTTGGGGCCCAAGAACCGGTTGCTCGGATTTAGAGGCGCAACGCTCGATATAACGGAGCGCAAGCTGGCCGAAAGATCAATTCGGCTCAGCGAAGAAAAATATAGAAGGCTCTTTGAGGACGCAGTGCTGGGCATCTTCCGGTCAACCGTTGACGGTAAAATCATCGAAGTCAATCCGGCTTATGCAAGGATGTTTGGTTTCAGCTCGCCGGAGGAAACAAAAAGTCAAGTGAACGACGTTGCCATCGATCTCTATGTGGATCCGGCACGTCGTAATGAAATCGTGCGGATGGTTCATGATGCCAAGGGACCCGTCCACGCGGAGATTCTGTACAAACGGAAGGATGGGAGCACCTTCACCGGCAACCTTCACCTATGGGAGGTGCGGGACCGGAGCGAGAACCTCTATCTTGAAGGATTTATAGAAGATATCACTGAGAGGAAGCGCGCGGAGGAAGAAAAGGAGAAGTTGGAAGCTCAGCTTCTCCAGGCTCAGAAACTGGAAGCCATAGGGACTCTTGCCGGGGGCATAGCCCACGATTTCAACAACATCCTGTCCCCCATTATCGGCTATGCGCAAATGGCCCTGGATGACCTTCCACATTCAAACCCGATGAGGTTCGGACAGGAACAGATAATGGCTTCCGGACTACGGGCGAAAGATCTTGTCAAGCAGATTCTGGCTTTCGGCCGGCCTGGAGAGGGACAGAGAAAAGAACCGGTGGCAGTGAGTTCGATTGTCAAAGAGGCCATTAAACTGTTGAGGGCGTCACTGCCCAGTTCAATAAAGATCGTGCATCGCATTGAAAACTGTACGGCAAAGGTCGATCCAACCCAAATACATCAGGTATTGATGAATCTTTGCACCAACGCAGCGCATGCAATGAACAACCGGGGCATCCTGGAAATTCGCCTGTCAAATGTCCACCTGAGTGAGAGTGATTTGACCGGCCAGTCAATCGTTCATCTAAAGCCCGGATTGCACCTGAAATTGAGTGTTTCAGATTCGGGCAGCGGGATGGATAAGCCTACTTTGGAACGCATCTTCGACCCCTTTTTCACAACCAAGGCAGTAGGAAAGGGAACCGGGCTCGGACTGGCCGTGGTTCACGGGATAGTCAAACATCATGATGGAGCCGTAACAGTGCAAAGTGAGGTGGGCAAAGGCTCGATCTTCAACATCTACATTCCGGCCGTGGAGCATGGCGTCCGGATGGCCGGTGAAACCGGACCGTCTCGGTCTGGAGGCGCCGAGAGGGTTTTGCTCATAGATGATGAGGAGAGTATTATTCAAATGGAAACCGCAATGTTGAAGGGGCTGGGTTATAAAGTCACGCCCGAAACAAACAGCCTGCATTCTCTTGAAATTTTTCGCTCCAGACCCGGTGAGTTCGACCTGGTTATCACGGATCAAACGATGCCGGACCTCACTGGGATTGAACTCATCAAAGAAATTCGCCGGATTCGCGCCGACATACCAATGATACTTTGTACCGGATTCAGTGAAGAAGTCACCGAGGAGACTGCCATTGCCCTCAATGCGGAATTCATAATGAAACCATTTACCAAAGCGCAATTTGCCGAGATAATTCGTAAAGTCCTCGACGCGAAAGAAAGTTGATTTGGACGGCGCCTCGTTTCTTTGACCGTTGCATAGAACTCCGGTGAGATCAAGGTCCGGCAGGTTCCAGACTGTATTTTGACGGTTGTGCATCAAACCGGAAGAACTGATGTGACTGAAATAATGCTCCTCTCACAACTGAACCTCTGCACATCTATGTTACCTTCTTGTGACAATGGAAGAGCATCTTCCGTTTCCTTTTGACATTCAGATGTGAATGGATAGACTTATAGATGTTCACATACCATAATACTTAACTCTGCCTTGAACCCCCAATACATTGATTTTGAATCGGTTTGAAATGAAAAAATCTCGCTTTATTGCATTTTGGGTGTTTCTAATAACGGTCCGACACCAAAGAAGGGCTCAGAATGGCGCGAATTGACGGCGTGTTTCGTTCTTGGTCTCTTAATAAAAAATTATTGGCATTGCTTCTGGTGCTTCTTCTGCCCGCTTGCGGGATAATTATCTGGTCCGGTTTGGAGCAGCGCGAGCACGCATTACGGGACGCGGAGAAAAAGGCCGCTCTGGTCGTTGATGGCCTGTCCTCAATGCAGGAGCGGACTGTTGCGGCGACAAAGCAGATGCTTTGCACCCTGGCCCAGTTGCCCGAGGTGCGGAGGTTGGACCTTGAGGCCTGCAATAAGCTGCTCCGTGAAATAAGGGATCAAAATCCATTCTGTGCCAACATATTGGCGGCGAAACCTGATGGCAGCGTTTTCGCCGCGTCCTCACCATTCGAGCCTGGCATCAACTTTTCAGATCGGAAGCATTTCAAACAAACGATAGATACTCTCGATTTTACTATCAGTGATTATCTCGTAGGAAGAATAACCAAGGTCCCGATAATAAGTTACGCTTGTCCTGTTTTAGATGAAGGTCGGAAGCTTATCGCCGTTATAATCGCATGCTCCAGACTCGACAAATTCGCCGATTTCACCAAAGAGCTGAATCTACCGCTGGGATCTGTATTGCTGATTGCCGATCGTAGTGGGAGGACGCTCTTCCGCTGGCACGAAATCAAGGCAGTCCTTCCGGAAGAGCCGATGCCCCCCGATGCGTTCAGACTGATATCCGGAAATTCCGGCCTGGGGACCTACGAGAAGCCTTCGGTGGATGGTATCGCCAGGATCCATGTTTTCAAGCAGATACGCCTCAGTGAGGTATCCACTCCGTATTTTTATGTTGAGGTCAGCATCCCCCGGGAAAGCGCACTGCAGGAAGCAAATGTTGGAATGCTCAGGAATTTATCGATCCTCGGGGTTGTAATTCTTGTTGCCGGTTGTCTGGCGTGGGTTTTTGGCTGTTTTGCCTTCCTGAAGCCGATCGAGCGCTTGGTCGCAGCCACAGGATCAATCGGCGAGAGTGGATGCTGGCCTCGTACCGGTCTGCCGCACACGCCGGATGAAATGGGCAGACTGGCCAAATCCTTCGATGGCATGTTTGCGATGCTCGAAGCGCGAGATTTTGAACGCAAGCAGATGGAAAATGAGCTTCGTGAGAGCAAAGCAAAGCTTGAAGCGGCCTTGGCAAGCACGATCGATGCGGTGTTCATCTCAGATGCCGAAGGCCGGCTGATTGACTTCAATGATGCGTTCGTCACGTTCCACAGGTTCAAAGACAAAGACGAATGCATCGGAACTCTGGTCGAATACCCCGACAGTCTGGATATTTATACGGCCGATGGACAACCGGCGCCTTTGGACATGTGGCCGGTCCGCAGAGCATTGCGTGGTGAGATTGCTGCCGATGCCGAGTATAAACTGCGGTGCAAGAACACCGGTAAAACCTGGATCGGCAGCTACAGCTTCGGTCCCATTCGCGACAAAGGCGGCGCGATCGTTGGATCGGTGGTCACGGCTCGCGACATCACCGAGCGCAAGCAGGCGGAAGAATCACTTCGGGTCAGCGAGGAAAAATACAGAAGACTGTTTGAGGACGCAGTGCTGGGCATCTTCCGGTTAACCGTCGATGCAAAAATAATCGAAGTTAATCCAGCTTTTGCAAAAATGTTCGGTTTCAGCTCGCCGGAGGAAACCAAAAGTCAAGTAAACGATGTTGCCATCGATCTTTATGTCGATCCCGCGCGTCGAAAGGAAATCGCACGGATGGTTCATGATGCCAAAGGCCCCATCCACCTAGAGAATCGGTACAGACGAAAGGATGGAAGCACCTTCAGCGGAAACCTTCATCTCTGGGAGGTGCTGGGCCGGGATGAGAACGTCTCGTATCTTGAAGGGTTTGTGGAGGATGTTACCGGGAGGAAGCGCGCGGAAGAAGAAAGGGAAAGACTGGAAGATCGGCTTCGCCAGGCTCAGAAACTGGAGGCTGTTGGGACTCTTGCCGGCGGCATAGCTCATGATTTCAACAATATCCTGTCTCCAATCATCGGCTATGCTCAAATGGCCCTGGATAAGCTTCCCCATTCGCATCCGATGAGGTTCGGCCAGGAACAGATAGTGAAAGCGGGACTGAGGGCGAGAGATCTTGTCAAACAAATTCTGGCTTTCGGCAGATCCGGTAAAGACCAGCACAAGGATCTGGTGGAGGTGAGTTCAATTGTAAAAGAGGTTCTGAAGCTATTGAGGGCTTCGCTGCCGAGTTCAATAAAGATCAGACATCACATAGAAAGTTCATTGGCAATTGCCGATCCGACTCAAATACATCAGGTACTGATGAACCTTTGCACCAACGCAGCCCATGCAATGAATAACCGGGGCGCCCTGGAGGTCGGGCTGACCCGTGTCAATTTAAGCGAGAGTGATTTGACCGACCAGTCAATTATCGATCTAAAGCCCGGAGCACACCTGAAACTGACTGTCTCGGATACCGGCATCGGGATGGATAAAGCTACTCGGGAACGCATCTTCGACCCATTTTTCACCACTAAGGAAGTGGGAAAGGGGACGGGGCTCGGACTGGCTGTCGTCCACAGAATAGTCAAACACCACGATGGAGCCATAACGGTGCAAAGTGAGTTAGGGAAAGGCTCAACCTTCAGTGTCTATATTCCCGCGGTGCAGCGTGGCATCGAGGCGGCCGGAAGCGCCAGAGAGGTGCTGCCTAAAGGCACGGAAAGAATCTTGCTCCTGGATGATGAAGAAAGCGTTGTCCAAATGGAAACTACAATGCTGAAAGGGCTGGGTTATGAGGTCACACCCGAGACAAGCAGCCTGCGCTCTCTTGAAATTTTTCGTTCCAGACCTGGCGAGTTCGACCTGATTATCACGGATCAGACGATGCCGGACCTGACCGGAATTGATGTTGTCAAAGAGATTCGCCGGATTCGACGCGATATACCGGTCATCCTTTGTACCGGATTTAGCGAAGAAGTCACCACGGACACCGTCAAAGCCCTCGATGCGGAACTCGTTATCAAGCCTTTTGACACAAGCCAATTGGCTGAAATAATTCGGAAAGTCTTCGATACCCGAAAGAAGTGACCCCATCGTTCCATATTTTTATTGACTGTCCATTTTAAGTTCATTAATAAATGCCATTGGTACCATGGAGCGAAACGGTACAATTATATATATAAATACAATAATAGATAAATACTTCAATGTCACTATTTCGCCACAAAAATACTAACCCAAGCACACTTAGCGGGGATGAACCGTGGACAAGAAAGAAGCGATAAAGCGCATTCTTGTCGTAGATGACGAAATTGATATTTGTATCATGTTAGTCACCTTTCTTCAATCCTGCGATTATGATTGCGAAAGTTCCACCGACCCGACCGAAGCGCTGGCGAAGCTAAAACAAGAACGTTTCGATCTGGTTATTTCAGATATAGAAATGGTCGGCATGAACGGACTTGAGCTAATAAAGAAACTTTCCTTCATTGCCCCTCAGCTTGACACGATTGGCATGACAGGATTTACTGCTAACTATACTTACAGTGACGTGATAGAAGCAGGTGCGGCCGACTTCATCTCAAAGCCATTAATGTTGCCTGAACTCAAGGCAAAGATAGAGAGATTGAATCGTGAACGCAAGATGACCAAGTACCTCCGGGATTTGAATACAGCCCTGGGAGTACTTGCGGAGCGGCTGCAGAAAGAAAGAGAGCATTTCGGCAGCGAAGTCACATCAAATTTAAGAGAGTCCGTATTTCCATATCTGGAAAAACTTAAGAATACCCGGCTCAATGCCGAGCAGAAGGAGTATTTGGAAATCCTGGATTTAACTTTGCTGGACATTTGCTCGCCATTCACGAAGAACCTGTCAATGCACCATGTGTACATGAGTTCAAGGGAAATTCAAATAGCGAATTTGATTAGGGCAGGCAAAGGAAACAAGGAAATATCGTCAATACTGAGTATTTCATTAGACACGGTCCTCACCCACCGCCATCGTCTTCGAGAAAAGCTCGACTTGAAAGGCAAAAAGATCAATCTGAGATCCTACCTCAACTCCATCGAATTCTAAATATTTTTGTGGCTAGTTTATCCACATTCTTTCAACGTCGTCCCTCCCGACGGAAATGACGAACTATACATGAAACGCATTTGATCGAATCACTTTGAAACATGATGCCTGCTGAGTCGATGTCAAATAAAAATAATGGGGGTACTTATGAACTGTTGGGAATTTAAAAAGTGTGGACGGCAACGGGGGGGGGCCAAGTCAGCCGAATTGGGGGTTTGCCCGGCATATCCTGATCGTGGAAAACACTGCGCCCACATTGCGGGAACTCTCTGTGGCGGCAAAGTGCAGGGTGCATTCGCAATAAAGCTGGCGAACCACATGCAGTGCGAATTCTATAAGAGCCCGCACTACGACAAGCGCTACAGACCTGCTTAACTCGACAGATGGAGCTATATATAAAGTCACGCCCGAGACAAACAGCCTGCATTCTCTTGGAATTTTTCGCTCCAGACCCGGTGAGTTCGACCTGGTTATCACGGATCAAACGATGCCGGACCTCACCGGGATTGAACACATCAGACAAATTCGCCGGATTCGCCCCGACATACCAATAATACTTTGTACCGGATTCAGTGAAGAAGTCTCTGAGGAAACTGCCATTGCCCTCAATGCGGAATTCATAATGAAACCATTTACCAAAGCGCAATTTGCCGAGATAATTCGTAAAGTCCTCGACGCCCGAAAGAGCTGATCGTATCGCACGGTTTTTTCATTGACTGTCTATGTTCAGTTCATTAAGTTCCATCCACAGCGAGGGGCAAATCTGAAGATTTCAGCAGCGGCTTATTCTGGATTAATTTCAACTCATTCGCATTCCAGTACGGCTGAGCCATGACACAGAAAAAACCCATAAAGCGCATTCTTGTGGTCGATGATGAGCCCGGCATCTGTACTATGGTGGTCAGATTTCTTGGCTCCAACGGCTATGAGTGCCAAAGTACGACAGATCCGGCCGAAGCGCTTTCGGTTTTAAGACCGGGAAGTTTCGAGCTGGTTATTTCCGATATAGAAATGGCGGGCATGAACGGACTGAAGCTGGTAAAGAAAATTACCGCAATCGACCCGCAGCTTGACACGATCATCATGACGGGTTTTACGGCTGACTACACGTACAGTGACGTCATCGCAGCCGGTGCGGCCGACTTCATATCGAAACCATTAATGCTGCCGGAACTAAAGGCGAAGATAGAAAGGTTGAATCGCGACCGCAAGATGCTGACGAGACTCCAGGATTTCAACACCGCCCTGGGAGTGCTCCTGGAGCGAGTGCAAAGAGAAAGAGAGCATTTTGGCGGCGAAGTCACATCGAATTTAAGAGAGTCTGTATTTCCAAGTCTGGAAAAACTTAAGAATACCCGGCTTAATCATGAGCAGAAGCTACACGTGGAGACCCTGGAGTCATCCCTGTTGGAGATTTGCTCGCCTTTCTTGAAAAAGCTCTCGATTCAGCATGCGCACATCAGTTCCCGGGAGGTTGAAATAGCAAATCTGATAAAAGCAGGCAAAGGAAACAAAGAGATATCGTCAATACTCTGTATTTCCCTGGACACAGTCCTCACTCACCGCCATCGTCTTCGGGAAAAGCTCGGGTTGAAGGGCAAGAAGATCAATCTGAGGTCCTACCTTAACTCCATCGAATTTTAGTCAAAGTCATACCCATTTTGTACATATTTTTTCAACGTCGTGCCGCCCGCCGAAAATGACGAACTATACGTGAAACGCATCGGATCGGATCACTTGGAAAGATGCTGCTACGCGTGTCACGGGTCCTGAGAGCATCCTTTTGGGCTTCCGGAGCCAAATTTCCAGGTGGGAATAACAGCAATATCGGCGGAATGAGAAGAGAAACGCGAGTTCAAGATTGGGCGGGGATAAACCCCGCCCCTACGTAGGGGAGGGGGAGCGTAGCGCTGTATGCCCTCCCGATCACATCCATCTTGAACACAACTTGGTATAACTCTTACTGACGCCATACTAAGCCAACTCAGGAAACGGCCGGCGGGGGAAGGGGATTGCAGGAATGAGCGAGAATGCGTGCACAGCCGAATCAGAGAAAACGCATGTTCTGAAACTGGAAGGGTGCTGGACCATAGAGCGGGCAAATGAGCTGAAGGATATTCTGCTCGAGGCATTCTGGAGTGGAGATCATGTAGTGCTGGACGTAGCGGAACTGGAGGATGCAGACCTGAGTTGCCTCCAGTTGTTCTGCTCGGCCCATCGCACGTTCCTGCGGCTCGGCAAACGTTTGGCCTTTGATGAGAAGAAATCTGAAAATTTCAAACGGGTGGTGTGCGGCGCCGGATTTAGACGAAACCTGGGTTGTCACAAAGACCCCCGCGCGAGCTGTCTGTGGATTGGAGAATGGCAGTCATGAGCAAGATCATTATGACGGTGGACGATTCGGCCAGCGTTCGTCAGATGGTGAGCTTCACACTCAGGCAGTCGGGCTACCAGGTAATCGAGGCAGTGGATGGAAGAGACGCCCTGTCTAAATTGAACGGATCTTCGATTCATATGCTGCTCACCGACCTGAACATGCCGAACATGGATGGAATCGAGCTGATCCGAAAGGTGCGGATGAGCCCGTCCTGCAAGTTTATCCCCATAGTCATGCTGACCACTGAGTCCCAGGCTGAAAAGAAGCAGGAAGGCAAAACGGCCGGCGCAACAGGATGGATCGTCAAACCTTTCAGGCCGGAGCAGCTCCTGGCAGTTGTAAAGAAGGTGCTCGGATGATCGAAGCGCAAAGAGAAGCATACCGGCAGGAAGCTTTTGAACTGCTCTCCGAACTCGAGACCTCGCTCCTCGAACTGGAGGAAACCCCGGACGATAATGAGCTGATCGGCCGTGTGTTTAGGGCCCTGCACACGATTAAGGGTTCCGGGGCTATGTTCGGGTTCGATGCAATTGCGGCATTTACCCACGAGGTCGAAACGGTTTTCGACCTCGTCCGCAATGACCGGATGAAGGTAACGAAGACCCTGATCGATCTGACGCTTTCGGCGCGCGATCTTATTCGCGCCATGCTCGAAGATTCGGAGGGCGGCGCGGATACCTCGATTGAAGCCGAGGAAGTCATCGGGTCGCTGAAAGAACTGGTCCCGGCCCCGAATACGAAAGAGGTGGATGAACCTCAGCCGGCTGCCTCATCCCCGAAAGACGCCGGCGGGTCCATGGCGACATACAGAATCTTTTTGCGCATGCGGCCCGATATTTTTTCCAAAGGAACAAATCCGATCCTTTTGCTGAATGAACTCGGATCTCTCGGTGAATGCGAAGTGTTCGCCCACACCGAGACCATCCCGGAGCTTGAGGATTTCAACCCCGAAGAGTGCTGGACCACCTGGGATGTTTTTCTCACCACGGATTTGGGCACAGACGCGATCAGGGATGTTTTCATATTCGTCGAGGATGAGTGCGAAGTGGAAATCGAACTCATCGATGAGCCGGGCGTCCTCGATCAAGATACGCCGCCGGTAAAACTCGGAGAGATACTTCGGGACCGCGGCTATGTCGAAAATGAAGATCTGCTGCAGGTCCTCGGAAAGCAGAAACGCATCGGAGAGCTGCTGGTGGATTCCGGCCTGGTAAAACAAGGGCAGGTTGAAGCAGCTCTTCTCGAGCAGGAACACATAAAGAAGATCCGAAAAAAACAGCAGCAGGAAGACAAATCCACCGGCATCAGGGTGCCGGCCGAAAAGCTGGACGTGCTGGTCAATCTGGTCGGTGAGATGGTCACGGTTCAGGCACGGCTGAGCCAGACGGCGGGATCTTTGGGTCATGCCGGATTGCTCTCCATATCCGAGGAAGTCGAGCGGCTGACCGCAGAGCTTCGTGACAACGCCATGAGTATCCGCACAGTACCCATCGGCACCACTTTCAGCAAATTCAAGCGCCTGGTTCGAGACCTGTCAAATGAACTCGGAAAAGACATCGCGCTCGTTACCGAAGGGGCCGAGACCGAACTCGACAAGACCGTTATAGAGCGGCTGAACGATCCTCTTGTCCACCTGATAAGAAACTGTATCGACCATGGAATAGAGCGGCCCCAGGCCAGAGAAGAGGCAGGCAAGGCCAGAGGGGGCACGGTTCGGCTGTCCGCGGTGCATTCGGGCGCAAACGTGCTGATCAGCATCGAAGACGACGGCGCGGGTTTGGACATAGAGGCCATAAGGGCCAAAGCAGTGGAAAGGGGGCTCATTGCCGGCGACTCCGAGATGAGTGAAAAGGAGATCTATTCGCTCATTTTTGCTCCGGGCTTTTCGACGGCCCGGCAGGTGACCAGCGTCTCGGGCCGAGGTGTTGGAATGGACGTGGTAAAGCGGAGCATAGATGCTTTGCGTGGGACAATAGACATCAGCAGCCGGAGAGGGATCGGGACGACAATCACCCTGAGGCTGCCTCTTACTCTCGCCATCATAGACGGATTGCTGGTGCAGGTTGGAGGGGGACGCTTCGTTTTGCCTCTTTCCATAGTCGAGGAATGCGTTGATTTGTCCCGCGAGGATGTGGCCAGGGCTCACGGACGGCAGTTGATTCACGTCAGGGGCGAGATCGTGCCCTATATCCGGCTCCGGGATCGTTTTAAAGTCAATGGGCGTATGCCCGAGGTCGAGCAGGTAGTGATCACCGACTCAAGCGGCGGAAGGGTGGGTTTTGCCGTGGACAGAGTCATCGGGGAACATCAGACCGTGATCAAGAACATGGGCACGATGTACCGCAACGTGGATGCAATATCAGGGGCGACAATCCTGGGCGACGGAGGCGTGGCGCTGATCGTCGATGTTCCCAAACTGATCGGGATGGTCGAACTTCAGGAACTGGGGACAAATTAGACTGAAAGGTGTCCGGCTTGGCCTTCACTTATTTTTTCAGAGATCTGCACACGCTGGAACTCGCAATAAAACAGGTGGTCCCATATACGGCGGGCAGAAGCCATATCCGGGTTTGGGATGCCGGGTGCGCAATGGGACAGGAAGCATACACCCTGGCCATGCTCTTCGCTGAGAACATGGGAGGGTTCTCGTTCAAGAACCTGCGCATTCATGCAACGGACATAGACGAGTGCAGCCTGTTCGGTCAGATCGTCTGTTCGGGTATCTACAAGGAAGAGGAAGTGAAGCGGATGCCCGGCGAAATGCTCGAAAAGTATTTTAGCCGGCAGGATGAGCCGGGGTTGTTCAGGATCTCGGAAGCTCTCAGAAACAAGGTTCTCTATCAGCAACACGACCTTCTGACCTTGAAGCCGATCGGGGAAGGATTCAGCCTGATCGTGTGCAAAAACGTTCTCCTGCATTTTCAGCCGGCAGACCGGCTTGAGGTCATCAGGATGTTTCACCGGTCGCTGGCGCCTGGCGGGTACTTTTCAACCGAGCAAACCCAGAAGATGCCTCCTGAGGTTGCTCACCTTTTCGAGCGGGTGATCTCCGACGCGCAGGTATTCCGGAAATCGGTCGATACGGATCAAGGCTCATAGAGTGTGTCATGCTTCTGAATATACGGGAAAAGAAAATGTGGATTAAAAGTTTTGCTCGATCAATTGGAACTCACATACAAGGGAGGACATGAAATGTCCAAGAACATGAAAATGGGAACAAAAGTGATGTGTGGTTTGCTGTTCATGGTCTTTATGGTTGCCATGGTGACCTTGCTGGGCGCTTTGCAGACATCTGCCATGGGACGGGTGCTTACGCTCGCCGTGGGTAGTGCGGCCATAATCCTGGGAGTGATCCTATCGTTCTTTCTCCGCCTCAGCGTAGCGGGAATGATCAAGGGGCTGGTTGACGAAACCAATAGCCTCGTCGGCGCTGCCGTGGATGGTAAACTTGCCGTACGCGGCAATCCGGATAAAGTCGATTTCGAAGTCAGAGGGATCGTTGAAGGGGTGAATCAAACCCTGGATGCCGTTATCAACCCTCTCAACGTCGCCGCGGAATACGTCGATCGGATCAGCAAGGGCGACATTCCGCCAAGGATTGTCGATGAGTACAAGGGCGATTTCAACGAAATCAAAAACAACCTGAATATCTGCATCGATACATTGAATGGGTTAATTGGCGAAATGGCTCATATGTCCAGGGAACACGATGCCGGCGACATCGACGTGACTATATCCGAGGACAAGTTCCAGGGGGCTTATCAGACAATGGCCAAAGGCGTGAACGATATGGTCAACGGCCACATAAGCGTGAAGAAAAAGGCCATGGCCTGCATTGCCGAGTTTGGCAAAGGAAATTTTGACGCGGAGCTGGAGCGCTTCCCGGGCAAGAAGGTTTTCATCAATGACAATATCGAAGGCCTGCGAACCAACGTCAAAAGCTTCATACAAGAAATGGCTCACATGTCGAAGGAACACGATGCGGGCGACATCGACGTGAACATTCCCCAGGATAAATTTCAAGGGGCTTATCAGACCATGGCCAAAGGCGTAAACGATATGGTCAACGGCCATATCAGCGTGAAGAAAAAAGCCATGGCCTGCATTGCTGGTTTCGGTAAAGGAAACTTCGAGGCAACTCTCGAAAAATTCCCGGGCAAAAAAGCTTTTATAAATGAAACCATAGAGAAAGTGCGAGAGAACCTGAAGGAATACGCTCAGGAAGTGAATACCCTGATTGAAGCCACCAAGAACGGCAAGCTGGACACTCGCAGCAATGCTGCCAAATTTGCCGGCGATTGGAGCACAATGGTTGCCGGCCTGAATGAACTGGTCGACGCGTTTGTGGCTCCCATAAACGTTACGGCGGAATATGTGGACCGGATCAGCAAAGGCGACATCCCTCCCAAGATAACGGATGAATACAAAGGTGACTTCAACGAGATCAAAATCAACCTGAACAACTGCATCGACAACATCAACGCCCTGGTGGCCGACGCGAACATGCTGGAAAAGGCTGCGGTGGAAGGGAAGCTGGCGACGCGGGCCGATGCCTCCAAACACGGCGGGGATTACCGCAATATAGTCGAGGGCGTCAACAACACGCTTGATGCCGTCATCGGACCTTTGAACGTTTCTGCCGAGTATGTAGACCGCATCAGCAAGGGAGACATTCCGAATAAGATAACCGATGAATACAAAGGCGACTTCAATGAAATCAAGAACAACCTGAACAACTGTATCGACCACATCAATGCGCTGGTGGCTGACGCCAACATGCTGGAAAAGGCCGCGCTGGAAGGGAAGCTGGCGACGCGGGCCGATGCCTCCAAGCATGGCGGCGACTACCGCAAGATCGTGGAAGGGGTCAACAATTGTCTGGATGCCGTCATCGGACCTTTGAACGTTTCTGCCGAGTATGTAGACCGCATCAGCAAGGGGGACATTCCGAATAAGATAACCGATGAATACAAAGGCGACTTCAACGAAATCAAGAACAACCTGAACAACTGCATCGACAACGTTAATGCGCTGGTGGCCGACGCCAACATGCTGGAAAAGGCCGCGGTGGAAGGGAAGCTGGCGACGCGGGCCGATGCCTCCAAGCATGGCGGCGACTACCGCAAGATCGTGGAAGGGGTCAACAATTGTCTGGATGCCGTCATCGGACCTTTGAACGTTTCTG
>Ga0326728_10003299_pt1 | contig 50641 bp, 47 predicted proteins | sample MB3enrmetagenome_FD_207602 | JGI IMG/M metagenome (GOLD analysis project Ga0326728, IMG submission 207602) | Lab enriched peat soil microbial communities from McLean, Ithaca, NY, United States - MB31MN | ecosystem: Environmental > Terrestrial > Soil > Wetlands > Peat | place: USA: New York... | reverse complement strand
TGGATGTACACCCGCTCAGATAACCTCAACTGCTCGTATCGCTTGCCCATGCAACATCATCCCAAAGAGAAATGTTGCACTTCGGGGTTGAGCGCGGCATGTTTTATTGGTTCGGGAGCGTAGTACTACTCCGGCTATTTTGTCAAGCAATTTCACTATTTATCACACAAGAATATTCAAGTAACCTATGTTAGTGATTATTTATACATTAACGAGTATTACATTACGATCACGATATCCGATGCAGACTAAAGGGATTGTGGTCATCCCGTAGCAATTCGTTCAACTGCGCACGGACGACTCTCCGGTGCTGAGTCAGCACTTGAGCAAGATGCTCAATGTGGCAGTGGCTCGCAAGGTGATGCTATGCACAACTGCACCAACTGTGTTCCGCGCTCGGTCCAGGTGACCTGCCCCCCGATATTCGTCCATTTGGGTATACGATCTGAACGAAGGTGAGGCGCTTACGGACGGCTTTGTTTCAGAGACGGTTCAGAGTCGCGAGGATGGCTTCATGGTGGCTCCATCTGTCTTTAGAGCAGATCACGAAGCCCGCCTACAACCAATTGAAAACAAATGCAAAATAAGCTGACATTGCTGCGACAATTGATTGAGTCAATGTGAGCAGAAGGTCCAGCTTTGTTGTTCGATAGCATACCACTCCGCGAATCTTGAGGGGCAAGGCAAGGGGAGGCAGGCAAGCGGCCCGAATGGGGCTGTTGGCGATGGCCGCGGTCTCCGGCAGCATTGCGGTCAGATCAGATTGCCCCGTTCTATCTATGCGTTTTCATGAGACCGTGGCCAGTACCGGGTTTTTACCTGAAAATTGCGGTTCAAGCCGCTTTATTGCCAAGATTGCCGTTCAGCACCGCTTTTTCGGTGGAATTCAAAAGCAGAGGTTTGATAACCTCTAGTCTTAAGCCTGTGTTCGTCGCCGATCCTCTTCCCTGAACGGATTGTGGAGTGAACAGATGCCTATCAAATTGAATGTCAATAACGCAACCTTCACGGTGGACGTGCCGCCGGATATGCCCCTCTTGTGGGTACTGCGCGACATATTGAACCTAAAAGGCTCAAAGTACGGCTGCGGTGAGGGACTTTGCGGTGCCTGCACGGTGCTGGTGGGCGGCCGCGCGGTGCGTTCCTGCATGATGAAAGTGGGCGCTGTCGGCACTCAGCCGGTCACCACTATTGAAGGGCTTTCACCGGCTGGCCTGCACCCGGTTCAGGCGGCCTGGGAGGCGCTGGACGTGCCCCAGTGCGGCTACTGCCAGGCCGGTCAGATCATGTCGGCCGCCGCGCTGCTTGCGCATACGCCACATCCGACGGACGCGGAGATCGACACCGCCATGAACGGCAACCTGTGCCGCTGCGGAACCTACACGCGCATTCGTCAAGCCATTCATCAGGCAGCAGAGGCGGGCTCGGCAGCCCGCGTCAAGTAAAGGAGGGCCAGCCGATGCGCGTGAATCGCAGATTCTTTTTACAGTTGAGCGCACTTGCCGGTGGCGGCTTCGCTCTGAATCTTTATCGCTCACCGCTCGCCGTCGCCCAGGGACGAGGCATGCCGCCCGATCTTACGCCGCAGGCCTTCATCCACATCGCCCCGGATGGCGCAGTCACCATCATGGCGCGCGCCTCGGAGTCCGGCCAGGGCATGCGCAACATGCTGCCTATGCTCATTGCCGAAGAGCTCGACGTGGATTGGAAAGACGTCCGCGTGCAGCAGGCCGAGCTGAACGAGAGAATATACGGCGCGCAGTTTTCCGGAGGCTCCGCGAACACGCCGCAGGGTTGGGAGCCGATGCGCCGCGTGGGCGCAGCCGGCCGCCAGTTGCTGATCGCCGCCGCCGCGCAAATGTGGGGCGTGCCCGCATCTGAATGCACCACGCAATCCGGCCGGGTGCTTCATGCCGCCTCAGGGCGCTCCGCGGGGTATGGAGAGCTTGCCGCCAGGGCCGCCGCGCTGCCCGCGCCCGCTCTCAGCAGCGTCAAGCTCAAAGACCCCAGGGATTACCGCATCATCGGCCACTCGCAGCCGGGCGTTGACACTCACGGCATCGTGACCGGCAAGCCTCTCTTCGGCATCGATGTCGAAGTGCCGGGAATGTTGTACGCGGCCATTGAAAAGGCTCCTGTCTTTGCCGGCAAGGTGAAAAGCGCCAATCTTGAAGAGGTGAAGAAACTGCCGGGAGTGCGCCATGTTTTGGTCATCGATGGCGGCATCACTCCAGCCGCCTTCACGCCCTGGGAACCGGGCATGGAACCGGGCATCGCGATCGTAGCCGGCACTTGGTGGCAGGCGCAGCAGGCGCGCAAACAGCTCAAGATCGATTGGGCCCTGGGCCCCGCCGCCACGCAAAGCAGCGCGGGTTTTGCGAAGCGTGCTGAAGAACTGTTGCAGTCCCCGCCCGCAAATACCTTGCGCAACTATGGCGATGTGGACGCCGCGCTCAAGTCATCGGTCAAGGTTGTCGAGGCCACCTATAACTATCCATTCATTGCGCACGTCACGATGGAACCGCAGGGCGCCACGGCGCACTGGAAAGACGGCAAGCTGGAGATGTGGTCGACCAGCACTCTGCCGGGCGATGGGCGCGGGCTGGTAGCCAGGACGCTGGGCATCCAGGAGAGCGACATCACCACCCACATGGTGCGCTCGGGAGGCAGCTTTGGCCGGCGGCTCCAGAACGACTACCTGGTCGAGGCTGCATGGATTTCCAAACAGATCAGCGCGCCGGTCAAGCTGCTCTGGTCCCGCGAAGATGACATTGGCCACGACGGTCTTCGCCCTGGCGGAACGGTTGGCCTGAAAGGCGGCCTGGATGCGCAGGGCAAAATCACCGCCTGGCGTCATCACCTGGTCACCTTTGGCGACGAAAAGCACACAGCATCCGGCGGCGGCATCGGGCGGGACACATATCCTGCCGGTTTTCCGCCGGCTTACGCGCTTTTCACCTCCGCGCAGCCGCTCACGCTGCGCACCGGAGCGCTGCGCGCCCCCGGCGACAACGCTTACTGCTGGGTAGCGCAGTCCTTCCTTGACGAACTGGCTCATGCTGCCGGGCGCGACCCGCTCGAGTTCCAGCTCGACCTGCTCAGCAACAAGCGAGCGCCCTGGTCCTCAGGCGAACACGATGCTGTAGGCGACCACGAGCCAACGGGACCATCCGTTCTTATCCCGGAGCGGTACAAAGGCGTGCTTGAACTAGTCGCGGAAAAATCAGGCTGGGCCAAGCGGAGCAAGGAACCGGGCCGCGGTATGGGCATTGCCGCATGGTTTTGCCATCTGGGATACTTCGCTGAAGTTGCCGACGTAAGCGTTGACGCGCAGAACAAGGTCACAGTGCACCGTGTCTGGGCTGCCGGAGATGTAGGCAGCCAGATTATCAACCCTGCCGCGGCTGAGAGCATGGCGCAGGGCGGCATCATGGAAGGCATGGGCCACCTGGCGCAAGAGATCACGCTGGTGAATGGCATAGTTCAGCAGTCGAACTTCCATAACCACCCTCTCATGCGCATGAGGCAAACGCCGAAGATTGAAGTGTATTGGCGCAAGACCGGCTACGCGCCGACCGGGCTGGGCGAGCCGACGCTGCCGCCCATCTTGCCCGCGGTCTGCAACGCCGTCTTTGCCGCCACGGGCAAAAGAATCCGCACGCTGCCGTTCCAGCGCAGCGGTTTTAGTTGGGCGTGAGGAATCGCGCTTTCCAGTATCTCAAGAGCGAGAGCCTCTGGCATTTTTCGATAGAGCAAGATGGAGACATTTGATAATATGGTGCCGGATAAGTATTCTCATTCCTGCAATTTAGGAGGCGGACATGAGAAATCTATTTGCCGGAGTGACGTTCGCCATCGCATTTGCTTGCGTCTCGCCACAAGCCAACACTCAGGACCACGCGCCCACGGCTGAGCAGTGTTTAGCGGACATGCGCCTGTGGCGATCTCAAATGACTGAGTATCTAGACGCTGAGACTGCTCACATAAATATGGGTTCACCGAACAACAGTGAGCTCATGAAGCTGACTGCTCGGCAACTAAATCACCGCGCGTATGAGATGGGCAAATGCGCGATCATTGATCCAAGCAGGGCGGATGATTACAATGGCGAACTCAATTCTTACAGTGAAGCGCGCAAGGATCGATTCGTTTCATTCGTTCTCCGCCACCATCTGGAAAAAGAGTTCTATCAAGAAGACGAGGCCGGTAAACGGTGAGGGATTTCCCTATGGAAGGCGGCGCCCGGGTCTCGAAAGAGAGACCTAGAACGCACAGTTCAGGTGATCTGGAAAGGTATTTTGGAGATTGAGACCAGACCGGTTTCGTACCCTTTCTGACGAAGAAGGGTGTCAATGCTTGTGCGACTGATTTGAGGGTGTCGGCAGGGACCGACCATCACCTCGGCGATGGGCAGCCGGTAGGAACCAGACGCGGTGCCCACGCCAGGTTGAATCGGTAGATGGCGCGACATCAGGCTTCCCTTTTGAATGAACTTGAGCTGATCGATTTCGTTGTGGAAACCCTTCACGATCCGACATTCGCTTTCCTTGGCGAATGCTGGATCCTTGACTAGCGGCGCTGCCATCGTGATGGCCGGTTCCCAGGCTTCGAAAAACTCACCACTCCATTTAGTCTTATCGACCGGGGCATACTTCTTGATCCCCTCATGGAAGAACTTAACCGTTGCCGCAGCCGCTTTCTGAGCTAATTCCCGATGCAAATTGCCGTCGTAATTAATCCGTGCCAGCATACAGTTCTTACATCCCATTAGGTCTCTGGCCTTGAAGCCTATCGCGTATCCGTTTTCGCCGCCCGCATAGGCGCGCCATTGACTCAAATCGTCCTTTTCATCGCTAAAGCATGTAACAAAGTACGGCACGACTGCCTGGGCTGGGAAGTCCGGGTTCTCCTTGAAATAGTTGAGCGCGACATCAAGGAACTCCAAGGTCGTTTCATCCCCTCCGATTGTCTGCCGCAGGTCAGCAAGCGCCTTCTGAAAGAGCATTGACGCATAGCGGAGCTCGGAAGTATCGCTGAGGCAGGAAATATGGGTGGAGAAAATGCTCATCGAATCGATAATCCCAATGAGCGCGCGCCCGTTCGTGTAGTGCCACAGGACTGTGTCCTGCCATGGGATAGCGCCCTGCTGGATGGCCATAGACCCCAAATCTTGAGTGAGTTGCAAAAAGAAGTTGGAGTAGCGCTTTCTCTCGTCGTCTGGAATGGGCATGCCACCCATCCTAGTACCGGGGCTCCGCAATCCGCTAGGCAAATTATCCGTATACGGTGTAGCGTGGCTTCACCGAGGCGGCTGCTAAAGATGAACCCCGCCGCGCACCTCGCGCAGCGGCAGTGCCGTGGCTCCGGTAATAGACTTCTGAATCTCCGCAACAATTGAAAGTGCGATGGTTTCAGGCGATTCCGCGCCCAGGTCTAGGCCAGTGGGGGTATGGAGCTTCACCATCCAGCGCTCGACCGGGTCAAGCTTTGAGGAAGTTGGATCGGCAGAAAGGTCAAGCAGGCCGGAGGCTTCAGTAATCAATTCGCGGGTGCGGCGTTGCGGGCCCAGCACGCCGATGTAAGCAGGCGGGGCATCAAGAGCAAGCAGCGAGGCGAGAACGCGCGAGTCCTGCTCGAAGCTATGGGTCATAACGACAGCAGCGTCCTGGGAAAACAGATTGGCCAGCGCCAATGGCCGCCCAGCAGACTGTTTTCCCGCCAAATCCCCAACCGGCAGAACATGAATCTCGTCGGCCAGGGGAAAGCGTTCGCGGGTGGCGAGTTGAGCGCGGCCATCAGCAACGGTGACAAACCAGCCCAACTCCTTTGCCAGCCGGAGGAGCGGTTGCGCATCGTCGCCCGCTCCGAAGAGCCACAGGCCGGGCCGTGCGGGGCGGAACTCCGTCCAGACACGAACTTCAGATCCCTCGAATGAGATCGTCGCTTCCATCGAGCTTCCGCGCATCAGCGCCAGATCCGCCTGCTCTTGAAGCGGAACGTGTGCCTTACGAGAAGCATCGACGGCCCGATCCGCCTCCAAACCGGCGAATGCCCGATGCCCCAGTTGCTCGCCTTCCAGAATGGTTGCCACTGCCAGCGGATTGCGCCGATGGAAGGATTGCTTGAGCGCGTTCAGCAGCGGGTTGGCGGTTGAGCGACGCTCCAGCAGCACCCAGACCACGCCTCCGCAGCCGGAGCCATAAGGACGGTCGCTCCCTTCTTCAACAGTGGAATAGCGTTGGATGGAGGGGCCATTTTCGGTGTGCCACCAGGCGCGGCGAGCGATCTCGGCTTCCAGGCATCCGCCGCTCACCGTGCCGGCCCGCCGGCCATCTTGAGGCAGCAGCATGCAAGCGCCGGGCTTGCGATAGCTGGGGCCCTGGACGGCTACAACCGTGGCCAGAACATAATCCGTTCCGGAGGCTTCCAGCTCGCCCCACAGCGGCAAAATGCGTTCGAGGTCGGTCATGCTTCTATTATGGCTCTGGCCCCGCGCGTCTGTGATTGCCGGCGATCTAGTTTTTCGCTCATTTGCGGTTGAGAATGCTCTCAATCACATGCTTTCCGGTACACTGATGCCGATGCCTGTTGCCGCCATTATCCTCGCCGCCGGAGCCAGCCGCCGCCTCGGCCAGCCCAAACAACTGCTCATGCATGGCGGCGAAACCATGATCGAGCGCGTAATCCGCATGGCCAACGACGCTGGCGCAACCCCTGTGATCGTGGTGCTCGGCGCCAATCACGAATTGATTCGCACCGCTGTGCCATTGAACCTTGTGCTCCCCGTCATCAACAGTTCATGGGAACAGGGCATTGCAAGTTCCATTCACGCGGGAGTTGCTGCTCTTGAGGTCAGCGCGCCGCAAACCCATGGCGCATTGATCCTGGGCTGCGATCAGCCCCGGCTTGCAGTCGGGCGCTTGCGCGCATTGCTTGATGCTTTTGATGCTCAAGCTGCGCCCGCCATCATGGCTTCGGCTTACGAAGGCATCCTCGGTATTCCAGCCGTGTTTCCCCGCGAGGTATTTGACGAACTGCGCGCGCTCCGTGGCGACAAGGGCGCGCGCGCCCTATTGATGCAGCCGCCGTGCCCTTTGGTTGTGCTGCCGTTTCCCGGCGGAGAGATCGATATTGACCTGCCCGCCGATCTTGCCCAACTCGAATAACCTGTTCTGTAATCAGCCCTGTTCTTTCGCCTCCATCACGCGTGGGATCATGGGCATATTGCGCAGGCGTATTCCCGTGGCGGCAAATATTGTGTTGCCCATTGCGGACGTCATGCCCACGTTGCCGGTCTCGCCCGCTCCCGCCGAGGAAAGGTCACAGTGGTTCACTTTGCTGCCGAGGAACACCCGCTGGTCGTGAAGGCGAGAAGAATTCCGATGCGGGTTGCCTGATTCGGTGTCGCATTCTTTGAAGGTGAAGTGGTGTTCGGTGGCGTCCGGTCCTCCAGTGCAGCTCAGCCCGTCGCCGAAGGGGTAGCTGTAGCAGATCTCTTCCTGATTGCCGCTGGCGGTGGTTGCATGCGGTTGGTGCCCAGCCAGTCGGTCAGATGGAAATAATACCCCTGCGGCTGTAGCGGGTCGCCGGGGCAGGCGTAGGTGGCCAGCAGCCGCCCGCAGGCAAAGACGTTGCTGTGCACCCAGGCGCCCGAGGCGTTCAGCTCCGACACCTGCTCTCCGCCCAGGCCCAGGATGTAAACACTGGTGGGCGTGTTGGACGAGTTGGTCTTGGCCACGCGGCGGCCCTCGGCGTCGTAGATATAGGCCGGAGCGCTGTTCAACGTGGCAATGCGGTTCTCCGCATCGTAGGTGTAAGCGTTGCGGCCGTCGTTGAGCAGCTTCCACCCCATTGAGCAAGAATCGCTCGCCGGGGACCCCGGGTTGCCCGCCGCGTCGTAGCTCCAGCCGTCCACGCGGTTGGTGTTGCCGTAAAAGGTCAGAATCGGCTGGGTGGTCGAGGCGTTGCCCGTGCCGGTGGCGTTCTGCGCCTAGCGATTCCCGTAGCGTTCGTACGGCCAACTCAGCGTCAGCCTCGCGTCAACTCCGGCGGTGGCCACGCCGCTGGTGAGGCGGTTGAAGTCGTCGTAGGTGTAGGACCAGGTTCCCATCACGGAATCCGTCATCGCCAGTACATCGCCGTTGGGCGCGTAGCTCGAGATGCCCCAATAGTACAGCGGAACGTTGGTGGCGCCGGTGAGAGACCCTGACGCCGGCGAGGCCGCTAAGGACGTATTGGAGAATGAATGGGAGATGTTGAGCGAGTAGGAATAATCGGTGATCGTTCCGTCGCCGATGCCGGTCATGGTGAGGTTGGCGCCACTGGCCGAGAGCGTGACCAGCCCGTTGCCCGCCCACGCCGATCTGGGCGTTGGACAACGCTCCCGCAGGCGTGTAGCCATTAGCGACGAACAGGGATGTGTACTGGCCGCCGGGTGATTGCGGGCCATTCACCTGCGCCAACCGGCCCGCCGTGTTGTACTGGCTGGTAAACGAAAGATACGAGCTGCCCGTCAGGCCGTTGTTGAACGAGGTGATGTCGCCGGCCTGATCGTATCCGTAATTGAGCGTGTAGACGCCGCTGCCGCAGTTGCCCAGCGTGGCGCATTGTTCGTCCGCCGTGACACGGCCCAGGGGATCGTAGGCGGCAAATGTCCTTTGGGTCAGAACCCCGCTGCTAGGCGGAGAGGACGAACAGGTTCCCGTCTGCGTCCATTCGGTGGTCAAACGGCCGATCTCCCTGGTTGAGGAGCTCTGGTCGTATTGGAAGCAGGCCGAGGGGGTGACGCCGTCCGAATAGGATTTGCCCGTCAGGCGGTTCAGGTTGTCATAGGTATACGTCGTGGCGACGGTTGCCGTTCCCGTTTGGTTCTCTTCATGGGCCGTCATCGACACCAGGTTGCCGTCGTTATCGTAGCCATAGGTCGTGGTTCCCGACTCCGGGTTGCTGGCCGACCGCAACTCCCCGAGCGAATCGTAGATGAAGCTGCGGCTGACGCCACCCTGAGTGACGGAGGTAAGGCTCTCCAGTGGACCATTCGAACTGGACCCGTCGTATCCGTAGGTGGTCAGGAAGCCGGTAACATTGACGATGAGGCCGGGCGGTCACTTCAGAATCGGGGACCGGCGGCCGAGAGCCTGGCGCTGGGGCGCCCGCTGCGTTGGTAGCTTCGGAGCGTAGCAGAGAAGCTGCCAACGCAGCGGAAGAAGTGCTTGTCTTGTTTGTGCTGATCAATGTGAGATCTCTTTCCCCGCCCTACAGTAATTGTCCGGGGTCTACTTATCTCACTCATATTGGCACAGAGGGGACTGACCTGGCTGCGGGGCCGGAACGGCTGGCCGCTTCAGTTCTGGGACGCCGTCTGGGCCTATGGCTTCTTCTTGGCAGGCGATACGAAGGTGACCTGAACTTGCGTCCCAGCTGCGACAGTAACAATCAGATGCTCGGTCACCGCAAGCTGCTGGATCTGTGAATCCGCCGCTTGGCCGACATTTTGTGCGGCCTGGGCCCGGATCAAATCGGCCTCGCTCAGTGTCCCATTCACGTTATTCCCGGCAAACATCGCCGCGGTCGAACCAAGTCCGCTGAGCGCCGCGAGGGCGAATTCCTTCCCTCGGTTGCGCCCTGTAACTGCGCCTTTCAAGGGACCCATTCGCTGGTCCAGCCCAACGGCGTTGACGGCGATGTCTTCACCGTCGGGTAAATGAATCGAAGTGAAGTGGAGCCCGACAACCCCGGTAGAGGTCGCCTGCTCGATTTCTCCGATAACGCGGGCTCCGGCCGGAATTACGACAATGCCGTTGCGCCGGTAATCGAAGTCGACCACCGCAATGGCCGGAGCCTTTGTCGCTGTAGTGACGACCGACTCCAGATGAGTGGCGATATGAAAGCCTGGCTCGTACCCAAAATTGGTGACCGGTAGTTCCCGGCTATCCGAGGCCAGATGAGCCGGCTCTCTTATATCGGTGCTAGTGAGTACAAAGGTCAGCGAGGGCTTCGTCACCTGGGCCAGCCGAATGTCGGCTTCTTTGTTGCTTCGTCCCTGCCCACGAACTGGCGTGGATTCCGAATAGAGCGGCGGGGCCCATTGGCCGTTGGTTCCAGGCTGCTGCGAATTGAAATTCTGAATTGACCCAAGGGATTGCCCGGTTTGGTCGGCGCCGCGGGTATGTTGGATGTCGTCCGCGGTTGTATCCTGCTTATTGACCGGCGTAGCTGCCTGCGTCTGCAGGTCGGTAGGCAGGTTGCTCTGGTTGGTCTGCGCCGCTGGGCCGTCGGCTGTCGGCTGTGTAGACACTTTGGCGCCCGGTTGCTGTTTGGTTGCCGGATGGTGAAAGAACACAGAAAAGAGCACGATGATACCAATGGCTCCAACAATAACGATGAACGGCTTGTTGGCCTTCTTATCCGAACTCAGGAAAGACCGTTTGATTGTGGGCGTATCCCCTTGTTCGGAGCCTGGGTCTCCTGTTTGTGGGATATCCGTGCCGTTGCCTATCCCCATAGGCGCCTGGTACGTCTGGCTTGGTCTTTCGTTCGAGTTTATTCCTTGGGGCAACTCGATCTGCGACATTTTGATCTCTCCTCTCTCCCTGTTTAGCGCTCTGCGGGCACGAAGGGAACTGGCACCATTAAAGCGGTATCCACCTCGCTGGCATTGGCGATCTGCAACAGCAGCCGTTCCTTCTTGTACTTGAATCCTGGCCGGACAAACTCGACAGCTCCATCCAGGCGCTCACCCGGCGCCAGCTTCAACTTGCTCACCCGGTAGTCGCTGATGGGTAGCTGCTCGGCCAGGGCCTCCGGGTGCTTCTTATCCACCTTCCCGTTCTTCTTCGACTTGGCAGGGTTGTTGAATTCCAGCAGAGGCAGCAGAACTTCGATCCACCGGCCGCTGCGGTTGAGGACTGAATACGACACCGTGACAGAATCGCCCTCTTGTACAGACCGGCCGAGCGAAGCGGAGAGGTCGGGGCTGGCAAGCTTGTCTTCTGGATAAAGACGCGCCAGGTCCGTTGCTGTGGTGTAATGAGGCGCCGCGATCTTCTGTTGTTCCTGATACAGGGCGTCGAGGGTGGATAAGGGGGCGGCTCCAGCCGGAGAATGAGCTGGAGTCTCAGCTATGGCGACTGGTGTGGAGTCAGTCACGACGGTCGAGGGGTTCGATGGCCGGGCACGCTGCCGCTCCGGCTTTTCAGTCCAGTGCGATTCCGACGTTGGCGCAGACCCGGCAGACTGCGCCGACCTCGCGGGCTGCGGAACCGGTTGCACCGATTCTGACTCGGGATCTGCCAGCATCAGGCTGTGCGGCTGGCTGTAATCCACCACGAAATCAACAGGATCGGTGCTGCCCTGTTCCCCAGCCGAGATTACACGGATAGAGAGTGTACGCCCCGAACGAAGAGCAACCACAACATTACTGTCGACCTTCTTCTCGGTCATTGGCTTGAGAAACACAAGTCGCGGTTCCGACTTGTCGTGTTCTGCCGCGATCAGCGTAGGTGCACCGATCGCAAGCGATGTGACCTCTTCCGGTAGGCGCACAACGGTGGCAAACAGCGGTCTCAGATGAACCGTGTACACGTCGTCGCTGCTCACCGTCTCGTGGTCGACGTTGGGCGTCACCGGCGCCTGGATGGGAATTACGTCGGGGTCTTCGTCTGCCACCGCACCGTCCCCCGACGCATAGAGTACAGGCTGGGCGGCCTCCTGTGTAGGTGTGGGAGCTGGTTGTCCGCTCGCTTGTGGAGCGGTCGTCGCGCCTGTCCCGGGAATGTCTTGCCCATAAAGGCAGCCGCACGTCAAGAGGAGCGCCACGCAGGCCGCGCCTTCAAGGGTGTAGCGGGTCGTTCTGATGCCGTTGAAGTTCTTCGTCATAGTACCTCCGAATCACCCGCACATAGTCGGATACTGCGCGGTTTGAGTAGTTCAGGCCACACTGTTCAATCGGATGCGACCCCCTGTAATAGGCGGCAACCGCAAGGCGGAAGTCGCCAAATTTGTTGATAAGATACGCAAGGTACTGCACGCCCCCACGGAGGTTTTCAGTAACTGAAAACGGATTACGCACTCCATAGAGGCGCGCCGTCGAGGGCATCAACTGCATAAGACCCATCGCTCCTTTATCGGACACGGCGTTGGGATGCCAGTTGGATTCGGCTCGGATGATTGCATGCACAAGTGCGCGCGGCACGCCATAATGGTCGGCATAGGCATCTGCGTAATAGGCAGTCTCAGTAGGTTCCCGCGGCGGCACGGCCGCCGTAGCCGCGTATGCGCACACGCTTGTCAAGGCAAGGATGGCTACGCCGGCTGTCGTGATGAATCTATACGGCATTGACAACCTCGAGTGTCTGCGGTTGCTGCTCATGGGCCTCGCATATCTCAGCGGGTGCAGCGACAGGGAATGAATACGGTTCCTTTTCCTGGGTCTCCTCAATCTCAGCCGGCAGCGTGCTAGTCACAGGGGGTTGTTCGAGAACCTCAGTGAATGCATCTAATGCGGGAGTCTCTCGAACTAGATCTGGCCAGCTTCCGGGGGCCATCTCAATGAGGTATTTGAACGTGCTTCCCAGAATTGCTGCGAATTGTTCCTTGGTACGCATCTTGCCCAGGTCTTTGGTGCGTTTCACAAGCAATGGATACACCAGCTCGCTGATTTCCGGAACGAGTACCGGCCAACCCATCATTTCCAGTACCAGCGCCAGGTCGTTCATCTCCGAAATGCAGGGCGGCTTTTCAAGATTGAACGCCCTGAGCGCGTGTGCGAAGGCGGCGATGAACAGGTGAGTGCGCGGAGACAGGTTGGGCGATTTGAGGGAGACGATATGCGCTTGTTGAAGCGCCGTCGGATGCTCAAGCAGCAGGTATAGAGAACGCCGCCGGAGCGGGTCGCCGATCTCCCTCTCGGCATTGGAGGTGAGAATAGTGAAGGGAATAGTGGTCGCGGAAATTGTTCCCAAGCCAGGAATCGACAACTGCCAGACGCTCAACAATTCCAGCAACAGCGCCTCGAACGCATGGGGGATCTTGTCTACCTCATCGATAAGCAGGATGGTCCGCCGAGGGGCCTCGATCGCCTGCAGGAGTGGTCCGGACATGTAGAACTCCCGGGAGATGATTTCTTCCCGGATCTCACGCCAGTTCCTATTCGCATCCTTATTCGTCAGGACGTACAACTCCTGCATGGCGCGGTTGTAATCGCCGATGGCCTGTTTATCTGTGATGCCGTCGTAGCATTGCAGTCGAATGAGGGGCATGCCGCTGGCGCGAGAAAGCGCAACCGCCAACTCCGTCTTGCCGGCGCCGGCCGGGCCCTCTTGGAGTATGGGCCGTTTGAGTGTCGAGGCGTAGAAGATGGCGTGCGCGGTCACTGAGTTGGTGATGTATCCCACTCGGGCCAGGGCACACTCAACCGCATGAGGCGACGCAAACATATCGTCGTCACATTGGTTGACCAACTCGATACTGGCAAGCTGCGTGGCCATACTCGTGAGGACACCGTATAACAAATCTGCCTCTTGGCGGAACGTCTACACAAAGACTTTTTTCGGCCTTTTTTGAAGTCTCAATGCAGTGCCGCGAAGCCTTGGATTGGCTGCTGTTGCCTGGACAGGACTTTGACGCGGCTCGACATCGGCTATCCGGTCGGAGCCCTCCATCTGCCGGCTCAGGCCAGGTTCGCCAAGCTGGACGTTGCACACCGCAGGCTGGTATCTGCGCGTAACACTGCCCCTCGGCAAACAGTGCGTCATACAGGCAAACTTTCCGGTGACAGGGCTTCGGGTTATGAGCGGACTACGTCGCGTAATATCAACGAGTTACCAGGCGTTGTTGATAGTCTCAAAGAGCACTAAGTTGTTGAAAATATTCAGGACATTGGTATTCGGATAAGATTTGGGTTGGCGGGCAAGAACCGGCGATATCGGCTAGATGCCGGAATTGCCCTTGGGTTCGCCATCCCATAGGGAAGCCGTTTGTTTGGGGTCGAGAACGGGTTTGAGGGGTGCGAATGGTCAGAAGTACAGTTTGATGTTTGATACTAAACGAAAGCACGGTTGCACATAGTGCCACTATGTGCAACTATATTTGCTTTTGGTAAAACGGCATTATTGGATAAACCGCATCGAGGAGGCTTGGGAAAAGCGGACGGTCGTTTGGCTCGCTGGAGTCCGGCGCGTCGGCAAAACTTACCTTTGCCAAAACCCCACCGTTCGAATCATTGCTACTGGTTCTTCTACTCTGAGTGCATCGAGTAAATTCAAAGACACCCTCGCAGGTCGCAAGCGCGATCTCTGGCTCACGCCCATGTGCCTGCGCGATCTTTCCGATGCAAAACAGTTGAATCTGGAGCATAGATTTTTGCGCGGAGGATTGCCTCCATTCTTTCTGGCGAAAGATCTTGAGGAGAGGGATTTTCAAGAATGGATCGACGCCTATTGGGCCAAAGATATCCAGGAACTTTTCCGGCTGGAACGGCGAGATTCTTTTCAGAAGTTTACCGAACTTATCCTTGCACAGAGTGGCGCATCTTTGAAGCAACGCGGTTCACTGGTCCGTGTGAAGTAAGCCGTCCAACCATTGCAAACTATTTGCGTGTCTTGGGAGCCACCTTCGTCGCCCACGTCGTTCGTCCTTTCAGTTTACGCAAGCCGGCGGAAATCATTTCTGCGCCAAAGGTCTACGGCTTCGACACAGGTTTCATCTGCTACTACCGCGGCTGGCAGGATCTGCGGCATGAAGACTTAGGGATATTATGGGAACACTTCGTGCTCAATGAAATGATGGCGTATTTGCAGAGTCGGGATGTTGGTTACTGGAGAGATAAGCGCGGACACGAGATTGATTTCGTGTTGACTGCACACCGTAAACATCCAATCGCCATCGAATGCAAATGGTCTGCTGACAAGTTCGATCCAGCGAACCTTGAGGCGTTCCGACGGCAACACCCGACAGGGGAGAATGTCGTTCTGGCCGAGGACGTGAAACGCACATTTACTCGGACTTACGGCTCTCTTATCGTGCGCTTTGAACCGCTAGAAGTGTTCATCCATGGCCTGTCTTGATGAGCCGCAGGTTGAAGCAAGCGGGCGTATATGAAGGCCTAAGCGCCGCTGAATACACTGCACAGGCTTGGAGGGTTGCTGACAGAGTAGCCGTGGAGTGGAGCAAGAGGTGTGCTCCCCCGGAGCGTCCACTACATCTGCTGCTTCTTGAAGAACTGTCTGCTCACAACCTGGTTGATCGTCGATTCAACAAATGCCGTGCTGATCCTTTCACCCTGTCGCCATCGCGCGCCATTGTTTGGAATAAACTCGCGGTTGTTCTTGATGTAGGTGTCGAACTCGATTGCGTCACAAGTCAGAGGCCTGTTCGTAACTCTTTGATCCCAAAGCGCGGAAGTGTAGAACTGGTCCGATAAATCCCAGAACTCATAAGTGCCTCAACATGATCTTCATGCAGCCGAGCCGGACCATGCCGAGGAAGTTTTCAGCATGAAATTCGTAGCGGACAACCAGTCGGCGGAACCAGTGCAGCCAGGCGAACAGCCGCTCCACGACCCAGCGGCATAGGTAGCGCCGCAGCGATCTGCCGTCCTGCGTCTGGCTCCGGTTCTCGCGGTTGGGCGCAATCATCTCGATTCCGTATTCCTCGTCCAGATGCCGGTCGAGCGGGTCCGAGTCATACGTCCGCCGCGGCGGATCGCCGATCAACTTCTCGCACAACTCGTCGAGGAAGCTGCCGGTGAGCGTTTCGTCGACGAGTTTCGACTCGTGCGGCGAGGCCGAGTCGATCGTGACAGCCAGAGGAACGCTGTTTCGGGCGACAATGGCCATGATCTTGGTCCCTTTGCCCCGCTTGGTCTTTCCCACCGCGAGGCCCCCTTTTTTGCAGCCGCGAAGCTGCCGTCGATGAAGCCTTCGCCGGGATCGAGTTTCCCTTCCTGACGCAGCCTTTCGGCCAGCACGCGCAGCGCCTTTTCCAACTGCCCGCTACGCACCCACTGCTGGAACCGTCCATGTACCGTTTGGTACGGCGAATATTTGCGGGGCAATTCCCGCCATTGCGCCCCGGTGCGCAGAATCCACAGCACTCCGTTCAACACCTCACGCGTATCCGCCGGCGGGCGGCCGAGCCCGTCGGCCCGCTGGGGAAACCGCAATAGCGGCTCCAGCACCGCCCAATCTCCATCCGACACCTCGCCCCGTGCGTGCATTCGTGGTTCGCGGCATCACCAAAGCTGCTTCCTTTATGCTGCCATCTGCATGAAAACTCAAGCCAATAACGACCACCGCTATTTATCGGACAGGTTCTAGCCGGTGCCGAGAGAGCGAAGATGAAGCAGTCCACGTCGTTATCTTTCGTGGTCACCCAATACAAGTGTGTGGGCGCTTTCAGTACCGGCATAAGACGTTGTCCCTTTCAGTCTGTCGAACTCGAAAACAAGAAGGCCGGCCTCCGCGATGCCTATCTCTCCAATGTGGTGCAGGAGCCACAGCGCTCGCAAAAGTAGGACCGTCCCCACGCACTTATCCGCTGCGGGTAAAAGCCGAAGTTGTTTACACCGGCTGCTACGGCCATCAGTAAGGCTCCCCAGCCGAAGTAGTATTCAGTCAACTCAAACAGGTAGGAAAAGTGGAGCCACCTGTTGGCGCCCCATTGCGCAACGAAGTAGAACAGCAGAATGAGGACTGCAGGCGACCAGGGTAGTTTCATCGGCGGGCTGCACTTGTTGGCGAGAACCGACTGACGCTTGGTTCGCTCGTATCCATGTTTGAGGATGAGGCCTTTGATGCGGGTGTAGAAGGTTGTGCCGCAGCCGTAGATCGCCGAGAATGGGCGGATGTTCCGGCTGCCACAGACGGCGCAGGTGGGTGGCGACAACCGGAGTTGTGCACTCAAGGGCAACCTCTCGATGCTGCGGTTGCGATTGTGCGGGTAGGACTGTTGAAGTTGGCCGTTCACCGTTGACCTGCCTGTTGAGGACCTGTGGCGGCTAGAGACAGATGCGCGCCGGTTCCAGCGGCCGCCGCCGCTGGCGGGCTTGGTTGATTGACCGGCGGCACAGAACCGCCAGATTGCGTTGGTGAAGTGGAAGTGGCCGGCGGCGTTGGAACGGGATTTCGAGGTGAAGCCGGCGCGGCGGCGCCGGCTGGCGGTTGTGGCGCCGGCAGGGGCGGGACGATACCGCCGTGGGTTCGCGAACTCCATAGCCAGTATTCGTATTTCGACGCTGAAGCCACCGCTTCGATCTGGCGGTCATCCAGTGAAGACTCGGGATCTATCACATATAGTGCCACCGGATCGTTCCCGTGATCGGTGAGCAGGAAGACCGGCATAGTCTTGTCGAACGGACGGTTGTAGCGTAAAAGTCTCAGAAACGATCTCTTGTCGGCCACGAGTTTCTGGATTAGAGCCAGCTCGTAGATGTTGTCGTAAGGAATCCACTCTTCTGAAACGAACATGAGGGACACCTCTTCGAGCTGTGGCGTGCCTTCCGGAGAGACGGAGAAGGTTGCGGCCATCATGATGTGGCCGGGTGACTTGCCGGTCCACATGCGCATCTCCCTGCCGAAGTGCCGCATCAGCCCTTCATGAAGTTTCTGGTCCATGATGAACGAACAATCGGGAAGATGGAAAAGCACTGCCCTGAAGCCTATCCCGGCTTGTGTGATCTCCTTCACTTCGGCGATCAACAGCAAGAGCTGATGGGCATGTTTGCCGTCGGACCCTGAGGTCGCGGCGAAACGTTCGCGCCGCCGCCCCGTGATCTCTTCGCGGCGCTCCTTTATCCATGGCTCGGGCAGGTAGAGATAGTGCTGAAGATCACCTTGTTTGACCGTCTTCTCGTCGGCCGCAATGATCAGGCTCTCGTTGACAAAGGCCCAGTTACGCTTCGTGCTCTTGCCTGGCCACTTGGTGAGACCGGCTTCGTCCCAGAGGTAGTGCAAGAGACTTCGCAGGGTAAGGCGTTTGATATCGGCTTGGACGCTGGGTTTCTCTGTGGAGGACTTGGCCGCCGCGGGCGGCGCCTGACTGCCCCGCCTGGAGAGCGGAAAACTGAGACGCAGCTTGACCTTGTCCTCATCGTATGTGAGGCCAGAGCCATAAAGGTCGCTTCGCCCGGAGAATTCCTCGGGCATTTCCCAGGAGGCACAGCCGATGGCGTGTTGGCGGCCGGTGTTGGGCATTCGCTTGAGCCAGAAGCGTCCATTGATCTGGGCGATATACATCGGGATGCCGAGGGCTCCCACACACTGGCACATTGGCCGCAGCTTGGAGTTGTAGGCGCTTCTGAGCATTTGGTCGAAGTCCGGTTGGTCCGGCGAGAGTATAGCCTGCCCGATGCGGTATTGAGCCATTGCAAACCTCCTCTTAGGCTCTTGTAACGCAAAGAATCGTGGCTGCTTTAGCGGCCATGTCCTCGATGGCGAGTTGGTCGCCCAGTTCGATACCGATTCGGGCGACCGTGCTTGCGGGTAGTTCGAGCACCATTCGAGTATGGAGCCGGATCGAGCCAACGCGCCAGGGTTTGAGGGCAATGTCGATTGCTAGGACCCGCAGATGCCAGTCCAGGTGAAGGACATCGATCGGTATGCGCATCCAACAGGTGTGAATGCTTGAGCAGGGGCGCATCAACAATCCCGTTCCTGGATCAAGGAACTTCCTCCCCATCAGTCCAATCAGCCTGGCCAAAGGAGAGTCAGCAACCTGGATTCTGCTACCCACCACCGCGCCGTTGCGGGTGGAATCGAGAACCGTGACCTCTCTCATACGCACCCCCTTCGCCTCGCGGTCACAGCGAGCCCCGGCGGCGCCCCGACAAGTGCTTGTGTTATAAGGACCTCGTGCATTGCTCTTTTCCAGGCTGTTGGTTGAGTGCTATTGAGAAGGAAGGTGGACAGCGTGGATGTACACCTTCCCTCGTCCTCGCACAGAAGACAACTTAGCTCGGCGTCTTCGAGCCGCGGCGCCAGATGAGCGCGCCGAGCACGATGACGAAGAGAATGCCCGCAATAATGCGAATCTCGTTTCCAGTCATCGACCTATCTCCTTTCTGAGCGTCATTGACCAAACGTACTGAAGCCACGGACGATCGAGATCGCGGCAGGTCCAAGCAAAACAACGAAAATCACCGGAAATATGAAGAAAACCAGCGGAATCAGCAGCACAATGCCGCTGCGCGCGGCGCGTTCCTCTCCGCGCTGCCTCCGCTGCGTGCGCAGGGAGTCGGCGAGAACGCGCAATGCATCCGAGACTGGAGTTCCGAAGGCATCCGCCTGTCCGAGCATATTCGCAACCTGCTCGATATCTGTCGACTTTGTGCGCGTCACCAGTTGCTTCCAGGCTTGAACGCGGGTTTGCCCCATCCGCTGCAGGTGGCCAAGATGGAGCAGTTCGGCGCAAAGGTCGGGGTAGGCGACATTAAGCACACCGGCGGTGCGCTGTACGGCCTGGTCCACGCCAAGGCCTGCGTCCATGCAAATGACCAGCAGGTCTACTGTGTCGGGCAGGCTCTGTCTGATGATGGTTCGCCGTTTTTTTATAAGCCTGTCCAGCACAAAGTCCGGAATAAGATAGGCGGCGCCCGCCACACCGGCAATGGCGACGAAGCTGACCGAGAAGAACGATACCAGCGCCACTGCGACAAGCGGCAGCAGAACGCGGATACCAACATAGGTGTCCAGCGCGCTGGGGTGGTAGAATCCTGCCGCGCTCAACCGATATTGCAGCTTATTGCTTTCGGCAACGCCCAGGCGCGCCCGAATCGCGTGAACTATATTTGAGAAGTTGACCAGCGCCCGCGAGGAAGTTCCGGCGCGTTCTTCCAGGGCTCTGAGGTGCGGGTTAAGAACAGCCGCGCTTCTCTTTTCGATCTGGGCATTTTCGTGACGCAGGACAAAAAACAAGAACGCCGCCATGACCGCCGAGAAGCTGCCGAGACTTATCAAGAAATATAGGAGCTGAACCATCGTTACACCTCGGGCCTGGTAATGGCGTAGATCAGTATGCTGCCAACCGTGAGGGAAGCACATCCGTAATACAGCATCATGTGTCCCAGCGGGTCAGTTATGAGCGGGTCCAACCAGGTTGGGCTGATAATCTTCATCACCAAAGCAACGCCGATGGGCATGCAGACCAGAACGATCCCGCTGAGCCGTCCCTGTGTGGTCTTGACCCGCAGTTCCCCGGCGACGCGGATGCGTTCGCGGATCATGTGAGTAGTCCGGTCGAGTACCTGGGGAAGGCTGCCTCCAGTCTGCCTTTGGATCAACACTGCCGTGATCATGAATCGCAGATCCTGCGTCGGAATTCGTTCGCTCATTTGCATGAGAGCCTCATTCTGCGGGAGACCGAATCTGACCTGACCGCTTATGACGGCGAATTCAGATCTAACGGGCTGCATTGCCTCCTGCCCGGCGATCTCGAACGCGGCCTGTACCGAGTGGCCCGCTTTCACAGCGCGAGAAATCAGCTCCAAGGCTCCGGGCAGTTCTTTATCAAAAGCGGTAAGACGGCGAGCCCGCTTAAAGCGCAGGTAGAAGTACGGCAACAATGCGCCCACGTTTAGCGCGATGCACTCAACAATCAGGATAGGAATGAGCATCCAGCTAAGAAGAAAAGCTAGAACAGCACCAGCAAATGAAAGCCCAAGAAAAACGGGCACGCTCATAGACAGGGCCGCTTGCTGGATAAGCAACTCCAAATGCTTGACCAGCACCATGCCGCGCAGTCCCGTGCTGGAAGCGGTCGTGTTTACAGGCGCGGAGGCGATCAGGAGAGGTTCGCTCTCTGAGTCCGCGTCTTTGCCTGTTGCAATGTGTTGTGCCCTTTTCAACGTAGCGTGTTCCGTTTTAGAGGTACGCGTAATGAACAGAAACACGAAAAACGATATTCCAAACAATGCGGCAAACAGCCCTATGAGTTGCAGCACTCTTATACCTCCAGCGAGTTTTGGAAAATGCCCCGGGACAGATTTATTCCAGCGGGCGCAATAATCCTGGTGCAGCGTTCAGGCGGCAGTCCCGTTCCTCGGAACGTGCCATGAACCATGCCATGGCTATCCACCCCGCGCTTATCGAACGTGAAAATCTCATGCGTTGTCAGCACATCGCCTTGCATCCCGGATATCTCTGCGATGTTTGTGATGCAACGCCTGCCATCGCTCAGGCGGCTTACCTGGACGACCAAATGGATGGCGCTAGCAATTTGCTGTTTAATGGCCCTGTCAGGCAGGTTCGCGGATGCCCTAAGCACCATGCTTTCTAGCCGCGTTATCGCATCCCTAGGGGAATTGGCATGAATGGTGGCGAGCGACCCGTCATGGCCGGTATTCATGGCCTGGAGAAGGTCCATGGCCTCTTCGCCGCGCACCTCGCCCAGCACAATTCGGTCTGGGCGCATGCGCAAGGCGTTGATAACCAGCTGCCGCTGCAGGATTTCGCCTCTTCCTTCTACGTTGGCCGGACGGCATTCCAACCGGACGACATGCTCCTGTTGCAGTTGCAGCTCGGCTGAGTCTTCGATTGTGATGATGCGCTCCCGCGCCCCAATGAAGCTCGAGAGGACGTTTAACAGTGTGGTTTTTCCGGCGCCGGTTCCACCGGAGATAAGCAGGCAGAGTTTGGCCTTCACTGCCGCGGCAAGAAACTCTAGCATTTCGGGGGTGATGCTTTTGTTGGCAACGAGGGTGTCAGCTGTCAATGGATGTGTGCCAAACTTGCGAATGCTAACGCAGGGGCCATCAATAGCCAGCGGTGGAATAACGACATTGACACGCGAGCCGTTCGACAAACGCGCATCGACCATTGGGGACGACTCATCGACATGGCGGCCGACAGCAGAGACGATCCTGTCGACGATGTGCATAAGGTGTTCCTTGTTATGGAACCTGGCGTTGGTCCTCTCGATCAATCCCTTGCGCTCGACGTAGACCGTGGCATGAGTATTGACGAGAATATCGTCCACGGTGTCGTCATCTATTAGCGGTTGTAACGGGCCATAACCGTAAACTTGGTCAAGAACCTGTTCTGCAAGTTGGTCGCGTTCGACGCCGCTGTAGGGCATTCGGTGGCACGTGATGATGTTATTGATGGCCAGGCGCAATTCCTGCTTATCCTCGTTGCGCGGCTCGCCGAGCCGCTCCGGACGGATGAGCGACAGCAGTTCTTGGTGGATAAGCTGCATATGCTCGGCGGGAAAATGCCGGATGCCAGGCCGAGAGGTCGGCTCTATGCGCAGGGGCGCGGCGGAAAACTCGATGGGAACGTCGACAATCGTGCCCGAATTGTCTATTCCTGTGCGGTCATCTGGTACAAGCATCATCGGCTACCTTTGTCTTCCGAAAAGTGAAAATGAGCTTTTACGGGGCATAGACATTGCCTGCTCATCGATGAGCGCGAGTACAGCCTTCAGACCTGCGTGGAACTCACGTACTTGTTGAGGAACCTGATGGCCGGCGTTGATGGCGGAAGAGATCGGTTCCGAGAGGTCGGGGAAGGTGGCTGCGATGGGAAGGCCTGTAGCGTTCAGGACCATATCGGGCGTCAGCACGCTGCCGCGCTCCGCGCGGGTAATGACTAGCCTCTGCCGGTCCGGGTTCCGGCCCAGCAAATCCACGTATCGGGCCACATCGCGCATCGAGCCAATGTCGAGAGAGGCAACCAAAAACACGTGCTCGGCACGCTGCGCGAGGGCGGCGGTTTCTGGCAGTCCAGGGTCGGCATCGATGAGTATGAGGTCGTGTTCGGCGCGGAGCAGCGTCAGCGCTCGGTCAATCACTTCGACGGTGGGATTGGGGCGGAAGTGTTCTCGCCTCATCGCATCCGAAAGCGCGGTACAGTTATCCGGAGAGCACAGAACAGAGAGGGACGCTGAGTGCGGCACAAGCATAGTACGCAATAGCGCGCCGTCGACCCGGTGAATGTTGTCCAGAATGTCGCCGAACGAATAGCCCGGATTTGTCAAGTTGAGGTAAACCGCAACGTGCCCTAGCTGGCGCTTGAGGTCGACCAGCAGAGTGGTGCTTTGGGGCCTCCCGGCGAGCGCAAGCGCGGCATGAACAGCCAGGGTTGTGGCGCCCACTCCTCCGCGTACGCCTATGAAAACCACTAGCTGGCCTTTCCGGCTGGGCTCGCTTTTCGCACCTGCAACGCGACGCAGTACGTTGCTTAATGTTGATTCCAGTTGTGTATCTGTCGCCGGCCAACGCAGGAATTCCTGGCATCCGGCGCGCATGGCGCGCAGTAGTGTGTCGGCATCGGAAGTTCCGGAGACGGCAACCGGCCATATTCGCGGCATCACATTGGCGCTCAATTTCTCGGCCGTTCGAATCGCTTGCTCAGGGTCGGCTGCAAAGTCGACAAAAGCAATGCAGGGCGCATCCTGGGGCAATTGCGCCAGATCGACGCGGCTGCCGTTGGCAAGGTATTGGTGGACCTTGGCGACACCAAGCCCCTGCGGACCGGCGACGCGTTCAAGCAGTGCAATCAACTCTGGATTGGCGCGAACTGCAAGCAGCAGTGGACGATGCGGCATCTCTACTTCTTCCCGTTGAACGACTTATCGAATGAGGGGTTTGCCAGGTAAGGGACTACGGGCGCGGGTGCTTTAGGCGCCGCATCATCCGGGTGGCTGACCTCATCTATGATGTGTGGGGTTACGATGACGAGCAGTTCGCTTGTGGAATGTTGCAGATTCTTGGAGCGGAAGAGCATCCCGAGGATTGGGATCGATGCAAACCCAGGCATCTGCTCGAACTGGTCGGTGATGCGGCGGTCAAGCAATCCGGTTAAAGCAAACGTCTGGCCATCCCGCAGTTCAATGTCCGTCTCCGCGCGGCGCGTGCTAATGGCTGGGATGGTGTAGCCATCGATTTCCACCTCGTTCGTATAGTCGAGCGCGGAGACTTCCGGAGCTACATGCAGCCGGATGGTGCCATCATCGAGGACCATGGGCAAGAAATTGAGGCTCACGCCGTAGGGCATGAACTGAACGGATACGGATACCTGTCCGCCCATACCTCCTTGCACCATTGGGAAGGGAAATTTACCTCCGGCCAGAAATGTGCCTATATGGCCGGAAAGCGCTGTAATCGTAGGTTCTGCGAGAATCTGGAGGACCTGCTTCGATGCCATGTCCTGTATGGCCGCACCGATGTTCAAGTTCTGGTTGTAAAGAAGCAGGTTGAGCGGGGTGTTGACCGTTTCACTGAGGGTGGAGGAAGCGGAACTGCTGAGGGTAGGGGCCTGAAACGCTTGAAATTGACCCGTGCCTGTCATGGCGATTGTCTGGCCCATGGAAAGCAGGCTGAAGCCCATCTGGGTGGCTTTGGTGCGATCAACCTCGGCAAACTTCACCGTCAGGCGCACCTGGCGCAAGTGGGGTGGCGCAATGCGCAGCGAATTGGCGATAATCTTGCCGAAGCCGGCTGCCAGTTTCGTTGCCTGCGTGAATTCTTCCTGGGAAGCGACGTACCCGTGAAGGATGATGTCGTTCTGGTCGGCGGACACGAGAATCTTGTCCATCGGAAACTGGTTCTCGAACGCCTCCTGTAGCCTCGAAACGTCTACATCGACGACGATGCTATACGCGGTGTTTGCGCCCTTCACATCCCAAAGCACAATCGTTGCGATGCCGGGAACGAGGCCGCTCACGACAACCTGACGCGGTGTGGCCGCGTAGGATTCGAGCACAGCAGGATTGTCGACGTACACCCGCGACAGAGGCGCCTGCGCATCGAAGAACAGCGAGTGGCCTAACGTGACATGCAGGGTCTGGCCTATGCTGCCGGGAAGAACGGGAACCGTTGAAGATTCCACGCGAATGGACTGGTCCAACGGAGCCTGTTGTGCATAGCAGGCTGAGATGGCCAGTGCCCCTATAAAAATGGCGCTCAGGAGATACATGGGGTGGCGGCTCACTTTGAGTTCCCTCCTACAGGGGAAGGTTGAGGCGCCTCCCCAACCGGAATGTTGTTGAGGTATGTCTGCGTAAAGCTCTTCGAGCCAGTTACGATTTCGAGACGTTCGACCATGGGTTCTTCAGGCGTTGGCGCGACACTCTTTGGAACTAAAGGCCGCGATTGCGGCGGTGGCGTTCCGATCAGGTCTGAGAGGTAGGTGGTCTTGCGTATAGCGCTCCCGCGGTCATCGTTGTTTCGCAAGGCAAGATGGACGATGCCCTTCTGTTGGGCCAGCGCGACTTTGCGCGCGTCGTCCGGCGTTACGAGGAGGGTCACAACGGATACTGTTGTCGGCTTGCCGGAAGGGTCGGGGACCATCTGCTTGCCGGTTGCCAGCACCGCGATATCTTCCAACACCACGACCGTCTGGTCTCTATCCGTCCGAACTGTATCGAAGCCTCGCGCAGTAGGCGCCGCTATGGCGCCGGAAACGGCGCTCTTGATGGTCATTAACACGTCTACCTGGGAGCCGGGGAAGAGGAAGCCGCCAAAGTCGGCAACCTCGTCGGTCTGGATGGCGATCGCACGCATGCCATCAGGGATCTTTTGGGGAAGACCAAGGGCGGAATCCGGCGCGGCCAAAAGCGCCTCGGTTACCACCATGCCGCCGGCAATAGGAAAGGATGCAAGGCGTCCCACCGCTTTCTCCGGCGACCCGATCGCGCCATTTACCGGCAGGGTGCTAGTCCAGTCGACAGTGGTGAGCATATTGGCGGTGAGGCGCTCGCCGGCGGCAATGTTGCGAGTCGCTGCGACATAGCGCCATTGGCGGGAGATCCGGGCGGCATCCATTTTTCCCATCTGCATCTTCTTGTAGACAATAAAAACAAACAACCCGGCAACGGCCAGTGAAACCAGCGCCCCGATGAGAAGCTTGCGAATGTTGTTCATTTAAGACCTCGCGCTATTACAAGAACGGCCATACTGCCTACCGCAATGGCGGTGCCGTAAGGCATCGTGAGGGCATCAGGGCTATCCAGACTCAGCTCTGGGTGTTGTGAGATGCCCGCGTGGAAGTGGTGCAACAGGATCAGAAAGACGTTGGTGAGCCGCTTTCCAAGCTGGCGCTTCCAGAGGATGATGCCCAGGGCGATCATGCCGCCAGCCAACGCGGTGCAAAACATCTCCAAGAACACGTGGTCCATCGCGGCAAAGGCGGCGACGGCCGTCATCAACTTCACATCGCCGCCGCCCATTGTGCGAAGGCGATAAAAGATCGCCAGGAAGAAGAACGTGCCCATTGCCGCGGCCACGGCGGAGAGCAGGTCGCGCCATCCGCCGAGTTCGCCGCGCAGGACAATGCCGCAAGCGGCGGAGGAGTATGTGAAGTAGTTGGGAATGCGGTGCGAGGAGCGCAGGTCGAAGACCCCACCCACTACCCCAACAATCGCCGCAAGCGCAAGGCAAACGTCGTCTGGCCGAGTATTCATAGAAGCACTATGGCCAAGACAAGGGCGAGATGGAAGTCTAGAAAAACAAAAAAGTGAAGTTTGTTAAATTTATTTTGCGGGAGCCCATTGGACGTGGAGACGAACGGTAATTCCCTTATCTTGCCCGGATGGCTTCGGCTGAACCAAGACGCGCTAAGGCGGGCTGCCGCGCTTGGTAGACCGGCCAAGTAGGAAATGGGCGCGTACCATAGTGCAACGTGCTCTGGGTAGTCCCCATAATCGTGAGGGGGGAGGTTATCGCGCTTGCATGTATGCGGCTCGTGGCAACTCCGCTCATAATAAGGCAGGCCGCGACCAGGGCGTACTCGACCAGGTCCTAGCCGTTGTCGTCGCGGTAAAGTCACTTGAAGATGTCAATCATGAAATCATTCCTTTTCCCGCCTTGCAAGAATGAGTACAGTGGAAGAGCACTCTAGGCTGAGTGGCATTTCTTCTGTTCGTTTGGGAGAAGGCATGGCTATTGTCAGGCACCCGTGACAGTCTTGACACGGGAGGTAGGCCGCAACTTTTGGGACGCTGCGGCCGTTCCCGGTTATAGGGTGGGTGCCGCTGGAACGAAGGCTACACCGCCGAGACGAGGGCGGAACCAACGGTCGTGAAAGCGTTGGAGATGTAGTTCGAAAGCGTCTTCATGGCCGTAACGGAGCCGAGGCCAATCAGGGCAGCGACGAGTGCGTACTCGACCAGGTCCTGGCCGTTTTCGTCGCGGTGAAGCGAGTGCAGTAGGGTTCTCATTCAGGTTATGCTCCTAGAAAATGTCGAAAGGTGTGATGGTCCCCTCCGCATGAGTAGCCTAAGAAAATCAAAATCCAAAAAGCAAGTCTACGTTCAAATTTTCTATGAGACTTTTTTGCGGGGCCGTTCGAACCTGGGAAAACAGAAGCAGGCAGGACTTCCACGCAGATTAATAGACAATCTGACCCGTGGCCGTGCCGTTGATGGTTAGCGCAGGAAACGGTACATGGGAATAGGTCTTGTATGGGTACTGGACCTGCACCGTGACGGGGTTGCCAGGATTGTTGGTGTTGTTGGCCCAAGTCAGCTGAATCTGGCTGCTTGAAAGGATATGACCGGAGGATCCGGCGACAGCCATGACCACAGCGGTCACGTTGTCGCCTGCCGCATCGGGGCAGGCGCTGACCACGCTGCCACCCGGGCCGCTACAGTTAGGTGCGTCTGTGCCATGCGTCATCGCATACTGCACCCCCTGGCGCGAAGCATATTGCAAGACCGCCAAGGTGTAGCAGAACATGCATGTCTCGAACAGACAAATCAGCATGGGAGTCGCGATCAGCATCGCGAGCGCGGTCTCAACTTCATTGGAACCTAGATTGTCGCGGAGTGCGCCTCGAAAGAAACGTCGCATCGGAAACTCCTCTCTAGTTCAACTGGCGCATATACACAGTGCGCCCATAGGTGGCTGAAGGCAGAATGGTCGACGCCTTCTTCCCCAAGATGGAGAAGTTGACAAGTGGACTCAGGGTCGCGCTCACCTTGACAGCATTGACCGTAAAAGTGGCCGACTCCGGGTCAGCATTGTAGTCAGGCGCCGTGGAGTTGGAATTGCCCGCGCAGCTCGATGTATTCGCCCAGTAACTTCCGCCGATTGCGGAGCTGGCGGCATAGGCGCCCCAGTTCGTGCTGGACAAACCCGCCCATCCATTCACCTCGTTAGCGGCAATTTGGCAGGCCGCGCTCACGGCCGGCAGCGCGTTTCCCGAAGTCGCCTGCTGTCCCTGGGCCGCATAGATTGCTGCTTGGCGGCCCGCCGAGGTAATGCCGGCGCCGATATACACCACATAGGCAAAATTAGCGGCCATGGCTAGCATCAGCACGAGCACCATGCTGAAGAGCGCGGTCTCGATCAGGGCCTGCCCGCGGGCATCCCAAGCGAGCCGCGCCGCAATTGCGGTACGTCCGGTTCGGATTGAGCTACGCATCTTGACCACCTATCTTGTTCTCATCTGGTTCTGCCTCTCGGTGCGACCATTGCACTCGCCAAGCCTAATCGTTCTGGAAATTCGTGACATGTAGGAGGGTAGTGGAACCGTTAGAGAAGGAGAGAGTGGCGCTTGTAAACCCAAAGGAGCCGTAGTTGTCATTGCCGTATCCCGATGACATCTGAACGTAAGCCTTCAGCCTGATAACATTGGTATTTGTGATGCCGGTGCAACTGACCGATCCGGTGCCATTGCCGCTACTGGGAAGAGTGATGGTCCGGCCAACAAAGCCTGTCCAGGAGGTGCCGCCATTGCAACTTATGTAACCTATGCCTGAGCCACCGCCGATGCTGCCGCCACCCCCCGTGTAGCTGTAGGCAACGCTGATCGTAACTAGGGCGCCAGATGTAACGGTATTGCTTGGCGCTGACAATATGCCCGATGTGTTGGTGCAGGAGCCGCTCCCAACCTGCTGGCAGGATGCAAATGTCATACCTAATGAATCGGTGGTAGTCGAGGTTGTAGTCGTGCCCTCCAGCCCGCAGTTGCAGTGGCCCGCCACCTGAATGGTGCTCCAGGAGTTCTTCATGCCGAGAAAGTGTGCGAATATCCCCATGAAGGTGACAGGGACATTCTCGTTCACTACTACGTTCATATAGGCGGGCACACCGTTCGAGGGCGTTGTTGTTAGAGTGGGGCTGTTCGAGTTGAGAGGCGCCGACGCCGATAAGCTCCACGAAACGTCGTTCGAGGGGACATTGCCGGTGAGCCCGGGGCTCGCGTAGCCGTTGAGTTTGGCGTAATAGCACATCGAAGTGCTGGAGCTCGTCGCGCAATCGCCGGAGGCTGTCCCATTTGGGGCAGGAATGAAGTTGTACGCCGTCAGAGGGGTGGAATTTCCGCCGGCGTTCGCCGCCCAAAGCATATCCATGGCGCCTGCGGTGCAGGCCGCCTGGGCGGCCGTGTCGGCCCACTGCTTGTGCATCCAGGCCACAGACATGTCGTACGCCGAGCCCATGAGCACCGAGCTCATGACTACGATGGCCCCCAGCCACACCGTAATAGTCTGGCCGCTCTCACACCGGTGCAGGTTGCGCCAGTCCTGCGCGCTGTTGTGCTCTTTGTTTTGCCGGGGTTGGATCTTATCGCGGGCTGCACCTGTCCGATGGACTGTGTGGAACACCATACACCACCATTCTCCCGGGCGAAAGGCCCGGGGCCGCATGCTCTATTGCCAGCGTGATGGGGTCTGGCGCAGTCTCTTGGCGAGAAATGTCGGTGGGCTACAGCCACGAATCCTTTCTCGCCGAATACCGCTCTGCCAAAGTGTTTACACCAGGCCGCGGCGAAAGACAATGCCTACTGAAAGATTTTTTGCTGTTTAGTATTTTGTCTTTCTACGCTGGCGAAAGAAGAGGGCATGTCCGGCAGGCGGGAAACCTGCCGGACAGGGTTGTGGGTGGATGCCGGGCTTATTGAACGGTCACGGTGAGCGTGGTGCTGCCGGTGATCGAGCCCTTGGTGCCGGTGATGGTGAAGGTGTAGGCGCCGGCGGACGTGCCCGGCGAACCGCCTGGGGGGCTACCACCGCCACTACCGCCGCCGCAGCCCATAGGCAGCAATGTAACGCCTAGCGCTACGAGACAGAGCATCGAAAGCCACAGCGTACGCCGGCGGGGAAGAGCGATCAACAGCACACCGGCGAGTGCGACCCCGCAGTCGCCCATCCCCATAATCAGGGTAATCGGCCTCTTCACGTTGGCGCTGGTTGCGGCCGTTGTGGAGACGATTATGGTTGCGGTTTGTGCCGCTGTCCCGGAGATGCTGACCGAGGCAGGGAAGGAGCAGGTTGGGTTGTTGGAGGAGGCTGCGCCGCCAGTAAGGGCGCAGGTGAGGCTCACGGATCCTCCGAATCCGTTGGAAGGCGTTACGGTGAGAGTGGATGTCCCGGACTGGCCGGGGATTGCAATGGTAATGTTGCCGCTTGTTATGAGGGCGATGCCGGCGTTCGCCGGCTCCGACACCGATAGGGTTGTCGTGTACGGTCCAGCACTCTGATAGTTGCTGTCCCCGCTGTAAGCAAGGGTGAACGTTGCGGTATTGCCGGCACCGATCTGAGTGGTGTCGATAGCCATTCCCCCGCCGAAGCTGATTGCGTCTCCGCCGCCAGACAAACTCGTCACTGCCACAGTTCCGATGTAAGTGCCGTTCATTGTGAAGGTAACGGTGCCAGTAGGAAAAACGCCGTGGCTGTACTGGGTGAATCCAAGACCGGCGTCGATGCCGGCTTCTCCTAGTGTCACAACCCTTCCGTTTGCCGGCAATACATCCGGATTGGCAGGAATGGCCTTGGTGATGGTGAGGGCTTGGGTGGCGGTGGACGCTTTGTAGCTCGCGTCGCCCGAGTACGCAGCCGTGAAGGTTTGCGTCCCGGGGGCAAGCATAGTGGAAGTGAACAGGTAGTTCGCCACGCCCTGGCTGTCGAGCGTGACGGTTGCCAGCTGAGTGCCGTTCTGGCTAAGGGTCACCGTTCCGGTGGCCGGGTTTCCCTTGGAAAGGCCCTCCGTGCCGCCAAAGGGGGTGATGTCCGCATAGAACTGAGATCCGTAGGCCGCGCTGGTAGGTGAGGTAGCCGTCAGATTTCCGGTCTGCGGGTCATAGACGTTGATGTTGAACTGCATGGTGCTGGTCTCAGGCGAGACGGTAACCTGAATCCCTTGGGACTGGCTGCCAGCGTTGGTCGTGTCGCCGCCGTACTGTACATAGAGGGTGTAGGTTCCGCCAGGCAGGGCCTGGGTGGAGAATGAGGCCACACCGTTTGCAATCGGCGCGGACATGATGCTGTCCGAGTTCTCCTCGGAACTGTTGGTTGTGAGAACGACATTGCCGGTGGCCGTGGGCGGGCTGACAGCTACCTTGAAGTAGATGGTGGCGCCATGGGCCACAGCGAGGGAGCCGGAACTGAGCGAACTGGAGCTCGTACCCGCCGTGAGGGTGGTGGTGGTGGCAGTGAACTTGACGGTCGCCCAGTCGTTGACGAATTTGGCGACATCGATGCTTCCGATGCCCGTGGCCAGGTCGTACCCCGTGCCAGCGTTGTAGCCGGTCATAAAGTCGTTCGACCCGCAATTCGCGGTGCCCACAATGCACAGGACGGAGTTGTTGCCTTGGGCGATGTCGTGGAAGTCGGACGGATGGTTGGCCGCTATGTTATAGATCGTGTAGTCGGCCTGCCCAAGACGCTGGCCCCCCTGACTCTGAATCACCAGTGCCAGGGTGCCGGCCATCGACGGCGCGGCCGTCGACGTGCCGCCCACCGGGGTGGTCGTCGTCACGTTACTGTCTATCGAGCACGTTCCGCCGCATCCAGCGGTTCCAGGATTCACGAGGCAATCGGTATACGAAGAGCTGTCTCCGTTCACCGTGTTGTCCGAGCAAATCGACCAGGCCGCGTTGAAGTCCTGCGAATAGCCCTCATCGCCCATGAACGACCCTGAGAAGAACGAGACATCCGGCATGTCCCGCAACGAATCGGCCGGGGTGAGGGAAGTCTGAAACGTGGGCTTCGGATAGCCGCTCATCTTCCCCGAGCAGGATCCAGAGCTGCCGATAGCGACCGAACAAACCGCCGCACTGCTGATGCCGCCTCCTCCGGCAAGCGTGTTTTCGGGCCCGTTGCCCCATTGATAAGGAGCGTTGTTCTGGTAGGTGGTGAAGACATTCGTCGAATCGTTCCACGGTTCTTCCGGGATGTAGCCGAGCGCGGTCGCGAAGTAAGGGGAACGGCCAATCATCGTCGCGGAGGTGGACGGAACCTGAATGTACTGTTCGAGCGTCGAAAGACTCGTCGTGAACAGTACATTGAAATCCGTGCCGCCGACGGCGACATTCCAGGGGGTGGATGCAAGGCCATTGACGGCCAGGCCTGCCGAAGCCGCGGCTCCGAAGCCCACCGTGTCGGCATCGCATCCAGCGGAACCGGAGTCTCCGGTAGAGACGGTGATGGAGATGCCCTGAGCTGCGGCCTGCTCGTAGATCTCATTGAGGAAGGCGTTGGTTGCGGCACCCAGGTTCTGTTCGCAATTGCCGAAACTAATATTCAGAATGGCCACCGCGTTGTCGTCGACGGCTCGCTGGATGGCGAGAAACAGCCCTCCCTGCAGGTCAGTGTTGGCCGAGGTATAGATGGTAGTGAGGGCCTTTGGCGCGAAGGCCTCGGCCATCTCCACATCCTGCAGAACCTCCAACTCATCGCTGTTTACGCCCGGATTATTGCCGTCGACCACCACCTTCGGCAATTGCGCGTCGGTGGTGGCCGTGGCAAGAGGCTCGTTCAAAAACAGGGAGCGGTAGTTGGCAACATCGGCGATTGCAGAGGCGCTCAGGTTTGAGTCGCTGGCAATTCCGATCGTTACGCCGGCTCCGGTCCAGGTAGTCCCGCTGTAGACCGAGTTCATGGCCGCGTTGGGCATGTCGTAAATGATCGCCGCATCCCCGGTCACAGGCAGGAAGTAAACGTCGTAATCCTCCGGTCCCCAGTTTCCTGGACCGTAGATGGTCAGTTCCGGCCGGACGGCTCCCGGCTTCGTCTTGAAGGTGGCATGTCCGCCGCGGATGACGTGCGGTTGCGGGTGGAAATCATTGAGCGAGGAGACCCCGCGGACCACAGGCGCCAGCGCCGCGGGAATCGACGGCTCGCTCACGTTCGCCAAATGCATCTGGCCGTCGGCCTCGTACCGGTGAATCTCGGTCTGGAAGGCCAAGCGCACCGCTCCAATGTTGCCGGAGAAGCGAATCGCGTTGCTTGCCGGCGAGACCTGCTCAACGGTGAAGCCGTGCGAAGAGAGCCACTGGGTTATCGTGGCGATGTCCTCCGGGCTTGCGCCGAAGCGCTTGCCGTACTCGGCCGGCGTGAGCCACTGGCGAAAGGACGGCGTTCCCGGCATGCTGGCGGATATCACGTAGCTGTCGAGCGCCACCTGCTGTGCAGCGCTGCGACCGAGTACCAGAACCAGGGTGCCGGTGGAGTCCGAGTCGGAGACCTGCCCACGATCGAATTCCGTCTTAGCGAGCGGGTGAACGTTGCCGCGCAGCACCACACGGGCGGTCTCATCGACCGGCTGTGTGATAAGCGCGCGTTGCGCATGTAGCGGCGTAAGCGTGATGAGCGAGGAGAGCGCGAACAGAAGGCTCGCGCGTCTCCGTGGTGAATGAACGAAGTTCAACATAGGAACGGGCTCCGTCTTTCCTTTCTTGTTCCGCTCGCGCGGCGAGTTGCTGTGGATGCTTATCACAACCTCAACAAACCCCACAGGGAAATATGGTGCCATCCGTCCTGGGTCAAAATGCAAAGTTTTCAGCGAAAAGGAACAAAGTTTGATGCGCGAATTGCATTTTTCCGGCTTTGTCCGCGCCACGCGGGCTCAGACCGGGTCATAATTGTTCGGGGACTGAAGGAGGCCCCCGGCAAAGGATGAGTCGTTACTCCCTCAATCCAATCAAGGAAGGTTCGAAGGTGGACGTCGGATTCGATCCCCTTCTGGACAGCTACTTCTTGCAGGTTCGGGTCCTAAACACCCACGGCGAGGTCCATCTCAAGCTCTGGAGTGGTAATGGCCTTGGCGGCCTCGAATCCGGTGGGGTGGTCAGTATCCCCGAAAAGATCCTCGAAGAAGCCGCACAGTACGCCGCTGTTCCCTCCGATTTGCTGGATGCGCTGCTTTCGGACCGCAATCACGACCCGGAGTTGGTCGAATCAGAGCCCGTCGTCTATGCCGGTATGCCGAATCATGAGGTGTGGCGATACCGGCCGAGTATCGACCCACGCGATGGTGTTCTGATCACCATCCGGCCTTCCCGAGTTTTTGAGAGAGGCCGTCAGTTGGCGATGGTATTGCTCCGCGATTTCCTCGGGGACGAGGCTCGCGCCCGCCGTCTGGCAAAGGACTTCACCGCGATTGTCGTGCGCGGACTTCCCGAAAACCGTCCCTGGCTGCTCACCGATCGAGACCTGCAGGAGGGGGTTTGCGCTGTCGAAACCAGACTCGGACTCAACTGGATTGCCGAAGCAAAGTGCTATGCCGGTGAAGGCCCGCGCGTTACTCCGGAGGCGCAACTGCATCGCTCCGGGCGAATTAAGAAACGTCCCACCACTTCCGCCACCACCTGTCATGCTCTTCGTGCAAAGGTGCAGTAAGCGTTGAAGCGGAGCCGACGGCTCCGCCTCAACGGCTTCGTTCATTCTTTGCTTTTGCGTGGAGGTGGCAGTTGCTTCGCCATGCGGTCAAAGTCCGATTCCAGCGCTTGATCTTCCTGCTGGTGGAATTTTTCGTACTGTTCTTCAGCATGGGCCTTGGCCAGCTTTGCTGAGACCTTCCCGGCGTCCTGCAAAGCTCGCGGTCGTTCAAAGTCAGAAAGCCTTCAAGTTTGGTGATCCAGTCTTGCATCGTCATGGGCGCCCGGCGTTCCGCCTGGGTTTCGGCAAATATGAGATACTGCTCCACCAGACCGTTCAAAGCACGCAATTCCTTCTCGTTGAGATAGTTCTTGGCGATGCCTACATCCGATTTACGGATGCTGGCGCCCTCCCAACTCGTCAGGCCCATGTTTGGTTGGGTGCTGTCGGCGCGACATTGAATCACCTCGGCTGCTGTCTGGCCGTGAATGGCGTAATGGACCTTGTTCTGCACTGTGGCATAGAACTGATGGGTAAGCGGATGCTCCTTGTTGTAGTCCACGCTTGTCGCGTAAATGTCGGTGATCTTTTGGTAAAATCGCCGCTCACTGGTGCGGATGTCCTGGATGCGCCGGGTCAGTTCATCGAAGTAGTCGTTGCCCCGTCCCGGATCTTTCAGGCGCTGGTCGTCCAGCACAAACCCCTTGATAATGTATTCCTTGAGTTTATCGTTGGCCCACTGGCGAAAGCGCACGGCCACTTGACTACGTACCCTGAAGCCCAACGCCAGCACCATGTCGAGGTTGTAGTGGTCCACGTCGTAGTCTTTACCGTCTGCGGCAGTTGTTCGGTATTTCCGAACAACTGCATCGGCCTCCAATTCTCCATCCTCGAAGATGTGTTTGATGTGCTCGCTGATCGTGCCTTTGGCCTTGCCGAAAAGCCCTGTGAGCTGTTTCTGGTTTAGCCACAGAGTCTTGTCCTCTAGTCGTACGTCCAGCTTGGTCTGTCCGTCCTCGCTCTGGTAAATCAAAAACTGGTCCACAGTAACATGCTCCTAATATTGTGCTTGCCAATCCCGTACTCTTTGAGAATGGCGGTGAGGTTGGTCTTGCTTACGTCGTCGGCAAAGGCGCTGCAGCGGCAGACGACGGTCGTCCCACCTACAGGGGAAACCCTTTGTGCCAAGCTGCTATACCCAGCACCAGCGGCTCCACTGAGACCTGCCACCTACTCAAAGCCTGCATGGTGCTGATTTTACTGCTTGAATCTTGATGTCATGCCTTCTCCATAACAAACTCGAAGTGACCGAGCTGTTGTCCACGCTTGACGCTCACGGTGCCTGGGCGGCCCGTGCCGAGAAAGAGACAAAGACTCGGCCATGCTGTAAGTGCAACAATCTACACGAATAATGCCAAAATCGTCTGTTTCATCCTCTGTGGGTCGGCAGCGCCAGTGGAGGACTAAAGCGCATTGAGACGGATCCTCTGGATAAGCCTCGACGGCATCGTTGGTAGCAGGCTATATTCCAGACTATGCGAATTATGCGATTATATCGTATATTATGCATATGTGGATTTCGCGCGCTATCGAACCCCGGCTGCAACGCTCTGCGAAGACGCGGCCAGTGGTCGTGCTGACCGGTGCCAGACAGACCGGCAAAACCTCTACTTTCCTGCGCCTTTTTCCAAACTATGCGTTCGTATCCCTGGACCTCCCTACCGAAGCTGAACAGGCCGAAAAGGAGCCAGGCCGTTTTCTCCAGCGTCACCCGCCGCCTGTCATCATTGACGAAGTGCAATATGCGCCCGGCCTGTTTCGGCACCTCAAGGTGGCCGTGGATGCCAGCCGTACGCGCAACGGACAATTCCTGCTTACCGGATCGCAGAAGTTTACCTTGATGAAGAACGTTTCTGAATCGTTGGCAGGCAGGGCTGACATCATGGAACTTGAAACCCTATCCTTTGCTGAGATTCGGGAAGCGCTGCCCAAAACCGGACTCGAAACGGCCATCGTGCGTGGTGGCTTCCCGGAGCTGTATGCCAACCCGGATATCGATTCGGTAGCCTTCTACAACTCCTATCTTGCTACGTACCTCGAACGCGATGTGCGCGCTCTAACCAATGTTGGTAGCCTGCGGGACTTTGAGAGATTTCTGCGCGCTTGTGCCCTCCGTTCTGCAAACCTGTTGAACAAAGCGGATCTTGCGCGCGATGTCGGTATTGCCCCTTCAACGGCGAACCAATGGCTGTCCATGCTGGAATCTTCCGGCCAGGCCGTTTTGCTTGAGCCGTGGTTCTCGAATCGAACCAAGTTTATAGTCAAGAGTCCAAAGCTATACCTTGCCGACACTGGCCTGCTTTGCGCTTTACTGAATATTCGGTCCGAAGAGGCTCTTCGGCAATCGCCGGCTGTAGGAGCCGTCTGGGAGACGTTTATCTTCGCTCAACTTCGGGACCGCGAGCGCCGGGCCGGGCGCACTGGCAACCTCTTCTTTTGGCGTGACCGGACACGCGAAGTGGACTTTGTTGTGGATATGGGCGGCCGCCTCGAACTGTTTGAAGCGAAGTGGACGGAACTGCCAGATATCGGCGATACAGTAAACCTCGACTTCGTGCGCAACGTGGTTGGCAAATCACGCGTGGCTGCTGGAGCGGTAGTCTCACGTACACCGAACAGCTTTCCGTTCCAGAATGGATTTCGGGCATTACCTGCGACCGAACTCGAATGACACTGCTGTGCTTACAGTGGATCCTCCTCAATGGCATCAGCGGCACAACGTTTGCGCGCAGCTCAGAAACAAGGTTCTTCGCCACCTCGTCCAGCGAAGCTGATTGGGAATGACCCCCGAAGACGTGGAAGAGGCCGGCTATGAGTAAAAGGCGCGCTTTGGCTCATCTCTCCGTTTGGTTTGGCAAACTCTTGTGGGTGCCATCATGGAACTGCCAAACGACCGCAATATTTTCGTCTTTGACGAAAGCTATATCGAAGATTCTGATCGGCCGAAGCTGAACCTTTCTTTCTATGACGCGGGGGACCGACTGTATTGGCCATTCGCGCCTTTTCTACATCGATCGATCTTACAGAAAGGGCGATCTCGTCCGCGCGGACGAGTGCAAGCAGGCTCGCCATGCGCTAAAGCTGGCCTTCTGAATGACGACTTCAAAGCATTGAGAACGTTTGCGGTCTGCACTTTAGCTGGCGTCTTCGCAGCCGGCAAAGAACTTGGCTATCGTGCGAAGCAACGCAGTAACCTGTTCGACAGGATAGTGCGCCAACGATTGCCTGATTTGAGGTACCCACTCCAACAGATCCCCTCGAAGCACAATCAGCCCGTCCACAATAAGGCCCATCTGCTCTCGGGTAAAGAACAGGAATGCCGCGCGTCTACCGCTTGCCGGGCCCAACTTTCCCGCAACCTCTGCCTCCGCTTTCGCAATTCGCAGTACCAGCGTTCTAATCTCATCGGATGTGAGCCGAATGTGATCATGCTGGTTCGCCTGATTCATCAGCCGCCGCAAGTCTTCCGGCAGATTATGGTCCCAGGATGTAGCCACTGCCACGCTCGCCTGTCGATTGGGCGAGATGTGTACCAAATGAAAGTTCTGATGCCTGCTTCTTCTGGTGGCTCTCGCCCGCATTCGGTTGCGGCGGCTCCTGCCCTGCCAACCTTTCGATTTCGGCACTTGGGAAGAGCGCTTTGTCGTCGACCGGACTGTGGGCGGAAATGTGGGTAGCGGATTCAGCCGCTTTGATTGCTTCGACCTGGTTCATCGGGACTCTTGTTACCTGTTCAACGGTTGATTTTTTGTGCAAACGGCGTACCCCTCTGCAGAGAAGCATGCCCAAGAAAGATGCGGATCGAGTGCCGCGCGCAAGCCCTCTTCTGAATGGTTGCCCGGGTCCACAAAGACCGCAAAGTCTATCCTGCGGCTAATCTCTGTGCGCAGCGAGTCGGAAGAGGTGAGGGCATCATAGAACCAGACGGGGGTATCGATCGTCCTATGGTCGAGACGGTCTTCAAGAAAGGCGCTGCCGGCCTGTTCCCTAAGCGGGATGTGTGTCTCGTTGAGCCAGGGGCTGTTCAGCAGAATGTCGTGTCTCGCCGCGAAGCCGCTAGCGCCCGCCCAATAGGCGATCCCGTATCCGGATTCCGGGGTCGAGTGCAACCCTGCATTCGACTCAAGACATATTCCGATACGGAACGGCGGCAGCGGGGCATAGCCGAGACTCGCCATCAGCCGCGACGCCTGCATCAGACTTCCCGGCAGCGCGACGGCGGCCATCAGCGTCATGGTGCAGCCGACTGCCGTGAGAAAGCGGCCTCCGGTCGTGCCCTGCAAGGGCCGGGACGCCAGAGCGATCGCAAGCACGGGCCACGCGAGGGCGGCCAGCCGCCGCTCGGCATTGTTGGCGCCGTTGACCTGAGTCGGCAGGAAACTGCAGGTGAGGAGCAGAACCAGCGCGGTGAGAGCCAACACGTCCCCTTCGTCGACGGCGCGGCATTTCAGGCGAGCGCGCACGCCGGAAAGCACTTGAGCCAGCGCGAAGAGGGGAAATGCGAGCAGCGCGATCCTGTATGGAAAGTGGATGCCCGCAAACGTGAAGAAGTCCACACACTGCCCGGTATAGACGAAGAGCGCGGTCATTTCATGGAACGCAAACGAGAGTTCGTGCCCCAGGCGTGAGTGGTCATAGACCAGCACCGGCCAGGCAAGAGCAGCTAGGACAGCGAAGCTTGCTATGAACTGCAGCCGCCGGCTGGCGGGCGCCGGCATCCGTTGGCCGAGGAGTGTTTCGAGGACCAGGTATCCGGCAAGGAGCAGCGGCGGAATCGGGTGAGAGAGCGCCAACAACACCAGACATGCGCTGAAGGTATCTAGCAGCGGCTAGGCACCGGTGCGTCGAAGAGAAATCCAGGATGCGATTGCATGGAAGAGGAAGCCGGATGCCAGACAGAAGTTGTAGAAGCCGCCGGCCAAAGACCATGTGAGAATCAACGGGAGCATCCACGCATAAACAGCGGGGCTTTCCGGATGGAAAGAGCGAATGGCTCGAAACAATCCGGTCCAGCAGGCCAGGACCGTGAGCACTACGAGCGCCTTCTCCGCGGAGCCAGGTGAGGCGACCTCCTGTATCAAGGCCAGCAGCAGATAGTGCAAGCAGTAGGGCTGAACAAGATGGCGGAAGGCGTACCAGTGGCCATACAACGGGTCGCCGATCAGGAGCGCGCGAACGACGGCCGAGTAATAGAGGTGGACCGGACCGTCGCCCGACGAGATGGCAGGCAGGCGTAGCACGAGAATGAGCACTGAGGCAAAGGCGCCTGCGGAAAAGCTCAGCACAGCGAACCAGCGAAGCCGCGGGGGACAGCTATTGATTGCAAGCGATCGACTCTCAAGAGGTGTAATATCCAAGGCACAAGCTCCATAGCTTGAAGGACCGGGCCGGGGTGTCTCCCATCACGCAGATGCCCCGGCCCGTCCTCCTCGGTCACTGAGGGTGGCCGAGGACTTCAGCAGCACCCTCTCTTGGAAGGCGATCAAAGCGTGTTGTCCATCGGAGCAGACTCGGTGCTGGAAATGACATGGCGCAGTCCCCTTGCGTGGCGCGGTGCCGGGGCGATTAGAGAACGTGGAACGTGTAGATTGCCTTGGCAAAGCCGGTCGTGCTGTGCAACTCGCCCCGGACTGGAGGCAGAAAGCCGTAGTCGCCGTGCGGCAGGTCATGGAGCGAGACCAGCCAGACAGTTGGGCCGAGCTTTTGCGGGTTGTAGGCGACTGCCTCGGAGTTGCCGCTGCCGCCGAAGGCGTCGCCCCCCAGCGCCGGATGGAACTCGCGTCCAGTGTGCTTGGAGCTGATCCGCACCAGCTGGTATTGCACTACGGAGACGCCCTCCGGGGTCACAATGAGAAAGTCGCTGTTGGCAGAGAGGGTCGTTGTTGGACTGGTTGCTCCAGGCAAATGTCCTTCGGCCCGCTTGACCGGGTTCTCTCCATTGTGTTTCCAGGCAACGGTTTCTGACGTTACTGTTCCCCATTCTGCTCCGTTGATGCGACGATAGACCCCTGGAGTCTTCGGTGTATCCGCGTCCGACAGCGACTCGACCTTCGAGGAATCCTGCGTGTTGGGTGGGGGACTAGGGAGGCCCAATGGAGCGGTCCCTGCGGCTGTGGTCGCTGAGGATATTGGAACCGGCGTGGCAGGAGAGGCTCCGGCCGACTGGGCAGCGACCGTGGCCACGGTGGTATCTGGATGCGCGGTCTTGGCCGGGTCTGCCTCGGGCGGCGCCGACACAGTGGGCGGCGCAGCGTGACCGACAGTATCCTCGCCCAGTGGATTCTCCATCGCAGTAATGACCGCCGCGCTTACGGAATTCTTCATCAGCAGCGCGCGTTCGCTGTCGTTCAGCTTCAGCGGATGGTAGCGCGCGCGCAGGGCATTGATAATCACCTCATCCTGCAGGCCAACGCGGTGCATGCGCAGCACGTCGTCGACGTCGAAGGGCGGCGCGATGGCGGAGATGTTGTCCGCGGCATTGCGCTCTTGCGAGGAGCTGCCTGATTGAGAAGACATGCCCTGCCCGGGAGAGGCGATTCCTGTAGATGAGCTGGTCGACTGCGCGGCCACAATCGGGATCGCAACCAATAAGACAAGCACCGCATTAAGGCGTTGCACGAGCGTGTGTCCTTTCTTCCGCGCCGCGGGTGACCACGGTGGGCATGAGCAGATAAAGTGAATCGTAGGGATCTCCGGCTCTTGCCGTAAGCGCTATCGGCACACCTTTTTGAGGTCCGCCCGCGACCCGGTCGGGAATCCCGAAGACCACTAGGTCGGCGCACCGCAGTGGGGGAAGGCAACTCAACAGGCAACGCGCTCGCAGGCAGAAGCGCGTGTCCGCGCCAAGCCACTCGATGGAAAGCTGCTCGACGGCCTCATAGGCTCCCGGCGTTTGAGCCCTGAGCTCCAGGGTATGTCCCTGGATGTCGAACAGAATCATAGCCACCGGGTTGTCGTCGAATCCCTTGAGCCGGTTGACGGCCGCAAGCATGTCCGAGGTTGGGACGACAACTTCGTATCGCCAACTGGGGATAACGGGCTCAAAGGCAGGGAATCGCCCTGCGACCCGGCGTGCGGCCAGCATGTAGTTGCCACCCCGAAAGAAGATCGCCTTTTCGGTGAGGCCAAGGTCTACCGGTGCATCCCCGATTACCGGGAAGAGCGACAGGAGCGTTCGCAGCAGGCGGCGTGGGAGCAGGATGTCTCTGTCTTCGGGCGACGGCGTGCCGGTCCGCATCTCCGCGCGCGCCATGCGGTAGCGGTCGGTCGCCACCATAAGGACTCCGGCAGGGGTGAGACGCAACAAAGCACAGCCCAACGCTAGACCGGCCTCCTCGTTTTCTTCACCGAGTGTCGGCAGAACGCGCCCGATCAGGCCGGCCAGGGCGCCAGGATGAAAGCGCGCCATCCATTCAGTACAGGGGACAAAGGACGCCGGAAAATTCGTTCCTTGCAATCCGGGTATGGTGGCTTTCAGACCGCCTATTGAGATGGCCACAAATGAGTTGCCTTTTGCAGAGAGGCTCACCTCTCCCTGGGCAAGCGAACCGACAAGGTCCAGAAACCGTCTTGCCCGCAGGGCCACGGCGCCCGGCTTTTCGACCGTGCAGGGGATGGTTACGCGGAGGGACTGAGTCAGGTCGGTAGAGCGGATTGAGAGGTTGTCTCCCTCTGTTTCCAGCAGGACGTAGCCAAGGATGGGCACGGCGGGTCGACCGGCGACACACGTCTGCGCGGACTTGAGCGCCGATTCGAGATTGGCCCTTCGAATGCGAACTGCGATTTGTGCCTCTTCCGACATGTCTCGCATTGAGATGTAGCACGGAGACATATGGGAGCCAAAGCCTACAAATACAAAAAATGCACCCCGGCTGAACTTTTTGCTGTGACGCGCGAATTACCAAAAAAAGTTCTCATCTGAGCGTTGTCCCTGACGTGGGTTAAAGGTAGTTTGGGGGGCATGGATACCACGCTCATCACTCAAGAGGGTTCCTTACCCATTACAAATCCCACCAGCGCGGCCGGCCCGCTCGTGCGCGTCTTCAACCGCATCTTTACACGTCACTTTATGAATGCGGCCATTCTTCTGGTTGTGCCGTTGATCTTCGCTCAACCCCTGAGACAGTCAATCGAGCTGCTTCGGGACCCGGACCTGTGGTGGCACCTGGCGGACGCACGCATATTGTGCGCCACACATCACTTCATCCGCGCCGAGCCCTATTCTTTTACCGTTGCCGGCCAGCGCTGGGTGAACCCCGAGTGGCTCTCTGAGATCCCATATTGGCTTGGATATCGCGCGTTCGACCTGAGCGGCATCTATTTGGTGACGTGGCTCGCGTTGGGCGCCAATGTATTGCTCCTCTATTGGCGCGGGTACTGGAAGACCGGGCATTCCGGAGCTGCGTTTTGGGCCGCCTGCATTGGCTTTGCGCTGATGACGGTGAACAGCGGTCCACGGACCATCATCGTCGCCTACCTTGCGCTTTCGGCCGAACTGGCCATCTTGGAGGCGCTGGAGCGGGGAAAGACTCGCGCGGCGTGGCTTCTCCCTCCGCTCTTCTTGGTATGGATCAATCTCCACGGATGCTGGCTGATCGGCTTGGGCTTGCTGGTGCTCTACATCCTGTGCGGTGCATTCGGCTTCTCGAAGGGGGTCTTTGAGCAACCGGCGCGGGCGCCGGATGACCAAAAGAGGCTCCTGTATGTCCTTGTTGCGAGTCTCGGGGCGCTCCTGCTCAACCCATACGGTTGGCGGATGGTCTGGAACCCTTTCGACATGATGCTGAATCAGAAGTTGAACATTGCCAATGTTGAGGAGTGGCAGCCTCTGCATCTGGACTGGTTCGTCGGGAGAGTGGCGCTGGCGGCGATTGTCCTGATGATGCTGGCCAACTTCCTCCGCGGCCGGAAGTGGCAGCTCTACGAGATCGTCTTCATCTTCTTCGCCTGGTACGCGGCCTTCGATCATGTCCGCTTCGCATTCCTTGCGGCCGTCATCATCACTCCGTTTCTGACCGCGGATATGGTGCGGAGTTTCTGCGCCCATTCGGATGCGAAAACCATACCGGTGATGAACGCATTGATGGCGGCCTGCGCGGTTTGGACGATGGTGCATATCGTCCCTGGAGAAGCAGAATTGCGGAAGAACTTCTCAATCTTGTTCCCCCGTCAAACGATTGCGATGCTCGACCCATCGTGGCGCACGTTCAACGCCGTGAACCTGGGCGGGATCATGGCCTTTGACTCCAAGGCCAGCTACATCGATTCACGTCTGGACACATTCGAGCATCACGGCATCCTGGCAAGCTACCTCGACGTCATGCAGGTCCGGCGGCCATCGGAGGTTCTGGACCGCGACCGGATCGACCATGTGCTTTTCCCTGAACACACGCCTCTTGCCTACCTGCTCGAACGCATGCCAGATTGGAGAGTGGAGAAGCGTGAGGGCGTTGGGGACGATATTTATGTGTTGCTCGGGAGACGATGAACGTCACCCTCGGCGACGCGGGCGAACGCAAAACCCTGTGCCGGAGTTAAGGTCGCCGGACATGACCCTGCGGGCAAGAATGTACCGCTTTCACGCCTTCAGCCGGTTCACGGAAGCGAGAAAGGTCTTCCTCACATGAGTGGCGGCTCACGCTGGAAACATGGACCTCGGCGATGGTGTGCTTGAACGGCTTACCCTAAGCATCTTTTGCTGAAGTTTCCTATTGCATTTCATCGCGTGAAATGATTTATTACATGATATGGAAAGAATTAAACCGCGCTGGTTTCGTCGCAATCTCCAAACGGCCCTTCGGGTCATGCCCGTCACTGTGCTGACGGGCGCGCGCCAGACCGGCAAGACCACGCTCACCCAAACGATTGAGCCAACGCGTGCGTATTTCACTCTCGATGATGTAGGCGTCCTCGATCAGGCCGAGCGCAATCCCGATTCGCTGCTTGTCACGCGCCCCGTAATTCTCGATGAGGTCCAGCGAGCGCCGCAAATCCTGCTCGCAGTCAAACGGGCCGTGGACACAAACCGGCGAGCAGGCGACTTCATCTTGACCGGCTCCGCCAACCTCATGCTGATGAAACACGTGGCGGACACGCTGGCTGGCCGCGCGATCTACCTGGATCTTCGGCCGTTTTGTCCGACAGAGTGGCAGGAACGCAAGGACGCATTGCTGCCACTGGAACGTTTGTTCGCCCCGGATTTCGATTGGCGCGAGTGGCCGGACGAACAAGGCGACTGGCCTCGATGGCTGCTACGCGGCGGCTTCCCTCCCGCGCTCGAAATCGCATCCGAGGAGGACCGAGGCCTGTGGTTCGCTGCGTATGTGCAAACATATCTCGAGCGGGATTTACGGCAGTTAAGCGCCGTCTCCAGCCTGCCCGATTTTCAACGCGTGATGATGCTGGCCGCGCAACGGACCGGCAAGCTGCTCAACCAGGCCGACTTGGCCCGCGACGCGGCGCTCAGTCACCCGACAGCGCACCGGTATTTGAACTTGCTGGAAACCGGTTGCCTGATTACGCGTATCCGACCGCTAGCGACCAATCCCTCGACGGCGCTCGTCAAAGCACCAAAGTTGCTCTGGACGGATTGCGGCCTTGCCGCCTGGCTCGCCGGAATCAAGTCGTCCGCAGACATAACGACTCGCATGGACGCGGGATTCTGGTTGGAGCAAACCCTGTTTCAAACCCTGGAGACATGGCGCGCCCTCGATCCACAACAGCGCAAGTTGCACTTCTGGCGCGACCGCGCGGGGCACGAAGTGGATTTTATTTTGGAAGAGGCCGGGAAGTTAGTCGCATTGGAAATTAAATCAAGCAGTCAGGTGACCGCCAGTGACGCGATTGGAATTCGCGCCTTCCGGGATGGTTTGAAGCGCAAAGCATCCCTTGTGCGGGGGGCGGTGTTGCATGGCGGCAAAGCGCGTCCGCTTGAAGCCGATGTTGTCGCGCTGCCTTGGGGGTGGATGGTCCCAAAATCGCGCACCAAATGAGAGCGAATGGAGCGAGAGTGTGCGCTAGATGGCCGTGGGTATTTTGAGCGCGACACACTGAACGCAAACTGAAAGATAAAGTGAATTGGGGCGGTCTGTTCAACCTCGTCACTTTGAGCCGCCGGGATTGCAGAGGTCTCGCAGCGGCGAGAGTCCCGGCTGCGCAGCATGGAGAGAAGAAGTAGCCTAACGCAGAGAAAAGTATGGAAGCTACTGATGGGTGAAATGCAAAGAGCCTGCGCGATTGTTCGCACAGGCTCTTTGCGTTGCGTGACCCTCGATCGGGCCCCGACGCCCTTAAGTTGGGCCAGGGAAGGAACGAAGGGGCGTCGCCGACGGGTGCGTCCGGGGCCCATCTGATCGGACGCTACGATTTCCAAGTCCGAGAAATACTTTCCATCGTAGAAAATCCAATCGGCAAAGCGTTGTAGTGGATACTCGTGCTCGGTGGTAGTCACGCGCACTTCGTCGCGAAGGATCCGCGCAGCGATGAAGGGGCCGATAACCGGCCCGAGCATTCCGGGTGTGTGGGAAGGCTCGTCGAGTGAAACATGCCCGTCACGTAATTCGAGAAACAACATGGGTGCTCCTTCATGTTTTATGAGGCAGCGAACGCGCGTTCTTCACGGCCCGATGGGCCGGTGTCCATATAATCGGCAGGCGCATGTCTATGCAGAGCCTTCGAAGACTCTTTCGGTTGATAACGCCCAGGCGCCGGTATATACGGCCCAGCGTGTTCTTGACAGTTTGTTCGCTGGTTAAAAGGTTGGCGGCTATATCCCTGTTCGTGAGGCCGCGAAGGGCCATTGATATTACGCGAGTCTCGCGGGCACTGAAATGGGGCAGCGTGGGTGTGGCTTCTTCGTCGACGGCGCGGCGACTCCGCTGCCAATCATCGATGAGCCAGTCCAGCACTGTGGGACTCACATAATGGCTGCCCCTGGCGACAGTGTGGACGCATTGCACCAACTGGGAAGGAGCCACGTGACGGGGAACCACGGCATGTGCGCCGGCGCGCAACACTCCCAAACAGAGTGCAGGCTCTTCGGAGGTCACCTCGGCAATTACCTTGGTGTGTGGATGGGCATTCAGTATCCATTGCAGATACTCGGTGTTCTGGTCAATCAAAGAATCATCCAGCAGGACAATGTCCGGTTTCAGTTCTGCGACCAGCGGCAGAAGCACATGTAAGGACGTTGCCACGCCAACAGTTTCAAAAGCCGGCACGGATTCAAGCACGTGCAGTATCCCGGCGGAGTATACCGGCTTGGATTCTTCGACAAGGATGCGAACCTTGCCATCCATGGATGCTACTGTTTGGCCGGATGCAGTAGAAGTGAACGTTGAAGTTGGTGAAAGATTTCCAAGTGTATGCATGAAATATTTCTACTTGTTAGGGCCTAGAGATTCGAGGGTCGCCACAATGGGAATTGTGCTGCCATCAGGAACGATTGCGCGACGAACGAGCTTGTAGCCGGGCAGGTAGACGTAGATGGCGCGCGGGGCTTCAGTCTTGTGCAGCACGAATGACAGTGGAGCTTCACCAATTTTTATGCCATCCACTACGATACTGGCTCCAGGGGGATAGGTGCGAACGGTACACAGCGAGGCTTTGCCCTCCCGGATCAGCGCTATCTCCTGCTCAGCGCTGGCGGGATTACCAGGTGTCTGCCCAGGCTCTCCTGCTGCGAGTGGGATGTGTCCGGCAACCGGAAGGACGCTCCGCTGATCGATACCAATCGGTGCGCTCCCAGTATTGTCACCGCGATATGCGCACTGCAGCATCCTGTTGTCGGACCATTCGCTGCCGTCGGCAAAGAAAACCGTGTCCGGCCACACGGTGACCTGAGCGGAGGCAGGAAGCACGGATAACCAGGCGCTGTCGCCCCATTGAGCTGCATCGGTCTTTTTGGAGCTAACCGGGTGGCTCACAGACAAAGCGACCGGACGAAGACGTGAGCCGAAACGCGCATTGAAGACTGTCCCGGTGATGGTCATAGACGTGGTATTGCGGTAGCTGACTAGCAAAGCTGTGCCGCCGTTTATGACGGACACGGCCCACGGGTTGACAGCCACAACCTCTATCGGACAAGTGGACTGTGCCCCAGCAGCGAAAGGGATCGCCAAAAGGCACACTGCCAAGACCAGCAGATGCTTACTGGCCGCTTTGACAGCCGCCGCTGGCCAGCCGAGGTTTGTTGCGCTAAGGGACCGTTTCGGCCCCGATGCGGGTGCGGAGGTGCGGTTTGGCCGTTTGTTTAAGGGAGAAGTGGCGCGTTTGGTTGGCATCCAGGGTTCTGCGAGAACTCGGAGGTCACGGATTGCGGAGTCGGCTTTCTGCTTTGCTATCCAGACCGACAATATCTGTTGGCAGGTCGAGCAGCCCCCGACAATTCCGCCGACGCCATCGGTGGCTGGGTTATATCGGCTGTGTTTAGGACACATTGCTCGAACTACTACTCTGCTTGAGTCGTGAAACGTGAATCTCAACATGAAAACTCCTTGGTCGTGGGAAGGGAAAGACCACGCCGGGACGGGAGCAGCCCAGGAATCTACTGAGCCGCAGAGGCGCGCTCACCCGATGCCGCAAAATGGATGTTGAGGGAAACCGGCGACCCATCGGGCCACAATTGGTACTGAACGGTTTGGTATCCGGGCAGCGAGAGAGCAACGTGTCTCACCTCGTCTTTGCGCAAAAGGATGAACACCAATGGTGACTCGCCAAGATGCTTGCCGTCGATCGAGATCGTGGCGCCGGGCGGCGTTGTCGTTATCGCGCAAACACTGGCCTTCTTCTCCGCAATGAGGGGGGCGTTCCGGCGCATCGCTTCCGGAGTGGCCTCCTCGATTACGGAATCAATGGAAGTGGCTGAAACGGTGGCAGTCGTTGGTCCAACCGGCCGCGGAATCGCAGCAGCAGGAGAGGGCTGGATGCTGCCCTGTGTGGCGGTTGCAGAACCTTGGGTTGCAATGGGACCTTGCACAATGAGTGGCAGCGCGGGGTTCGGCTGTTGGACTGCCGGAGCCGAAGTTGAGGCAAATTGAGAGGTGCTGACCGTTGCCTGGCGGCTCTCACGGACGGAACACATACCGTGGCCGCCATCGGACCAGACATTGCCGTCGTCAAACACGATTTTGTCTACCTGGAGGAATGTCTCCGCATCTCCCGGCAAAGGCGGATCGGTATGCCATGCTGCCGTCATCTGCTTACCGGGTACCAGCTTGATGCTTTTCCGGATCGTTTGCCGGGCCTCCCCAGAGCGAACCGTAAACACCATGCTTTCCACTGTGCGGTCGCTCTTGTTGCGAATGGAAGTGTAAAGCCTCCCAGCCCCGCCTACGTCGAGATAATCGGCAACCACCGGGCATAGCAAAATCCCTCTGAGAGGGAGCAGGCGCGGCTGAATCAAAGGCAACTCCTTGATGTCGAGCACAATCGGGTCAAGCTCAAGAGGGGGACCCGAATGCACGTACGAAAAGCGTGCCCTCTGGATAGGAGCGGATTCATCGGATACCGGAGCATTGCCGGATGGAGGGAGCAGTAGACTGGCCGATTGCATGGCTGCCTGGCCGGCCGCTTCTTGACCCTGCTCCGGGGCCGGCGAGGCATCTGTCTGCTGGGTATTGCCGGGAAACATGGCAATGCCCGCAAGTGAATTTACCCCAACAACAACCGCCTGGCTCGGTACCCGCGGATGCTGCGCTGCCGCTTTAATCACCTTTGAGCAGAGATGGCTGCCATCGTCGTGCCATGTGGTGCCGTTTGCCCAGACGACTTTGTCGGGTCGGACCTCGAGGTCCATGGCTTCGCCATACTGCCGGATGAATGCGGCGTCTGACCAGACATTCACGTCGCTCGCGTGGGCAGGAACCGAATGTGTTGCGGTGAACTCTCCGAATGCCCCCAGGAAGTGAACCTCGAAGACCACTCGAGCGATGGCCAGGGCGCTATTGTTCTGGAAGAGGATCTTTAGATACGGGGGGACGGAAGTTGGGGGCGGGGAAACGACACTCGCGCGAGGCTCCAAGTGCGTGATAGTGATCGGACAAGACTGACTTTGCAAATGCCCTGGCAACAGGCTGAACAGCAGCAGAGTTAGAACGAAAGGTGATGGCTTCTTTCGCATCTGATGGTCCTCTCAAAAATTGCGATGTGACGACGCTGCGCTGCCTCCGTTATGAAGGAAGCCCGGCCGTAGCCGGAACAGGTGGCGTGCTTCTGGCGTCACCGTAAGGCAAGGGAACTCACCGAGGGAAGTCTAGGAGTGCAAAAAATGCAATTGGAGTGAAAAAAGATTCTGCTCAGGTGTCGACACTGGTTCCCACGTCGTGTTGGAAGCCCCAATGTGGAGGCATGTGCGTCCAGCGGCATGAAAACGGCGCAGCCGTGCGACCGTTGTGCATGTGGCGGGCTGGATCGAACTGCAAGGGCGCCAAGTCTCGGCCCCGGCCGTCAAGCCGCAGCTTGCTGCCCTGCGCACCTGTTCGACTGGCTGGTCAGCGGCCAGGTTGTGCCGGTGAGTCCGGCGGCCTCGGTACGCGGGCCGCGCCACTTGGTGCGTTCCGGCAAGACCGCGGGGCTGGAAGGGATCCTCGAACAGTTCAGTTTAAGAGAAGGCGATTCCTTGGCCCTTGGGCGTTTTCGGGTACCAATATGGGTGCCGCTCAATAACGCTCATTAAATGAGTTGTTTAGCGTGTCACCAACAACGGAAAGTATCGCGTAGGCTAAATCGCGAGCGCTTGGTGGTCGAGCCGAGGACTGGCGCGGTGGTCCGAAGGCCTTGCCTGGCAAGCTGCTCCTCGTTCGCCTTGGGATAGGGTCTGCCGCTCCGGCGTATCTTAGTGATATGGAGCCCAGAGAGTCCTATGACTGTTTCGCGTGTCGTGATCGAACATGCGCTCGACGCAATAGCCTCTGATGAAGGAGGCACGCGATTTCAGGGACTCGCGGTTGTCTTGGCGAAGCTAAGGTGGCCTGAGCTGATTGCGTGCGAGCGGAAGAAGGACCTTGGGCTGGATGCGCACGCGCCAGCAATTCTATCTCCGCTGCATGTAGGC
>Ga0326728_10003298_pt1 | contig 50645 bp, 41 predicted proteins | sample MB3enrmetagenome_FD_207602 | JGI IMG/M metagenome (GOLD analysis project Ga0326728, IMG submission 207602) | Lab enriched peat soil microbial communities from McLean, Ithaca, NY, United States - MB31MN | ecosystem: Environmental > Terrestrial > Soil > Wetlands > Peat | place: USA: New York... | reverse complement strand
CGACTGACAACGTGGGCGTAACCGGCTACCTGGTGACGCAGAGTTCAGCAACCCCGTCGGCCAGCGCCAGTGGCTGGTCCAGCACGGCACCGACATCATTTACCTTCTCCGCCGCTGGCAGCCAGACCGTCTATGCCTGGACCAAGGACGCCGCGGGTAACGTCTCGGCCAGTGCCAGCGCCAGTACCGTCATCACCCTGCCGGATACTATCCCCCCGACAATAACCGCCTTTACGCTGCCTGCAACGTCAACCTCAACCACCGTTGCCATCTCCAGCTTCACCGCGACTGACAACGTGGGCGTAACCGGCTACCTGGTGACGCAGAGTTCAGCAACCCCGTCGGCCAGCGCCAGTGGCTGGTCCAGCACGGCACCGACATCATTTACCTTCTCCGCCGCTGGCAGCCAGACAGCCTACGCCTGGGCCAAAGACGCCGCAGGTAATGTCTCGGTAGCCAAGAGTGCCGGTGTGACCATCACACTTACCAGCTCTGCGGCGAGCTTTACCGTCAGCGATGCTCAACTGGCGCTTAAGATAGCGGTAGGGAATGTCACGCCGACCGCAGCCCAATTGTCGCGCCTGGATGTCGCCCCAGTGATCAATGGCCAGTCAGTCCCTGATGGTAAGATTGACACCGGTGACGTAGTCGTCATAATGTCAGAGATTGTTGGAAAAATCGCCATGTCAAAATTATAGTTTATCGAAATTTGTAGAAATTATTTGAGGGTGGCTTTACATGAAGTCACCTTCAATTTTATGGGGATCAAAGAGGCCAATTATGCAGTTATTTAAAATAATATCAATTTTGACGGCAATTCAAATGATGGTTATTTCGGGGTGTGGTGGTGGCGGGAGTGGTAGTGGCGGCGGAACCACTCTCGATACGACAGCTCCCACGGTTACCGCTTTTTCGATGCCTGCTACAGCGGCCTCCCTGACCGTGGCAATCTCTTCCTTCTCGGCGACGGACAACGTGGGCGTAACCGGCTACCTGGTGACCCAAAGTTCAGCAACACCGTCGGCCGGCGCCAGCGGCTGGTCCAGCACAGCACCGACATCATTTACCTTCTCCGCAGCTGGCAACCAGACCGCCTATGCCTGGGCCAAGGATGCCGCCGGCAATATATCGAACAGCCTGAATGCCTCGGTCACGATTACTCAGCAGTCAACTCTGACCGTAAGTATCAGTGGAATGCCCGCAAATGCCTACTCCATTGAGGTTAATTTGGATTTCACTAATGCAACAGGTTACAGCTTTGACGGCTATATCGATTCAAATGGTCCTTTAAATTCATCTTATATTTCGACGCCATTAACATCGGCTACTTGTAACGCGCATTATGACAGTACAAACAATACATTGACATTGGCAGTTGTCAATACCAGCGCTATAAGTGACGGCAATATTTTAAGTGTGCTATTTCAGGCTATTCCAGGATTCGACGTTACCAAAATTACGCCAACTATTACTGAGATTACAGATAATAATGGTGTTGAACTGGCCATTACTGGAGCAACAACCGTTTCTGAAACAGCTCAGTGATAGTAACGTCTATCATGAAAAAAGCTAAATGATTCACTATCAATAGTGTCATTTAGCTTTAACGTAAAAGCAATACCATTATGGTTTGTTTGGTATATTAACCAGCTACAATTGTTTTTATGTTGAATGTTTTTGTCAATAGTATCGACCTGTTTTCCAGCGTTTTGATAATTGAGTCTTTTTCCAGCTTATTCAATATCCTCGTTACCGTTTCCCGTGCGACTGACGCATAACTGGCAATCTGCTGGTGCGTCAGTTTCGCATTTATGATGGTACCCCTGTCGTCCTCCACCCCATACAAATCGCGCAATCTGTCAAGAACAGCCATCACACGATGTTCGGCGTTGTCGAAACTCAATATCTTGATCATCGCCCAGGATTCGCGGAGTCGCTCACACAGCAGGCCTATTATCTTATTGCGGGTTGCTTCATTATTGAGGACGTAGCGTTCGAAATCTGATTTGGAAAGAAGGCCGATAAGCGCATCCTCATAGGCAATAACGGTGGCCGGAGATGTCTTGCCGTCAAGCAGCGCCATTTCACCGAAAAAATCGTTTTTCTTGTGGATGCTGATGATCTGTTCCTTGCCTTCTTCGTTGGTTTTGACGACCCGCACCTTACCGGAATAGACAATGTACATATAACTGGCGGTATCTTCTTCAAAAAGCACAAATTGGTTTTTGGCATAGTTTTTTTTGACGATAAGTTTTTCGATTTCGTTAATCTCTTCGAGCGATAGCCCCGAAAAAAATGGAATATTTCTAATAATTTTACCGTCAGGCTTCTGCCAATGTCCAGCTTTTAAGATCATCTTGAAACCTCACTCAAAAGTCACGTATAAAAAAGCGGTGCACAAGCACACTATTCAGATATCTGATTAATAACATTTTTTTTGGATTATGCAATCACACTTTTGTCATCCGGTTGATTATATATGAAAAATCTGTATTATGTTGTGACATCTTTTGGTTGAAGGCCAAGTCCCTTGTAAGCGGAAATAATACACAATTAAAGGTTTTTTCTGAGAGGCAACGGATCCCGCCGGTGAGAGGGAACTTTTGGATCAATTGCAAAAGTTGTATTACATATACTCTTTAGCTGCCAGTTTGTTGATACTCATGGTGATTTCATCATCAGTATTGGTAAGAAGTTGGCTTGCTGCACCACTGGTGCTCCATGAGGAAAACGCCCGAGGAAACTCCTGTTATGTCATGGCAGGGGGGGGGGCTATCAGGGAGCGACTTGATGCAGCAGCGGACCTTGTGCAGATGGGGCGTGTAGATTCCATCATCTTAATGAAGGATAATTCTGTCGGCCAGTTCAGCTTCAAGGCCAATGCATCATGGACCAGAACTCAGTGGGCGGCTGATTATCTGGCATGGCGCGGAATAGCTACAGACAAGATACAGTGGATACCGCAAACTGAAGGCTTATTGGGTACTTTGACTGAAGCGAGAACTGTCGCCAAGAATATGCCAAAGAGCGTGAAGACGCTGGTAGTCGTGAGTTCGGCGCCACATATGCGGCGGTCTGTGCTGGCCTTCACGAGATCGTTGCCATCGGATGTCAGGGTCGTCCCGTACGCAGCCACTTCTTTCGAAACCAGCTACGAGATACACCACCCCATCTGGTTGGAATATATGAAACTTATAATTTATTTTGTGGTTGCGCAGCCATGAAAAAAATCCGGTCAAACCACACCTTTCTGTTCCTTTATCTCCTCTTCATAATCTACGGCAGTCTTTTCCCATTTACTGATTGGACACCTCCATCGCAAAGTCTGTTGGAAGTATGGAAACAGACAGCCCAAGAGCACGTCTCGCGCAGCGATCTGCTGACGAATATTCTTGCCTATATTCCCTTTGGTTTTCTTTTTTGTTCAATATGTTCAGGACGGTTAGGAACGTTAGGCAGGATTCTGGTCTCCACTGTCGTTGGCTCGATTCTCAGTTTTTCCATGGAGTACATTCAACTGTATCTGCCGTCCAGAACATCATCTCCCATAGACTTGCTGCTTAACACGCTGAGCACTTTGCTGGGGGCACTGGCATTCGGTTTGTTGGGGAAAGGATCAAACATCGGCGAGTGGTTTGGTGAATGGCGGCAAACCCATTTCATTGAAGGCAGGGTCGCCGATATCGGCCTTTCTGTCATTGCCTTGTGGGGAGCATCCCAACTTGCACCATTTCTGCCGTCCATCGATATCGGAAGTCTGAAGGACGGACTCAAACCGCTGTGGTTTATGCTGCATGATCTGTCACGATTCAACGGTTATCGAATTGTAATTTATGTCTTTAATATCAGTTCGTTAGGTTTTATCCTACTGCTGATTATGAAGAATCGTACCAGGGTTCCAGCATGGCTGAGCCTATACTGTGGAGCCACGTTTCTGGGAAAAATAACGATTACCGGTCGGCAGCTTTCGTTTGAAGCGCTGGCAGGTTTGGTATCCGGTGTTGTGTTGACGTTTGGACTGAAAAAACTGCCCAAAAGCAATCTTATAATCGCGGGAGCCTGTTCCGTGGCAATTGCGTTTATTGCCGATGAACTGCGCCCTGACATGTCGGCTGACATGTCGGTGGGTGTTTATCACGACTTTAACTGGATTCCGTTTAATTCAGAGATGACGGAAAATGTGCCGGGTATAGTCACCATTATTGAAGGGCTCTGGCCCTTTGCAGCACTTGGTTTTTTTGCCGTTGCCCGTGCTTCAGCCGGGCGGAGAATCAAGATATTCCCAATCGGAGTGTTTCTGTCTATCGTTGTTTGCTCTCTTGAGTATGCCAAGTGTTTTACCGTCGGCAGGTACCCTGACATCACCACGGTTATGCTGGCTGTAGTTGGTTGGTTGATGCCATGGCTGATTTACAGGGAACATAAGAGTATAACCGATTAACAGATATACTGTCAGGGATGGATTCATTTCCATTTTGCAGTGTCAAAGGTTGTAAATGTCATAATATATTTATATAATCCTCATCGATTTACGTCGCAAACGATTTGCAACTGTTACTTATTAATCATTCGTCTAAAAAGGTATATATTCCATGACGTTCAGTGAATCGCTCCAGCGTTACCGATTGCAGCTTTTTTTTGTCCTGCCCCTGTTTGCGGTAATGTATTGCCGGATCGTGCCCGATATGGTTAACGATTGGTTACACGACGAGAATTATTCTCACGGGTTCATCGTGCCTATTATTGCCGGTTATTTCCTTTGGCAGCGCTGGCCGGATCTGAAGAATAAAAATGTTGAACCGAGCAACATGGGACTGGTGGTGATTGTTTGGGGACTGTTGCAGCTTCTGATCGCTTGGTTTGGAACGGAATATTTCACCATGCGAAGTTCTCTTATTGTGCTATTGGCCGGAATGACCCTCTATTTGTTCGGACGCGAGGTGCTGAAAGGGATGGCCCTGCCGTTGGGCTACCTGATCTTCATGGTTCCGATACCCTATATAATCTACGATGCTGTTGCGTTCCCGCTGAAACTTTTCGTAACCAAGGTATCGGTGGCCATTTTGAAAATTATGGGAGTCGTGGTGTTGCGGGAGGGAAACATTATAATGTTCCCCTCCACAACACTGGAAGTTGCGGATGCCTGCAGCGGCATACGTTCGCTTCTCTCTCTCCTGGCAATTGCGGTGGCGTATTCGTTTGTGATGAAAACATCTAATGTCCGTCGTTGGGCCATTGTTCTCTCGGCTGTTCCCATTGCCGTGTCGGCCAACGCGCTACGGGTGGTCATAACTGGAATCCTGGCCCAATGGTGGGGTGCAAAGGCGGCAGAGGGTTTCTTTCATGAATTTGCCGGGATGGTAATATTTATTCTGGCAATGGTTATGCTGGTATCGTTCGGCGAAGTCCTGAGGCGAGTCGGAGGAACAACCCATGATTAGCCTCTTTCGTTTCATTGTTGTTTATGCACTGCTTGGGAGTGCAGCGCTTGTCATTGCGTTCCATAGTGATACTGACGTGCCGATCAAGCGTCCTTTCGGCGAGTTTCCCCAGATATTCCAGTCGTGGCATATGACAAACCAAATAGAGTTCGATGCAGATATACTGAGTAAATTGAAGCCAACGGATTATCTGTATCGACAATATATCAATTCCAGTGGCAAAGCTGTGAATCTTTACATCGGATATCATGGCGGCGGCAAAGATGCTGGAGAAATACATTCCCCAAAACATTGCTTGCCGGGCAGCGGCTGGTACGAGGTGTCATCTCGCCGGGGGGAAGTTCAGGTCCCCGGAGGAACGATTAATCTTGTGCGGGCTGTCTACCAGAAGGGGGAAAGCAAGGAACTTTTTCTCTATTGGTTTCAAGTGAGGGATCGCTCCATATCTGAGGAATATTCCCTTAAGATGGCTGAAATAGTGAGCTCTGCATTCCATCGGCGCCGAGATGCTTCATTTATCCGCGTATCAGCGCCGGTTGATTCGGGAGTTGATCAGGCAACTGCGAGATGTGAAAGTTTTATTCGTGATTTTGCACCTGTTATCAGGGAATTTTTACCTCAATGAGGGGGTTAGGGAGACGACATGAACAGTGATAGGGTTATTTCGGTCATCGGACTCGGCTATGTCGGCTTGCCGGTGGCGGTCGCCTTTGGTAAGGTCCGCAGGACGGTCGGATTTGACATCAACCTGACCAGGATCAAAGAGCTTCAGTCAGGATACGATCGCACCGGTGAGGTGACGGCCGCTGATCTTCAGGCGGCGGATATCCTGTTTACCGAAAAACTGGAAGAGTTGGCGCAGGCGGATTTTCACATTGTTGCAGTGCCTACTCCGGTGGATGAGGCGCACCAGCCTGATCTTACCCTGATGTTACGAGCATCGGAGACTGTTGGCAGGGCACTGAAGAAGGGGGATATCGTCGTTTACGAATCAACGGTCTACCCTGGCGTGACAGAAGACGAATGCATTCCGGTTCTTGAGAATATTTCGGGTCTTGTTGCCGGCCGTGATTTCACCGTTGGCTACAGTCCGGAGAGAATTAATCCCGGTGATAAGGAACATACTTTTACGAAGATTAAAAAGGTTGTGTCCGGGCAGGATGCCGAAACCCTGGAAATTGTTGCCCGGGTGTATGAGTCCGTGGTGACTGCCGGCGTCCATCGCGCAGCCTCCATAAAGGTTGCAGAGGCGGCGAAGGTTATCGAAAACACGCAACGGGATCTGAACATTGCCCTGATGAACGAACTGGCCCTGATTTTTGACCGCATGGGGATTGACACCAATGATGTACTGGAAGCGGCCGGCACCAAGTGGAACTTTCTCAAGTTCAGGCCGGGCCTGGTAGGGGGGCATTGCATCGGAGTCGATCCGTACTATCTCACTCATAAAGCGGAAAAGATTGGTTATATTCCACAGGTGATTCTGGCAGGGCGGCGGATCAACGACGGCATGGGCACATTTGTCGCCCAGCGTGCCATAAGGGAAATGATTCACGCCGGCCATAATATCCTGGGGAACACGGTGACGGTTCTGGGATTGACTTTCAAGGAGAATTGCCCTGATCTGCGTAATTCAAAGGTTATTGATATAATCAATGAACTGAGGGATTATGGCATTCAGGTCCAGGTCTGCGATCCGCTGGCTGACCCGGACGAAGCAACTCATGAATACGGGGTCCGGCTTACGCCGGTTGCGGATCTGAAGCCTGCGGCGGCAGTGATTGCGGCGGTTGCGCATCGTCAATTCCTGGAGTGGCCGCCGGAGGCCATTTGCCGGCAGATGGGGGACAATCCGGTGCTGATAGACGTCAAAGGAATGTTTGACCAACAGGCAATGACGGCTGCGGGAATCAGGGTCTGGAGGCTGTGATTTTTCAATTAGGGGAAGTGTGGACATTATGAATCGCTATGAATCAGTACGCCGGCAATTACAACTACAACCGAAAACATGGCTGATTACCGGTGTTGCCGGTTTTATCGGCTCCAATCTGCTGGAGCATCTGCTGCGTCTGGATCAAAGAGTCGTGGGCCTTGATAATTTTTCCACCGGCAAACAGAGCAATCTTGAAGAAGTTGGTCGTTTGGTTCCTGACTCCCAGTGGCAACGATTTACGTTTGTCAAGGGTGATATTCGTGAATTGACGACCTGTCACGAGGTGTGCAAAGGGGTGGACTATATTCTGCATGAAGCGGCACTTGGATCGGTACCTCGTTCTATTGCCGATCCTATCAGCAGTAACGAAAGCAATGTCAGCGGTTTTCTCAACATGCTTGTGGCTGCGCGGGATGCGGGGGTGAAACGGTTCGTGTACGCTGCCAGCAGTTCCACGTATGGCGATCATCCGGCACTTCCCAAGCGTGAGGAACACATTGGCAAACCGCTTTCACCATATGCGGTAACGAAATTCGTGAATGAATTGTACGCGGATGTTTTTGCCAGAACCTATGGCATGGAGACCGTCGGATTACGCTATTTCAACGTTTTCGGTCCCCGACAGGACCCAGAGGGGGCGTACGCGGCAGTTATTCCATGCTGGATCAGGGCGCTCATCAAGGGAGAAACGGTGTACATCAATGGTAATGGTGAAACCAGCCGGGATTTCTGTTTCGTGGAGAATGTGGTTCAGATGAATCTTCTGGCCGCGACAACTCTGGACCCGATGGCGGTAAACCAAGTATACAATACTGCGGTCAATGCGCGAACCTCACTGAATGAACTTTTCAGCATGCTCCAAAGCCGGCTATTGCCCTATTATCCCGATCTTCTGGGATGTGAACCGGTCCATCGGGACTTTCGCAAGGGTGATGTGCTTCATTCACAGGCCGATATCAGCAAAGCTGCCACGCTTTTAGGGTATGACCCGAGTCACACTATTGCCGCCGGGCTCGATACGTCCCTTTCGTGGTATATCGCAAACCTTGACGCCTCAAAGACCGTTGATATTCATGATCAGTAACGCCATCACCATAGCTGCCATTTTTGCAATTCTGGCCACAGCGGGATACGCTCTCCATATTGAACGCTCCCGTTCCTGCCTTTTGCTTTTTTTGGCACTCACCGCTACTGCCCTACTTGAACTGCTTGACCTGCTGTCACTCTCCTTGCCGTTACATGCTTTCTTCTGGAAAGAATGCGCGCTGTTTGCCGAAGGCCTTCTTCCCGCGCTGTGGATTCTTGCCAGTCTGACCTTTGCCCGACAGGCGGGCCCATGGAAGATCAGCCTACCCACGAAAGCGGCTATCACCGCCACATTATTGATTCCGGTCCTGCCCCGGCTTCTGCCCCTGAGCTCGTTTTTTTATGCTCCCGACTTCCCTGGTGAGCCGATTCTCTTTCTTGGTGATGCCGGTTTGCTCTTTTATGTTGCCATTATGGTCTCTTTGATAATTGCGCTCGTTAATCTCGAGGTTACCTATGTCAATGCATCGCCCAGCGCCACATGGAAGGTAAAATACGAACTCATCGGACTTGGCACCATATTGACGGTACAGGTTTTTTACTTCAGTCAGGCGTTGTTATACCGGTCACTCAACATGAACTACCTGCCGCTACGCTCCTTCATGTACCTTGTCGCAACGGCGCTGATGGCATTTTCGTTTATATGGCGTCGCGGCAAAGCCCACATTCACATTCAGGTTTCCCGCCAGATGGCCCTCAAATCGTTTATTCTTTTTGCAGTTGGGATATACCTGATCATGCTGGGACTTTTAGGCGAAGGGATGAAGTATTTAGGGAGTGCTTTCCCCCGTACGGTGTCCATTGCCCTTGCATTTCTGACCGGGATAGCCCTCTTGATCCTGCTCCTTTCCGAGAGGTTCAAGCGGGAGGTAAAGGTCGCACTGCATAAAAACTTTTACCAGAACAAGCATGATTACCGCACACAGTGGCTTCACTTTACCGAGCAGCTTTCCACTTCCAGATCGGGTGAGGAACTCCTGCAACGGATACTTTCGGCATATTGCGGCATATTCGGGATTGGCGGAGCTGCCCTGTTCCTATTTGTGGAAGAACAGGGTGGATACTGCGCAACGGCATCTTATGAAATGAACCCCGTTTCCAGGATGATAACCCCTGACAATTCTCTTGTCAGATTTATGAAAGAACGTGCCTGGGTGGTTAATGTCAATGACGAAAACCCTGAAATTGCGGAAGAGAACCGCCTTTTCTTCGAGCATAATGACCTATCATTTATCATCCCGCTTTTCGATGGCGAACGTCTTGAAGGCTTCATTACCTTGGGACATATAATCAAAAACAATGAAGTTTATAATTATGAAGACTACGATTTGATGAAAACCATTGCCCGGCAGGCCTCCCAGGCCATACTGCATCAGCGCCTTTCCGAGCAGATTACGCAGGCGCGCGAGATGGAGGCGATCGGCAATGTCGCAACATTCGTTGTCCACGACCTGAAAAACCTTGTGGCAACCCTTTCACTTATCGTTGATAATGCCGGCAAGTACATGCAGAACCCTGATTTTCAGAAAGATATGCTTGCCTCGTTGGGTAATACTGCTGAAAAAATGCGGGTTTTGATCGGCAGACTGAAGAATTTGGGGGATAAAAGTTTACTGAACCTTTACCCGGTCGATCTTCTGGAATTGACTGACAAGACTGCACAACTGGTTTCTGCCGACAGAATCACCGTGTCGGGAAATCCCGAAAGGATTATCGCGGATGGTGAAGAGATCCAGAAGGTTGTCATAAACCTTCTCATTAATGCAGTTGAAGCCTCAGACCACGAACAACCTATACTTGCTAAAGTTGGTAATGATGATGGCACGTCCTTCATTCAAATTTCGGATCAGGGGTGCGGCATGTCGGATCATTTTATACGCACAAAATTGTTCAAGCCTTTTACATCATCCAAGAAACAGGGGCTCGGCATTGGCCTGTACCAATGCCGCAAAATTATCGAGAGTCATGGAGGAAGGATTGAGGTTAGCAGCCTGGAAGGCAGTGGCTCGGTTTTTACGGTCTGGTTTCCCGGTGGTACGGCAATGAGACCGGACACAAGTGTCGATTCTGCGTAATTCCGATTCCAAATCAAAGCGGCATCTGCGTTGGCTCGTCTTCGGCTCCTCAACGTACTACCTGTACGCCTTCGTCGCCTCGATCCTCGCCGCCTTGATGTCATCTTTGATTTGAAACCGGAATAAAAAGGAATAAACTATGGAAAATATCCTGATCGTTGATGATAACCCCGATATCCGCCAGCAGCTTAAGTGGGGATTGTGCGAGCAATACGAGATCCTGCTGACCGGCGACGCCTCTCAAGGTATTGCCGCTTTCAAAAAGCATCAGCCGAGCGTGGTGATTCTCGACCTGGGACTTCCTCCCCATGAGGATTCCTCGATTGAGGGATTTCGATGCCTGGCTGAGATGCTTGACCATAACCCGAACGCCAAAATAATCATGCTGACAGGCAACAGCGAACGGGAAAATGTCTTGCAAGCCATACAGATGGGGGCCTATGATTTTTATCCGAAGCCGCCCGTTCTCAATGAACTGAAAGTGATCATCGGCCGCGCCTTCCATCTGGCCAACATTGAAGAACAGAACCGCGCCTTGCAGCGCTCTCTTGAGCTGAAATCGACAGTTGCCGGCGGAATAATCGGCCAATGCACCGAAATGCAGATGGTGTACTCCACGATCAAAAAGGTTGCGTCATCCGACGTACCCGTTCTGATAACAGGTGAGAGCGGTACAGGAAAAGAGTTGGTTGCACGCGCAATTCAGGAGGCCAGTCTTCGTAAGAGCGGCCCGTTCATCCCGATCAACTGTGGAGCGATCCCGGAAAACCTCTTGGAGTCCGAGTTCTTTGGGCACGAGAAAGGTGCATTCACCGGCGCCCATACAATGGTCCAGGGTAAACTCCAATATGCCCATAAAGGGAGCCTTTTCCTGGACGAAATCGGTGAGCTTCCGGTCAATCTGCAGGTTAAGTTGCTCCGCTTTCTTCAAGAGGGGATCATTCAACGGGTTGGCGGCAGGGAAGATATCGTGGTGGATACCCGAACGATCTGCGCCACCAACGTTGACATTGCCAAAGCCATCAACGAAGGAAAGTTCAGGGAGGACCTGTATTACCGGATCGGCGTCATCACGATTGCCCTGCCTCCGCTCCGGGAGCGGGGCGACGACATTCTCCTGCTTGCCCATTATTACCTGAGGTTGTTTAACGTTGAGCATAAGAAGAGGGTTCGCCGTTTTGGCGCTGCCGCCATAAATTTTCTTAAAAGCTATGAATGGCCCGGCAATGTGCGTGAACTGCGGAACAGGGTCCAACGGGCCGTCATTATGAGTGATTCCTCCGCTATCGAGCCGGCCGATCTCGGCTGCGACAGCAATCTGCCCACACATCCTGAACTATCGTCGGAAATCATGACCCTCAGAGATGCCAGGGACAAAGCCGAACGGGAGGTCATCTCAGCGGCGATCGAACGCCAACACGGCAACATCCTGAAAGCGGCCGAAGAGTTGGAGATCAGCAGGCCGACGCTTTATGACCTGATGAAAAAGCACAGTCTCGGATTGCCGGGGCCGGTTGGAAAGCAGATGGAAGAGGAATAGTGATCATTCGTGGCCGCTGGAGTAAACATTTCCCACCCTTTGACAAAGGGGGGGAAGGGGGAATTTGTTTCAAAGCGGTGCAAATCCCCCTTGTCCGCCTTTGTCAAAGAGGGAGACAACCAGCGCCTTTGTTTCGGATGTAGTTCTGAGATGTAAAGTTTTCCGACCAGGAACAAAGAAGAGGCGCTGCAATCAAGCAGCGCCTCTTCTTGTTCATCGGTTGACAGTATAACTATTATGCTTCTTTGTTCATGCGGCGCTTGCCGTAAACTGCGAGGCCGAGCATGCCGATTCCGAGCAGAACCATGGAGCCGGGCTCGGGGACCGGGGTTATTGAGGAGTTGGCATCAGCGCTTACCACGCTGCTGGTGTCGCCAAGGCTAATCGTAACGATCTCGTCAACGGTGAACGGGGTAGTCGGGGCATAAGCGGTACCCGAGGTGTTGGAGGATCCGGTAGCTGACAGGGTCGCAGCGATACTGGGGACGGCAACTCCGTTGATTTCGTAAGCCACGCTGACGCTTGATGCCGCGCCAAGGTTAGAGGTGCTTAAAGCTTCAGTAATGGCAAGGTTCGGGTTAACTGAAAGGGTGTTGAGTGTGACACCGGTATCTTTCAGGTCGATGGTCACCGTACCCGTCCCTGACGCCTCGACGGTCCCTATATCGAAGACCCCGAGGGTTGCGGTGTTAATATCGGTTCCGGTGACTTGAACAGATACGCCGCCGAGGGTGCCGGGCGAGCTGTTGTAAGAACCGGTGGTTATGGGCGAGCCCGGAGTGATGGTAGCGTCAGCAATGAACCCATTACTATTAATGATTTCAGATACGGTAGCGTTTGCCAAAGTTGCCATCCCCATCATCAACATCGCCCCTGCCAATAATACAACCATTTGCTTTTTCATTTTCTGTTCCCCCTTGTTAACTATTTTTGCGATGTGTTTCGCAAATTTTTATTGAAGCTTGATGTCCATTACTATAGCAATACTGATGCCAATTTGTAACTATTTGATATTGCTTATTTAATATGTGGAGGCCGGGGTATATTTTCGATTTGTAAGTAATCCCGACAGTTGTTTTGTTGCGGAATTGTTCCAGAAACTGTTCTCTTGCGCCACATTCAAGGCCATACATCGGATGTATTACCAGAACTGCCACTTCCCCGTGGCAAGCACATACAGCGCCAGCGCCAGATTGGTAACGGAATGGGCCAGAACGCAATTGGTTATGCTCTTCGTTTTGTATACAATAAGATTGTAAACTATTCCTGCCATTATGCCCGCCAGAATAAAATTGTGCTCAAGGCCAAACAGGGCAACGGTCAGAAGGAACGATGCCCAGCTAAAGGTCCCGATAGGGACCGTGAGAAAATCTTCGTTAATAAGGTAACGGATCAGAAAGGAACGCCAGAACAGTTCCTCCATGAGTGGGACGACCAGCACCGCTCCTCCGACCCTGAACATTGTCATGACGACCCGGATCCATCCGCCCGGGAAAAGTGTGGGATTGAAGCCGCGGGGTTTTTCTGCTACACCGAGTGTCCAATCCATATGAATCCATAGGAAAAACACCAGCAGGCCCGCCACGCATACGGCAATGGCTGTCGGAATTATTAACAAGTCTTTAATGTTGAGTTCCTGATATTCCCTCCGGTATCTGTAGAGAAGGCATGCCACAGCCAGGACCTTTACCGGATACAGATAATAGAGCGTTGCGTCCCCTAATGATATGAATCCGTATTTTGAAAAAAGCCGTATGACTTCATCGAGACCTATGAAGGCCATGAAGACGGCAAACGGGAGGTAACGGTACAGTGCGGGATTTGCAGAACGCATATGAAATCCTTTGAATGTCAATTTTGAAAAGGGAATAAACACTTTTTAAGAATCTGTTAAGAATCCCGACAACAAAGTGTCGCGATTGCAACCTTTGAAAGATATAACCTCGTAGTTTGCATTGAGTCGGGTACAATGTCTCGTCATTGCGATATTCAAAGGTTGATCAACTTCGACAGGTTCCAGGTTCTTACAATAAAAAAGCAGGAAAAGTCAATGAAACGCCGAATCAAGCGGCGGATGATGAATACAGTTCCCTGGCTTGGCGGCATTTTCTGCTTTTGCCTTGCCGTCTGCCATGGAGAAATGCTAATTTAAGCGCAATTTTGAGAGATTCAAGGGAGGCTTTTTGTGAGCGTATTCCGCTACCTGACTGCGGGGGAGTCCCATGGTCCGCAACTGACGGCCATTATCGAAGGTCTTCCGGCCGGTGTCCGGCTTTCCGCCGACAGCATCAACCGGGACCTGGCGCGGCGCCAGCAAGGTTACGGCCGCGGCGACCGAATGAAGATCGAGACTGATACGGTTGCCATCCTGTCGGGCGTGCGCTGGGGCGAAACACTCGGATCTCCGATGACGCTTGTGGTACGCAATCGTGACTGGGAAAACTGGCAGGAAAAGATGTCGCCGTTGGCGGCACATCGCATTGAAGGCATTGCGGTGACCCGTCCGCGACCCGGACATGCCGACCTGTCCGGTGTTTTGAAGTATGGGCACCAAGATGTGCGCAATATCCTGGAACGCTCCAGCGCCCGCGAAACAGCCGTGCGCGTGGCCGTAGGCGCCGTGGCGAAGGAACTGCTGCGTGAGTTCGGTATCCTGGTCGGCGGATTCGTGGCCGAGATCGGGGGGGTAGCAGCACAACACCCCGATCAACCGCTTGAGGAGTTGTGGAGCATCGCCGCACAGTCGGAGCTTTTCTGTTGTGACCGTAACGCAGAAGCGGAAATGAAACGCCTGATTGATTTCAGTAATGCTGATGGCGATACCCTTGGGGGAGTTGTGGAGGTGCAGGTAAGTGGCGTGCCCCCCGGCCTTGGCAGCCATGTCCAGTGGGATCGCAAGCTGGATGCCCGTCTGGCGATGGCCTTGATGAGTGTTCAGGCCATCAAGGGGGTCGAGGTCGGTATCGGCTTTGATGCCGCCCGCCATCCAGGTTCCCGGGTGCATGACGAATTGTTCCGGGACGAGGAGCGCCTCGAACGGGGGGCGGCAACCGCCTATTATCGCCAGACCAACCGCGCCGGTGGTATCGAGGGAGGCATGTCGAACGGCGAGGTTATCGTACTCAAGGCGGCCATGAAGCCGATACCGACCCTCTATAAACCGCTCCGCTCGGTTGATATCCAGACTCATGAACCGTATGAGGCGGCCGTGGAGCGCTCCGATACCTGTGCGGTGCCGGCCGCCCTGGTTGTGGCCGAGGCGGTTGTGGCCATAGAAATCGCCAATGCTTTTCTGGAAAAATTCGGTGGTGATTCAATCTCTGAAATCAGGCGCAACTATGAAGGTTACCGGGTTCAGGTAAGCAATGCTTAATCGTCCGCTGATCCTCACCGGTTTTATGGGAGCCGGGAAAAGCAGCGTGGGGCGCGAACTGGCAGGCAAACTCAGGTACCCTTTCATTGATCTGGATGCCGAGATCGTTGCCAGGGCGGGACGTTCCATCACCGAAATCTTTGCCACAGACGGAGAGGCTGCCTTCCGTGTTCTGGAGAGCGCGTGTCTGGAGCATGTCCTGCACCGGGGGGTGGCGATAATTGCAACAGGCGGCGGCGCAGTCACTACGGAAACCAATCGTGCGTTGATGCGGGCATCCGGAGTGGTGGTCAATCTGACGGCTTCGTTCGATAGGATCATGGAACGCCTCTCCGGCGCCACAAACCGGCCGCTGTATGCCGGCAACGACCCTGCAAAGCGTGCGAAAGCGCTGCTGGAACAGCGTGAACAATTTTACAGCGACGCCGATATTAGAATTGACACGGATGGGAAATCCGTGGAAGATGTTGCGGCGGAGATTCTGGGGTATTTGAAGGGGCTTGGCAGCGTGAAAGTCGTGACCGTCAACCTGGGGGAGAACAGTTATGATATCCAGATCGGCAGCGGCTTGTTGCCGACGCTCGGCCAGAGGTGCGTCTCCCGTGGTCTGACCGGCCGGGCGGCGGTTGTCACCAATCCGACGGTGAACACGCTGTATGGTGATGCGGTACAGCGCTCTTTGACTTCATCCGGTTATTCGGTCACGATGATCGAGATGCCCGATGGCGAGGAATTCAAAAACGCGGTTACGCTCAACAGCGTGTATGACGCCCTGATAGAGGCCGGCATGGACCGGAGGTCGTTCATTGTCGCCCTTGGCGGCGGTGTGGTAGGGGATCTGGCCGGTTTTGCCGCAGCTACGTTTCTGCGCGGCATACCTTTCGTCCAGGTGCCGACGACGCTTCTGGCCCAGGTAGACAGCAGTGTAGGGGGTAAAACTGCCATAGACCACCCCCGGGGAAAGAACCTGATCGGCGCGTTTTACCAGCCGCAACTGGTGCTGATCGACGTGGAAACCCTGTCAACGCTGCCAAGACGCGAATATTACGCCGGCCTTGCCGAGGTCGTCAAGTATGGCATAGCCCTCGATGGTTCCTTTTTCGACTATTTGGAGCGGCATGCAGATGCTTTGCTGGCGATGGAGGGCGAGAGTTTGATGGCGGTCATTCAACGCTGCTGCGAATTGAAGGCCCAGGTTGTTGAACAGGATGAAAAGGAGACCGGCCTCCGCCAAGCTCTGAATTACGGACATACGCTGGGACATGCCCTGGAAACCCTGGCCGGCTACCGTAGACTGGTGCATGGTGAAGCGGTGGCGATCGGTATGGCTCTGGCGGCGCGTATATCTGCCCTGAGGGGTGAATGCCGGGATGACGACGTGACCAGGATACTAAATCTTCTCGGCTGCCTTGGGCTCTCCGTCACGCCACCGGCGGTCGAGACTTCGCAACTGTTGGATGCCTTGCTCAAGGATAAAAAGAGCCGGGAAGGGAGCATCAACTTCATCTGCAACCAGGGGATCGGCAACTATTCCATTGCACAACTTTCACCGGAAGAACTACTTAGGTTAAGCGGGCTGGGGGTGTGATCATGCAGCAGGACAGCGGAGCATTCTGGACTGATATCAAGGCACACGAGGAGCGCCTTGCGGCAAATCCTGATTCTTTCTGTTTTGCCCGTCTCGCGGAGATCTATCTCAAGGTCGGTTTGACGGACGATGCGCTCCATGTCGCTCGAAATGGAGTGGCAAAGCATCCGGCCTATATTGCCGGCCAGCGCGCCTTGGCTTTGGCCTGCCATGCCAAGGGGTTGGCGGCCGAATGCCGGGCGGCGCTGGAGCAGGTTGCCGCTGCGATGCCTGAGGACAAGGAGGCCCTGATACTGTTGGGACGGCTCTATGCCGGATCGGGATACGAAAACGCCGCCGCCATCAGGATTCTGAACACTGCGCTCGACCTGTATCCGAATGACGAAGAGTGCCGCCTTGAGTTGGAGACTATTGAGCGCACCACACCACAGACCTACGGCGCCGGATTCATGCCTGCCGCCGGGAGGCCGTCGGCTCCACAGGAACATCGGGATGCTGAATACGTTGCCTCTGACGAAGAAGAGGAGATCATCGAGGATCTGGAAATTCTGGATCTTGACGAAAGCGACCTGTTTGAAGAACCGCCCGAAGGGGGTGAAGAGGAACCGGAACAGGTAGGGGCCGTACACCACGACCCGCTTTCCACAACCACCTTGGCAGAGCTTTACGTGCAGCAGGGTTTTGTCTCCAAGGCGCTCGACATTTATTATGCCATCCTCGCCGACGATCCTTCGAACAGCGTTGCCCTGGCACGGGTTGCCGAGCTTTCGGTTGCCGGAACGAGCCGGGAAGAACCAGGGGGAGGTGTCGTCCGGGTTGCTTCAACTGAGTCGGAAACCGCGGAATACGTTGCCCGTGAGGTGTGGTTCGAGCCGCCTCCCACGCCATCCGCGATTGTCGATTCGGGCCTTCAGTCCCAAGGAGTAGCTGATAACGCCCTTGCGGTCCTTGAGGAGTGGCTCGAAAACATCAGGAGGATCAAAGCATGTCGATAAGGGATACCCTGAAAGATGTGGTTGAGAATGTCGAAGGTGCTTTGGCGGCGATGATCATGGCCTACGACGGGATTCCTATCGACGAGATTTCGGTCCTCCAATCTGAATTCGATCTTCAATCCCTGTCAGTGGAATATGCGACGGTTCTCAAGGAAATCAAGCGGGCCACCGAACTTCTCAAAGCCGGCGCCATGGAGGAGGTTTCCATCGCCACCAGCCGGACCCGGGTTGTATTTCGCGTTCTGAACGAGGATCTGTTTGCGGTTCTGATCATGACCAGGGACGGCAATTTCGGCAAGGGACGTTACCTGCTGCGCCTCAAGGCGTACGATCTGCTCCGGGAGTTGGCCTGATCATGAAAATCCTCGTCCTGCACGGTCCCAACCTAAATCTGCTCGGCCGTCGTGAACCGGAGGTCTATGGTTCGCTGACATTGGATGAGATAAACGTTTCCATTGAAAAACTGGCCGCTGAATTGGGGTGTTCCGTGGTCTTTTTGCAGTCAAACTCTGAAGGTGCCCTGATCGACGCTATCCAGGCTTCCGAAGGTTGTTATGACGGGATTGTCATCAACCCGGCTGCTTATACCCATACCAGCGTTGCCATTCGTGACGCGCTGGCGTCGGTGGGCATTCCATTTGTAGAGGTTCATCTTTCCAACATTCATCGTCGCGAAGAGTTCCGCCAGCGGAGCCTGACTGCCGCACTGGCGGTAGGGCAAATCTGCGGCTTTGGCCGCGACAGCTATCTGCTTGGATTACGGGCTCTTTTTAGTTATGGTAAAAATCGTTAGTCCGTCAGATTCTCCGTATCGCTCCCAAATCAACAAAAATGGTGATGAGTTGATCAAAAACTGTTTGTGGTGATGGTTTCATTTATGCTAAAAAACAGGCGCTCTCGTCTAAACCGCTTTTTTGAAGATTATTCGTTGGATTGCGTCCTGTTCACGAATCTGCATACTATCCATTACCTGTGCGGTTTCAGGGGATCGGAAGGTGCTTTGCTGCTGACGCGGGATGGGGGGTGGTTTCTCTGCGATTCGCGGTACACCACCCAGGCCGCCGCCGAGGTAAGTGAAGCAGAGATCCTGGAATTTACATCCAAGCAGGATGCTATTGCCGCGTTGGTTAAGGATCACGGCTTTTCGCGCATAGGTTTTGAGGCGGCCCACACCACCGTGGCATTCTTCAGGGTGCTTTCTGCAGCCCTGGATGGACGCGAATTGGTGGCTTTGGGGGGTGAACTGGATGATATCCGCTCCTGCAAGGATGCCGATGAACTGCAACGGCTTTCCGACGTTGCAGCGCTTTCATCGGCCGCCTTCATGGCGATCAGGCCGCTTCTGAGGCCGGGCGTCAAAGAAGTGGAGATCGCCCTGGAGTTGGAATTGGAGATGCGCCGGCGCGGAGCGGACGGCAGGGCGTTCGACTTTATCGTTGCCTCGGGGGTGCGCGGCTCCATGCCCCATGGTATCGCCTCCGAGAAGACACTCCAGGCTGGTGAGCTGGTAACGATCGACTTCGGTGCCATTAAGGACGGTTATCATTCCGATGAAACGGTAACAGTGGCGGTCGGAGACCCCGGCGAGCGGCTGCAGGCCATCCACGGGATTGTCAAGACTGCCCACGACATGGCCATTGCCGCGGTCAGGCCCGGCATCGCCTGCAAGGAGTTGGATGCCGTGGCGCGTGAGTACATACGCGAAAGTGGCTATGGCGACTACTTCGGGCATGGGTTGGGACATGGTGTGGGCCTGGATATCCACGAAAAACCAGTGCTCTCTCCCCGGGGTGATGCCGTTGCCGTCGAGGGGATGGTCTTCACCATAGAACCCGGAATCTATATCCCCGGTTTTGGCGGCGTCAGGATCGAGGATACGGTTGCGGTCACTGCCGACGGCTGCCGGGTGCTGACCGCGGCGCCCAAGGATATGTTCATTTTGTAGTACGATGTCATGCGTAGACATATACTTTCCCGGTACCATGAAACTGTATTCAAAGGAGAAACATGATGGACATTAAAGATTTGAAAGTACTGATAAAGATGATTACCGAAACGGATATTACCGAGTTTGAAATGGACAACTCCGATGAAAAGGTCGTCATCCGGCGTGGACCGAAGACCGAATATGTCACCGTTGCAACGCCCGCTCCCCAGGTCTTTTCGACCCCGCAGCAGCAAACCCCCGTTGCCGCCGCAACTTCAGCCGAGGCCGTTTTTGCCGGTGCACCCGTTGAAACGGGAGAAATTGTCAATTCGCCAATCGTGGGGACCTTTTACCGGGCGCCTGCGCCGGATGCCGCTTCCTACGTCGAGGTTGGACAGATTGTTGAAAAGGGGCAGGTATTGTGCATTGTCGAAGCCATGAAACTAATGAATGAAATCGAAGCCGAGTATCGCTGCAAGATCGTCAAAATCTGTAAAGAAAACGCGCAGCCGGTGGAGTTCGGCGATGCGCTGTTTGTTGTTGAGAAGATCTAACTTATACCGTCTAAGGGGTTAACCTCCATGTTCCATAAAGTTCTCATCGCCAACCGTGGCGAGATCGCTATCCGCGTGATTCGGGCCTGTAAAGAGATGGGCATCAAGACCGTTGCGGTATATTCCCAGGCCGACAGCAATTCGCTGCATGTGAAGCTGGCTGACGAAAGCGTCTGTATCGGCCCGGCGTCCAGTGCGCTAAGTTACCTCAATATCAACGCGATCATCAGCGCAGCAGAGTTGACCGATGCCGAAGCGATCCACCCCGGTTACGGTTTTCTCTCGGAAAACGCCAATTTTGCTGAAGTCTGTGAAAAATGCGGCATCACGTTCATCGGCCCAAGCCCTGAAAGCATGCGGATCATGGGTGATAAGATCAGTGCGCGCCAGGCGGTCATCAAACATGGCGTCCCGATTCTGCCCGGAACCAAGGAAGGGGTGAAAACGGCCGACGATGCGATCAAGATTGCCAAAAAGATCGGCTTTCCGGTAATCATCAAGGCAACTGCCGGCGGCGGGGGGAGGGGGATGAAGATTGTCCATTCCCAGGCGGCCCTGCCCAACGCCTTTGCCACGGCCCGTGCAGAGGCCCAGGCCGGTTTCGGCAACCCCGAGGTGTACATCGAGAAGTACTGTGAACAACCACGCCACGTGGAGATCCAGATTCTGGCCGACAAACACGGCCACGTCATTCACTTGGGAGAAAGGGACTGCTCCATTCAGCGCCGTCATCAGAAGCTGATCGAGGAGGCCCCCTCCACGGTAATAACACCCGAGATGCGCGACGCCATGGGGAACGCTGCGGTCAAAGCCGCCGCTGCCGTCGGCTATAACAGCGTCGGGACGGTGGAGTTTCTGGTCGATAAGCAAAACAATTTCTATTTCATGGAGATGAATACCCGCGTACAGGTTGAGCACCCGGTGACTGAGATGGTAACCGGTGTCGATATCGTCCGCGAACAGATTCTCTCCGCCGCAGGTGTGCCGCTTCGTTACAAACAGGAAGATATCAAGATCAACGGCCATGCCATCGAGTGTCGCATCAATGCCGAGGACCCGATTAAATTCACCCCCTGTCCCGGCAAGATAACAGCCTACCATCCGCCGGGAGGGCTGGGGGTGCGTGTGGATTCGTTCGTCTATGACCAATACACCGTTGTGCCGTATTACGATTCCATGATCGCCAAGCTGATCGTACACGCTGAAACGCGTGAAGACGCCATCAGGCGCATGTCGCGGGCTCTTGACGAATACATCATAGAAGGGATCAAGACCACCATCTCCTTCCACAAGCGGATTATGGCAAACAAGGATTTCATCGAGGGGAACATTGATACCTCCTTCCTTGAAAGGATCGTGCTGGAGTGACATTATGGACTTTCCCGAAGAGTTGAAGTATTCAAAGGAACATATCTGGGTCAGGGTCGAAGGTAATTCGGCCGTAATCGGCATTACCGATTTTGCCCAGGAGGAGTTGGGGCCCATCTCCGGTGTCGAATTGCCGGAGGAGGGCGAAGAGGTGGAACAGGACGATTCCGTCGGATCCATCGAGGCACGAAAGACCGTAGCCGATATCTATGCCCCCTTCAGCGGGACAGTGCGGAATACCAACCACGAGGCCGTCGATAACCCCGATCTGCTGAACGACGACCCCTATGACGGCGGCTGGTTGATAGAGGTTACCATCAACGACCCTGACGAATTGAAGGGTTTCATGTCGGCTGACGACTATGCCGATTACGTCGAAAACAAGGATTAATTTTTCGGCGGTTGAAAGGAACCGGACTGTGCGTTTCCCCACATTTCTGGCATGTGCGCTGATGTGTCTGCCATCATTTGCAACGGCCGCAGACGCACCGATCCCGCTCTCGCTCAACGAGGCGATCCGCATGGCAGTTGAGAAAAATCTGGACGTACGGGCTGAACTGTACAATCCCGCCCAGTTCGAGGCGGATATCAACCGAAACAGGGCAATCTACGACCCGCTCCTGACCCTGCAGACCAACTACAGCGATTCAAACATCCCCTCGACGACCACGGGCAGCTATGGCCGCACATTTCAGGCCAACGCCTCCCTGGGGCAGCTCTTCTGGACCGGCGCAACCGTCACGGCCGGCTTCGACAATGCCTTCAACAGCACCAATGCCATAGGTACGTTGAGCAACTACTGGGAATCCTCCCTGGGCGTCACCGTTACCCAGCCGCTGTTGAAGAATTTCGGCCGCGAGAATACCGATATCAACATTACTATCTCGCGGTTCTCCAAGTTTGCCTCGCTTGAGCACTTCAATACCCTCCTGTTGAATACCGTCACCAAGGTCAGGAACGAATACTTCAAGCTCTACAGCCTGCGGGAGCAACTGCAGGTCGCAGAGACCTCGCTTGAACTGGCGCGCAAGATCCTGAACGACACCAAGGCCCAGGTTTCGGCCGGCGTTCTGCCGGCCATGGAGATCATCAACGCCGAATTCGGCGTCTACTCACGGGAGAAGGACCTGATCGACGCCGAAAGGGCGGTCAGCGATGAGGTTGACGTCCTGCGCCTTTTGCTGCAGATCAAGGAAAAGGGTGATATCGTCACCGTGGACCTGCCTCGCCATGATCCCTATGAGGTGAACGAAGATTCCGAGCTCAAACGGGCCATGGACCGCCCCGACATCAAGGAGCAGCGACGCAACCTGGATATCGCCGAACTCCAGACCCGTGTCTTCAACACCCGGCTTCTGCCCGACCTTTCCTTCTCCGCCTCCGCCTCTTTGGTTGGCCTCGACCACACCTATCCCCGCAACGTGGATAGTCTCACATCGGCCGATAACCCGGCCTGGAGCCTCGGCCTGACCTTGACCTACCCTCTGGGCAACAACGCGGCCGAGAATGATTACCGCAAGAGCCGCCTCAAGACCGAACAGACCGCGGTACAGATCCGAAGCCTTGAGGAAAGTGCCGCCAACGACGTCAAGAGCGCCATCCGCGGCATCATCAGCAGTTACAAGCAGATCGCCGTGGCCGAGCGGGGGAGGGCCTATGCCGAGGAGCGCCTCAAGGCCTATCTGCGCAGGAAGGATGTCGGTCTCGCCACCAACAAGGACGTGCTGGATGTGGAAAACGACCTGGTTGCGGCCAAAAACAACCAGATAACGGCTGTGGTGAACTACGACAACGCCATTACCCACCTGTGGCAGGTGACCGGGGAGTTGTTGGAGCGGCAAGGCATCCGCGTTGTGGAGGGCGACGCGGACAAGTTCTACAGGAATATACGCTGATGCTCACTATTGGCCGCATAGCTTACGCAAACGTGACCCCCTTGTTCCATGCCCTCAAAGAGCATTTTCCCTGCTCCGGCTACCGGTTTGCCAGCGGGGTCCCGGCCGATCTGAATGCCCAACTCGCTACGGAAAAGATCGACGTCTGCCCGTCATCCTCCATAGAATACGCTATCCATTCCGAGCGTTATCTCATCCTTCCCGATCTTTCAATAAGTAGTATCGGCCCGGTCGCCAGTGTCCTGCTCTTCTCCCGCGTCCCCATTGAAGAGCTTGACGACAGGGAAATATTGCTGAGCGCGGAGTCGGCAACATCCGTCAACCTGCTCAGGATCCTCATGCGCAAGCGTTTTAACAGCACCTGCCGCTACGCTGTCTCCTCCGGACCACCGGCCGAGGCCCTTCGCTCGGCGCCTGCACTGCTGCTGATCGGAGATGCCGCGCTACGCTCGTCAATGGCTGCGGCCGGGACCGGCCTGCGTATCTATGATCTGGGATCGCTCTGGTATGAGTGGACCGGGCTGCCGTTTGTGTTTGCCCTCTGGTTTTGCACCCGCGCCGCCGCAAGGGATCGCTATCAGGAGGTTCGGCAACTGGCAGAACAGCTTGTTCAGGCAAAAGGGTTTGCCGGCCGGGAATGCGAGCTCATCGCCGATGCGTCGCCTGAAGCGGTGTGGATGGGGCGTGAAAGACTTATCACCTACTGGCGGGAGAATATTTCTTATGAACTGGGGGAGGCCCAGCAGGAGGGTCTACGGTTGTTCTACCGGTATGCAGCGGAACTTGGGCTGATCCCCCAGGCCCCCGAACTGCACTTTTTCGAATAATTTCCTTTCGGTAAATCCCGGCAAAGCCGGGGAATTACCTCAAGGAATTTTCCCCAAATTACTGCAAAATTCCTAGTATTGACCCTCGACAGTCGTCGCCACACTTCTTCGGATCAGCTTTGATACGCATATCGAGCAGATCGAGAAGTTTTTTGGCGGCAGAACGCGGGTCGAGGCGAAGAATAGTTCTAACAACATCCTTCAGCCCTCCGGGCACATTTACAAAAAAATATTCAAGAGCGCCAGCTTGGTCTGGCGAATTTTTCAGCAGTAGAAGTTCATGCGCGATGTCATGATATCGTTTGCGCTTATCACTGACAATCGCCCACTCCATCAACTGGAAGACAGGTTGGACGCAGCTTGACAGAGGGATTCCCAGCTTTCGAAGCTTTAGGGCCGCAGCTTGGTTTATGGGCAGTAGGGCCTGTTGGCGCACCACTCTCACGTCCGGCATTGCATCAGTTTCACTATGGACTCCGTCAGGCGGCGATAACAAGGTGCGTGTTTCCTTTGCAAAAAACGGATTGACAATTCCTTCCGGTTCTGACCCTACCCTGTGTTGCAGTTAAAATCCCAGGCTTCCCCTCCCCCGGCAAGAGGGGCCTTTCAAATGGACAACAACGGCGATATCCCTTGATTCGTTTCAGCTTACGCCGAGGATAACGCTGGAAGCCTTGAATAGGGCGCAGGCGTGATCGCCGACTTTCAGTTCAAGCCGTTTCGAACTGTCGTGGGTGATGACGGCACAGACGGTGTTGCCGCCGCCGATCTCAACGTCCACTTCAGCGCTGACAGGGCCTTCGACGAGCTTGGTGATGGTGCCGCAGAAGATGTTCCTGGCGCTGACCTTGGCATCGTGCAGGTCGGTGCCGATGATGATCGAACTGGCCTTGATGATGGCATAGGCTTCGGAACCGGTTTTCAGCCCCAGGTTGTCGATGGCGCCGTTGGTGACAATAGCCGTAAGAGGGATGCCGCCTGTAAGGGACAAGGTGACCTCGGCATTTACGGCCCCTTTGGTTATGGTGGTTACGGTGCCTGCGAATGTGTTGCGAGCGCTGACTTTCATGGAAATCCTCCTCAGGAATTTGTACAGGCTTTCGGTATCGCCGAGTCTGTCCTCAAGGTTTTTCAGAAACTTACGATGCTCTTCCTGGATTGTAGTAAACTGCGCGAGCACTCTTTTGCCTTCGGCGGTGAGACTGGTGCCACCACCGCCTTTGCCACCGGTCAAGCGATCAACCAGCGGTTTCTCCGCCAGGTTGTTGATCAGGTTGACCGTATCCCAGGCGGTCTTGTAGCTGACACCCACGGCCTTGGCGGCCTTGGTGATCGACCCGTGTTCGTGAATCTTTTCAAGAAGGTCTATTCTGCCGCTGCCAAGGAATTTATGCTCGGCGAGGTTAAGCCAAAGGTTGCCGCTTAGCCCGATGTTGGTCTTTTTGCTTTTCATGAATACCAATCCCCTGTATGTCCAGTGCTGTTTCGGTAAAAAAATTATAGCAGAAAAAGTTGCAATGTAAATGATATACGACGGTTGGGGGAATACCTGCGGAGGTGCCTGCAGGCCGGATATCAGGCTCTGTCCGCCGGTCGACGCGCAGTGATGCCGCCCTGCACAGCTCCGTTACGTAGGTAACGTGGCATGCCCTTTAGTCTGGATGGCGAAAAGGCGGTCATCCAGGTCATAGAGTTCCGCCAAGGTTTGGGGTGTGATCGTTTCGTGGGGCAGGCCGTCCCGTATGATGCGGCCACAGCGCATCATGATCACCCGGTCGGCTATGGCCAGGGCATGGTCGGGGTGATGCGTGGTCAGAATAAAGGTGAACGATTCCTCGCGGGCGAGGCTTTTGACCTGATCCAGTAATCGGAGTTGATTTCCGTAGTCAAGTCCGTTGGTCGGTTCGTCCATGACAAAGGTGCGAGCGCCTTGGGCCATTGCTCGGGCAATCAAGGTCAGTTGCCGTTCTCCACCGCTGATTTCCGTATATGTGCGTTCCGACAGGTGGTTTATGGAGAGCCTTTCCAGTGCCTCGCGGGTGATGCGCATGTCTGTTGCACCATAGCGGCTGAGGAACGAAGTATGGGGCATCCTCCCCATGAGAACCACGTCAAAGACCCGGTAGCCGAAGGCCTCCCGGTGCACCTGGGGCACATAGGCCAGTTGCCTGGCAAGCTCTCTCGCCGGTAGGGAACTGATATCCGTATTCCGGAAATGGATTGTTCCTTCCTGCGGGCGCAGAATGCCGAGCAGCAGTTTGAGTAGTGTCGTCTTGCCGCTTCCGTTGGGGCCGAGCAGCGCCACCACTCCACCTGCGGGGATCGAGAGGGATAGATCGTCGAGCACCTTTACGCCGCTATAGCCGAACGATATGCGTTTGGCCTGGATAAGCGCCATCAGTTCCACCCTTTCCTGGTGTTCTTCAGTACCAGGGCAAAAAAGGGGATACCCACAAGGGAAGTGAGGATTCCGATGGGGATCTCGGAGGAGAAGGCCAGCCGCGAGATGTCATCCACCACCACCAGGTATGCCGCCCCCAACAAGGCGCTGGCCGGCAGCAGGGTTTCATTGTCCGGGCCGGTGATCATGCGGGTAATATGGGGGATGATCAGGCCCACCCAGCCGATGGCGCCGGCAATAACCACTGTCAGGGCGCTGACCAGGGTTGCGCAGACGATTACCACCAACCGGACGCGGTTTACGTTGACTCCAAGGGCACGCGCCTCTTCATCACCCATGCTGAGGGCATTAAGGTGGCGTCCGGACATGACCAGCCCGGCAATGCCGATACAGATGGGAATTGCGGCCCTTGTGGCCGTAGCGCGGTCTACCAGCGACAGGTTCCCCATTAGCCAGTAGACAATGGCCGGCAACTGGTTGTAGGGATCTGCGGCGTATTTGACGATGGATACCAGCGACGTAAAGAAGGCGCCGCTGATAACCCCTCCCAGTACCAGCATGATCGTCGTGTTGATGCGGTAGATGCGTGCCACCCCGACCGCCACCCCCATGGCTGCAAAACCGAAGATAAAGGTCAGGGACTGGATGCCGAACCAGGATCTCCCCAGCAGCATGCCGAGCACCGCACCAAAGGAGGCCCCACCCAGCACTCCCAGTACGCCTGGCGATACCAGCGGATTAACGAACATGGCCTGATAGGCCGCTCCCGATGCCGACAGGGCCGCCCCGATCATCGCGGCGGCCAGTATGCGCGGCATCCTGATTTCCACCAGCAGATTGTGGAGGGTTGCCAAACGGGCTGGGTCAAGCGGCCCTCCGCCCAGCAGGGCGTGTGAAAAATAGGCATAAATATCACCCCATGGCAGCGGATATTTTCCCAGCCCCAGAGAGACCAGCATAATCACTGTCAGTGCGAGCGCGGCTATGAAGATCGGAAACCGTCTCATTGAGCGATCATCGAACTGTCCCGCTTAGTTGGAAGGCCGGCCGGTCCATCCGAATAGCAGGCCAGGGTCGGAATTTTTTCCGCAATCCCGGCAAAAGGAACAATACTACGACGCATAAAATCTCCTTTAGCTTGCCAGATTATTCCAGCTTATATCCAATAGGCATCACAAGTTCGACAGAGATCGGCGGCCGAGGGAATGGCGCTGCTTTAAGAACAGTTTCCACGGCATTTCTGTCAAGCATCTGATAATTGGAACTGGTGAGCACCTTGACCTTGTCAACAGCCCCATCGGTGGTGACGACAAAGCTTACCACCACTTTGCCGCTCCAGCCCAGCCTGCGGGCAGCCTGGGGATAGACGAGATTTTGCAGGATCTGGTCGCGGATAGAGGCGAAATGCTCTTTCAGGTAGTGCTTTTTCAGACTCCCCGCCGATGGGCCCGGCGACATTCCTGCTCCCCCTGTCTCGTGGCCGACACTTCCTGATGATCGGCCGCCGGCTGACCCCATGGGGTTGGAGTCTGTACCTGTTCCCGCAGCCTGCGCTGAGAAAATGGCCGGAGGCGCTGTTGTCCGGGTTTCCGGCTGATGTTCGGTTGGCGCCGGTTGTGTCGGCGCGGCATGCGGAGCGGCAGTCACGGCCGGTGTCTCGGGCAGTGCTTTCGGTAATGGGAGCTTGTGTATGGCCGATGTTCTGCTCTTGACCCGTTTTGGCTGTCCATACACCTGCTTAACAGGTGGTTGCGCCTTCCGGGCGGCAGTCGGAGGCAATGCCGGCTCAGTCATGGCAAGTTCCATCACAAGCGGCTTTTTCTCCTGGGGATGCGGAAGGCCTGCCGCTGCCAGCACCAGGTAGGCTGCTCCGTGAAGCAGCAGTGATGCCGGCGCCGTATACCATAACGAGCCCATTGTCCGGGATTTTGAGTCGGCGGGCACTACGCCGGGATCAGTCAGTATTCGCATAAAACCACCCCTGCCCAGTGGCTTTCGGCATGTCCCCCTGAGATGGGCAAAAACAGTCCTTGCCGCGGTAGCCAGGCATAGCGACAACTCGCTGTTGCTGCCGGTCAGGTTGTGGACTGAGAGTTCGTATTTTCAAGAAGGCCCTTGACACACAAGAATCCATCCGCAAGCCACCGGCGGTAACGGCAGTTGAAACAGGTCCTTGCGCCCTCGCAATAATCCTCATCATCATCGTCGATTGAATAAACGGAGCAATCTCCTGCAATCATTGCAGCGGCAAGAAGATCTTCCCTGTTTTCGACAGAGCCGCGAAAACGGAGTTCGCCGCTGTTTTCTATAATCTGCCGCATGATCAATAGTCCTTGAAAACTTTTCTTTCGCACGCCTGCCAAACCGATCCTGAGCTACCGGAGGCGGGAACTACCAGGAGAATAGTTTTTTCGTCCATCAGGACCGGTTTTACCCATTCCCCCACATAGACGACCTCGCTTTCACAGAGCACCTGTCTTTCCAAGGTTTGAACAACATCTATCCCGGAACTCCATATTTCCTTGACTGTTGCCATGCCGTCCCTGGAAGGGACGCGGAACTTGCCTTTAAACCTGCCGTCGTTGCCGCCAAGGCGGAGACCGGCTCCGGCGAGAGCACCGATGACCCCCTGACCGGTGCCGCCATGTTCGGAAAGATGTACGCCATGAGCGGCCGCAGTTTCATATGCCTCTTCTTTTGAGATGACGGTTGTCTTGGTCCTGTAACCATACTTAATGAGGGCTTCCGGCTGTTGTAACCGCTCCGGGACCAGAACGCAAAGTCCCGGATCCGAATCGGGCGCGCTCTCCACGGCAAGTGCCGAACCACAGTAGTGTGTGATGGTGTCCAGCATATCCTCCGATACTTCAGCGGGAAAACACATGGAACTGTTGTGGGACGTGTAGGGAATATCGGGATGGATGAGAAGCTGGTGTCTCGTTACCGGTCCGCATTTCCCCCAGCCGTTCGCCACGATTTCCGCAGCCAGAAGTTCGGCTATTTCACCGGTCCCCCGGCTCTCGATATTGTCCGTATCATCGATGGAAATAAGTATTTTCATGGTATCCCTTGCCATTATTTCAAACCGATAATCAAGCTCTGCCCGAAAGAATCCGTCCTGGTCATCACCACCAAGTCCCTGTTGTAGGACAGGGTTGCATGCTCATTATAGTAGCTTGTACTCAAAGGAGTCAAAACAGACGTCAGGTTCCACCATGTGTAGACGGAAAAGTACGGTTGACCGTTTGCGTCGTGATAACGAGAATATGCGTCTGCCGCTCCGGTATCGGGAGAGACGAAGTTGGCGAAAGTGGTCCAGGAATGGGCATCACTTCCCGTGTCGGGATAATAGGAAAGAGTGAATGTGTCCGGAGTAGTTATCGTCCCGCTGAGATTGATGTATTCGGGGAACGTCGTTACCCCTGAGGACGTGATCTGCATTTTTCCGGAGGCACATGAGGCTCTGGCGGTTCCATCGGCATCACTTGCAGCGCCGAGTTTGATAAACAGGTACGTTCCGGCAAGGTCATCCAGGGTATAGGTCGGCATCGTCTGGTCAGTGGGCTTGAAATTAAACTCCAGAATCTTGAGATAATACCGATCCGGCGTGATGGTGATGCCGCCGCCGTTTTCTATCGCTTTTTCCGTGGCAACGCCTACGATAACGGTTTTATCGTCCGTCATCCTGCCGGTGTCAATCACATTCTGCTTTGCGTCCAGCATGCTTGCGGGTGCGAAACTGTCGTATTCCGTGACCAGCCCGTCCGGCTGCACCCCGAAACAGGTGACCTTCCACATCAGATCATACATCGGCGCCATCTTGTACGTGGGCGTGCTGTAGTCCCAAGGAATGATATCCTTAATGCTTCCGATACCGTCGGGGAAGATATTGCCGGTTCCCGTGAGAGACGCCTCGGGATACCAGAATTGGGCCTGCTGTCCGACCCTGGCATTGGCATATTCCCATTGCAGGTTGGAGCCGCTGTTCAGTACGTGATAGGCGTAGCGGGTCGGCCCGTTGCCCGCCAGTTCGGGATAGTAGGGGTTCTGGTTGCCGGTGCCGCTGACATCCCTGATATCATAGTCATCGGTCGCCCTCTTTTTCTGGAATATGGTAATGGCCTTCGAGCCATCCACGGAAAAGGTCCAGTTGGCAAGCAGCATGTTCTTTCTCGATCCCATGATGCCGTGGAAACTGGCCCAGGCGCCGGTGCCGGACAACAACAGCGAGCCGTCCGTCTGCATTGTCATGGTCACGTCAGTTGGCGCGGTAGCGGTGGTCGTGCTGTTGTCCGCGGGATTATAATGAATGCTGTCCTGGAATTCGGTGAAGGTTATCACGCCATTGCCGTCGATAGTGATGGTGCCGCGTTCCCATTTGGCACTCGGACCGCTGACCAGGGTGTTAAAATACCACGTGCCGGTCAGGTCGGCCTGGGATTTCGCCTTCGGGGTCCCAACGACCTGGACGGATTCTATGCTTTCCCCGTCCCGGTTCAGCCCGGTTATCATGAAATAATAGGTGACGCCGTTCGTCAACCCCTTAACGGTATACTGGCTGCTGGTTACATTTATCATTGCCGAATTTGTTTTGGTTACCGCATTGGCGTTGGTCGCCGCAACGTAATAGATATTGTACGAGGTTGCCGTGTAAGCGTTATCGGGTGTATTCCATGACAGCGACACAAGCTGGTCGCCTTGAGTTGCCGTCAAGCCGGTAACCTGCCCCGGTATCCCCGGATCATAGCGCCAGGCATCGCCGCTGCAGCCGAACAGGCATAACCATGACAACGCGCATATCAGCAGTTTTAGTTTCAAAACAGTTCCTCCATTAAACATGAAAACGGCTTTTGGGTCCACGAACGACACGAAATAGCACGAAAATTAAAGCATTACAGCAAAACAGTAATTCTCCGGATTGGTTACAACAATGATGTTACATATTTTATACTAATAAAAACATTTTCACCACAAAGACACAAAGGACACAAATAAAAACAGTCAGTAGTCATGATAAAGTCTTCAACTTTCATATGGTTTTTAATTTCTTTGTGTACTTTGTGTCTTTGTGGTAAATAACTGCAGTTTTTAGGTTTATTGTTTTTTTTCGTGTTTTTCGTGCTTTTCGTGGACAACTGCTTTTCTCAGGTTAAATATCCGGACTCCACCGTTGTGCTAAAGGCTGAACCGGTATTCGAATCCGCCGTAAATATATCTGCCGGGCCGTGGAACCCCATAGGTGTCCTCATAGTCCACATTGAAGAGATTGTCGGCGCCGATATAAACGGTGGCTTTATTCTCGAACAGCTTCTGGCTGAGTTTGAGGTTTGTCACGACATAATCGGCCATATACGCTTTCCAGAAAACCTGATTTGTCAACTCGGTGTTGCCTGACGGTTTCGAATATACCGCCGAGTGGCCAACGTAAACGATAGAGGCAAAGGGGGTCAATCCGAAGTCGAAGTCATATTTGCCGCTGACGGCAAGCTTGTGCATCGGAACATACTGCACGTCATCATGGGATGGGAGCGAGAAGTCGCGCGACACATTGAGCGTATAATTCAGTTTCATTTGAAGCTTTTTCAGGAAGGCGGTTTCCAGCGAGGTTTCAACGCCGTAAAAGCGGTAAAGGGAAAAATTCACATTATACGGCACAAAGCCTTCATACTGGTTCAGGCCGGATTGTTTCAAGCCGATAAAATTGTAAAGATTGCTGTAGAATCCGTTAATCTTGAAGGAACTCTGCCAAGGGAGCTTTTGCTCCACGCCAAGCTGATAATGAATTGCGATCTCGGGCAACAGATCCGGATTGTTGGTATTACGCAGATAAAGTTCGCTCAGCGATGGAAAGTGGATATTCCGCATGAAGGCGGCCTTGAGTCTGGTCCCCGGATACAGATCATAGTAAAGACTGGTGGAAACACTATATTCCTCAAGGTTCCTGTCGCTTCGAAGTTGCCAGAAATGGCCGTACCCCGCGGCAAAACCCAGGTCTTTCAGAAGAGACACTTCATATTCCAGTGATGTGGAACAGACGTAGACGTCATAGTGATCGGAAATAGAGTAAAGGGTATACGGGGGACTGCCGGCGCCCTGTCCGGGCGTAATCTGATAGACAAAGCCACCGGGTTTGGCAGCACCCTTGTCGGTCCAGATCTCCCACTCGCCGGAAAGGCCCAGAGTCACCGAGCCGGCTCTGCCGAAATCATATTTCGGTTGCACGGAAAGCCCGCTGGTTGTGCCTATGTTTCTCATGTGGTAGGAACCCGGAACCAATGGGTTGTCAAAGCTATTGAGATTCTGATCGTCGTAACGGTTATTGTCCTGTGCCATGCGGTAGAAATAGAGCCGCGAGTTGATGTGCAAGACAGTGGAGGGGGTGTAGTCAGCGGCGAGCTGCGCCAAGAATCCGAGATAGTCGGGGACCCGCGCGTATACGGGCATGGGTGCGTAGGGATCGAAGGTGTTGTTGATGGCGCTGGCAGGTTTTCCATACCCCCCCTCCACAACATTACTCGTCAGGGCCAGATGCAGATCATTGTCCGGCGTGAATCCGACACTTAAAAAACCATTGTTTCTCGTAATGTCGCTGTTCTTGCGGTAGCCGGGATATTCCAGGACCTCTGACGTTCCCGTTTGTGGGTTGATCTCCGTGCCACTGACAAACGGTACGGCGAGAGGAAACCGGTCCCGGTGATAGACGCTGCCGGTCACAAAATAATCGATTTTTCCTGAGGCGCCGGAAAGACTGGTCTTGGCCAGATAGGGGGTCCCGTCGCCAGCCTCGTATCCGACCGATCCCCGCGCTCCCTGCTGTCCCTTCTTGGTGATGATGTTGACCACGCCGCCCAGGCCCCCCTGCCCGTAGAGTACTGAGCTGGCCCCGGCCGTGACTTTGATTTTCTCTATGCTGTCAACCGGAATCATGGACGGATCAAACTGCTGGTCAAAGGCGGAATTGAGCGGGACGCCGTCCATCAGTACAAGGATGTCCTTGGACTTGAATCCTCGTATCTGAATACGGGGCACGCCATCGGTGCCAACAGTAATATTTACGTCCGACAGAAGAACCAGGGCTTCATCAAGGGTTCTGGCGTTTGAATTCTTGATCTGCTCGGCAGTGATTTCATGCACCGTTTCACCGGATTCTATGGGGGACATGGTCGATGCAGTGACACTTACTTCGCCCAGTTCGAAGATATCCTCACTCTGGTCTTCGTGCGTTCCCATGGCAAACAGCGGCGGAGCGTGGAGAAGCAGGTATATCCACAGGCTTGCGGAAAGAAGTGACGTTCGATGCATCGAAACTCCGATCGGGTGTATTTGTGCCCTTCCCATCGTTACAACCGGTTGCAATGCCCGGCTCGCTCCACGCGAGCCGGGCGGAGATGTTGCTTCCTATTCTTCGTTGTATCCAATCATCAGCAGTCGGCCGGAGAGTTTTTTCTCCTGATCCCCAACAAACCCATCAATCCTGAACCGAGCAGCCATAGTGCCGCAGGGATTGGGGTCGGGGACGCCGTTTCAGTGCCGCTAACAGCGATGTCTTTAAGGTTCAATGCGGTAAAGCTTGCGTAATTGCCGTTGTATGCGAGGTCAGTAGGCGATAACTGCGACCATGCGGAGCCGTTGAAGTCCCAGATAGCGAGGCCGGCAAGCGATTGTCCGGCTCCCGCGCTCAGGGACAGGTAAACCGGGTTTGACGAGCTTACGGTCGTGCCGGTCGTGGTGAAGCTCCAATCACTGAGCACTGACTTACCGGTACCCAGAAGGCTCTGAAGGGATGAAAGCTCACTGCCGCCGATTGTCGTAGCACTGAAGGTTATCGGGTTAGAGGTTGCGGTTGCCTGGAAACCAAGACCGACTGAGTTGCCGGTTGAAGGGTCCGTAACAAGGCCGCGCTGGTTGGTGTAGAGGTCCATGCTTGCCGCAGTTCCGGCAGTAGTTGTTATTGCTGAGTTAACAGTGACGGTGTGGTTGGTGGAATTCCATACTCCGCCCAAAGCCTGGATGGTGCCGGTATTCGCCCAGGTACTGGCGGTAATGGGGGTGTAGGTGCCGTTGGCGGCGCTTGCCCCGGCAACCAGCCGGATGGTGCCGGCATTGGTTATAGTGCCTGAGCCGGAGACATTGGCGGCGTTGCCGCCGACAGTGAGCATGCTGCCGACGTCGGTGGTCAGAATTGACTTGCTGTTGATGGATACCGCGGCTGCCGTTACATCCCCGCCGCTGCCGATGGAGAGCGTGCCGGTGCCGGATCTACCCACATAAAGGGTGCCGTTGTTGGTCCATGTTGAGCCGGTGCCGTTGACGATGGCGGAAGCGGAAGATCCGGTATCATAGGCGATCGAGGCATTGGCATAGGAGCTATTGGTGTTGACGACGCTGCCGCCGTTGGTGATGTAAAGCTTGCCGGTGGCAGTGCTTGTGCCGGTACCGGAATAGCCGAGATTGAGTGCCCCATCGAAGCCATTGCTGATGGTCATCATTGAGTTGGCGCCATCAACGGTGACGGCGCCGGCGGAGCCGTTGCTGTTGCCGATAGCCAGCGATTTAAGGGTGGCGGCGGCGCCATTGGTAATGCTCATGGAACCGTTGCCGAAAACACCAACTTTAAAGCCCCCGCCGGTATTGTTTATCGACGAGCCGGCGCCATCGATAGTGAGCGTTCCGGTAGAACCGGCATTGCTGGCGACAAAGACACTTTTGCCGTTGAGGGTCGCGCCGTTGGTGATGGAAAGCACGCCGGTACCGGAGTACCCGACATTGATGGTATTGCTGGCGGTCCACTTCGAGTTGGTTCCGTCTACTGAAACGGAACCTGTAACCCCGGCACTCTGGCCTATGGAAGATGCTGCGGAAGATATTGCGCTCCCGCCATTGATGGCGAGGGTTCCGGCGGCGCTACCGCCGATGTAGGTGTAGGAAGTGGTGTCTACATTGCCCGTCGCAACAATACTTGCCTGGGCCGTGGATACCGAAAACAGCCCCGCTGCCCCGAGAGGCAGCATGGCTCGAAGGATATGTTCGCTATTCATGGTACTTCTCCTGTTCTTCGCATTTTTTTGGTTATAATAGAACGAACGCTTGCAACGTGCCGCCGTTACAAATGGGCGCGGGTTCTAGACGGTGAAAGCCCTTCTCCTGATCCCCGCCAGGCCGAACAGGCCGGAGCCGAACAGCAGTAAGGCGGGTGGAATTGGTGTAGGTGTCGTGTCGCTGACGGCATAGTCGCTCAGGTCGCTGGCGGTGAAACTTGCGTAGATATTGTTGTAGGCCAGATCATTTGCCGCGAACTGCGACCAGGTCGATCCGTTATATTTCCAGATCACCAGATCAGCCAGACTGTAGCCGGAACCTGCAAAGAGCGAGAGATATACAGGGGTGCCGGAGGTATAGCCGCTGTCGGTTGTGAAGCTCCAGCCGCTCAATACGGAATTGCCCGCACCCACCTGGCTTTGCAGGGAGGAGAGTTCGGCGCCGCCGATGGCTTTTGCGGAGAATGAAAGGTTGGAACCGGGTGTCGCCGCTGCCTGGAAGCCTAAACCAACGGATTTTCCGGTTGCGGGGTCCGTAACAAGGCCGCGCTGATTGGTGTAGAGATCCATGGTCGCGGTCGTGCCGGCTGTTGTCGTTACTGCCGAGGAGACGGTTACGGTGTGGGCCGTGGCATCCCATATGCCGCCCAGGGCCTGAATGACGCCGTTATTGGTCCAGACGCCGGCGGAGATGGGTGTGTAGGTGCCGTTGGCGGCGCTTGCCCCGGCAACCAGCCGGATGGTGCCGTTGCTGGTCAGGGTGCCCGTGCCGCCGCCGACAGTCAGGGAACTGCCGACATCCGCGGTAAGGGTTGAAAGGGAATTGACGAAAGCCGTTGCCGCGGTGACCGCCCCGCCGTCACTGATGGAGAGCGTGCCTTGGCCACCCCACTGGCTGTTGTATGGGTAATAGCCAACCTGGAGGTGGGCTGTGTTTGTCCATTTTGACCCTATGCCGTCAACGGTGACCGAACCATTGCTGCCGGCTAACTCTGCGATCCACCCGTCGGTGTTGCTGACGCTGCCGCCGTTGGTGATGGCCATTCTGCCCGAGCCGGAATAGCCGACGGCGATGGAGTCGCTATTGGTAAATGTCGAACCGGCCCCATCGACCATGACTGAGCTGTTCGTGCCAATAGTGCTTTGAAAGCTGCTGGCGCTGCCGCCGTTGGTGATGTGAAGGGAACCTGAACTGACAGTGATGTAGCCGCTATTCAGAGTGGAACCCGGCCCATTGATGGTGACTGAGCCGCTGCCGCCGGCGCTGGCGCCGACAGAAAGCCAGCCGCTGGTGGTGACGTTTCCGCCGTTGACGATTGCCAGAGAGCCCGTACCATAATTGCCGACTGCGAGATTGCCGCTGTTGGTCCAGGTCGAACCCGCGCCGGTGACGGTTGCCGTACCCGTTGAGCCTGCGTAATAGCCGAGAGTTCCGCCACTTGAGGCGACGTTGACGCCGTCTGCGATGGTCAGGGTTCCCGAACCGTAATAGCCAACGCCGAGGCCACTGGAACCGCTTTGGCTCAGGTTCAAGGTTACACCGTTATTAAGCGCTATCGATTGAGTAACGCCGTGAGAGGCATTGAAGACAAGATTCAAATCGCCGACGATACCGGAACTGCTGATGGTGCCGGAGCCCAGAAGTTGCGCTGACGAGGCAATGGAGAGGGTGCCGGTGGTGGTGAGGGTACCTCCGTTGGCGCCGAAGTTGATGGTTCCCTGGGTGCCGATGGTGGTGCCGCCTGTGACGGACACGCTCGCGCCGTTGGTGATGTTGAGTGTTCCGGCGGCGTTAAAGCCGACAGAGAGGTCGTTGCTGATGGTCATTTTCGAACCTGCCCCATTGATGGTGGCGACACCGGAGCCGCCGTCAAAGCCGATGAAACCGTAACCGGCACTGACGCTGGCGCCGTTCGTGACGGTGAGTGAACCCGTACTGGAACTGTCGCCGCCCACCGAGAGTTCGGAACTGCTGGTTAATGTCGAGCCAATGCCATCAACGGTCACGGTTCCGCTGGAGCCGGCGAGGGCACCGATACTAGTGTGATTAGTGCTGACGCTGGCGCCGTTCGTTATATTGAGTGTACCGGAGCCCATGTAGCCCATGTAAAGAGCGTTACCGGTCCAATTCGATCCGGAGCCGTCAACTGTTAATGTCCCATTACCTCCCTGGCTGTAGCCCATTTCACCAGCGAGAATTGCCAGGCTGCTCCCACCGTTGATGGTCAGGGAGCCGTTGCCGGTATTGCCAATTACGGCAACGGTTGAACTAGTCCAGGTGGACGGATTGGCGGGACTCACGTCACCGCTGTAGTTTAGTGCCGCCTGAGCGGCCGACAGCCAAAAAAGGCCAGCCGTTATCGCCGGTAGCGCGGCGCGCAGGACAGGTCTTGCCATTGATACTCCCAACCCCGCCACCACACAGGGCAACGGTTGCCCGGTCCGAAGCGAAGCATTAAAAATGGTTTTATTCATTGTTGGTCTCCGTTTAATTGATCCATGCCCCGACCTTATTTCGCAAACACAATGATAGCTGCACGGCTCAGTGACCGAAATGCACAGGCCGTGCAGCTCATTTGCGCCATTTAAACAAGGGCATCCCCGATTATTAATAAACAAGCATTATGACCCCGGATATCTCATCGCGATCCCCGCCAGACCGGCTGGAAAGCTGCAAGGTGATTGATCGGATACGGATTACTACTGTATGACATCAGCCGTAATATCGAGACGCGGAGGAATCCTGTTTTTCGTGTTAAACACATAACCAACCTGGCCATCCGCGGCAACACCAAAGAATGTCACCCTATTGGTTTGACCACCTTGACCGCTGATTAACCTTGGGATTAGGACGTTACCAGGGTCGGTAAGGGTATACGTCTGGGTCGGCTCCGAGCCCGTGTTATCGGTAGTACCAACCGGATCGGCGGTCCATGTTTGGGTTCCGACTGAAGTTGCAGTAGTCGATGCCAGGAAGTTTTGGAAAATGTTCCAGGTTTGGGCTGTAACATCGGGATCGCTGCCCAGCACATTCATCGTGAACTGGCCGGAAGCGACGACGTTGAAATCCGGATTGTTGGGTTGAACCCCTTGTACGTACCAATTGGAGGGCAAGATCAGATTGACGTTGGTAATTGCCCAGTTGCCCGCACCGTAGATTGCGTCGAATGCCGCTTTGACATTGAGGCTGACCAACGGGTTGGTCACATATGAGGTAGAGGTCCCCACGGTCGGACTACTGCCGTCGGTAATGAAGTTGAACAATGCCTGCATGGTGCGAGGAGCCATGTTTTCTCCCGGATCGGCAACATTCGCCGAGATCATCATCGCACCTTTACCGTAGAAGTTGGTTTGATCGTACGGGGTATTACCGTCATTCGAATTGATTTGATCGCTTGAAACAATGTAGGTTTGGTCTCTCGAATACAATGAAAGCGTGGTTGCTGCGAGTGCGGAGGTAACACTTCCCAGAAGGAATGCGCCGATTACTACAGTTTTTACAAGTGCTAAAAGTGATGTTTTCATCTGCTTCTCCTTTTCTTTAGGGTTAATTTTTATACTTTCCGCAAATCAGAGTTGACAAGGACCAAACCTTGAAACCCGGTTAGGCTATGTCGGATAATAGTTTTTTCATTCAGAGCTTCCGGATGAAAACTACTTGACAGGTCTAGGCTTTTTTTCTTTTAAGCCCTACCAATCCCATCAACCCTGAACCGAGCAGCCATACGGCGGCCGGGATGGGGGTGGGAGCGGCGTCTTCGGTAGCGGTAATAGTGATTTCCGGAGCAAGCCTGTTGGATGTGTTGAACACATAGCCGACTTGATTGTCGGCGGCGACGCCGAGCAGAGTGAACTCTCCCGACATTACGGCGCTGATGAGGCTGCTATTGAGCGTCAGGTTGTAGCTCGTCTGGGGTTCTGAGCTGGTATTATTGGTGCCGGCAGGCGCTGCATTCCACTGTTGGGTTCCGACAGAGGTAGCGGTTGTGGTTGGAAGAAAGCTTTGCAGGGTGTTCCAGGTTGTTCCCGAATTGATGCCGGGGTTGGTGCCCAGCACCTCCAGCGTGAACAATCCGGATGCGACCTGATTGAAAGCGTTGTTGTTGGGTTGAACGCCTTGTGCTTGCCAATTTGAGGCCAAGGCAACGCTGATGGCGCTAATTGTCCAGTTGTTGGCGCCATATTGGGTATTGAAAGCTGATGTGATATTCATACCGAGTGGGTCGGTACCAGTGGCAGGTGCATAGGTACCGGCACTACCGGTAACATTGGTTGCCGTATTAAAGCTGAACAGCGAATCCATGGTTCGCGCGGAGGTGATTCCTACGGCGGGGTCTGCAACATTCGCAGAGATCATCATCGCTCCCTTAGCGTAGTAATTAGAATTCGCTGCGGTCCCGGAAATAACGTAGGTTTGATTATCCGAGAAAAAACTGAGCGAATCCGAAGCCGAGGCCTGGTTTGCCCCTCCTGCCAGAAAAACCCCTAATGCCGCCGCTCCGGTAAGCAAATAAATCGGTAAAACCTTCATGTCACTCTCCTGTTCTTCGTCATTAAATTATTGAATTCCAAAAGCCTGAAATGGAAATCGCCATTCCTCGAAACCTGTTTGTTCATGCCGTAAAGCGGCATTATTTCTTCATGCTGCGAAAACTCTTTCGTCACCTCCTCCGGGTAAATATGCATTGCATCCTGTTTTTTAGTAACATCCGCCGCAAGATCGCTCCTGCTTCTAACTCCCAAATGAAAACGTCACTGCAGGTCCAGAATCGTGCGGGATTACGCCTTCATCCTGCTCCTGAAAAAGCTCATTCCTGCCAGCACGGCGACGCACAGACATACTCCCGCCGGAGTCATCGCCGGAACCGCGGCCGGGGGCGGAGATACGTCGGCAGTGATCGTAAGTTGCGGCGCAATTCTATTGGCAGTGTTGAATACGTAGCCGACCTCGTTATCCGCCGCGACGCCAAGAACGGTCAGTTCTCCGGAAAGTATTGCGCTGATGAGGCTGTTGGTAAGAGTCAGGTTGTAAGTAACAGCCGGTTCCGTACCGGTATTATTGTAAGTACCCACCGGCTGAGCGGTCCATTGAAAGGTTCCGAGGGACGTCGAGGTGGTGGTGGGAAGGTAGCTTTGCAGGGTGTTCCAGGTTGTAGCCGTGATATTAGGATTGCCGCCCAGCACATACAGGGTGAACAAACCGGAGGCAACCATGTTGAAATCGTCATTATTTGGTTGAATGCCCTGAACGTACCAATTCGAATTCAATGTCGCACTTACGGAGGTAATGGTCCAATTGCCGGCGCCATACTGGGTATTGAAGGCCGATTTTACATCAATGCCGGTAACGGGGCTGGTTACATATGCGGTACTGAAGCCCGTTGCAGCGGTGGCTGTATTGAAACTGAACAGCGCATCCATGGTTCGCGCGGAATAATTTCCGTGAGAGTCGGCGACTGGCGCGGAAATCATCATCGCCCCTTTGGTATAGAAATTCGTATCTTCTTCGGGTGTTCCAAACATTGTAGATGCCTGCGTGCCGGAAACCACGTAGGTTTGATAGTCCGAAAAAATAGTGAGCGACGACGGCGTAGCGAAGGCCGGCCTTATCCCGCCAATGAGCAGGACCGCCGCCGCTATCCCGATACAGGCGGTAAGCGAAACAGTTTTCATGTAACCCTCCTTTTTTGCTGTTTAGAAATATGACCTGATTGGCGCTCATTTTCCGCCATATTGTTCCCCCCTTTAGAAAAGGGGGGTGAGGGGGGATTTGCTTTTAACATCAAGGGCAAATCCCCCTAAATCCCACTTTGTTAAAGGGGGACTTAATTGTTAGCAGAAGATCGGAGTTAATCAGCAATTTCTACTTGTTCAGTATTCCCCGAATCTCCTGCTCACTCGGGCTTACCCCGAAGAAGAGCTGGTAAAACTTCCTGGTCTCGGAGGCAATATCGATTTTGGCCGACTGTGGGTAGAGGACGCTGGCCAGCCATTTGGCGCCCATCAGCCGCAGGAATGAAGGGGGTCTGTCCATCCAGTCAAAGGGGGTGTCCGGTATCAGGTAGACCCTATGGTTGCGGACGGCCCTGATCCCGGCCCAGCGGGGGTCCTTGTAGATACCCTTGAAGAACGATTCGTCTTGGGCGATGATTACCTCGGGATCGTAGGAGAGTACCTGTTCGATCGAAATGTGGTCCTTTACGCGGCTGCTTGCCGATTCCCCGCGGTGCACGTTTCTGCCTCCCGCCAGAGAGACGGCCTCCCCATGGACCGAATTGGCCGAAACGGTGGTCAGTCCGTCCAACTCTTCCGCGAAATAGACCGAGACGCGCTTTTTCTCGGGAATCCGGGCGGAAAATGACTCCAGTTTCTTTAATTCGCTCCTGAAATAGGCCGCCAGAGTTTTCCCCCGCTCTTTTCGTCCCAGCAGTCCGCCCAGAAATTCGTAGGCAGCGGGATAATCCTTCAAGGTGTCCAGTTTCACGCCGGCGTACGGAATCCCCGCTGAGGCAAGGACCTGCTCAATCTTTGGATTCAGTGTTCCGGAACGGGGTGGCCAGGCAATCACCAGGTCCGGTTTCACCGCCATCAGCACCTCCGGGTTGAAATTTCTTCCCGGCCCTCCGAAACCGCCGATCACCGGGAGCTTCATGGTCTCGGCGCGCAAAAACTTCCGCAGGTCTTCATCGGGAGGGAGGTTCAATCCTGCAAGGAGCGCGGGATCAATCGTGTACAGCATGTAGGTCACGGGCGGGGATGCGCCCAGCACCTTGGCAATGTGGTTGGGGAGAGTTACGCTGCGGCCATACATATCGCTGATCTGCGCCGCCTCGGCGACATAGGCCAGGAACATCGACAGCACCAAAATAGAACTAATTAATAGATGTTTCATACACCCCTCCGGGTTTAACCCAGATATTCCATTAGGCGGAGCAAAGCTCCTGCACGAGCCCTGCCGGACCTATTCCGGCATCTTGCCGCCCGGCTTCCTCACCAATAGCCCTGCTATTGCCTCGTCAACCGGACGACAAGCTACTCGGAATATGCCTCGGCAGCATCTCGTGCCCTCATGGAAAATCCGGGTTCAAAAATTTCCAAGACATCCAAAATCCGCGGCGGCGTGTCCGGGGACTCTTCCTGGGCCGCCGCAACCAAATTCTCGTGACAGTACGGGCAGCAGGTAATAACAGCCTCCGCCCCTTCTTTAACCGCCTGCCGCACCAGCTTGCGGCTATTGGACAAAGCGATGGCCGCAATGACCGTCCCGCCACCCGAACCGCAGCAGAAGCTTTTCATGCGGCTGTGTTTCATTTCGACCAGCGTCAGTTCTTTCGCGGCGCTGATCAGGGCTCTTGGCGCCGCAAATTCCCCGTTGTACCTTCCCAGAAAACAGGGGTCGTGAAACGCGGCCTTGAGGGGAGGGTTTTCGGCAGCCCGCACCTTGCCCTGCGCCAGCAGACCTGCAAGGAACTGTGCATGGTGCATTACCCGAAAGTTCCCTCCAAGCTGCGGATACTCGTTTTTCAGTGTATTGAAGCAATGAGGGCAAGGGGTGATGATCGTCTTTCCCTGGATTGCTTTCAGATAATCGATATTTGCCGAAGCATCCCGCCGGAAAAGAGACTCATTGCCGAGACGGCGGACCGGACCGCCGCAGCATGCCGGCGGCTCCAACACCGTGGCGTTCAGGCCCGCCCTGCCCAGGAGCTCCAGCAGCGTTTTGAGCGTAGCCGTCTGTCCCGGCTTATCTTCCCGGCAACCCGGCCAGACGTAGACATCGGAATTCCCGTCAGGCAATACCCGCCGGTCCTCCACGTCAGCGAGAGCGGCTTCGTTTTCCTTAAAATGTGTGGCAACCGCCTCCGGCATCGAACCTCCGCCGATGCGGCCGCGCCTGATATCGACGATCCTGGCCGCATGCGCTCCGTTCATCGGACAACGGTCCTCGCACGAACGGCAGGCGCTGCACGACCACAGGGAAGGCTCGTCGATTACGGAACCTACCAGGGGGCTGGTAAATCTGGCCCCGTGTATCAGCTTCTTCATGTTTTTCATCATGGTAACGGGAGCGGACGGCATCCCTCCATGTTGCATGGAGCACAGTTTCTTGCACCTGCCGCACTCTATGCAGGCATCGGCTTCGACAAGCTGCTTCCTGGTGCAGTCGGCAACAGTGCCTGTCGCGTGAGCGAAACCGGCGGGTGCTGCGGCAAGGGAAGCACGTTCAGCCCAAGGAAGCGACAGGTAGTGATTCAGCGGAATTGCCAGGAGGTGCAGCAGTTTTGTCCATGGAAGCAAAGCAATGAGGGAGAAGGCAAGCGCCGCATGCCCATACCAGAGTGCTGCATGGATACCGGTGGCGTTTTCCCTGGGGATGGTCGTGCCCAGCAACAATGCAACTGCGTTCCCGACCGGCGACCACGCGGCCCATGGGTCCGAAGTGGCGAAGAGCCGCTGTCCCTTTACCAGGAAGCCGCTCAGCGTTACCAGTGCCAACATGGCAAGCAGAAGGGCGTCACTAGCCCGGCTTTCCAGTCTTTCCGGCCTGACGACATACCGTTTGTAAGCCGCCAAAACTATGCCGAGCAGGACGGCAAGGCCTGCAATATCGAGGATAAGAGTGAATGCAAGGTACGTTGTTCCCCTCAGGAAATGCAGCCCGAAGTGCATTTCCAACGCCACCATGACGCTCCCGGCAAAGAGGATGAGCATGCCGTAAAAGACGCATCGGTGCATTACCAGGTATATCCGGCCCCGGATCATCCCTTTTTGGTTAAAGATGGTGCGAAGTGCGACAAACAGCCTTGAGCGGCGGTTTCCCGCAGGAACGCCATTGTTGCCCCGCAGCCATATTCCGATCCTCACGGTAAAGCCCGCAAGAAGAGAAGCGACCGCAGCGAAGGTAGCGATGTCGAGAAAAGTGCGGTTCCCGATATTCCACAGGATCTGGCGCGAAGGTTCCATCATATCTTTGACAGTTCTTTCAAAATTAAACCTCACGGACAAAACAACGGCAATAATCAGGTTAGATGATGCTCAACGATGCGCCGCTCACCGAGTTACCGTCGCTGTCAACCAAGTCACTGGTACTGATGGAAATGGCGCCGGCTGCCGGAGCGGCGGCGCCGGGGACAAGATCGCAGGTGATGTCGATAATATCTCCGGCCGCAAGGCTTTTGGTGTTGATAAGCCCCAGAGTGATCGTGGCGGGGGCGGTAGCGGTTGCCGGGGTGTATTTGCCGTCAAGATAACCGCCAATGACACCTGATGACGGCGCAATTACTCCGGCTAGCGGCTCGCCGGACGAGTCGGCTCGCAGTATCAGGCCGGCAGGCAGGATGATGGTTGCCTGAACCCCCTTGACTGATGGTGCGTCTGCCCCTTGCAGGGCTACGGACAGTTTCAGGGTAGTTGTGCCCGCATCCTGTAAGCTTGTGTCCGAAATGTCGGTGATCCCTGTCTGGTTCTGTGATGAAGCCAAAAATGTGCTGGCTGCGGTGGTGATGGCGGCAGCCGTTTGACTGGACATTCCGGTTGAGGTCATACCGCTCTCCACTGTTTCGAGAGTGGTGTTCAAGTCGCCGCCATTGGCGGTCATGAGCTGCGAGACCGCAGCCAGGGCAAGTGTGTAGTCTTTTTGTGCCTGGGTTGTTCTGCTCAGGGCACTCGCTGTAGGGGCAACCGGCATGGTGGCAATGATGTCAAACTTGAAGAGTTCGGTAACAAGGCCGTTGGCGGCAGAAATGTTCGTGGGTATGAGCGAGCCTGCCTGACGCACTGCCAGGTCGGTCAGCGGCGTAACGGCTATGGTGACGCTGCTGCTGACATTGGCAAAGGCGGCCCGCAAGGGGGAATTTGAAGAGATTGTTTTCGCCAGGCCGGTCGCCTCGTCGGTATAACCGCCGTATGCCTCCACCAGCACCGGACCCGAGTAGGTGCCGATGGAGACGGAGTAATTGCCGTTGGCGTCGGTAGTTCCCCGGCCAAGCTGAGTTCCCGTGCTGCCGTCGGCGTTCAAAGCAAAGACGATTACGTTACCGTTAGAGATGAGTCCCTTGGATGCCACTCCGCTGATGACGGTTGAAGCCGCGGGCGAAGAGCCACCGCTGTTGCCCGGCGCACTCCCTCCTCCTCCGCCACAGGCAGCAAGAAAAAACAGAGATATGATTGCAAACATATAACGTTTTCTGTTCATTGAATTCTCCTGATCCATTAATCTGCAATTATTTCTCTCGCCTGCTGCTTGTCCCAACGCTTGGCCGGAAGGCGCAATGGGGACGGACTCGCATTTTTCCTTACCAACTTACGAGTCCGACCGCCTTTTCCAAAATAACCTGTGCATCGGCAACATCAATGACGCCGTTCGGGGCAGGCACGCCGTTTACCAGTGGGGCCACATCACCCTCAAGTAATTCGTCCGGCGTGGCGTTCTTCAGGCCGACTGCTATCTGCAGGGCCAGCAGGGCGTCGGTTACGTCTACTTTGCCGTCGCCGTTAATATCCCCGGCTGGGTAGGGGGTAGCGGTCGTGATGATGTTGCGTTGAACCGTGGCCGTTTTGCCGGCCTGATTGGTGGCGGTGACAATAATGGCATTGGTTTGATCCGTTGAAGGGGGTGTAAGGCTTGGAAGGCTGATCGTCTGGCTGAAGCCGCCATTTAGAGCAACGGCCGGCGTATAGGTTTGACCGCCGGCCGTAATGCTGATCGTGGCACCGGAAAATGCGTCGGTGACCGTTCCGCTGATGGTGATGGATGTCAATGTTGTGGTGATGTCCTGCGATGGACTTGTTACGGCCAGGCTTGGTGATGTTGGATCAAAGGTGACGCTCCGATTGATGCTGGTTACGTTGCCGGCTAGATCGGTTGCCGTGACGACAATGCTGTTCAGGCCGGAGATAAGGTTGGCCGTAGCGGAAAAGTTCGTTCCGTTCATGGTTGCGGTGGCCGGTTGCCCGTTGTTGACCGTGACGGTAACGACGGTAAAGATGGCGTCAGTCACGCTGCCGGTGATTTGCAGGGAGGCCGTGCTGGTTGCGCTGTTGTCCGCCGGCTGAGTGATGGACAGAGCAGGAACTGTCTGGTTAAGGGTTATGGTCCTGGTATCCGTGGTCTTATTGCCTGCCAGGTCGGTGGCTATGGTGGTTATTGTGTTGGCGCCGGTGATGAGCGTCACGGCGTAGCTGAAGGAGCCGTTGGAATTAACGGTGACGGCAGAGCCGTTTATTGTCAGGCTTGCGATACCGGCACTATCCGTAACCGTACCGGCTACGTTAAGCGTCGCATTGTTGGTGAATGAATTGCTGGCAAGGGTGGAAAGCGTCAGCACGGGAGCTGTCTGGTCAAGGGTTATGGTCCTGGTATCCGTGGTCTGGTTGCCATTCACGTCGGTGGCTATGGTGGTTATTGTGTTGGGGCCGGTGATGAGCGTCACGGCGTAGCTGAAGGTGCCGTCGGAATTAACGGTGACGGGAGAGCCGTTTATGGTAAGACTTGCGATACCGACACTATCCGTAGCCGTTCCGGCTACGTTAAGCGTTGCATTGTTGGTGAATGAACCGTTGGCAAGGGTAGAAAGCGTCAAAACCGGCGGTACCGTGCTCTTGGCCGGGGTCACGATGACATTGCGTTGAACCGTAGTCGTAGTGCCTGCCTGATTGGTGGCGGTGACAACGATGGCATAGGTCGTTACCGTCGGAAGGTTGATCGTCTGACTGAAGCTGCCGTTTTGGGCAACAACCGGCGTGTAGGTCTGGCCGCCAGCCGTAATGCTGACCGAGACACTGGAATATGCGTCGGTGACCGTTCCGCTGATGATGATGGATCCCGGCGTTGTGGTGATATCCTGCGACGGATTTGTCACGGCCAGGCTTGGTGATGTAGGATCGCAGGTGACGCTCCGCTTGATGCTGGATACGTTGCCCGCTTGATCGGTTGCCGTGATGACAATGCTGTTCAAGCCGGAGACAAGGGGGGCCGTGGCGGAAAAGTTCGTTCCGTTCATGGTTGCGGTGGCTGGTTGTCCGCTATTGACCGTGACGGTAACGACGGTAGAGACGGCATCAGTCATGCTGCCGGCGATTGGCAGGGAGGTCGTGTTGGTGACGCTGTTGTCTGCCGGCTGGGTGATGGACAGGACAGGAGCTGTCTGGTCAAGGGTTATGGTCCTGGTATCCGTGGTCTGATTGCCTGCCAGGTCGGTGGCTATGGTGGTTATCGTATTGGCGCCGGTGATGAGCGTCACGGCGTAGCTGAAGGTGCCGTTGGAATTAACGGTGACGGGAGAGCCGTTTATGGTAAGGCTTGCGATTCCGGCACTGTCGGTAACCGTTCCGGCTACGTTAAGGGTCGCATTGTCGGTGAATGAATTGTTGGCAAGGGTGGAAAGCGTCAGCACGGGAGCTGTCTGGTCAAGGGTTATGGTCCTGGTATCCGTGGTCTGATTGCCGTTCACGTCGGTGGCTATGGTGGTTATTGTGTTGGGGCCGGTGATGAGCGTCACGGCGTAGCTGAAGGTGCCGTCGGAATTAACGGCGACGGGAGAGCCGTTTATGGTCAGGCTTAAGATTCCGGCACTGTCGGTAACCGTGCCGGCTACGTTAAGCGTCGCATTGTCGGTGAATGAATTGTTGGCAAGGGTGGAAAGCGTCAAAACCGGCGGTACCGTGCTTTGGGCCGGGATCACGATGACATTGCGCTGAACCGTAGTCGTAGTGCCGGCCTGATTGGTGGCGGTGACAACGATTGCATAGGTCGTTACCGTCGGAAGGCTGATCGTCTGACTGAAGCTGCCGTTTTGGGCAATGGCCGGCGTGTAGGTCTGGCCGCCAGCCGTAATGCTGATCGAGACACTGGAATATGCGTCGGTGACCGTTCCGCTGATGATGATGGAACCCTGCGTTGTGGTGATATCCTGCGACGGATTTGTCACGGCCAGGCTTGGCGATGTTGGATCGCAGGTGACGCTCCGCTTGATGCTGGATACGTTGCCCGCTTGATCGGTTGCCGTGATGACAATGCTGTTCAGGCCGGAGACAAGGGTGGCCGTAGCGGAAAAGTTTGTTCCGTTCATGGGTGCGGAGGCTGGTTGTCCGTTGTTGACCGTGACGGTGACGACGGTAGAGACGGCATCATTCACGCTGCCGGCGATTGGCAGGGAGGTCGTGTTGGTGACGCTGTTGTCTGCCGGCTGGGTGATGGACAGGACGGGGACTGTCTGGTCAAGGGTTATGGTCCTGGTATCCGTGGTCTGATTGCCTGCCAGGTCGGTGGCTATGGTGGTTATCGTGTTGGCGCCGGTGATGAGCGTCACGGTGTAGCTGAAGGTGCCGTTGGAATTAACGGTGACGGGAGAGCCGTTTATTGTCAGGCTCGCGATACCGACACCATCCGTAACCGTGCCGGCTACGTTAAGCGTCGCATTGTTGGTGTACGAATTGTTGGCAAGGGTGGAAAGCGTCAAAGCCGGAGGAGTTGTGGGGGTTACATCGGCGGTGATGGTGAGATACGGGGCAACCCTGTTATTCGTGTTGAACAGGTAGCCTACCTGATTATCCGCGGCAACGCCCAGGATCGTCATCTCACCGGATTTTAGTGCCGTGATGAGACTGCTGTTAAGAGTAAGGTTATAGGTCGTGGTCGGCTCTGTACCGGTATTGTTGGTAGTGCCGGCTGGTTCGGCGTTCCATTGGAATGTCCCGACAGGCGTCGCGGTGGTGGTTGGAAGAAAGCTTTGCAGGGTGTTCCAGGTTGTTGCCGAAGAGATGCCGGGGTTGCTCCCCAGCACCTCCAGCGTGAACGCCCCGGAGGCGACCACGTTGAAATCCGGATTATTCGGTTGAACGCCTTCAACGTAATAGTTTGAAGCCAAGGTCGCACTTACGGAGGTAATGGTCCAGTTGCCGGCGCCATACGCTGTATTGAATGCTGATATTATATCAATGCCGGTAACGGGGCTGGTAACATATTGGGTACTCGAGCCCGTTGCAGCGGTGGCGGTATTGAAACTGAACAGCGCATCCATGGAACGCGCCGCTTTGCCTACACCTGGGTCAGCCACATACGCCGAGATCATCATTGCGCCTTTCAGGTAGAAACTCGTGTCGGCGTAGTCTGTTGTGCCGTTCCCCGTATTCGAAGGTGTGCCGGTACCGGAAACGACATACGTTTGCAAATTCGAATACAATTGGAGCGACGTCGGCGAGGCAAGGGCCGGGTTTACTCCTCCCAACAGGAATGTGGCCATGGCCGCTGATCTGACCAGTGTAAGAAAGGGTGTCTTTTTCATACCGACCTCTCGATTCATTTCCAGAAGCGCGCTTTGTTCGTAATCCGCGTAGGGGCCCATTGCATGCGCCCTGATTGGGCTTTTGTAGGGGCATCGCTTGCTGCGCCCTGATTTTGCGTCTGAAAAGCGGACCCCTGTGGGCCTAAGGGCGCGGCAAGCAGCGCCCCTACGTTCCCTGAAGCCCCTCCTTTAAAAAGGTTCTTCCGGGAATTTCGGGGAGTGTTGAAAAAAATTAATACGACAACGATAGCCTTGAGCTATTTTGATGGTTCCCCAACCTATCAAAACTCAGGAGGCCACCGTTGCCGCAGACCGATCT
>Ga0326728_10003297_pt1 | contig 50656 bp, 42 predicted proteins | sample MB3enrmetagenome_FD_207602 | JGI IMG/M metagenome (GOLD analysis project Ga0326728, IMG submission 207602) | Lab enriched peat soil microbial communities from McLean, Ithaca, NY, United States - MB31MN | ecosystem: Environmental > Terrestrial > Soil > Wetlands > Peat | place: USA: New York... | reverse complement strand
GGCGTGGATTTAAACGACCGCGAGACCCTCCACCGCTTCCGCGCCCGGCTCGTCGCCGCCCGCGCGGGCGGCGTGGATTGAAAATCCGTGTGCGTGGGATCGGCGCGACCGGCGGGCTTCATCCCGACTTTGCCTGCTAACCTCGGTTAACCGTTAACCTTAGTCAGCCTCGCGATGTGCATTTTTTGGAGCGCAAAAACGTCTCCACTGGTAACATGGCAGCGTATGTCCGATGTCCGTGAAGCCACCAACGGACGCTTCCTCTGCCGCATCCGGAGGTACATTTTCGGCAGGGACCGAGTTAGAATACATACAAGCGTCCTGCCAGAGGGGTAATATGCCAAGAATTCAACGAACGATTCTCATGTCCGCTTGTCTGGCGATAGCCGTTCCGATCGCCGGGTATGCCCAGAACCGGGTAGGGTCGCTCACCGCCAGCCGCGCCATCAGCGGGCAGTTGGACGAGAGCAAGCTGCATGTCTTGGGCGGCAATACGCGGCCGCAGGCCAATGCGGCCAATGACCTCGGGCGCGTGGCGGACGATTTTGCCATGGACCATATGCTGCTCGAACTCGAGCGGCCGGCCGCGCAGAAACAGGAGCTGGACGCGTTTATCGGCGAGTTGCACGATCCCGCGTCGCCCAACTTTCACAAGTGGCTGACGGCGGAAGAATTCGGCGCCAGGTTCGGTCCGGCGGCGGAGGATATCGAAACCGTCAAGTCATGGCTGGAGCAGCGCGGCTTCACCGTCAACGTGGTGTACCCGAGCGGCATGACCATCGACTTTTCGGGTACCGCGGGAACGGTGCGGACGGCATTTCACACCGAGATTCACCGCTTGAATGTGGATGGCGTGGAACACGTGGCGAATATGAGCGATCCCTCGATTCCGGAGGCGCTGGCGCCGGCGGTGGCCGGAGTGGTTTCGATGCACGATTTCCGGCCGCGCGCGATGAAGAAAGCCCATCCCGCCTACACCTTCACCCAGCAGAACGCGACCGAGTATGCGGTGACTCCCGGCGACCTGGCGACGATTTACAATTTGGCGCCGCTGTTTACGGCGAAAATCACGGGTACCGGGCAAACTATCGCGGTGCTCGAAGACACGGACTTATACAGCTCGGCGGACTGGACCACGTTCCGCTCCACGTTCGGACTGTCGCAATACGGCGGAACGTTGACCACCGTGCATCCGGCGCCGAAGAGCGGAACCAATAACTGCCTCGACCCCGGCGTGCCGCGCGGCGGCGACGATGGCGAGGCGATTCTGGACGCGGAATGGGCCGGCGCGGCCGCGCCCGGTGCCACGATAGAAGTGGCCGCGTGCGCCGATACTCGAACCACCTTCGGCGGTTTGATTGCGCTGCAGAATCTGCTCAGCGCCGCTAAGCTCCCTTCGACGGTGAGCAGCAGTTACGGCGAGTGCGAGGCGGAAAACGGGGCGGCCTCGAACGCGGCCTTCGCTTCCGTGTATGCGCAGGCGGTGACTGAGGGCGTGTCGGTGTTCGTGGCGGCGGGCGATGAAGGCGCGGCCAGTTGCGACGCGGGCGCGAGCGGAGCCACCCACGGCATCGGGGTTAGCGCGTTTGCTTCCACGCCGTATAACGTGGCGGCCGGCGGCACGGATTTCTACGATACCCTGAGCCATACGAGTTCGACTTACTGGAAGTCCACCAACACTGCGACCTACGCATCGGCGCTGTCGTACATTCCGGAAATTCCGTGGAACGATTCCTGCGCCGGTTCGCTGCTGGCGGCGTACCTGGGATATACCACCGTCTACGGCACCAGCGGATTCTGCGGCAGCACCACCGCTTCGAAGGACGGTTTGCAGGTAGTGGCCGCCGGGAGCGGCGGCCCGAGCGGATGCGCCACCGGTGCGCCGTCCACCGCCGGGGTGGTCAGCGGGTCATGCCAGGGCTACGCCAAACCGGCGTGGCAGAAGGGCGGCGATGGCGTGCGCGACATCCCCGACGTTTCGATGTTCGCGGCCGATGGGCTGTGGGGCCACTATTACATCTACTGCTGGTCGGATGTGAGAGAAGGCGGAGCAGCTTGCAGCGGAGCGCCGAGCAATTGGCCGGGCGCCGGCGGCACATCGTTTTCAGCGCCGATCTGGGCGGGAATTCAGGCGCTCGTCAACCAGCAAACGGGTAGCAGTTGGGGCAATCCGAATACGATGTACTACGTGATGGCCGCCAACCAGGGCACCTGTACGAACGGCGGAAGCTGCATCTTCAACAGCATCACGAAGGGCGATATCGACGTGAACTGCTCCGGCACGGTGGATTGCTATGGAGCCGCAACCGTCACCACCGGCGGCGGGCGCCGTGGAGGCGGAGGTCCCGGCGGCAATACACAGTCGGCGGCCAACGGAGCTCTTTCGACGTCCAGCTCCAAGCTGTTGCCGGCATACCCAGCGGGCGCCGGCTGGAACTTCGCGACCGGTCTCGGCTCGGTGAACGCTTACAATCTGGTGACGGAGTGGAGTAAGTTCGTTTCTCTGTACCATCCGGCCACCAAGTAGCTTGCGACGAGTGGGGCGGACTTTTTTAGTCTGCGGCGGACTTCAATCCGCCCTCGATCCGGCGGGACTGAAGTCCCGCGCAGGCTGAAAGCCTGCCCCACCCTGCTTTCAGGATTGCGCCGGCCCTAGCCATTCGAGCTCCTCGACGGCCGGGGCTTCGACCAGGTCGAAGTAATGCTCTTCCAAAGAACGGGGCAACTCGGCGGGCGGAGAGTTCCAGACCATGCGGCCCTGGCGGATCATGATGAGCTGGGTGGCGATTTGCTCGGCTACGGAGAGAATGTGGGACGTCAGGAAGACGGTGATGCCGTGGCGGGCGGCGGCCGCCAGCAGGTCGCGCATGATCCTCGAAGTCACGGGGTCGATGGCTTCGAATGGCTCGTCCAGAAAGAGCACGCGGGGGTTGGGGAGCAGAGCCATGGCAAAGGAAGTCTTCTTGCGCATCCCGTGGGAGCAGGCCGCGGCGAAGGTGTAGCGGCCGTCTTCCAGGCTGAGAGCGTGCAGCAGCTCGGCGGTGCGGGCGCGCGTGGTCGCCCGCGCCAGGCCGTAGACATCGCCGGTGAGATGGAGATGCTCTTCCACGGTAAGATCGTCGAACAGGCCGAGGTCTTCGGGCAGAACACCGATGCGCGATTTGAGCTCGCGGGCGGCGGTTTGCGGGTTGAGGCCGCAGACTTCGATTTCCCCGGAAGTGGGCGGCAGCAGGCCCGTGAGCATCTTGACCGTCGTCGATTTGCCGGCGCCGTTGGGACCCAGGAACGCGCAGATGGCTCCCGGAGCGACGTCGAAGCTCAGGTCGTCCACGGCGGTGAAGGTACCGAAGCGGCGCGTGAGGCGGCGGCACGAGATCATGGTTTCAGTATCGCTTACTGAGAGAGAACGCCGGGTATTATGATGATTGCGTGTCGCGCGGGAACCGGAGACTAAAGAAGACGGAGCGGCCGCCGGCGCCGAAGCTGCTACCCTTCGAATGGCGCGGTCTCGATTCGTGGATTTGCCTGGCTTTGCTGGTTGCCACGGGTGCGGTCTACGCCCAAACCGCTCGCTTCGATTTCGTGAATTTCGACGATCCGGATTACGTGACCGCCAACAGCCACGTGCTTGCCGGGTGGACGGCGGAAGGGTTGAAGTGGGCGTTTACTTCCGGCGAGGCGGCCAACTGGTTCCCCTTGACGCGCCTTTCCCATATGCTCGATGCGCGGCTCTTCGGCCTCGCCCCCGGGCCGCACCACTTGATGAACGCGGGGCTCGGCGCGCTGGCGGCCATCCTGCTCTTTGTTTTTCTGCGGCGTGCTTCCGGCGCGCGTTGGGCCAGCGCGTTCACGGCGGGCGTGTTCGCTTTGCATCCGCTGCACGTGGAATCGGTGGCCTGGGTGGCGGAGCGCAAGGACGTGTTGAGCGCGGTTTTCTGGTTTCTGGCGCTCGCGAGTTACGTCGAGTGGGCGCGCGGCGGCGCGCGCAAATGGTATGGCGTGGCGCTGGCCGCGTTGGCGTGCGGTTGGATGTCGAAGCCCATGATCGTGACGTTGCCGTTGCTGTTGTTGCTGCTGGATGCGTGGCCGCTCGGACGGCTCCGGCCGCTGCGGGCGCGGATCGTGGAAAAGATCCCCTTCTTCGCGATCTCGGCGGTGGGCGCGGTGGTGACGTTCCTGGTGCAACGGGCGAGCGGCGCGGTCCAATCCACGGCGGTGTTTCCGGCGGGGCTGCGGATCGAGAACGCCCTGGTTTCCTGTTTTGTTTATATAGGGAAGACGATCTGGCCCGCGCGGCTGGCGGTGTTCTATCCCTATCCGCGCGCCCTGCCTCTTTGGGAAGCGGCCGCGGCGGTGCTGTCGATAGCTGCCATTACCCTCTGGACGGCCCGGCAGTTCGCTCGCCGGCCCTATCTGGCGGTGGGGTGGTGGTGGTACCTGGTGACACTCGTGCCCGTGATCGGGTTGGTGCAAGTGGGACCGCAAGCGCGGGCCGACCGATACATGTACGTCCCCATGGTGGGGCTTTGCCTGATGGCGGCGTGGAGCGTGCGTGAGATGCTCGGCGCGCGGCCCCAATGGCGAATTCCGGTAAGCGCGCTGGCCGGCGCGGCGCTCGCGGCATGGGGAACAGTGGCTTGGGCGCAGACCGGCTATTGGGCCAACAGCGGGACGCTTTTCCAGCATGCTTTACAGGTCACCGATGAGAACTATCTGGCCGAGCATAACCTGGGTGTCTACCTGCTCGATCGACCGGAGCGGTTCACGGACGCCCTTGCGCATCTCGAACGGGCGGTTCACCTGAATCCCGATTCCGTTCGGGCACATTCCGATTTGGGGAACGCGTTTGCCCGCATTCCCGGCCGGTTGGACGATGCCATCGCCGAATATCGCGTGGCTCTCGGAATCGATCCCGATTCGCCGATTCCTCACAACAATCTGGGAAATGCTCTGGCACAATCCGGGCGCCTCGCCGAGGCCATCGAGGAATATCGCACCGCTCTCCGGCTCAAACCCGATTATCCGGAGGCGCATGCGAACCTGGCCTCGGCGCTGGAGGCCGGCACGGATTCGGCGGAACGCCATTACAACCTGGGTGTGACGCTCTCCCAACAGGGGCGGCCCGCCGAGGCCGTGGCGGAGTTCGAAGCGGCCGTCCGGCAGAAGCCCCGATACGCCGAGGCCGAGAATAACCTGGGGGTGGCGCTGGCACAAATGCCGGGCCGCGGTGGGGAAGCGATCTCCCACTTTCGAGCCGCCATACGGGTGCGGCCGGACTACGCCGATGCTCACTACAACCTCGGACTGGCGCTGGTAAACGCCGAAGGCGGCTTGCGAGAGGGATTGGTGCACCTGGAAACAGCGCTGAAATTGCGGCCGGACCCAGAGTTGCGGGCCCTGGTGGAACGGCTGAGGTTAGCCACCCACGTTAAATCGTTAAATTAGACGATTTAACGTACAGGCAGATATGTTATCCTGATGCTGCTCAAGTGAATTCGCCTCCATCCAACAAGCAAGACGGACTGGCGGCCAGAGAGTTGGAACGTGCGGAGTTCGCCAGCGTACTGAGATCCGCGCTCTTCCAGCGGTCGCCTAAGCTCTCCAGGTTACTTTCGTACCTATGCGAGAAGCACTTCCGCGGTGAAGCCGGCCAGATCACCGAGTATGGCATCGCCGTGGATGTGCTGGAGCGCGATGCGGACTTCAACCCGCAAGTGGATGCCGTGGTTCGGGTGGATACCCACCATTTGCGCAAACGGCTCAAAGAGTACTACGAAACCGAGGGCCGCGGCCATGAAGTGGTGATTTCCATTCCCAGTGGACAATACGTGCCGCAATTCGTCTTCCGCGGCGATCCGGATACGGCCTCGAAGGAAGCGGAGCAAGAACCGCCCGACGCCGTAGCCGAAGGTTCCGAACTTGCCGCTGGACGGCCGAAGGCCTGGCGTCTGGATTGGCGATGGCTGATAGCGGCGGTGGCGTTGGTGGCGGCCGGCATAGCGCTCTATGCTTCCATGATGCCCCGGCATTCGGCCTCGGCAGTTTCCCCCGCCAGCCCGCCGCGGGCGGTGGCGCCCGAACCGGCCGATGGGATCCGCATATTGGCCGGCGACCGCTCCGGCGACTACGTCGATAAGGCCGGGCGCACCTGGCTGAACGACCGCTATTTCCAAGGCGGCAGCACTTTTCATCGCCCCGATCACCCGATCATCCGCACCCCGGACCCCGAGATCTTTCAATCCGGCCGCGAAGGCCGCTTCGCTTACGAGATTCCGCTCAAGCCGGGAATCTACGAACTGCACCTCTATTTCGCCGAGACCCAAGTAGCCCGTGAAGCCATGCGCGGAGTCAACCTGGCCATCAACGGAATCCCCCGCTCCCCGCTGGACGTGGCTTGCGACGCGGGAGGCGTGGATGCCGCCACGATGAAGATTTTTCCCTCGATCCAACCCGCCGGAGACGGCTTGTTGCACCTGACTTTTCAGGGCGGCGATCCGAACTTTGTGAACGCCATCGAAATCGTCCCCGGCATCCGCGGGAAAATGCGGCCTTTGCGCTTCACCATAAGGGAGACCGTGTTCCGCGACCACCTCGGACGCATGTGGCTGCCGGAAATGGGCGTTACGGGCGGAAGCGTATCCGCTCGCGCGGCGCGAATAACCGATACCGAGGACCCCGATTTGTACTTTACCCAACGCTTCGGTCACTTCAGCTATTCGATTCCGGTTGTCGAACATAGCCGGTACACCGTGACGATGTATTTCGCCGAGACCTATTTCGGCCTGCCGGCTGTGCGGCAGGGCGGCATAGGCACGCGCGTTTTCGACGTGTACTGTAACGGAACAACTCTGCTCAAGAATTTCGACATACTCGAGGAGACCGGCGGCGTCCCCAACCGCGCCGTGCAAAAGGTGTTTCGCGACATTGAGGCTTCTCCGCTCGGCAAACTCGACATTACCTTCGTCCCGGTGGCAAACTACGCTCTCGTTAACGGTATCGAAGTTGAGCAACAATAGGGCACATCCCCTCCGGTCCGTTAATTAACGCCCGGACTTTAACGTCCGCCCCGTAGTTAACGGCCCGAAACTTCTCTTTCTTCTTTCCCGCTCCTATAATTCCCAAGCAAGCTTCTTCACGGGTCGCGATGCATTGAGCATGCGCATGTTGGGGGTCTGGCCGGGTTTCCGGCTAGCCGAAAAGGAGTCACAAACGATGCAACATTTGAAGATTATTTGCGCGTGGTTCGCGCTATTGGTTCTGAGTCTTGGTATTGCGTATTCCCAGGCGGTGAATGCCACCCTCCTGGGTACCGTAACGGATAGCACCGGGGCCGTGGTCGCCAATGCCAAGGTCACCATCACCGAAGTCACGACCGGTGTAAAACACTCCGGCCAAACCAACGATAGCGGGAACTACACGTTCGCCGATTTGCCTCCCGGCAGCTACGCGGTTGAAGTGGATCAAACCGGGTTCAAGAAGGAAGTCCGCCGGGATATTGGGTTGCTGGTGAACACTACCCAGCGCGTAGACATTCAACTTCAGCCCGGCAGTCTCACCGAAACGGTGGAAGTCACCGGCGCGGCACCGGAACTGCAGACGGACCGGGCCGATACCGGCCGCAACATCGACACGATGGTGGTGGCGCAACTGCCGGTTCTGGTCAGCAACCGCAATTATCAAGCCCTGCTGGCCCTGGTGCCCGGGACGGCGCCGCCGACCGAGGAGCACTCCCAGTTCTTTAACGCTTCGGACTCGCTGCAGACCGAAGTCAACGGGGCCCCGCGCGTGGCGAATAACTACCAAATCGAGGGCATCGACGACAACGAGCGCACCGGCTTGCTGCAAGTCCTGATCCCGCCGCTCGAAGCCATTCAAACGGTGGACGTCTCCACCAGCGACCACTCCGTGGACTTGGGGCGCGGCACCGGCGCGATCACCAACGTGATTTTGAAGTCGGGAACCAACACCTTCCACGGCTCCCTCTACGAGTTCCTTCAGAACGGAGATCTCGACGCCCGCAACTTCTTCCAGCCCAAAGTGGCGGCCATCCACTACAACTACTTCGGCGGCACCATCGGCGGGCCGATCAAGAAAAGCAAGCTGTTCTTCTTTGCCGATTTCCTGCGTACCAGCGATCACGAAGCCAATGCCAACACCGAGACGATACCGTCGGCGCTGTCGCGAACAGGCAACTTGAGCGAGGCCTTGGGCGGCTCGAGCCCGGCCCTGGTTTACGATCCAGCTACCGGAGATCCGAACACCGGAGTGGGAAGAACTCCATTTCCCAACAACACCATTCCGACCTCGCGTCTGAACCCCATCGCGGTCAAGATCCTAGCGCTGGTGCCAAATCCCAACGAAAACCTTGCAGCCACCGCGTCGCCATCCAACAATTACTTCGCCCTCCTGCCTTTCACCAAGGACAGCGACTTGACCGACGGAAAGGTGGACTACAACATCAGCGACAAGGACCGCCTCAGCGGCCGCTTCAGCTTCCAGCGGCCCGTGGTTTACCAGGCGCCTATATTCGGCCCGGCCGGCGGCGATGCCAATGGCGCCTTCGAGGGTACGGGAGTTCAGAAGACCTACAGTAGCGGCATCAACTGGATCCACGTTTTCTCGCCCAACCTGATCAATGAATTCCGGTTCGGTGTGGCGCACTACCACAACACGGCGGAAGAGAGCGACTATGGAACCAACGATTCCACGAACCTGGGAATCCCCGGCATCAACATCAGCCAGTTCGACAGCGGCCTGGTGGGTATCAATCTCAACGGACCATTCACCAACCCGATGGTAGGATACTCGGCCAGTTTGCCCTGGGTCCGTGCCGAAGCCAACATCGACTTGGTTGACAACGTGACGAAGACGCACGGCAACCACAACTTCACGTTCGGCTTCGATATGCGGCGCATTCGTGACGATTTACTGCAGACGCAGACCTACAGTGCGCGCGGCGTTTACAGTTACGGCGTCGCGCAAACCAACTGCGCGGGCAACTGCACCGAACCCAACGGCAGCACAAGCGCGGCGACGACCCCAAACCCAACCACTTCGTGGGCCAACGATCTGGCTAGTTTCCTGCTAGACTCGCCCCAGGTCTCCGGCACTGGCCGGGACTTCAGCGGCACCTTCCCGACTTACCGGGCTTGGTACTACTTCCCCTACGCTTCCGATACATGGCAGGTCAGCAAAAAGCTGACCGTGGCCATCGGTTTGCGCTGGGAACTGTATCCGCCGGCCCTGCCGGCCTTTCCCGGCCAGTTTTCCAACTTCATTCCGTCGAGCAACACGCTGGTGGTCGGCGGTGTGGGCGGCAACCCCAACAATGGGGGCCTGGTCAACCACCTGAACTACCTTGCGCCGCGCTTAGGATTGGCGTACCGCTTGACGGAAAAGACGGTTCTCCGCGCGGGTGTCGGCGTCAGTTACACCCCGTTTGAGGACAACACGTACATTACCAACAACTATCCGACAAAAGGCAACATCGGAGCGGTACAAGGCGGGAGCGCCTACACCTCGGCCTTATACAACGGGTCCGTTCTGAGTTTCGAGAGCGGCCTCCCGACGCCGTCGCCGCAGCCCATCCCGGCTAACGGGATTTACAGCGTCGCGGCCTTGGGCTTCAACGGTTCTACGGAAGACTATTTCCCGACGAACTACAAGAACCCTCACATTATTGCCTGGAACTTCTCGGTCCAGCAGACGTTGCCACATCACTTCACGATGGACGTTGCGTACGTGGGCAACCACGGTGTGGACATGGGCTCGGATCAAAACATCAATGCCAGCCCCTACATTGCACCCACGTCCGCGGGCGACACCGCCTACCTGCCCTACTTCCCGCACACCGGCAACGTAACCCAGTTTTTCGTGCCCGTGTCCGCCATGTACAACGGCCTGCAAGTGAAGGTTGACAGGCGCTTCACCGACGGGTTTAGCATCACTTCTTCGCTCAGCTACCAAAAGGGCATGGCTTACTACAATGGCGGCGACGACGATGGGTTCTACGGCTTCTATCTGAACGGGCAATATCACCGCAATTGGGGGCTGAACGATTTCAACCGCACCGTGAGCTACGTGCAAAGCTATGTTTACCAACTGCCCTTCGGTAAGGGGAAGCGCTTCCTGGCCGGCTCGCGAGCGCTCGACATGGTTGTGGGTGGATGGCAGCTCGAGGGCATCCTGACAATCATGACCGGACTTCCCTTCACCGTGACTTACAGCGCGACCTATTTGAACCTGGCCCAAAGCGGCACCAATACGCCGGTCCAGGTGGGGCCGGCCACCATTTTGCACGGAATCAACACTCCCTCTCTCGGTGGAAGCGCGTGGTTCAATACAGCCGCGTTTGCCGCTCCACCGTGTCAGTCGGCAACACCTACCTCAGCCTGCCCGACCGGAGCCCCAGATCAGATCAACGGCGCCGCGCAGCAGGTCGGAAACGTGGGACGCAATTCCATGATTGGGCCGGGATTCTTCAACCTGAATGCCGCCCTATCCAAGACCATGCACTTCACCGAAAGGGTTGACCTGCAGCTTCGGTTCGAAACCGTAAACATGACCAACACCCCGCAGTTTGCCAATCCGAATACCACTTGCTGCACCGCGAACAACGCGAACTTCGGATTCGTGACCAGCACCATCAGCAGCGGCTCCGGCTCCGTCAATTCCGGCACCGGCGGCCCGCGCAGCGTGCAAGTGGCGGCGAAGTTGACGTTCTAAAACGCAACACCGGCGGACCGGGTTGCGGGGAGCGGCAGGATTGTCGCATTCTGGAGAATCATCCGGAAGCTTATGATCCTGCCCACTCTCGATTCGATCGAAACGGCCACCGGCCTGGTGCATGGCGTGATAGCGCCGACGCCCCAGATCCGGTGGCCTTTATTATGCGCCCGCACGGGCGTTGAAGTCTGGATCAAGCACGAAAACCACACCCCGGTAGGGGCGTTCAAGCTGCGCGGCGGCTTGGTCTACATGGACGAGCTGAGCCGGCGCGAGCCTGAGCTCAAAGGTGTGATCACCGCCTCGCGCGGCAACCACGGGCAGAGCATCGCATTCGCGGCCCGGCGTGCCGGCCTGTTCGCGGTGGTTGTGGTTCCGCACGGCAACAGTCCCGAAAAAAACGCGGCCATGCGAGCGCTGGGAGCCGAACTGATCGAGCATGGAGCGGATTTTCAGGAAGCCTACGAACACGCCATGCGGCTGGCCGCGACGGAGGGTCTTCACCCGGTGCATTCTTTCGACCCGACGCTGGTGCGCGGCGTGGCGACTTACGCGCTGGAGTTGTTCCGCGGCGTGGCGGACCTCGACGCTGTTTATGTGCCTATCGGCATGGGCACGGGCATCTGCGGCACCATAGCCGTGCGCGACGCGTTGGGACTCCGGACGGAAATCGTGGGGGTGGTCGCGGAGCAAGCGCCGGCCTATGCGCGATCCTGGGCGGCCGGTGAGCCGGTGGCCGCGACAGTTGGAGATACCATAGCCGACGGCCTGGCGTGCCGTGTGCCGGACCGGGAGGCGCTGGGGATTATCCGCCGGCGCGCGGCGCGCATTCTCACGGTAAGCGAAAGTGAAATACGCACCGCCATGCGGCATCTGTTTTCCGATACCCACAATGCGGCGGAAGGCGCCGGCGCCGCGCCGCTGGCCGGGTTGTTCCAGGAGCGGGAACGGATGCTCGGCCGCCGCGTGGCCGTGGTGTTGAGCGGTGGCAACGTGGATGCCGAAGTGTTTGCCCGCGTGCTGGCGGAGCCGTAACCGTAAGGGAGCGGTTGCATAGATTATTCCCCTGACATATCCTAACCACGGCGAAGCAGCGACGGCCACACGATCCAGCCGGCCAACAACACCAGCACTCCCGCGATCACCCCGGAATGCCCCGCCAGCGCCGGATTCCCCGTGTCGGACAGTTCGGCAATCTTCGGGGCCACGGCCATTCCCAGGAAGACCAGGGCATAGGCCAGATAGTTGCGGCGCGCGAAACAAAAACAGAAAATAACCGCGGCCGTCCCCGCAATCAGCATGCATCCGTATCCCAGCAACCACTCGCCGGGCGTGCGAATGCCGCTGGGAAGGCCCGCTGCCACTGCCACCAGCGTGACGGCGATCCATCCCCACGTGCGCGACAGGCTGCGGACGATCAGCACCAAAACCGCGAATGCGGCGGCTGCCACCACGAGACCGGCGAACGAAACCGAAATGGCTTCGAGCGAGGGCGCGATGCTGGCGGCCAGACCGGAAACGCCGATATCGAACAATGCCTGCGCGTGAAAGTGGTTCCGCAGAAGGGCCGCCGCGCGCGCGGACGCTACCGCTAGCCCGATCGCCGCCAGCGCGGCCGCGCCGGCATCCAGACCCAATAGCCTTCGATCGGGTGCGCGAAACGCGGCCAGCGATTCGGGAAAGGACGAAGCCACGAGCGCGGCGGCTCCGCCCAGCAACAGAAACCCGCCCAGCAGCAGGATCAAGATGCCGATGACCGCCGCCGCCTGAAACGTTTCGATGGGCATGGCCGTGGGATAGTTGACGTACACCTGCGGGAAGGAAAGCATGCGGCCGAGGCCCACCAGAAGGGTCGCCGGCAGGGCGATCGCGATCGCCAGACGCCACCGCACCAGCCCCTGGCGGATGTTTTGGATCACTATCACGATGGCCCACACAAAACCCAGGGCCATGGCTCCAATCTCGAGCGCGACGGTCGTAATGGAAATCCAGTTTTGACGGAAACGCGCGCGGGAGAAAGCCTCGGGAATTTTCCAATAGACGCGCCACGCGGAGACGGCGTCTCCCGCAACGTCGATTTCGGTGCGATAGTGCGCCTCGCCCACGTTGCGTGCATCGCCGGAGCGCGCTTCCCACACGAAGGTATGGTCGCGGCGTGCCTTCTTCTTTTCGGAGGTGCTCTCCTTAAGATCCATCGAAGCCAGGTCGAGACCGTGGGTGGAAGCGAACTGTTGGGCGATGGGGCGGGCGGCATCGCCGGCCAGGTCGGCGCCCGGACGGTCCTCGGGCAGGGTGTGGCGGAAGCCCAGAATTCCGCCGCTTTCGGGGTGTATCGTGACCAGCATTTCCTCCTGGTTCAACGATTGGAAATAACGCGTGGCCCAGTAGCGGATGGGGCGGTAGCGCTCGAAAAGCAGCGAGGCATCGCGCACCGGCAGGCGCTCGAGAAAATACTTCCCGGTGAGGCCGTCATCGCCGCCCCAATGCACCGCGGGGAAAGTGACGTGGCGAAATTCGCCGGGGTCCAGGCCCTGCTGGCGCAGAAACGCGTCGGCCGGGGCGCGCGATCGATCGGCGGAGAGCCGGAGTTTAGGCGAATCGCCGAAATGCGCCGCCGGAACCGCCAGCGTCGACAGGCCGGCCACGCACACAACCAACGCCGCCACGCGGGCGCGCGGCGAGAGCCGGCGGTAGTCCGTCGTGTGGACGGCCGCTTCCGGCTCGGGTTCCGCCACCGGCTCCTCGGGTTGGGGCTCATCGCCATTCAGCAGGCCGGTTTCCGGTTCGAACCCGCCGCGCCGCCAATAGGCCACCAGCGCGACGATTACGGGCAGCACCAGGATGCCGGCGCTGGCCACGCCGGAAAGGCGGAAATAGAGGTTGTGCGAGCGCAGCAGCAGCATGGCGCTATACATGGCGTCCACCGAATAGTGCCAGACCAGCGTGGGCAGGATGCCCCAACGCAGCAGGACGATGCCCAGCGCCACGCCGCCAATCCCCACTTCCAAACCGCGGATGTAGAACGGCTGCTGCGCGTATCCGGCGTGGCCGAATCCCCAGATGAATCCCGCCAGCACCAGCGCCAGCGGTGCCCAGCGCACCAGCCGCCGCAAGAAGGGGATGGCGAACATGCGGAACAGAAATTCTTCCGAAACCGCCGGGAAATATCCGCCGAACAGCACGAATAGCCACGGAAACTTGGTGTTCAGCAGGTTATCGTAGGGGACATCCACCGGCGACCAGGCGCCGAAGCGATAGGCCACGATGTAGAAGACCACCTGGTAGCAGACGAAGATGGCGGTCAGAGTGATGCCCAGGATGGCGCCCTTAAAGAACCGCCGCGTGCGCAAGCCGCGCGGGCGGAACAGATTGCCCAGCGAAACCTGCTGAGGGAACGCCTGGCGATAGACCGGTTCGGCGCCCGCCGCGAGCACAAACAGAAGCCCGCCCGCGCCCAGCGCGCCCAGCAAGGCCTCCAGGAACCGCAAGGAAAGGAAGCTGCCATAGGAATCGGTGGTCGGGTAGCCGAATTCCTCAAGGGGAAACGAATTGAGTTGGGAACAGAAAGCCAGCACCATTCCCACCGCAGCGATGGTCGCGGCGCGGTGCCAGCGAATGTCGCGGCGGCGCACGCGCATCACAATCACCACCACCAACCCGACCAGCAGCGCCATCATGAAGACCACGTCCACCGTCTCGGCGATCTCGTTTTTCGACCGCAGGTGCTGGTAATCGCGGGTCCACTGCTCGGGGATCTTGAGATATTCGCGATACGCTCCCACCTCCTTGCCGAGCGTGGTCACAGCCAGGCGGTAGGTGGCGTCGTGGAGCGTAAAATCGCGCTCCTTCCAGGTAAACGTGCGGTCCGTGCGGTGGGGGCGGACAACCTCCACAGCCTCCACGAATTCGAGCGCGGCGGGATCGCGATGCATGCGCGCGCGGAGAAAGTCCTCCGCCAGCGCGCGGGCCTCGACGGCGCCGGCCTCGGGCCGCGGTGTGTCTTCGGCAAGAAGGTGCTCGAAGCCGGTCCACTCGCCGCTGGGCGTGACATCGGCGCGGAACTCTTCCTTCTGCAGCGGGCGAAACCAGCGGTAGGACCAGCGCCACAACCGTATGCGGCCGCTCATGAGGCCGTTGGCCTTCTCGACTCCCGCCTCGCGCTCGAGGAAAGTCTTGGCCTCGTCGTCGTAAGTGAAGCTGGAAGCTTCGCGATACGCCGCAATGTTGTCGCCTTGCGCGGACAGCACGCGTTCCGCGATGGCGCGGCCGCCCTCCCGATTGACCCGGAAATCGATCGAGGCTTCGGGAAAGGCGCGGTGAAAGTTGCGCACCGAAAACCAGGTTGTGGCGGTTAGCAGCGCCAGGCAGATCGCGATGAAGCGGTAATCGGTAGGAACGAACTTTTGTCGCGGGGAGACTTCGGTGGAATCGTTCATGGATCACTCCTGCTTGGTCGCCCAGTGGAGGCCGATGCCGCCGAGAAGCCGGCTACGGACGGCCACCGGGCCGTAGCCGAAGCGGCCGAGCAGCGCCGAGAAATCGTCTATGGATAGAAAACTGCGCAAAGAGTCGGGGATGTAGGTATAGACACGAGGCCGGCCGTGCAGCAGCAATCCCCAGAAAGCGCCCTGAGCGTACAGCCAACCAAGATAGAGGCGGCGGAGCAGGGCATTAGCGGGCAGGAAAAAATCGAGGCTCACCAGCCGGCCGCCGGGCTTGGTCACTCGTTCGATTTCGCTCACGGCCTGGCCAAGATTCGGAAAATTGCGCAGCCCGTAGCCCACGAACACGCAATCGAACCAAGCGTTGGGGAAGGGAAGCGACCCCGCGTCGGCGCATACGGCGCATGGGATGCCGCGGGCGCGCGCCAGCCGCAGCATACGCTCGGTAAGATCCACCGCGATCGCGCGGGCGCCGGGGTAATACCTCGCGGCGAGCAGCGAGAAATCTCCGGTGCCGGCAGCCAGATCGAGGATGGCGGGCCGCGCCGGCAGCGCCGCGCGAGTGACGCCCAGCCGTTTCCAGCCGCGGTCCATGCCATACGAAAATGCGCGCGTAATGAAATCGTAGCGGGGGGCAATCGTATGGAACATGGCGCGCATGAGGCGCGAGTCCTGCTTTTCGGGTGGTGGGTGCACTTCGTGCCGCATTGTACCAAAGGCCGGGAGGCTCTGTTTCGGGTTGCCGGGTGCACGACATGAAAGTGGTGAAATCTCAGTCGATCGTGCTGAGCCGCGAGCGAAGGAAGCGGTCTGCTTTGGCGGCGGCCTCGATTCAAATCGACCGCTTCCTTCGGGCGCGGCTCAGAAGTGCGTATCGTATACGCTCAGATTCGATGAGCAGGCTTGGACTTCGGCTGATCTTCCACTTCCATGTCGCGCACCCTGGGTTGAATCCGATTGCCGCGGAGCCGCCGACTCTGCTACAAAGGCTGGATGCGAGTTCTCTTCATTGGCGGAACCGGCATCATCAGCACCGCCTGCACCCGACTGGCAGTGGAGCGCGGCATCGATCTGACCCTGCTGACGCGCGGCCAGCGCAACGTGCCCGTGCCGGAGGGCGCCAAGATGCTTCGCCTCGATATCGACGACGCCGCCGGCGCCTGCCAAGCTCTGGCCGGCGCGGCGTTTGACGCGGTGGTCGATTGGGTGGCGTACACCCCGGCGCACATCGAACGCGATCTGGCGCTGTTTCGCGGCCGCGCGCGGCAGTACATCTTCATCAGTTCCGCCAGCGCTTATCAGAAACCGCCCACCCATTACCGCATCACGGAATCCACCCCGCTGGCCAATCCGTATTGGGATTATTCACGGAACAAGATCGCCTGCGAGGAGCGGCTGATGGCGGCCTATCGCGAAGAGGGATTCCCGATGACCATCGTGCGTCCCTCCCTCACCTATGGCGATACGCAGTTTCCGCTGGCCGTGAATAGCTGGCAGAAATCCTACACGGCGGTGGACCGCATGCGCCGCGGCCAAAAGGTGATCGTGCCGGGCGATGGGTCGTCCTTGTGGGTCATCACTCACAACAGCGATTTTGCCAAAGGCCTGGTCGGCCTGCTCGGGCATCCGCAAGCCATCGGGCACGCGTTCCACATCACCACGGACGAAGTCATGACCTGGGACCAGATCTACCGGGTGGTGGGCGCGGCCGCGGGTGTCGAACCGCAACTCGTCCACATAGCCTCCGACTTCATTGCCGCCTGTTTGCCCGATGCCACCGGTGGGTTGACCGGCGATAAGGCCGTGAGCGTGGTCTTCGATAACACCAAGATCAAAACCTTCGTGCCCGATTACCGGGCCACCGTGCCGCTGGCCGAGGGCATCCGGCGCACCATGGCCTGGTTCGATGCCGACCCGGCCCGCAAAGCGATCGACCGCGAAGCCAATGCCCAATGGGATAAGCTGATCGAAGGTTATGAGAGAGCGGCGCGCGAAGTCGCCGCCGGATTCCGTTGATATGCAAGTAATCGTCTCCCTGCTCCGCGGCGTCAACGTGGGCCGCCATGCCAGAATTTCCATGGACGCGCTGCGCGCTCTTTACGAATCGCTCGGGTTCAAGGGCGCGCGGACCTACGTGCAAAGCGGCAACGTGGTCTTCCGCACGCGCGAACGCGATCTAGCGCGCCTTGAAGAACAGATCGAGACCGCCATCGAGGGGCGCTTCGGCTTTCCTTGCGCAGTTATCCTGCGCACCGCGGACCAGATGCGGGCGGTGGCCGCGCAAAACCCTTTCGCGGGCCGCTCCGAAGTGATTGGCGGCCGGCTGTTGGTGTTTTTTCTTGCCGGCGACCCCGCGCCGGAGGCACTCCAGAAGGTGCTGGCGATTCCCGCGGAGCCCGAAGAATTGCGGATCGATGGCAGCCATCTCTATGTGCACTTTCCGAATGGCATGTCGCAAGCGCGGCTGAACTGGCCCGCCGTGGACAAGGCGCTGGGTGTACCCATGACCGGAAGAAACTGGAACACGGTTACGCGCCTGCTCGCCATGGCGGAGGAGATGGAAGCCGGTTGAAGCCCCGCGGGCTAACGTCTGCCCCACTCCATCATTGTGCGGTTCCTCACGCCGCAATCCCGGCGCGCAAACTGAAAGCATTTCCCAAAGACAGCGCGCGCGTTCGATGATACTATTAACGCAGCTACGCGCCTGCTCAGAGTCACTTCAATGAGAATCGTCATCGTCTCCGATCTCCATGCCAATGCCGAGGCACTTCAGGTATTGCCGCGGGATTATGACGAACTGTGGATTCTGGGCGATCTCGTAAACTATGGCCCCAGCCCTGTGGAAGCCGTCGATTTCGCTCGCGCCAATGCTTCGCTGATCGTTCGCGGCAATCACGACCACTCCGCCGGATTTGGAAAAGACCCGCGCTGCTCGGACCCCTTCCGCGCCATGGCGCAGGCTACCGGCCGTTTCACCGCTTCCCTGCTTACCGAGGACCGCAAGCAATTCCTCCGCGACCTCCCCACCCAGGCCGAGCGCAAGGTGGATGGCGTCCGCTTCCTCGCCTGTCACGCCCTCCCCTCCAACCCTCTGTACGAATACTGCATGGCGGACTCCGACCGGTGGCGCGAGGAAGTCGCCGATATCCCGGCCGACATCCTGCTCACCGGGCACACCCATGTCCCGTTCCAGCGAAAGATAGGGTCGAAGCTGATCGTCAATCCCGGGAGCCTGGGACAGCCCAAGCACGGACGCGCCGAAGCCTGCTACGCCGTCTGGGACGGCCGCTCGGTCCAATTGTGCGCCGCGCCGTACGACGTGGATGAGACCGTGCGCAAAATCCAGGCCCTGTCGCTCCCCGCCAATATCGAACAGGATCTAGCGAGTGTCTTGCGGACCGGCGCCCTCCCTAAGCTTACCGGACGCGTAGCAGGAGCCGCTGGCTCGTCGTGTGACCAGTACGATCCGTGGCAGTGAGCGTATACTCGGTCGTCTTCACCGGCGCCACTTCCACGCAATGCGCCACCGAAAGATGAAGTTCCCCCACCGGCGGATCGATGCGCACGCTTTCCGCCCCATACACGCCGTAACATAACTGCGCGTGTTCGCCGCGCCGGATGGCGCCCGGACTGGCGTAGAAATTCAGAATCGTGAGCGCGCCGCCCCCCAGCGCATCGATCGTGCGCCGCGCACTCTCGGCTTCCCTCTCCGTCCGCTGCTGTTCTGCATCCTGCCTGTCGCGCCAGCGCGAATAGAAGATCCAGCCATCGTAAATCAGCGCCGCCGCCAGAGTCACCGCCAGATACGGCAGCATGCGCCGCAGGAAGGATATCATCTCTTGCTCACCAACCTATCACGGCCCCCGCTACGGGCCCCTCTCCTACCGGTATCATCGTGAACAGCGGCGCCGATTTGTAACGCATCACGTGCTCCGCCGAAGGCCGGCTTCGCCGGTCGAGCCGGATCACCGCCATATCCCCCGATGCCTGGTTCAGCACCAGCGCCCACCGGTTATCGGGAGTGATAATAATCTCGCCCGGCTCTTTTCCCACATTCACGATGGCCGAGAGGTTCTGCGTCGCCAAATCGAGAATCGTCACGTTGTCGGTGGCGGGATTCGCCACCAGCAGGAACGTGGGCGGTGTGGACGGGACGGCGGCCATGGCGGCCGGGGCGCGTCCCGCCAGAATCGTCTGCCAAACCTCGGTGCTATAGGGGAACACGATCGTTACCCCATCCATGCCTTCGCCCGAAAGGAAAATCTGCCCGTGATCGGCGGTCACCGCATAGTGCCGCGGCTCGAACGGCAGAGGCAACCGCACCACCGCCTTGCCCGTGGCTACATCGAAAAACGTGACGCTGCGGTCCGGCCCGTTGGCCGCCAGCAACAGCTTGCCATCGCCCCGGAAGCGCACAAACGGCGCGGCCGCGCCGGCCTCGACCATCCGCTCGATGGCCGCCCGCTCGAGCGAGACGATGGCGATCGTACGCGTCCGGCTCAAGGCAATCGCCGCTCGCATGTCCCCATTGGAATCGGTGCTCAGATCGAAATCGTCGGGCGCCGCGGGCAGCCAAATCCGGCGACGCGGTTTGAACGAATGGAACGGCAGTTCCACCAGCAGTGCCGGGTCCCGATAGAGCACCCAGAGGGCATCGTTGCGCGGGCCCACTTGCATGCCGATGGCCGTGTTACCCGCGCGCGCGCGCCGGCTCACCGCCATGGTAGCCGCGTCGATTTCGTAGATTGTTCCGGTATCCGGCGCCAGCACATACGCCAACGGTTTGGCGGGATGGCTCACCACCGCGGCCGGCGCGGCGTCCAACGGGATCGTTTGCCGAACCCGAAACTTCGTCAGGTCCACCACCGCGATGTTCCGGCCAATTCGGTTGGCTACCAGGCAGTAGCCCCGATACGCCGTCGCCTTGCGCCTGCCGCAGCCCGCCGCCGCGGCGGCAGCCAATAGCAGATGGCGCCGGGATATCATCCCAAGCCCGCTTCGCGCAAAAACTTGGCCGATTCCTCCGGCGGCGTGGGATTGATGTAAAATCCCGTGCCCCATTCGAAGCCCGCCACTTTGGTCAGCTTGGGAATGATCTCGATGTGCCAGTGGTAATATTCGAGCGGCGCTTCCTGCACCGGCGCGCTATGAATGATGAAGTTGTACGCCGGCCGCTCCAGCACTTTATCGATCTTCCGCATGGTGGAGCGCAGCACCCAGGCCAGATTCTGCAAGGTGGGGCCGTCGGAGGTTTCGTAATGCGAAGCGTGCTGCTTGGGCAGAATCCAGGTCTCGAAGGGAAATCGCGGCGCGTACGGCTCGATCACCGTGAATCGTTCCGTCTCCGCTACCAATCGCACGCCCGCCGCGCTCTCCTGGTGCGCGATATCGCAAAAAATACACCGCTCCTTGCTCTCGTAGAACAGCCGCGCCGCATCCACTTCCTCCGCCACCCGCTTGGGAACAATGGGCAGCGCGATGAGCTGCGAATGGGGATGTTCCAGAGAAGCCCCGGCGGCCTCGCCGTAGTTGCGAAACAGAAGGATGTACCGGAAACGAAAGTCGCGCTTCAAATCGTTCACCCGGTCCCGAAACGCCCCCAGGACCTCTTCGATCTGCCGCTCCGGCATGTCCGCCAGGGTGGCCGCGTGGTCCGGTGTTTCGATGATGATCTCGTTGGCCCCCACGCCGTTCATCTTGTCGTACATGCCCTCGCCCTGCCGGTTCAATTCGCCTTCGATGCCCAGCACCGGAAATTTGTTGGGCACCACCCGCACCCGCCAACCCGGCTCGTCGCGGCCTCCGCTGGTCCGGTACGAGAGCACTTCCGGCGGCGTCTTCCGCTCGTTGCCGTAATCGAACGGACAAACCGTCTGCGTGGCGGGTGGAACCGGCTGGCGGATGAAATCGCTCGGCCGCTTGGCGCGGTCGGTGGCAATAATCACCCAGCGGCCGGTGATGGGATCTTTACGCAATTCGGGCAAGAGAACGCGTTCCTCCGAAACCAACGAGTATCGATGAAGTAATGATTATATGACACCGAAACGGCTATCGGAACGCATCCCGCAGCCATTCGATGCGCGCCGGCTTACTCAGCACCACGTTGACGATATCGAATCGGGTATTCTCCCAAGCCGTTTCCGCGCGTCTGGCATAGTCCCGCGCGGCGTGCCGCACGGACTCCTGCTTTTCCCTGTCCACCGCGCGGTCCGGCGGACCGAAATCCGTGCCCTCGCGTGTCTTCACCTCGACAAATACCAGCGTCCCGCCTTGCCAGGCCACCAGGTCGATCTCTCCCGCCGCCGATCGTGGCCGGTAGTTGCGGGCCACCACCCGGCACCCGTGACGTCGCAAATAGCGGTGCGCCAGATCTTCTCCGATGCGCCCGCTATCCCCGCCCAGCGTCCGCCGCCGCGCCGCGTCGGCCAGCCGATAGAGCCACCCCATCATATGGCGCGGGCCCCTCCGCTTACTTCCGCGCCTCGAACTCGAACTCCATGGCTTTTCCGCGCACCACGTAGCACAAGTAATATTCCCAAAACCGCCGGTAACGCGGGAACCGGTTCACCAGGAATTCGAATCCCAACCATCGCCACAGAGCCAGTAGTTTCACGCGCACCGAAATCTCACGGAATTTCACTTTCGAATAATATCCGAACCCGCCGTGGTCCTCGCCGAAATAGCGGAAGCTGAAGCTCGTCAAATGGCTTTTATGGGTGGGATCGCAAAACGAGCTGAAATCGGTGTAGTGCGGCGTCTCGATGCGCACCGTTCCCCCCGGCCGCACCAGCCGGTGAAACTCCTCCATGGCGCGAATCACGTCGCTCAAATGTTCGATCACGTGAATGGCCGTGACCCGGTCGAACGAACCATCGGCAAAGGGATACGGAAAGCGGTCGAGATCCACCAGCACATCGGCGCGGCTGGCGGGATTCCTGTCGATTCCAATGGAACCGGGCTGCTTGTGAATCCCGCAGCCGACGTCGAGTATTCTCATCCGTTCTCCGCCGCTTCTTGCAAGCACGCTTCCAGCGTCTCGACCGCAAACTGGCACTGCTCGCGCGTCACCACCAGCGGCGGGCAGAGCCGCAGGGTGTTATCGCCCGCCCCCAGCACCAGCAGGCCGCGCTCGAAAGCCATCTGCACCACGCGGTCCCGCAGCTCCGGCGCCTTTTCCTTCGTACGCCGGTCGCGCACCAGTTCCACCCCGATCATCAAGCCCAATCCGCGGACGTCGCCCACGGTATTGAACTTCGCCGGCCACTCGCGCAGCCGGTCCATCATCCACGCGCCCATGCGCGCGGCATTCTCGACCAGACCTTCCTCGAGCAGCGCAATCGTCGCCAGCGCCGCCTGGCACGCCACCGGGTTGCCTCCAAATGTGGAGGCATGCGCGCCCGGCGGCCAGCGCATCAGGTCCGCCCGCGCCACTACGGCCCCCAGCGGCATCCCGCTGGCGATTCCCTTGGCCACCGCCATGATGTCCGGAACGGCATCGAAATGCTCCGCCGCCCACATCCGCCCGGTGCGCCCCATTCCCGATTGCACCTCGTCGAGAATCAGAAGGATACCATTTTGTTTGGCCACGCGCGCCAACTCGTCGAAGAACTTCCGCGGCGGCACCACGTAGCCGCCCTCGCCCTGCACCGGTTCGACCACGATGGCGGCCGTTTCCTCGGCCGGGGCTATGGTCTTCAACAGCGTGTTTTCGATGAACCCGACGCACTCCACCGCGCACCCCTCCGGCTCTTTGCCGAACGGGCACCGGTAACAATATGGATACGGCGCATGCGAGACCCCCGGAAGCAGCGGCCCGAAACCGGCGCGCTGCACCGCCTTGCGCGCCGTCAGCGAAAGCGCGCCCAGGGTGCGGCCATGGAAGCTGCCATAAAAGGCGATGATCTTGTCGCGTCCCGTGGCCCAGCGGGCCAGCTTGATCGAGCCCTCGATCGCCTCCGCGCCCGAGTTGCCGAACGATACCCGCCGCGCTACGCCTCCCGGTGCGATGGCCGCCAGTTTTTCCGCCAGCGCCACCATTTCTTCGTAATAGAAATCGGTTCCCGACATGTGGATCAGCCGGGCCGCCTGTTCCTGAATCGCCCGCACCACGCGCGGATGACAATGGCCGGTAGCCACCACGGCGATGCCGGCGTTGAAATCGAGAAACCGGTTGCCATCCACGTCCTCCACCATTGCCCCTTCCCCTCGCGCCGCCACCAGCGGGTAGCAGCGGGTGTAGGACGGCGAGCACACTTGCCGGTCGCGCTCGATGATGGCGCGCGCGCGCGGTCCCGGTAGAGGACCCACCAGGTTCGGAAGATCCGGACGCACCTGATCCAAAGTCTTGCCCATATGCAATTCTCCTGTTCGACTTGTGATTGACTGGAACGATCCTGCGCGCCGGTATCACGATCGCCGCCGCGCGCCGCGAGAAGCGGCCTGCGCCTAATCGGAGCCGAACAGACCCGGACGGGAACTGGAGGGCGTACACGCCATGTAGCTTATTCTAGCGCTCCGCTGAAGTTCCAGCGCTACACTTGTTGGAGAGGTCCATCGTGTATTGCCCCCAATGCCTCGTCGAATACCGCGAAGGCGCGACCGAATGTGCCGATTGCCGCGTCCCCCTGTTGCCCGGATCGCCCCCGCCCGAACCGCCCGATCCCTTCGATCCCGCTCTCGAAATGGCGGTGGTGCTCGAAACCAATGACGGCATGCAACTCGCCCTGGCCAAAGGCGTGCTGGGAGACGCGGGAATTCCGTTTTCCCTGCTCGGCCAAATCGCCACGCTCGTGACGGACGTGGATCCGTTTCTTCACAAATGGATCCGCATCCAGGTGCCCCGCGATCGCGAAGCCGAAGCCAAGGAAATCCTCGAACCTGTGCTCCATCCGGAACCCGCTGCCGAAAGCGGCCCCGAGGAGGATGCCACCGGCCCCGAGGGCGAGGCCTGACCGCGCTCCGCACCCGTTATGCCCGGCGTAAGACTCGATAAGTGGCTCTGGGCCGCCCGTTTCTTCAAAACCCGCACCCTGGCCCAGCGCGCCTGCGAGCTGGGCCGAATCTCATCCAACGGCCAGCCCGCCAAGCCTGCCCGCGAAGTCCATCTCGGCGATCTGCTGCAAGTCAAAAACGATAACGGCGAGTTTCAACTCGAAGTCCTGCTTGTGAGCGAAATGCGCGGCCCCGCCCCCGTGGCGCAAACCCTCTATCGCGAAACCGAAGCCAGCCGCGAGGCCCGGCTCAAGCTCGCGGCGGAGCGCAAGGCCATGCCGCACTACGAAGCGGTGCCGCAAGGCAAACCCTCCAAGCGCGACCGCCGTAAGTTCGATCGCCTGCGCGGACGCCTCTAATCCCGCCTACACTTCTCCCGGAAACACCCGCGCGAAGATCTTATCCACGTTGCGCAATTGCCGCTCGAGCGAAAACGCTTCCGCAATCTGCTCCGTGCTGAGCACCGCGCGAATCTCCGGATCGCCTTCCACGGCCGCGCGAAAATCGCCTTCTTCTTCCCAGGCCCGCATAGCATGCCCTTGCACGATCTTGTACGCCTGCTCGCGCAGCATTCCCGCCGCCGCCAGATCCAGCAGTAATTGCCCCGAGAAAACCAGCCCTCGAGTCATCTCCAGGTTGCGCCGCATGCGCTCCGGATAGACCACCATCTTGTCCACCAGGAGCGTGGTCCGGTCGAGCAGATAGTCCGCCAGAATGTTGGAATCCGGCAGGATCACCCGCTCCACCGAAGAATGCGAAATGTCGCGCTCCTGCCACAGCGCGATATCTTCGAAAGCCGCCTGCGCATTGGCCCGCACCACCCGCGCGAGGCCGCAGATCTGCTCGCTGGTAACGGGGTTGCGCTTGTGCGGCATGGCCGAGCTGCCTTTCTGCCCGCGCGAGAAATATTCCTCGGCCTCGCGCACCTCGGTGCGCTGCAGATGCCGCACCTCGAGTGCGATCTTCTCGCACAGCGCCGTAATCAGCGCCAGCGTCGCCACGAACGCCGCATGACTGTCGCGCTGAATCACCTGCGACGATACCAGAGCCGGTTTCAACTTCAGCCGCGCGCAGATGCGCTCTTCCACTTCCGGACCGATATGCGCGAACGTGCCCACCGCGCCCGAAATCTTCCCCATCCGCAGATCTTCCGTGGCCGCTTCGAGGCGCCGCAGATTTCGCCCCGCTTCTTCGTACCAGATGGCCAGTTTCAACCCGAACACGATCGGTTCGGCGTGCTGCCCGTGCGTGCGCCCGATCTGCACCGTGTGCCGGAATTCCAGCGCGCGCCGCTTCAGCACGTTGCGCAGCGCGCCCAGATCCACCCACAGAATCGACGCCGCCTGCTGCAACAGCAGCGCTTGCGCCGAATCCACCACGTCGTTCGACGTCAGCCCGTAGTGCAGCCAACGCGACGCTTCTTTGGCGGCCGCGCCCGCCGCCGCCATGCTCTCAGCCACCGCCGTGGTAAAGGCGATTACATCGTGCTTGACTTCTTTTTCGATTTCCAGAATCCGCGCCACATCGAATCCGGCATGCGCGCGCAACAGGCGGGCCGCCTCGGCCGGCACCACGCCCAATTCCGCCAGCGCCTCCGAGGCCGCCAGTTCCACCTCGAGCCACTGCTGGAATTTGTTCTGGTCGCTCCAGATCCGGCCCATTTCGGGCCGCGTATAACGAGGAATCATGACAAATCAGAACCGGTATACTTCCGACGCCCGCCGCTGCTCGGCGATTGCCAGGCGCGGTCCCAAACCGCGGCCGTCCAGCGCCTGGCTCGCCATCAGCCGCACGATCTCGGGATGGTTGTTCTGCTCGCTCAAATGCCCCAGCACCAGAAATGCCGTGGAGGAATCCAGGTCCTGGGTCAGAAATTCCGACATGCTCAGATTCGACAGGTGCCCCACCCGGCTCATCACTCTTTGCTTGACCGACCACGGATACGGACCGACTTTGAGCATATCGAGATCGTGGTTGGATTCCAGCAGCAAAAGGTCCGTCCGCCGCAGATGATACTTGATGGATTCGGGAATATACCCCAAATCGGTGGCCACGCCGATCCGCACCCCTTCCGCTTCGAACGAGAACCCCACCGGATCGAGCGCATCGTGCGGCACGCTGAAACTCCGCACCTCGATATCGCCGATCGGGAAGCACGCGCCTGCCTGAAACGTCTCCAATCGCGCCGGCTTATGTTCGCCCCACTCGATGGAAGGAGCCGTCAACCAGGTCATGAATATCGACGCGTGCACGTTCTTGTTGCGCGCCAGCACCGGCAGCCCGGCCACATGATCGGTGTGTTCATGGGTGATGAGGATTGCATCGATATTCGATAAATCTTCGCCGATGCCCGCCAGCCGTTTGCCCAGGTCTTTCATACTCAACCCGGCATCCAGCAGAATCCGCGTCTTTTCGGTGGCCACCAAAGCAGCGTTCCCGGAACTGCCGCTGGCCAGCACACAGAATTTTACGATACCCGTCTCCCCAGACACTCCAGAATACACCGAATCCGGGGAAAACAGAATGAGGGGGAATTGTTCGGGTGTGGTTCTGGTCTGATACTGAGTCAAAACCAGCTTCCGTCCGGCGAACAACGTGCCGCCGCTGCTCCCCCGACGGGAAGGCGCGGGCCGGAATCCGGAATCGCGGTCACGAGGCGAGGACGTCCCTGATCTTGGCAAGCAGCGTTTCAGCGGTGAGCGGTTTGGGAACGAAGGCGATGCCCGGCTGAAGGGTGCCATTGTGCGCGATGATGCTTTCGCTGTAGCCGGACATGAAGAGCGTTCTTGTGTTGGGCCGGAGCTTCTGGATTCGGTCGTTGAGTTCTTTTCCGTTGATGCCGGGCATGACGACGTCGGTAAGCAGGAGATCGATTGGTTCCTGGTGTTCCTGGCACCAGCGGAGGGCTTCCTCCCCGTTCGCCGCTTGCACGACGCGGTAGCCGTGAGCCTTGAGGACGGCATGGATCAACGAACGCACATCACGCTGGTCCTCGACGACGAGGATGGTTTCCGTGCCGTCGCTCGTGGCCGCTTCGAGCGTTGGGCGTTGTCGCTCAGTCTGTTGGTTGATCAGTTGCGGAAAGTAGATTTTGAAAGTTGTTCCCTTCTTCAGTTCGCTGTACACCCAGATCCGACCGCCGCTCTGCTGTACGATTCCGTAGACCATGGCCAATCCGAGCCCGGTTCCCACGCCGCTTGCCTTGGTGGTGAAGAACGGCTCGAAAATGTGCTCTCGCACGTCTTTCTCCATGCCAATGCCGGTGTCGGTCACTGCGAGCAACGCGTACGATCCGGGAGCTAATCCTGGGTATTCGTCGGCTGAGTGACCGTCCAGATCTAAGTTCGCCGTTTCGATAAGGAGGGTGCCCCCTTCGGGCATGGCGTCCTTGGCGTTGACGGCAAGGTTCATGAGGACCTGTTGGATTTGTCCGGAATCGACGAGCACCAGACCGAGGGATGGGGCGAGTTGGGTAATGACCGTGATGTTTTCCGGCACCAGCCGGCCGATGAGCCGTTCGGCACGGCGCACCTCGTCGTTGAGCTGCGTCGGTTTCGGCGCGATAATCTGCCGCCGGCTGAACGCCAGAAGCTGGCCCGTGAGTTCCGCTGCGCGCATGCCCGAATCGCGGATGTATTCCACAGCGGCGCGGCGCGGGTCACGCTCCGGGGTTTGCTTAAGGAGCAAGCTAGCGTAGCCGAGGATGACGGTGAGCAGGTTGTTGAAGTCGTGCGCCACGCCGCCAGCGAGCCGTCCCACGGACTCGAGTTTCTGGGCCTGCCGCAGCTGCTCTTCGAGTTGTTGTCTTGCGGCTTCCGCGGCCTTCCGCGCGGTGATGTCGAGGCCAAACCCGATAAGGTAGGCTACTCCTTCGCTGTCGAAACGGCGGCCGCAGAGAAAAAACTGTCGTATTTCCCCTTCTTGGCCGACGTAGCCGCGGGCTTCGACTTCGGCGGCGCCGGTGGTGAAGATCTGTTCGATCGTTTTGGCCACGCGGTCGCGGTCTTCGGGGTGGATGCGATCGAGCGGAACGGTGTTGCGCAGCCCCTCCGGCCCGAGACCGACGAGCGCTTCATGTTCCTTGTTCCACCGAACGTAGCGTCCCTGCGGGTCGATGACGAAGAAGATCCCGGGGATGCCGTCGACGACGCCGTCGGTGAACGCCTGTTCCCGGCGAAGGGCGGCTTCGGCCTGCCGGCGGGCCTGGATGTCGCTTTCGAGGGTCTTATTGATGGCCTGCAGTTCGGCTGTCTTGGCTGCCACCATCCTTTTCAAACCGCGATTGAGCGAGGCGAGTCCCGCGAGCGCGAGACCGGCAACGAGGATGGCGGCGCCGAATCCGATCAGCCAGCGCTGCGCGCTGTGGTCCGGAGCGAGGTAGTCGTCGAGAGTGAGGCCCTTGATCGTCGCCGACACGGGCGCCACGCCTTCGCTGACGAAGATCTCCGCCATGCGCTGGAGTCGATGCGTGCTCAGATGCCCAAGCTCGACGTAATCGGGGCGGATGAGCTTTCTGGTTTCGTTCGCTTCAAATCGCAGTTCCTCGGTCGATAACGATGAATTGTAGCGGGATTGAATCAGTTGGATCAGTTCGTCGGGATGGTCGAGCGCATACTGCCAGCCGCGGAGGGTGGCGCGGCGCATGGCAACCGCTCGCCACAGCCGCCGCTTGACTTCGGTTTCGGAGGTCAACAGCAAATCCCCGTAGAAGTCGATGCCGTAATTGACTGGCCAAAGTACTTTGATGGACTGGTGCCGCTGGGCGAACCTGAACGGTTCGTCGGTGATGTAGGCGGAGATCGCGTCGGCTTTGCCTTCAAAAAGATCTTCCAGCCGATGCGAGTGGGGCAGGATGGTAACGTCACCGGGCTTGAGACCCGCATCGTACAGCATAGCCTGCAGGGGGGCCGAATCCGCCAGTGTGCCCAGGATGATCCGTTTGCCCTTGAGCAGCGCGGGAGCGTCGATATGGTCGTCTGCGCGCGTGATAAGGGCGACCGGCGATGACTGGAGGATGGGCACGACGATGACCACGCGCTCGCCGGTTTGCCGGAAGAGCACCGCGCTCCCGTCACCGACTGCGTAGTCGCACTTGCCGGCGCGGAGGTCGTCGATTACACGGGCGTCCGTATGCAACGGGACCAGGTCGACATTCAACCCTTCGGCGGCGAAGTAGCCTTTGGCTTGGGCGGCGTAGTAGCCCGCAAACTGAAACTGGTGACGCCACCGCAACTGGAGCACGATATGGCTGGTAGGCTGCGCCACCAGCAGGACTGGCAGCGGCAATAGCGCGGCGGCTACGAATCGAGCGAGTCGCCCATACGACACCACCACATCTTATCATTTCATTTCGGAGGTGTTGGAAAGGACGTACCGGTACCGGCAACGCCTTCCGGCCCATGCTATAACCGTTATTTCCCCGATGTTCCTGTTCGATTTCTTCCGCTCGTTCCTGCCGCTCCACAACCCCATCGGTTTCGGAGCGAGCGATTTTATCGAGCTCGCCCTGGCCATCCTGCTGGTGCTGCTCGCGTTCGCGCGCGCCCGTCTCGCGCCCGCCGCGCAAAAGCTGGCGGCCCGCGCCGGATGGTGCATTGCCCTGCTGGCCCTGCTGCCGATCCTCCTGCGCCTCGCCCTGCTGCCCCGCTTCCCCGTCCCATCGCCCGCCGGCGCCGACGATTTCAGCTACCTGCTGCTGGCCGATACCCTTCGCCATCTCCGCCTCGCCAACGCCGTGCACCCGTTGCACCGCTTCTTCGAAGCCGTCTTCATCCTGCAGGAACCCACTTACAGCTCCATCTTTCCGCTCGGTCAGGGCTTGGTGTTGGCGCTGGGCCACGCCATTTTCGGCCATTACTGGGTGGGCGTGCTCCTCACCAGCGGCGCGATTTCCGCCGGCTGCTATTGGATGCTGCGCGGCTGGACCACCCCTTCCTGGGCGCTTATCGGCGGCCTGCTGGCGGTCTGCGAGTTTGGCCCGCTCAGCCGCTGGACCAACCTCTATTGGGGCGGCGGAGTCTCGGCCGTGGCCGGCTGCCTCATCTTCGGCGCTTTGCCGCGCTTCGAAAAAGAGCCCACCACTCGGCACGCCGCTTTGCTCGGCGCCGGCCTCGGACTGCAGCTCATCACCCGCCCCTTCGAATTCGTCTTGATCGCGGTGTGCGTGGCGGTCTTTCTTCTGCCTAACATCCGCCGCGTCGCCAAAACCCTGCCCCTTGTCGCCGTCACGCTGCTTCCGGCTGTCTCGCTCACGTTGGCCCAAAACAAGGCCGTAACCGGAAGCTGGATCACCCTGCCCTACATGGCCAGCCGCTTCCAATACGGCGTCCCCACCACCTTCACGTTCCAGCCCAACCCGGTTCCGCACCGGCCGCTCACCCCCGAGCAGCAGCTCGATTACCAGGCCCAGACCATCCTTCATGACGACCCGCTCGGCTATTTCCAGCGTTTCACCGACCACCTCGGTTTCTATCGTTTCTTTTTCTATCCGGCTCTCCTGATTGCGCTGCCGGCGTTTCTACCGGCCCTGCGCCGGTTCCGCTTCCTCTGGGTTGCAGGGACGCTGGTGACTGTCGCGCTCGCCGAGAACTTCTATCCTTACTTCTACCCGCACTACATGGCCGCGCTCACTTGTCTATTCGTGCTGGTGACCGTCACCGCGCTCGAGCGTATGCCTCCCTCAGCCGCCCGTGTAGTCCTCTATCTCGCCGCCGCCCATTTCGTTTTCTGGTACGCGCTCCACTGTGGCAACGAACCCATGCTGTTCGCCGCCGGCCGCTACGACACCGGTGACTTCATCAACTACGGCGATCCCGAAGGCCGCCTCGCCATCGACGGCCAGCTCGATGGCATCCCCGGCAAGAAGCTCGTCTTCGTGCGCTACAGCCCCGGCCACATGTTTCACGAATGGATTCACAACGCCGCCGATATCGATGCCGCCGACGTGGTGTGGGCCGCCGATCTGGGAGACGACGAGAACGCCGCCCTGCGCGATTACTATCCCACCCGCTCCACCTGGGTGGTCGAACCGGATGCCAAGCCGCCGCGGCTGCTACCCTATCCCTAGAAAGTTTTTGTCCGAGCTATGCTCACCATCGCCGCACTTGAAGTTCTTCTCTGCTGGCTCCTCTGGTGGTACCCGCCGCTCTTTCTCGCGCCGCACTGGCAGAAGCGCCCGTCGGTTGCCGTGACCGCTCCTTCCCTCATCGGACTCGTGCTCCAGATCGCCGCCTTTGCGGTAGCACTCTTCTGGCGCTGGCCGCACTCGATGCCGCCCGCAACCTGGCGCCTCATCGCCGCCATGATCCCCGGACCCTTGGGCTCCCTGCTCGAATGGAGCGCCGTGCGCCACCTCGGCAGACAATTCCGCATTCGCGCCGGCCTCTATGAGGATCACCAGCTCGTGCGCACCGGTCCGTACGCCATCGTGCGCCATCCCATCTATGCCGCCGTGCTTCTGATGCTGGTGGCCACCGCGCTCGTCACCGCTTCCTGGCCGGGCGTGGCGCTCTCGCTGGCGTTGCTCGTGGCCGGCACCGAGATCCGCGTGCGCGCCGAAGACCGGCTGCTGGCCGGCCGCTTTCCCACCGAATTTGCCGCTTACAAAAATAGCGTTCCGGCTTACGTTCCCTTCGTGAGATAGTAGTCGTTTATGACGTTGCGAACGCCCGCCCTCGCCCTGGCCCTCGCCCTTTCCGCCGCCGGCGCATGGGCGCAGGATCACGAATGGACCGAACATTACCGTCCCATCGCCGGCAAACTCATCGACGCGGCCATGGCCGATACCGAAGGCTATAACCGGCTGGCTTACCTGTGCTACCGCATCGGCAACCGTCTGAGTGGATCGCCATCCCTCGAGCGCGCCATCGCCTGGTCGGTGGAGCAGATGAAGGCCGCCGGTCTTTCCAATGTGCAGGTCATCCCCGCCATCGTGCCCCATTGGGTGCGCGGCGCCGAATCCGCGCGCCTGGTCGCGCCCGAGGAAAAATCGCTGCGCATGCTGGGGCTGGGAATGAGCGTGGGCACGCCGCCCGGCGGCATCACGGCCGAGGTGGTGGCCGTCTCCGATTTCGGCGAGCTAGATAAGCTGGGCCGCGCCGGCGTGGCCGGCAAGATCGTGCTGTATAACGAGGCCTACCATGGCTACGGCCCAACCGTGGCCTACCGCGTGAATGGCGCATCGCGCGCCGCCGCCCTGGGTGCCGTGGCCGTGCTGGTGCGATCCGTCACACCCCTGGCCATGCAGATTCCCCATACCGGCACGCTGGTTTATGACCCCGCGCGCCCGCGCATCCCCGCTGCCGCCCTGTCCCCGGAAGACGCCATGATGCTGGCCCGCCTGTGCGCCGATGGCGTGCCCGTGCGCGTCCACCTCGAAATGGAGGCGCACAGCGAACCCGACGTGCAAAGCGGCGACGTCATCGGGGAAATCCCCGGCAAGGACCATCCCGAAGAGGTAGTCGTAATCGGCGGCCACATCGATTCCTGGGATGTGGGCCAGGGCGCGCAGGACGATGGCGCCGCCATCATGGCGTCTCTCCAGGCCGTGGCCCTGATGAAGAAGCTGGGCCTGCAGCCCAGCCGCACCATCCGCGTGGCGTTTTGGGTGAACGAGGAGAACGGCGGCCGCGGCGGTGAAGCCTATCGAGCCTGGATCGGCAACGCCATTCAAAACCAGGTGGCGGCCATCGAAATGGATAGCGGAGCCGAGGCCCCGCGCGGTTTCGGCGCCGCCGTGGACCGGAGCTCCCTCGATCTGTTAACCCAGGCGGCGCACCTGCTGGACCCCATCGGCGCCGGCGAAATCATTAACGGCGGCGGCGGTGAAGACATCGGCCCGCTGATGCGCGATGGCGTCCCCGGTATTGCCGAGCGTACCGTCGGCACGCATTATTTCGACTGGCATCACACCGAAGCCGACACACTCGACAAGGTTGACCTGAACGATTTCCGCAAGAACATGGCGGCCATGGGCGTGATGGCCTACGTGCTGGCCGACATGCCGGAGAGATTGGTCTCGGCTGTCGGCACCGGCGCTCGGTAAGTGGGGCGGACGCCCACGACGCAGCCGGCCCTCTGGCCGGCTTGCTTGAATTGAATGTCTCAGCAAGGGGCGACCTGGGGCGTCGCCCCGTGAACCGGGCGCTGCAGACACAGGCCGAGAGTGTTCGTAGGGAGTCGCCGGCCAAACGCGCGGCGCAACGACGGCAAGTGAACCACACCGAAACTGTCCCTATCCACTTCCGCAGTGGCACTGACGCTGAAGATGCGCCGAGAAGACTAATTTCGGAAGCCTCGCGTTTAGTATACTTGCTGGCAGGAGATTCCACGATGTCTATCGACCTAGAGATGGAACCTAATGATGTAGATCTGGAGGATCACCGGACGGAGGAAGACGATGCCGAGGAAGTACAACCTTTCCGATACGCAATCTCTAGCTACGGAGCCGACTATCCGGTCGACGGCCTCGTGAAGCGCATACGGGAAGGCGCCATCTACATACCGAAGTTTCAACGCGAATTCGTATGGGATATTAAGGACGCTTCGCGCTTCGTGGAGTCCCTGCTCCTTGGCCTGCCGGTGCCAAGCATCTTTCTGTCCAAAGAGTGGGATACGGGCAAGCTGTTAGTGGTTGACGGTCAGCAGCGACTTCTTTCCTTGCGCTATTTTTACGATAATATTTGGAGGCCGACAGGGAAGGAGTTCCGCCTCAAGGGGGTGCAGCCCGAGTTTGAGGCGAGGACCTACAGCACCTTGCGGGATGAAGATCGTCGCCAGCTGGATGACGCTATCCTGCATGCCATTGTGTTTAAGCAGGACGAGCCATCGGAAGATGAAAGCAGTGTGTACGAGGTATTTCAACGCCTCAACACTGGCGGAAAGAAGCTCACGCCGCAAGAAGTTCGAAGCGCTGTTCATCACTCCGGGCGGATTCGGGATCTGCTGGGCGAACTTAACCAGTACGCATCTTGGAGGGATATATACGGGCCCGAGGACTCTAGAATGCGCGACCAGGAATTGGTCCTCCGCTTTTTGGCGCTCTTACACGAAGGCGAGAACTACCGGCCACCGATGGTAACCTTTCTGAATACGTACATGGGCAAAAACAAGGAGTTGGACGACAAGGATGCAGCTGCGATGTGCGAGGAATTTCGCAATACGATCGACCTAATTCACCTGTCGATCGGGAATGGAGCCTTCCGCCCTATTCGGGCACTCAACGCAGCTGTTTTTGACTCGGTGATGGTTGGGACCGCCGAGAGGCTTAAGAAAGGGCCTGTCGCAGACGTTCAGGCATTCAGGGATGAGTATACGATCTTACTCAATAACCAAGACTTTCTAGATGCTTGCGGCAGGGGTACCGCAGGCGGGGAACGCGTCCGCACCCGGCTGGACCTTGCAAAGGCGGCCTTTGCTCCCGTGCCATGATATGAGTTTGCTTGAGATCACCCGACAGCGCCAGCGGCTGGACGACTTATTTCAAAAGGCGAAAGACCTTCCCGATGCGGAGGCACAAGCTCATTGGTCGAGATATCTGTGTGTTTTGGTCAGCGGGTTTCTGGAGAATTCTGTAAGGATCACTTACACGGAGTATGCGCGCAAGTGCGCTAACTCGGCGGTCGCCGATTTTGTAGAGAGTCGCCTTCGGCAGTTTCAGAATCCTAAGATGGGGACAATTCTGGACCTGACCGGCGGTTTCAGCCAGGAATGGAGGCGGCGACTTGAGACCGACGCCGGCGGGCAGCTTAGCGAGTCTGTCAACAGCATCGTAGGAAATCGACACAAGATTGCGCATGGCGAATCGGTAGGCCTCACACTCCACACCCTCCTTCAGTACTATGCGGATGCACTCAAGGTCGTTGATCTCTTGCGGCAGCAGTGCGGCCTGTAGGTCTGCTCGGCCCGGGTGAGAGGTTAGACGTTGACCGCAGTCGATGCGCCACATCCGTGCCGTCAGGGGCTGTCGTGCAAGCGACCGACGCCCCATCCTCGTCCGACTTCCACTGGCTGCCCGCCCGAAACGGGCGCCCGAGACACGGTCGCGCGCCTAGCCGCGGCGATTCTTGCCCCGGCTGTATTTTAACCCCTATGGTAGGACGGTGCGGTCCGCCCCCTCGAATAGCGTTATTCTATGGTCTCGCATGCAACTGTCTCGCCTGCTCTTCGTTCTCGCCGTGCCGTTCGCCGTCACCGCCGACGAGTCCGCCCTCCATCCCCAGATCCGCAAGATCGTGGACGAAGTCTCTGAAGACCGCATCCGTGCCATCGTCCAAAAGCTGGTAAGCTTCGGGACGCGCAATACGCTCTCCGCTCAAGACGACCCTCAGCATGGCATCGGCGCCGCCCGGCAGTGGATCTTTCAGGAATTCCAAAGCTACAGCCCGCGCCTCCAGGTGAGCTATGACAAGTGGCGCGTAAAGAAGAAGCTTCCCCGCCTCTTCAAAGACGTGGATCTATATAATGTGGTCGCGGTGCTGCCCGGCAAAACCATGCCCGATGTGCAGGTGATCGTAGCCGGCCATTACGATTCGCTCAATCTCGGAACGCCCGCCGGCGGCACTGCGGCCCCCGCCGATTCGGCGGTGGGCGAAAGGCCTGTCGCATCCAATTGGGAGAAGAACGTGGATCTGCCGGCGCCCGGAGCGTCCGACGATGCCAGCGGCACCGCCGCGGTGATGGAGCTGGCGCGCATCATGAGCCGCTACGAATTCGAGAAAACCCTGGTGTTCATCGCGTTCGCCGGCGAAGAACAAGGTCTGGTGGGCTCCACGCTCGAAGCCGCCAAGGCCAAGAATGAAGGCGCCACCATCGAGGCCGTCCTCAATAACGACATTATCGGTACCGAGGTCTCCGGCAATGGCCGCCGCGGCAACGATGCCGTCAGCGTCTTCAGCGACGACCTGCTCGATTCCCCCTCCCAACAACTGGCTCGCTACGCCCATACCATGGGCGAACGCTACCTTCCCTTTATGAAGGTGAATGTGATGTATACGCAGGACCGCTTGGGCCGCGGCGGCGATCACGCGGCGTTCCAGCAGGAAGGCTTCGCGGCGGTGCGGTTCTCCTCGCCCAATGAAGTTCTGGCCAACGAGCATCACGAAGGCGATACGCTCGCAAACATGTCGGTGCCCTACACGGCCCGCGTGGCGCGTGTGAACGCGGCCGTGGCCGCCAGCCTGGCGCTGGCGCCGCGTATGCCCGATATCATCACGGTGGCCAACCCGCCCGCCAATGCCACGGGCGCTACTCCAACCACTCCGCCCCGCCGCCTGCCGATGATCAACCGCGGCGGCGGATATGACGCGGTGCTGCGCTGGCACGCGCCGGAAAACAACGTACGGGGCTATGCCATCGTGATGCGCTCCAGCACGTCGCCGTTTTGGGAGCGGGAAGTTTTCGTCGGCAAGGTGAACGAGTATAAGATCGAGGGCCTTTCGATCGACGAAGTCCGCTTCGGCGTCAAGGCCATCGGAGAGGACGGCACGGAAAGCCTGGTGGCCCCGTACACCTATCCGCCGCGGCAGAAAGCGCAGTACGAGGCCGAACCCCTGAACTGACGGCGCGTGCTACCATCTTCGCCATGAGGATTCTGCTTGCGGCTGCCCTCGTGGCGGCGTGTGCCACCACGCTCCCGGCGGCCAAGAATCTGGAAATCTTTTTCATCGACGTGGAAGGCGGACAGGCGACTCTGCTGGTTCCCCCGGGCGGCGATTCGCTGCTCATCGACACCGGCTGGCCGGGAAACAACCATCGCGACGCGGAGCGTATCGCCGCCGCCTGCAAATCGGCCGGCGTGAAGAAAATCGATTACCTGGTTGTCACTCACTATCATGTCGATCACGTGGGCGGCGTGTATCAGCTTGCCGAAAAGATGCCGATCCTGCATTTCGTAGATCATGGACCGACCTTCGAGACCGGCAAGCCCGCCGAAATTCTCTATAACGAGTACACCTCGGTGCGCGCCAAGGGCGAGCACATCCAGGTCAAGCCCGGCGACACGATTCCCGTCAAGAACCTGGACGTAAAGGTGCTCACCGCGGCGGGCGACGTGATTGCTTCGCCGCTCGCGGGCGCGGGCCAGCCCAATCCGGATTGCTCGGGCTACGCGCGGCCGGGCGCCAATACCGATGAAAACGGCCGCTCCATCGGCATGCTGATCGCTTTCGGCAATTTTCGCTTTCTCGACATGGGCGATCTCACCAAGGACCGCGAATACGACTTGGTTTGCCCCGGAAATAAAATCGGCGCCGTGGATCTGTTCCTGGTGACGCATCACGGCATGGACCTTTCGAATTCGGCCCCATTCGTCCACGCCATCGCGCCTCGCGTAGCCATCATGAATAACGGTCCGCGCAAGGGCGGATCGCCCGAAGCCTGGCAGACGGTCCACGATACGCGCGGCCTGCTGGATCTGTGGCAGCTCCACTACGCCATCGGTTCCGATAAGCAGCACAATTCGGCCGACACGTTCATCGCCAACGTGGACGCGAATTGCGAGGGCAAATGGATCAGAGTTACCGCCGACCGCGAGGGCAATTTCACCGTCTATAACAGCCGCAACAAGTTCGAGAAGACCTATCCGAAGAGGTAACCCATCTACCGCGTCTTGCCGGGTGTTTGGCCGGGATCTTTGGTTTCCTTGGTCTTGTCCTCGGGCAGCGGCGCCAGGGGTTCGGCGTCGTAGGTGATACCGGACTCGGCCGAATACTTGCGATACACGCGGAATTCCTGGTCCAGCTTGATTATGCTATCGGCCGTTTGCATCAGCACCCGCGACTTCAACGGCAGCAGAAACGTGTGACCGGAAAGATCCTGGTAATCGTAGTCCAGCACGTCGGTGACGCTCTTCATCGGGAAATCCGGCGGGATGTTCTCCGCATCGGCCGTGAGCCGCACCACCACGTGCGTATCCGGCTCGACTTCCACCAGGCCGGTGTAGGCCGTAATGATGCGTTGTTTCGCATCTTCCACCACGAGCTGATACTTGGAGGTATCGAGCGGCACGTGATAGCGGAACGCCATGACGCGCTTGCCGCGCAGCGTGCCCCAATGGTCCCACTCGAAGCGGGCCATGGAAGCGGGCTCGAAAATCTCTCGCAGCATGCTGCCGAATTCGCCGAAGGATTTGGAACCGCCCACTTTTTCGTAATCCTGGTTGACCACGGCGCTGTTCATCAAAATGACTTTGTACTGTTCTTTCTTATTAAAGAAACTGAGGCGGATTTGCAGCGTATCGAGAGCTTGCCAGCGCGGGTCGCCGTTGGCCGGTCCGCCGTACCTGGTGCCCGGCAGCGGCGCGCCGAAACGGCGCGTGACCTGGGTGCAGATGAAGTCCGGCAGGTTATCGGTGTAATTCAGGGCGTACTCCCGCATGTCGGCGATAATGGCCGCCTGCTCTTCCGAAGTTGGCGGCGGAATCGGCCGCGGTTTGGCCGGCGGTTCGATGGGGGCGCCGGCGGCCAGCGCGCCGCTCTCATCCACCAGTTTGTGGAGGGCGGCGAGGGTCCTGGGGCCGACCGTTACCTGCCCCTGAATGTCTTCCAAGGTGCGGTCGTCCAGCCGCTCGCTGAGTTTGACCTTGACCAGGAAGTCGGCCAACTGCCGGTCGGTCATTTTCCCTTGCTGGATGAGGGTTTGCGACGATTCAAGAAAACGGAGCAACTGCGCCACGGAAAGCGTCTCGGCCGATGCGACCAGACCTACCGCAAGAACGGCTGCGAGAAGGCGGAAACCACGCATATAGCCATTTTCGCATGCGGCCAAAGCCCCTGGTTTTGGCCTTCCCGCACATCCGCACTGCTGGTAGAGTCATTAAGAGATGACGTGGACACAAGGTTACACTCCCGTGGCCGGCAGCCTGATCCTCTCGGCATTGGTGGCGGCCCTGCCCGTGGTGGTTCTGCTGGGACTGCTGGCGCTGGGTCACGCCAAAGCCCACTGGGCGGCGCTCGCGGGGCTCGCGGCCGCTCTGGCGTCCGCTGTTCTGGTCTTCCATATGCCGCCCCTGCTGGCGGGCGCCGCGGCGCTCAATGGAGCCGCTTACGGTCTCTTCCCCATCGGCTGGATCGTGCTCAACGCCATTTTCGTTTACGACGTGACCGTCAAATCCGGCGACTTCGCGGTGGTGAAAGATTCCATCGCCGGCCTGGCCAGCGACCGCCGTATCCAGGCGCTGCTGATCGCCTTCTGTTTCGGAGCGTTCATCGAAGGCGCGGCGGGCTTCGGCACTCCGGTGGCGATTTCCGCGGCCATGCTGATCGGCCTCGGTTTCCGCCCGTTGCAGGCCGCCGGGCTGGCGCTGATCGCCAATACCGCGCCCGTGGCTTTCGGCGCGATCGGGATCCCGGTGATCACGCTGGCCACCGTCACCGGTCTGCCGCTCGATTTGCTAAGCGCCATGGTGGGCCGCATCCTCGTGCTGTTCTGCGTGCTGGTGCCGTTCTGGGTGATCTGGAGCATGTGCGGGCGGCGCAAGATGTGGGAGGTCTGGCCGGCCTGCCTGACGGTCGGGATCACCTTCGGCGCCACGCAATTCGCCATCAGCAATTACATCGGTCCGTCGCTCGCCGCGATCGGCGGTTCGCTGGTTTCGATGATCGCGTTGTTCGTGCTGCTGCGCGTTTGGCAACCGGCCACGGTGTGGTCGCTCGAGCATGAGACCGCCGCCGATCGCGCGGCCGAGCACGCCAGCCGGCGGGTGCATTCCTCCGGGCACACGATGCGGGCTTGGATGCCGTGGGTGCTGCTTTCGGTGGTGGTACTGTGCTGGGGGCTCAAGCCGGTCAAGGACCGCCTGAACCTGGTGGCCAGCACTAGCTTCACGGTTCCGGTGCTGCACAAAGCCGTGGTTCGCATTCCGCCCGTGGTGGCGAAGCCGGTGGCCGAACCCGCCGTTTTCGCCTTCAACTGGGGCTCCGCCACCGGCACCAGCCTGCTGCTCACCGGCGTGGCGAGCGGCCTCCTGCTGGGCTTCACGCCGCTCCAACTGCTGCGGATCTTCGTGGGGACGCTGCGGCGCGTCAGCAAATCCCTGTTGACCATCGCGGCCATGCTGGCCCTGGGATATTCGACCCGCTATGCCGGTCTGGACGCCACCATGGGCCTGGCATTTGCCCGCACCGGACCGCTGTTTCCGTTTTTCTCGCCGCTGCTGGGCTGGCTGGGGGTGGCGCTGACCGGCAGCGACACGTCGTCGAACGTCTTATTCGGTGGCCTGCAACAGGTGACGGCGCGGCAGTTGGGCCTGTCACCGGTGCTGGCGGCCGCGGCCAATAGCGCCGGCGGCGTGATGGGCAAGATGATCGATGCGCAGAGCATTGTAGTGGCGGGCGTGGCCACCGGCCAGCAGGGCAACGAAGGCACGATTCTGCGCTACGTTTTCTGGCACAGCATCGCGCTGGCGATCCTGGTGGGGATCGTGGTGCTGCTGCAGGCGTATGTGTTCCCGTGGATGATTGCGCGATAACGGCGCCCGGTTTCGCCGTCCACTTGACCTTCGATTGTCGCCTCTGAGAGCATACATAGTGTGTAAGTCATGCTCGCCGCGAGGATCTACGATAAGTTCCTGTAATCGCGGAAGCGATGCCTGCATGAGGGTACTGGTGTCCGTGAGTGAATGGCGGCGCCACCAACGGGGGGAGGAAGTAACGACATGGCTCTTGACCCGATTCATGAACGGCAGCAGGCCCACGCCTATCTGGACCATCTGCCCCCGGAGCAACTCAGCGCGGTCCGCGGGCTGCTGGAGACGATGCTCGACCCGGTGGCCCGCGCTCTTGCGAATGCACCGATCGAGGATGAAGAGATCAGCGAAGAAGAAGAGCGCGCGGTGGCCGAGTCTCGCGAGTGGCTGAAACATAATAAACCTATCCCGCACGAGGAAGTGCTGGCCGAGTTCGGCCTCACCATGGAAGACTTCGAGCGGATGGGCCGCGAGCCGCTTCCGCCGGAACCGAACGGCGCGGACCGGTAACGATGGCCAAAAGGATCGCCTGGACCGACCGGGCCAAGGCCGATGTTCGCGCCATCGACCAGCAGACCGCGATGCGGATTCTCCACGGCTTGGCGCGCTTCATAGAGACCGAAGAAGGCGATGTGAAACAGCTCCAGGACATCGAACCGCCTGAGTTCCGGTTGCGCGTTGGCGCTTATCGGGTTCGCTTTTACGACCACGGCGATAGCATCGAGATTCTCGCCGTCAAACATCGCTCGGAGGCCTATCGCAGCTGAAAGGGGCGGCGAAGCTGACTGTTGGATGTGGGTGACGCCAGAACGTTCCGTCTGTCCCGCGGTTCCGTCCAGCGAATGGTAACCTGTCCCTAGTTCCCGTGTCTCAGGCAGGGGGTCCAGTCCAAACGCGTCCCCGGTTTACGTCCCCGGTTTACGTGCGTTCCCCGGTTTACGTGCGTTCATTCGCCCGAATCCCTATCCCCCCGCAATCGCCCCGATAATCAAAAACGGCTCGGCTCCCGATGCGACTTTATCGGGCAGCGGGGTGTCGGGGGACTCGTGGGACCAGTCTTCCTCGCAGGCGAAAAAGCGGACGAACGGGCGGCGCTCGAAGGTCACGCGGTCGCGGATGGCGCCGCGCAGCATCGGATAGCGGGCCTCAAGCGCGTCCAGGATCGATCGCTGCGTCACTTCAGCTCCGACTTCGAGTTGAACTTCGCCCTCGGCGCGCGCCAGCGTTCGCAGGTGCGCCGGCAGAATCACGCGGATCATGACAGCGTCTGCACCTCGACCGACAACACCGCCGGAAGATCGCGGACGATCGGGGCCCAAGTGTCGCCGGCATCGGCCGAGGCGTAGACTTGGCCGCCGGTGGTGCCGAAATAGATGCCGCAGGAATCGAGCGAATCGACGGCCATGGCGTCGCGCAGCACGTTCACGTAGCAATTGGCTTCGGGCAGGCCGTTCGAAAGCTCTTCCCACTCGTTGCCGCCGGTACGGCTCCGGTAGACGCGCAGCTTGCCATCCGGGGGAAAGTGCTCGGAGTCGCTCTTGATCGGAACCACATAGATGGTCTCCGGTTCGTGCGCGTGAACGTCGATGACAAAGCCGAAATCGGTGGGCAGGTTGCCGCTGACTTCGCGCCAGGATTCGCCGGCATCGTCCGTGCGCATCACGTCCCAATGCTTTTGCATGAAGAGCACGTGGGGGCGCGAGCGGTGAAACGCCATGTGGTGCACGCAGTGGCCCACCTCGGCCGTGGGGTCGGGGATGTACTGGGAGTGCAGTCCGCGGTTGATGGGCTGCCAGGTGCAGCCGGCATCGTCGGAGCGGAAGGCGCCGGCGGCGGAGATTGCAATGAAGATGCGCCCGGGATCGACGGGATCGAGCAGGATGGTGTGCAGGCACATGCCTCCGGCGCCGGGCTGCCAGCGAGGGCCGGAACCGTGGCCGCGCAATCCGGGGAGTTCGTGCCAACTCTGGCCGCCATCTTGCGTTTGGAACAGGGCGGCATCTTCCACGCCGGCGTAAACCGTATCGGGATCGGTCAGCGACGGTTCCAGATGCCAGACGCGCTTGAATTCCCAGGGGTGCGGCGTGCCATCGTACCATTGGTGCGTGCCGGGAAAGCCGTCGTACACGAATTTGTTATCCATGGGCGCCCAGGTTTGGCCGCCGTCGCTAGAGCGCTGGATCATCTGGCCATACCAGCCGGTCGATTGCGAGGCGTAGAGCCGCTCCGGATCGGCGGGCGATCCCTTGAGGTGATAGATTTCCCAGCCGGCAAAATAGGGGCCGGCGACATCCCAATTCTGCCGTTTCCCATCGGCTGTCAGCACGAACGCGCCCTTACGCGTCCCCACCAGTACACGCACTTTGCTCATCCCTAACCCTCCTGGGTTATCAGTATGCAACGTTTTTGGCCGGCGTGGGGAAGGTTTTAGGAACTGATAGAATGTTCGGCTTGAAGCTCCAATTACTTATCGCGATGACGATGGTGTTGGCTCTCACAGCGGCCGATAACCGTGGGGCGGGCGGGCGCGATTGGCCGGCGTATGGCGGAGGGCCGGCGGATATCCGCTATTCATCGCTCCAGCAGATCGACCGCTCCAATGTTGCGCAATTGCAAGTGGCCTGGACGTACGATACGGCCGATGGGCCGGGCGATCCGCAGACCCAGCCGATCGTCGTCAATGGCGTGCTGTACGGGGTTACGCCCACGCATAAAGCGATTGCTTTGGATGCCGCGACAGGAAAGCTTCTCTGGCGATTCGATTCGGGAATTGCCGGGCGCGGGCCGAACCGCGGGGTGGTTTACTGGTCGTCGGGGAACGAGCGGCGCATTTTCGCGGCGGTCGAGAGCTACATCTACGCGCTGGATGCGGCGACGGGCAAACCGATTACCGAGTTTGGCGAAGGCGGCCGGATCGATCTGCGCGCCAACCTGGGGCGCGATCCCCTGAAGCAGTCGGTGATTCTGACCACGCCGGGAATCATCTATAAGGACGTGCTGATCGTGGGCGGGCGCGATCCGGAGGCATTGCCGGCGCCGCCGGGCGACATACGCGCGTACGACGTCAGAAGCGGGCAACTGCGCTGGACGTTCCACACCATTCCGCATCCCGGAGAATTCGGTTACGGCACGTGGCCGAAAGATGCGTGGACTTACTCCGGCGCGGCGAACAATTGGGCGGGGATGGCGTTGGATAGCGAGCGCGGCATCGTCTATGTTCCGACCGGCTCGGCGGCGGCCGATTTTTATGGCGCCGATCGCCTGGGGGACGATCTGTTCGCCAATACGCTATTGGCATTGAATGCCGCGACTGGCGAACGGATCTGGCATTTTCAGGCGGTGCGGCACGATTTGTGGGACCGCGATTTTCCTTCGCCGCCCAACCTGGTGACGGTGAAGCGCGGCGGCAAGACGGTGGATGCGGTGGCGCAAACCACCAAACAGGGATGGGTGTATCTGTTCGACCGCGCCAACGGCCAGCCGCTGTTTCCGATCGAGTACCGGAAATACCCGTCCAGCACGGTGCCTGGAGAGATAACGGCCGAGACGCAGCCTTTGCCTACGCGTCCGGCGGCCTACGCGCGCCAATTGCTGACCGAAGACATGCTGACGAACCGCACGCCGGAAGTCCATCGATGGGCGCTCGAACGCTTTCGGACTTTTCGCAGCGCCGGCCAGTTCATACCGCCGAGCGCCGGCAGCGAGACGGTGCTGTTCCCCGGCTACGATGGCGGCGCGGAATGGGGCGGTTCGGCATTCGACCCGGAAACGGGGCTGCTTTACGTCAACGCAAACGACATGCCATGGATGTTGAGCCTGGCCGAAAACCAGGGCGGCAATTCCAGCCGGCAGATCTATCGGACCAAGTGCGGGGTGTGCCATCGGGACGACCTCAAGGGCGCGCCGCCGCAGTTTCCTTCGCTGGCGGATATCGGCGTGAAGCTCGCGCCCGCGCAGATTGCCGCGGTGATTCGAAAGGGTGGTGGGCGCATGCCTTCTTTTCCGGACTTGAGCCAGGAGGATGTGCGGGCAGTGGTGGAGTACATACTCAGCGGCGAGAGCCGGGAACTGGCGGCGGCGGACGCTTCCGCGCCCGTGCCCAAGTATCGCTTCACCGGATACCGCAAGTTTCTCGACCCGGAAGGGTATCCGGCGGTGGCGCCGCCCTGGGGGACGCTGAACGCGATCGACTTGAATACCGGCGAGTACGCGTGGAAGATTCCGTTGGGCGAATACCCTGAACTGGCGGCGAAAGGCATGAAGGATACGGGTTCGGAGAACTATGGCGGCCCGATTGTGACAGCCGGAGGGTTAGTGTTTATCGCCGCCACCAGCTTCGACCGGAAATTTCGCGCGCTGGATAAAGCCACCGGAAAATTGCTGTGGGAGACCACGCTGCCGATGGCCGGGAACGCGACGCCGGCAACGTATGAGGCGGCGGGCCGGCAATTCGTGGTGATTTACGCGACCGGCGGAAAAGCCCGGCCGGGCGAACCCAGGGGCGGGATCTACGTAGCGTTCGCCGTGCCTCGCGCATCGCCGGCGGGCGGCGGGCAGCAGTAAACGAGTTTATGCCAATCATGGATATTTGCCAGACTCTCGCCAAGGTTCTGTGCGGGGTCGTGGTTTTGCTTGGGGTCGCTGCCGCGCAGACCTCCGGGCCGTCTCCGCGCTACCGGAGCAAGGTCACGGTTTACGACCTGGGCTCGCGAACCAGCAAGATCGTATACCAGGCCGACACGGTGATCGAGGCGCCCAACTGGTCGCACGACGGGAGGTTCCTGTTAGTGAATACCGGCGGCGACCTCTATCGCCTGCCTCTGGAGACCGCCGAGCCGAAGTTAGAAAGAATCGATTTGGGCGCCGACGGTTTCGTGTGCAATAACGATAAGGCGTTTTCGTGGGATGGCAAGCGGCTCGGCTTTTCGGCCTCCACGCCGCTGGCGCCCGGTTCACGCGTCTACGTGGCGAATGCCGACGGCAGCGGAGCCAAGCTGCTGACTCCGACCGCCCCGAGTTACTTTCATGGCTGGTCGCCCGATGGGTTCTGGCTGGCCTTCGTGGGAATGCGGCAGGGGAAGTTCGAGTTGTATCGCGTGCCGGTGGGCGGCGGGCCGGAGGAGCGGCTAACATCGAAGCGCGCTTACGACGACGGTCCGGAGTATAGCCCGGACGGCAAGTGGATCTACTTCAACTCCAACCGCGGCGGGGGTTGGGACATTTGGCGGATACCAGAGGCGGGTGGCGGAGCGGACGATGCGAAGGCCGAACATGTGACCAACGACGAACTGGAGGACTGGTTCCCGCATATTTCACCCAACGGGAAGTGGATCGTCGTGTTCTCGTTTCCGAAAGGCACCAAGACCCACAACGACCGCATGGACGGTGTGGTTTTGCGCTTGATGCGGGCGCCCGGCAAGACGTTGAAGCCGGCGAAGCTGGAGGTGCTGGCGAAGTTCTTTGGAGGCCAGGGCACGATCAATGTGAATTCGTGGTCGCCCGATTCGAAGAAATTCGCATACGTGGTGTATGAGCCACTGGCGGCGCGGTAAACGGTCCTATTTGCGCAGGTAGGAATCTTCTTTATCGATCCAATCTTGGCGGATGGGGCTGAAGATATCGAGATCGAGCGTGTCTTCGAGCGCGCGGGCGCTGTGCGGCACGTTGGAGGGAATGCGCAGGACCTGGCCTTTGGCCACCACCACCTCGCGGCCTTCGATCTGGAAGACCATGGAGCCATCGAGCACGTAGGTGATCTGCTCGCTCACGTGCTGGTGCATGGGCACCGCGGCGCCCTTCTTGAGAAAGATCTGGGCGACCATGACTTTTTCGCCGACGACGTATCTGCGGGCGAGGGTGTCGCTCATGACCTCTTTTTCCATTTCATCCCAGGTGTAGTGTTCCATGGCGTTCGGCTCCTATCTTTTCCCTTTGGCTTTCTTGTATTCCTCGCGGATGGCTTGCATTTGGCCGGCATGCGATTCGGTGTGATCGATATAATCCGCCACCAGGCGGCCGAGCGTCATGCGGCCCCTTGCGGTATGGGTTCCGGTGCGCTCGTAATCGGCCTCCGGGAGGTCCTTGAGCAGCTCGTAATTTTCCGCGCGGAGGCGGCGGAAGGTCTCGAGCGACTGTTTGGGCTTGCGCCGGGCGTAATCGAGGCGGGCCGCCCAGGCGGCCTGATCGACGGCCACGAGGGTCGGGTTATCCTCGGCAATCACCTGGCGGAATCGATGGGCGAGGCAGAGTTCGGTATCGGCCAGATGGGCGGCGATCTGGCGGATGCTCCATTTGCCGGGGGCGGTCACGAAGTCCTCTTCCTCGCCGAAGACGCCGGTCAGGACCACGGCGAGCAGTTCGGGACCGCGGCGAAAACGTTCCAATAAAGCGGGTATATTGGTGGGCACGGAAACTGCAATTATACAACCGGCGCGCGGCCGCCCCAATCCCATAAAATAAAAAGCGCATGGCAAAACTGAAAACGGCGATGGTGTTGGCGCTGGTGGCAAGCGCTCTCGAAGGGCAACAGCACATTCGTCCGGTGAAGCTGCCTTCGCGCGGCACGCGGGGCGCGGTGGCGGGCGGGAGCGAGTACGCCACCCAAGCCGGCATGCGCATGTACTACGCCGGCGGCAACGCCGTGGATGCGGGCATCGCCTGCATGCTGGCGGCTTCGGTGGCGGAGTTTTCGCATTTCGGACTGGGAGGCGAATCGCCCATCCTGGTGCGCACCAAAGCGGGCAAGGTGTTTGCCATCGCCGGCGTGGGAACCATGCCCAAGCTGGCCACGGCGGATTTCTTTCGCAATCACACACTCACGACGGACGAAATTGTGGACCCGCCGGCGCCCCACGGGTTGAAAGACTGGGTGCCGGTAGCGGGGATTCTTTCGGCGCTGGTACCTGGCATGGTGGAAGCGGCGCTGGTGACTCTGCGCGATTTCGGCACGAAGAGCTTCGCGGAAGCCGTGGAGCCGGCTATCGAATTAGCCGACGGGTTCCCGATCGACGAGTTTCGTGCCGCATCGATTCGCGGCAGCATCAAATACCTGGAAGCGTGGCCCACTTCGAAGCGCGTGTTCCTGCCGGATGGCCACGCGCCGCGCGCGGGAGACATTTTCCGCCAGCCCGACCTGGCGCGCACGCTGCGCTCGATGGCGGCGGTGGAAACCCAGGCGCGCGATAGAGGGGCCACGCGCGAAAAGGCCATCGACGCGGTGCGCGACTATTTCTATCGCGGTGAAATCGCGCGCCGCATCGGCGAGTTTTCGCAACAGGACGGCGGGCTGCTGCGCTATGAGGATATGGCGGCGTTCCGGCTGGAGCCGGAAGAAGCGGTTTCCACCACCTTCCACGGATATACGGTTTACAAGCCCGGCTTCTGGAGCCAGGGGCCGGCGATGATCGAGACGCTGAACATTCTGGAGGGCTACGATCTGGCGGGTATGAAGCAGAACTCGGCCGAATACATCCACACGCTGGTGGAAGCGCTGAAGCTGGCCTATGCCGATCGCGATACGTATTACGGCGACCCGCGATTCGTGAAGATTCCCTCGGAGCGGTTGCTTTCGAAGGCCTATGGCGCGGAGCGTGCCAAGCAGATCGGCCATGATGCCTCACTCGAATTCCGGCCGGGTGACGTGGAACCGAATCCGCCTAAGCATCCCTTCTATTCGTCGATCGCGCGTTACAAGATCGACTATGCCCTGCTGGCGAAAGACACGACGTGCGTGGATGCCGTGGACAAAGATGGCGTGGCGATATCCATAACGCCTTCGGGCTCGTGGATGCCTTCGGTGATCGCCGGCGATACGGGCATTCCGCTGACGGAGCGCGCGCAGAGTTTCCTGTTGGTGCCGGGGCATCCTAACGAGCTGGCCGGAGGCAAGCGCCCGCGAGTGACGCTGAGCCCCACGCTGGTGGCGGGTCCGGGCAAGAACGTACTGGCGCTTTCCACGCCGGGCGGCGATAACCAGGATCAGGCGCTGCTGCAGATTCTGTTCGATGCGCTGGAGTTCGGCATGAACGCGGAGCTGGCCATCGAAGCGCCGCGTTTCCAGAGTGAGCACCTGGTTTCGAGCTTCGACAATCACGCCATGAATCCGGGCAGCCTGCTATTGGACGAGCGCCTGCCGGCGGAAGTGGTGGAAGAATTGAAAGCCCGCAAACACGTGGTGGACCTGCGGACGCCATATCAGAGCGGCGCGGCGCCATCGCTGATCCGGCTGCACCCGAGCGGGCTGGTGGAGGCGGCGTCGGACCCGTTCTATTGGCGCTCGGCGCAAGCATGGTAGGCCCGCTGTTCGACGAGCCCGGCGGTTTCGACCGCGAGGGGCTCAAGGAGCGGCTGAGCGCTCTGGCGGCGGACCACATTTATATCGGCGGCAGCTCCTGGAAGTACGAAGGCTGGCTGGGGCAGATCTACACGCGCGAGCGGTATCTTTCGCGCGGCCGTTTTTCGCGCCGGCAGTTCGAGACCGAATGCCTGCGGGAATACGCCGAAACGTTCCCCACGGTGTGCGGCGATTTCACCTTTTACCAGTTCCCGAGCGATGACTACTGGCGCCAGTTGTTTGGGCGGACGCCGGCGAGTTTTCGATTCGCTTTCAAAGTGCCGGAGCAGATCACGTGCAAGGTGTTTCCCAGCCATGCGCGGTACGGCGCACAAGGAGGCAAGGAGAACCAGGCGTTTCTGGACCGGGCGATGCTGGAAGAAATGTTTCTGCGGCCTTTGGCGCCGCACCGCGAGCGCACGGCGCTGCTGATTTTCGAGTTTGGAAGCTTCAGCCGGCGCAGTTTCGGCGAGCTGAACGAATTTCTGGACCGGCTCGACCCGTTCCTGGCGGCGCTGCCGCCGGACTTCCGCTATGCCGTGGAGATTCGCAATCCGGAATTTCTGGCGCGAGATTATTTCGCGTGTTTGCGGAGCCACGGCGTGGCACACGTGTACAATGCGTGGTCGAAAATGCCGGAACTGCGGCGGCAGATGGCCATACCGGATTCCGCGACCGCCGATTTTCTGGTATGCCGCGCGCTGCTGCGCTATGGGCGGCTATATGAGGATGCGGTGACGATGTTCGCGCCGTATACGGAAGTGCGCGATCGGAACCCGGAAGCACGCGATGCGATGCGGGTGCTGATCGGGCGGGCGAGGGAAGAAAAGCAAATGCTGTTTCTATTTGTGAATAACCGGCTGGAGGGGAACGCACCGATGACGATTTTGTCGGTGGTGGAAAGGTGAAGGGGGCCGCTTGACACTGAAGCCTGCGCGGCGAGGCGGTGCCCGAGCCGACTTCCGTCGTGGAATCGGTTGCGATCCAAGCGGCCTGAGAATTTTGCTACGATGGCTGTACCGGGCTCGTAGCTCAGTTGGTTAGAGCGCCTGCTTGACACGCAGGAGGTCACAGATTCGAGTTCTGTCGAGCCCACCATTATCCTTATTGATTTCAAAAGATTTGTAGGGGCTGCCTCCCATCGTTTTCAGCTATCCTTTACTCAACTGTGCCAAAACTGTGCCAAAACGCCGTCAGCTGGGTTGGGCTGTGCCAAAACCACTTCCGCTCTCGTTAGCCTGGCGGTTCAGTTTGGCCAGCGCTTCCCTTTTCATCTGAAGCTTCATTTGCGAGTACTTCTTGAAGACCTTCGCGTCTCCCTGTCGAAGCAGCTGCGTGACCCATTCGTCGGCGACGCCGCCAGCGCTGAGCCGGGTGGCGTACGTCGAGCGTAAATCGTAGATCCGGAAATACTGGATTCCCGCCCGACGCAGCGTGAGACGCCAAACCGTTTTGAACGATTTCTGATGGACGTCTGACTGCTCGCTGCTCGGGAAAATGTAAAGGCCTGGCCCTGAGATCGCCAGCTGACTTCGAAATGCCTCAACAGCCATTTCCGTCAGCGGAACTTCCGCTATCCCGTTCGGGGTTTTCGAGTCGGGAATCCACACCACCGCGTTTTCCAGGTCCAACTGCTCCTTTCTCATCGGCGCGAGCTCCTTGTAAACACGGAGTCCGGTCTCGGTGATGATGCGGATGACGTTG
>Ga0326728_10003295_pt1 | contig 50685 bp, 33 predicted proteins | sample MB3enrmetagenome_FD_207602 | JGI IMG/M metagenome (GOLD analysis project Ga0326728, IMG submission 207602) | Lab enriched peat soil microbial communities from McLean, Ithaca, NY, United States - MB31MN | ecosystem: Environmental > Terrestrial > Soil > Wetlands > Peat | place: USA: New York... | reverse complement strand
AATGCTGTTAATTGCGCAAGAAAAAACCGAGCGACGATGTTAGAATTTGTCACTACATTTTGACTTTTGAAAGATGCTTTCCCTCGTAAGACACCCCTCTTTTCCGCTTTTACTGTAGAAGATGGGTATTGGTCAAATGTCCGAGCAAATGCTGTCCCAACCGCCCTTCACTGGCAAGAAAAGAAAGAAAATTGAGGGCAGCAGCATTTTATCTGTTGACATCGCGCCCTAATGGGTGACCCCGTTACTTTATGGCCTGATGCCCGGAGTCGCCGAGCTTGCTTGTGGCCTTAAGGCATCGTACATTACCTCGAACTCCTTGAAGACATCCCGGCCTTTCAATGAAGCCGCTCTCATGTACGACATGAACGCTCCTAAATCCTGCGGCGCCTCAGCAAAATGTCGAAAATAGACGGATTCCGCCATTTCTTCCTTGGTTAGCCGCAGCCGGTTTAGAAAAGTCCAGGTCTTTAGATAGGCACCGAATTCCTCCTTGATCATCGCGGCGACAAATTCTTCCCGTTCTATGCGTCCAATAGCCGCCAGTTGACATATTGGTTGCATTTTGGCGTCGCGCTCCAAGCTTACTATTTCGAAGACAAGTTCGATAAGTTCGTCCACGGGCTTTTCATCTTCACACACAGCGATCACGACCTCGGGCGGAGTTACCGGAAAGTGATACGCCGGCGAAGCAGTGCCGTCTTCTGTATAGAAATAGCAAACTTTCATGAAGAAATTTGGGGCGATCTCTCTAAGAACGTCCGCGAGAAGCTGGTCCGCTTCGACATGGTGCCCGATGAACTCTCTGACTTTTGGAGAGAGCATTTGGACGAGCGCGGTTGGCGGGCTCCTATTGTTGATAAAGCCATAGGTATGTTCGTAGGTGATGATCGCGTTGGTGATGATTTCATTGGTGCTGATGCCCCACGATTGGAGAAAATTACTGGAGAGATCGCTGCGCCGCACGGTGATCCCGCCGGCCTTGTGCAGGATGATAATGCCTCCAGACGAATCCGCATGAACGCGGACGATGTTGGTGTAGCTCACGCCGCCAATAACGCAGGTGTTGATTCCGTCAGCCAGCGGCCAGCCGCCCGTCGTGCTACTCTGTGGCGCCGAGCTTGCTATTGGTCGCACGGCATCGTACTCGGCTTCATAAGTCCCCAGGTAATTCCAGGGAGCTTTCAACGAAGCCTCTTTCATCTGCGACAAGTACGTTTCAAAGTCCGGCGGCACCCTCGCAATGCCTTGATAAGACTCGGATTCTGCCATTTCTTGCTTGCTTAGCCGTAGTTGGTTTACAAAAGCCCGGGTCTTTGGCCAGGCGGCGAATTCCTCCTTGGCTATCGCAGCGGCAAAATCCTCCCGTCCTATGCGTCCAAGAGCCGCCAGTTGACCTATTGCTTTCATTTTGTCGTCGCGCTCTGAGTTAACCGTTTCGAAGACAAGTTGGATAAGTTGGTCCAGGGGCTTTTGGTTTTCGCGTACTGCGATTATGACGAGGTTCGTACCCATCGGAACGTGATACGCCGACGGAGCAGTGGCGTCTTCCGTATAGAAATAGTAAACTACTATCAAGCGTTTTGTTGTGGCTTCCCTGAGGATGTTCCTGAGAAGCTGATCCGCTTCGGCACGGCGCTCGATGAGCTCTCTGACTTTTGGGGAGAGTGTTTGGACACCCGCGGTTGGCAGCCTGATGTTGTCTATAGAGTAATAGGTATATTGGTTGGTGCTAATGCCAGGTGCGGGAGCGGAAAGCGATGATGCACTGATACCCCACGACTTGAGAAAATCACCGGAAAAATAATTGCGATCCCCTTCGAATACGCCGCCCTTGTACAGGACGACAACGCCGCCAGACGAGTCCGTATGAACGTCGAAAATGTTGGTGTATGTCACGCCATCAATAACACAAGTGTTGACTCCATCAGGCACGGGTTGACCAAAGCCCGCCACCATGTTCAAGAAGAGCAAAACTCCCGCGGCCCATTTTATCGTAGGTAGGCGCAGGGTGCAGGTGTCAGCCCTCACTATTGACACAAACTCGGCGCTTTTACTTTTCATGCAACAGGTTGGAGACGTGGAGCCGACTGCCCATGTGCAGTCTTGCCGTTCTCCATTTTGGGATCATGGTCGTCTCTTGCCGCAATCGGCGCGCCAGCGCCACTCTGCTCTTATCCCCTTTGGGCCGTCTCGGCAAGTCCTCCTTTTTCCAGTCTCTCCGCTGGAGCTCCTCTCGCACGAGGCGTTGGGCCTGAGCTCGTCGTGGCGAGACGGACTGCCGAGGACAGGCGGAATTGCAACTCCGCTGCCCGCAGGTAACAAATGTGTTGCTCGATATCGGAGATAGAACTCATCCGGCAGTTCATTTCAATCAACTTCATCCCCTGGGAGGGGAGGTTTGGCCGGGACGCGAGCAAGAATATCGTCCACTTTCTGCCAATCAACCCTCTTGGCGCGGGAAGAAATGCTCTCGCGCGCTTGGGACGCCGACACTTGTGCTGCCAGGGCGATGGACACGATTTGGTCCACGCTGACTTTTTCTTTCACAGCGACTTCGTTGACCTGTTTTAAAAGCAGGTCTGGGATTTTTACTTCCAGGGTGCTCATTTCAATTGACGCAATATAAACAGAAATTCCTTCGGTTTCAAGACTTGAATCCCCAATGCCACGGCGGGCTGCAAATGGCGCGTATTGTGAGTGATAATGACGAGGGCACCTGATTCTCGCGCTAATTGCACCAGCGGCTCGTCATCAGGGTCGGTCAGCACAGGCTCCCAATTGTGGGTCAGCGACCATTCTTCGCCGCGAGCGGAGATGGCGTTTAAGAGTTGGTCAACCTCATCAAGGCTCAACGACAAGGCGGCCGCATCTTCTTTCAATACTTCCGCGTACTCGTAAACCAAATGATTGCTCAGGACTGCCGTCCATTCATCACGGCGCAATCGCTCAAAAATTTCAAAAGATGCGCCCGTACGCGACCGAAACGCCGCGACAATAACGTTCGTATCCATTACAGCGCGTGGCTTGCTCACCATCGCCCCCGGTTCCCTGTCTGTTGTGCCACTGTCATGTGCTGCACATTAGCGGGCATCCCGCAGGCGCGGCAAGCCGAGACAGCAACAAAGAGGCTGGCTAAATACCGGTGGAGGGATACCCCCTAAGACAGGCCGTTTTCACACCGACAGTCGCGGCCACGCGGGTAATCGCGGGTAATCGGGGTTGCCGTTCTCACGGTTAAGGGCCAAGTCAGGCCATTTTGATCTGGCCAAAATGGAGAATTGACCTTCCGGCGGCGGCTTTGTTAGTCTGCGCCTGTCCTGGTTGTGGCACAGAGATTCCTTGCATGACTGATTCCATTAACGGGCCGGAGCCGTTTGTCTGCCAGATCGGCGCCCAGCGGCATCCCAGCGAGCCGTGCAGCATCGTCATCTTCGGCGCCAGCGGCGATTTGACGGCGCGCAAGCTGGTCCCCGCTTTCTACCATCTGTGCAAGGAGAAGCAAATGCCGGCCGCCTTTCGCATCGTGGGTTTCGCGCGGCGGGAGAAGACGGACGATGGCTGGCGGGCGGAATTGCGCCAGGCGCTGGATGAGTTTTCCCGCACCAAGCCGGTGGAGGAGGAGGTCTGGCGCGGTTTCGCGGCCAATTTGCACTATTGCGCCGGCGATGTCACCGGCGCGGGCGGCTACGCCAAGCTCGAACAGAAACTCAGTTCCTTCGGCGCCGAGCCGTTGCGCCGCAACCTGCTGTTTTATCTGGCGACCCAGCCCAGCCAGTTCGGGGAGGTCATCGAGCAACTGCACGCCGCCCGGTTGTTGCAGCGCGGCCAGAGCAACGGCGGCTGGCAGCGGGTGGTGGTGGAGAAGCCCTTTGGCAACGACCTGGCCACGGCGCGGGCGTTGAACGACGAGCTGACCCGCTACGCTGACGAACGGCAGGTCTGCCGCATTGACCATTACCTGGGCAAGGAGACGGTGCAGAATATTTTGATGTTCCGCTTCTCCAATTCCATCTTCGAGCAGTTGTGGAATCGCAACTCCATTGACCACGTGCAGATCACCGTGAGCGAAAAATTCGGCGTCGGCGCCCGCGGCGGCTATTATGAGGAAGCGGGCGCGCTGCGCGACATGGTGCAGAACCATATCCTCCAGGTCCTGGCGCTCACGGCCATGGAGCCGCCGGTGTCGCTGGAATCGGAGGCCATCCGGGACGAGAAGGTCAAACTGCTCAAATCCATCCGCCCCCTGGCGCAGAGCGACGTGGCCCGGCAGGTGGTGCGCGGGCAATACTTCGCCGGGAGCGTCAACGGCCAGCCGGTGCCCGGTTACCGGCAGGAAGCAAAGGTCCAACCGGATTCCAACGTGGAGACCTACGTGGCGCTGAAATTATTTATTGACAATTGGCGGTGGTCGGACGTGCCCTTTTTCCTGCGCACCGGCAAGTATCTGCCCTACGGCGCCAGCGAGGCCCGCATCCAGTTCCGCCCCACCCCGAACGTTCTGTTCGCCGCCCAATGCGGGCCGAGGCTGGACGCCAACGCGCTGGCGTTGCGGTTGCAGCCCAACGAGGGCATTTACCTGCGGTTCAACGGCAAGGTGCCCGGCATGGACATGCGCGTGCGCCCGGTGCGGATGAATTTCAGCTACGACGCCGAGTACGGCGCTTACACGCCGGAGGCCTACGAGCGGCTGTTGCTCGACGCGCTGGTGGGGGACGCGACGCTGTTCATCCGCCGCGACGAAGTGGAGGCGGCCTGGCAGATCGTGGATGCGATCCGCGCCCAGTGGGAAGGCAAACCTCTGACCAACCGGGAATTTTATGCCGCGGGCACCTGGGGGCCGGTGGCATCGGATGACATGCTGGCGCAAAGCAACCATGTCTGGCACGAGCCGCGCATTGACTTCACTTGACGGGCGCGTCCGGGGCGGCGTCATGGGCCGGCGGGCAAGGAAAGGGATTTACGGCGGAGGGTTTTTCGGCTATGATATTGATACGATGATCAATTCCAGGAAAAGGAGGGTCTTCGCGCTGATGCTGGCCCTGGTGGCGCCGCTGTTGACCGCGCGCGCGCGCGCCAATATCTACGCCACGGATCTCAGAATGAACGGCGCCCAGCCCCTGGTCACCAACGCGGCCTTTAGCGTCATAAACATCACGTATATCCTCAACGAACCCGCCGATCTGGGAGTGACGATCAATATCGCCTCCGGCACCAACGTGGTTCGCGCGCTCCCGGCCTCCCCCGGCGCCAACGGCGCATTGCTGGGCACGAACCTGGTCCCGTGGGATGGCAACGATTCCAATGGCTTCCCGGTTCCCACCGGAGATTACGTCGTCAGCGTCACCCCCGCCTCCAGCGGGCACACTAATTGGGCGCAGATCAGCCGCGACACCAACGCCGGCAATTACGTCTTCGCCCCGCGCGGCCTGGCGGTGGACAACAATTCCAACAGCGTTTTCTATGGCCGCGTCTTCGTCGGCAACGCCGCCACGTGGACCAATTACGCCACCGTGCCCGGCGGGAACGACACCATTCTCATGCTGAACGCCGACGGCAGCTTCTCCGCCGACGGCCCCGACGGCACCGGCGGTTACGCGGGGATTGAGGATTATGGCATCTACGGCGCGCCGCAGAAAATGCGGGTGGGCGACGATGACCGGCTCTATATGATGGACTTGAATAATGTGCCGCCGCAGCTTGTTTCCTTCGACCTGCGCCTGGCCGGCTATCAAATCGTCCTGGGTCTGAACAACTACATTAACAACCCGTTTTGGGACAACTACCCCTATCCGCTCAGCACGGGAGTGGGCTGGTTTTCGATGGACGTGACCGGCGCCGGCACGACCAACGGCCTCATCTGGCTGGGCGAATGGGACGCCGGCGGGGCGGGCGTCTGGAACTGGCACCTGACCAACGGCGTCGCCGACCCCGACGACAGCACCGGCAATTGGGCCATCGAGGTCGGCGGCAGCCTTGGCGTGGCGGCCTCCGGCGGCTTGATGGTGGACACGAACCTGGACCTTTTTGTCGGGCAATACTTGACAGATTTGGGCGACACCAACGCCGGCTGCATGGAATTCACCAATTGGAACTCCGGCCGCGCCTTTAACGGGAACCCGGAGACCAACGGCACGGCCTGGAGCGCCGGCGGCAACGACAACACGTTCCTGGGCGTCTATGACACGACGATTGATTCGCGGCAACGTCCCCGGTACGTCGCCTGCGCGCTGAGCAACGGCCTGGCGACCGCCGGCGTTCGCATCCTCGACGCCCGCGGCGGCACGAACGTGGTGGCGAACCTGGACGCGGCGAACCAGTATTTCGTGACGGCATGGGACAACGTGGGCAACCTTTACGCCGCCTCCGGCACCTCGCATTTATTGCGCGTGTATTCGCCGCCCGACGGCCCGAACCAGGCCACGACACTGGGCGCGATCCGGATTGAATCAGCCATCACGGGCATCAGGCTCAACGGCACGAACCTGACCATCACCTTCGTCGGCTCCAAATCCGACAATGTCGGGCAAATCACATTGCAAAGCTGCGCCAGCGTCAACGGCGCCTATGCCAACGTCCCCGGCGCCGTGCCCACGCAAACCAGTCCCGGATTTTTCACGGTCACAACCCCCGCCCCCGCCACCACCCAATTCTATCGGATCAGCCACACGGCGGCGCAATAGGCGATCGCAAAGCCCATCTTCGATGCAAGAGGCAAGGACCTTTGGTGGAATTACTGTCACTTGTTTCGAGCTTATTCGCCGCCGGATGAGGATTGGGAATTTGACGAAACTGTGTACTATTTTAGCGGAACAGGTGTCGATCCGGCGCCCCCACTGAAGGGGCCTTGGGTGATCATCCCTTATGAAGCCGTCCGGCTGGGCGTCCGTTGGAAACCAAATGACTCCTCTTAGCGGCAGTCCCCGAAAACCATCGTTCTTCCGGTGACTGATCCTTTTCCCGTGGGATCGCGCAAAAACGGTTGACAATTCGTCCCTTCCCGGGCACGATGATGGGGGTGAAGATCACACGTAAAGGACAAGTTACGATACCTCAGGCGATGCGCCGCAAGCATGGGCTGCGTCTGCAGGCTCAAGTGGAGTTAGTGGACCAACCCGATGGCGTGCTGGTGGTCAAGGCCGCGACCACGTCGCGCGGCAAAGGTGTCCTGGCGACTTTGCTCCGCGGCGGCAAGATCAAGGGCCGGACCAAAGACTGGCTACAGTTGACACGCGGATGATTCTGGCCGATACCAGCGTCATTGCCGACATCTTCACCAGGGATCCTGACTGGTTCCAGTGATTTTCCTTCCGTGCGATTGATCACGCCCTGACACGAGGCCCAGCAAACCGAAGATCAGGAAGTTAAGACGCCGCGCATCAGCCCTTGCCGCCGGATTGGGAGAATTCCATCTCACACCCTCAGATGGGCGCGGATCATTTTGGGCTGGCCAAGGGGCGGATTTGTTTCCACATTCCACAGCCTGTAATGTCGTCCGCGCCTGTCATCGAAACGAAGGGGCTTTCCAAGCTCTTTGGACGGCTGCGCGCCTTGGACAATGTCAGCCTCACGGTGTCCCCCGGCTCGATCGGTTTGCTCGGCCCCAATGGCGCGGGCAAGAGCACGTTCATGAAATGCCTCCTCCAGTTGCAACCGATCACCTCCGGCTCGGCCCGCCTGCTGGGACGGGAGGTGGGACGGGAAGGGCGGGAGATTCGCAAGCGCGTCGGCTACGCCCCGGAACAGGACTGCCATATCCCGGGCATGGCCGGCTGCGAATACGTGACCTACTGCGCGCAATTGTCCGGCCTGCCGTTCCAGGCGGCCCGGCAGCGGGCGCACGAGATGCTGGATTTCGTCGGCATGGGCCAGGAACGATACCGCAAGGTGGATACCTATTCGACGGGTATGCGGCAGCGGGTCAAGCTGGCGCAGGCCATCGTTCACGACCCGGAACTGGTCTTCCTGGACGAGCCGACCAACGGACTGGACCCCAAGGGCCAGGCGCAAATCCTGGAGTTGGTGCGCAGCTTGTGGCGCGCCTACGGTATAACCGTCGTCCTCTCCTCGCATCTGCTGGCCGACGTGGGGCGGGTGTGCGAACAGATCATCATCATCGCCCGCGGGCGGGTGCTGGTGCATGACACGCTGGCCAACCTCAAGGCGCGCAAACGCGGCGCGGCCGAGGTGGTGCTGGCGGGCGGGCACGGGGAATTGCAGGCCGCCTGCCGTGGCCGCAACTGGCTGTGCGAACTGCTCCCCAACGGCCACTTGCGCGTCGAACACAACATGGATTCGCTCAACCCGCTGCTGAGCTTGATGCACGAATTGAACCTGCCGCCGCTGGAGGTCATCGCCAGCCCCAACGCGCTGGAGGAGACGTTCGTGCAGGCCCTGGAGATTTCCGATGCCGCTGCATGACGCCCATTACCAGCATTGGGATGGAGCGCACCTGGGCCTGTGGGCGCGGCGCTGGGTCATCGCCAAAAACGGGCTGACCGCCGCCCTGCGCGGCAAAATCATTTGGCGCGTCCTGACGATCTGCTGGATGTTGGGTCTGGCTGCGGCCGCGCTGCTCTTCCTGGTGGGCCAATTGCTGGTGACCGACAGCATCGTGAGCCGGTCGGCGGGGCCATTGAATCCGCAACTCCAAAGTCTGGTGGGGACGTTGACCTCGTGGCTGCGGGAGCACCCGGAAATTTCGGTGCGCACGACCCAAGACGTGCTGTTCTACTATTTTTGCATGTATTTGATGGTCTTGAGCATCTTCGCGCTGGGGGTGGCGCTGCCGCTGTTCATCACGCGCGACCTGGCCAGCAACGCCATCATCATTTACGCCTCCAAGGCCGTCTCGCGGGGCGATTATTTGCTGGGGAAGTTTTGCGCGGCCTTCGGATTGTTGGCGCTGACGTGGCTGGCGCCGGTGTGCGGGGCCTGGCTGGTGGGCAATCTGCTGTCGCCGGACTGGCGGTTCTTCTGGCACGCGCTGGCGCCCCTGTGCCACGCGCTGATTTTCGGATTGGGCAGCATGGCGGTGTTGAGCGCGCTGGCCTTGGGGGTCTCGGCCCTTTCCAGCCGGGAGAAATGGACGCCGGCGCTTTGGTTCATCTGGTGGGTGCTGGGCGGCGTGCTCCAACCCATCGTCGAGCACACCCAGCCGTGGTTGCGGCACTTGAGCTTCACTTTCAATTTGCGGCAAATCGCGCTGGCGATCTTCGGCCTGGGCAAGGATTTGCAAACGGCGAAGGAACACATCCCCGTTCTCGGGGAGGCGCTGGGCCATATCCCGGACAAGACGATGGATGCGATCTATCATCCCGCCCTGGGCGGCGCGGTGGCCGCGCTGGCTGTGATGATGGCGGCGGTCGTCGTGATCCTCCACAAACGAGTCGCCCCCGAATGAACGCGCTCATCCAGGCAGAGGAACTGAGCCGCTGGTATGGCATCGTCATGGGGCTGAACAACGTCAGCTTCGAGATCGAGCCGGGCCTGACCGGACTGGTCGGCCCCAACGGAGCGGGCAAAAGCACGCTCATTCAGATCATAACCGGCCAGCTTAAACCCAGTTCGGGCCGGTTGACGGTTTTCGCGCAGGAGCCTTGGAACAATCCCGCCATCCTCCGGCGCATCGGCTATTGCCCGGAAGGCGAGGCCGTGCCGGTGGACCTGCGCCCGGTGGATTGGTTGCACGGGCTGGGGTTGCTTTCGGGCCTGGCGCCGGCGGAGGCGGCGGGGCGGGCCGAGGCGGTATTGGACCGGGTGAAACTGCCGCGGGAGCATTGGGGCAGACGTCTGGGGCAGTACTCCAAGGGGATGAAACAACGGGTCAAGCTGGGCCAGGCACTGCTCCACCAACCCGAGTTGCTGGTGCTCGACGAGCCGATGAACGGCCTGGACCCGATGGGCCGCCAGGAGATGGCCCAGGCCTTGCAGGAGCTGGCCGCCGCCGGCGTCAGCGTCCTGATCTCCAGCCACATCCTGGCGGAACTGGAGGCCCTGTGCAAAAGCATCCTCATTCTCAACTGGGGCCGCATCCTCGCCTCCGGCAGTCAAAAAGAAATTCGCAGCGACCTCAAAAACTGGGCCGAGGAACTGGAGATTGTCTGCGACACGCCGGAGAAACTGGCCCGCTGCCTCTTTGACGCCGGGGTGCTGGCCGGCTTTGATTGCGTGCCGGAGGAGGGCCTGCTGCGCATCCGGGTCAAGGACGCGGCCTCGTTTTACGCGCAATGGACGGGCCTGCTGCTGGCCAGCGGGGCGGCGGTGCTCTCCATCCGCGGCCGGAGCCGCTCGCTGCAAAATATCTATGAGAAGGTGACGGCATGAGCGAAGTCCCCCCCATCGCGCCTGTCGGAAGGCCATCGCCGCCGGCGCCGCCCGGCTTTTTCGGGGCGTGGCGTGGCGTCTGGTTGCTGACATGGAGGGCGCAGATGGCCTGGCGGCGGCTGCCGGTCCGGCTGGCGGTGTTGCTGGCGCTGCCGGCGCTGGTCTTTATGACGACGCGCCCGCCGCGTTCCTTCGGCCGTTGGGAGGCCAGCTCGTTCGTTTCCACGCTGGCTTGGCGTCTCTCAAACTCAGGCATGCCATTGCCGCCGGCCCGGCAAAAGGAACTCAATAACATCATCGAGGAGGAATGCGCCCGCGCCGCGGCTTCCTGGCAGGAGCAACCGGGGGAGAGCGCGGACGCGCGGCGGCAACGGTGGCGGTTTGAGGTGGACAGGTGCGGGGACATGATCGTGGCGCGGGCGCGAAAGGTGGTGGAGGGCCGGCAACTCGGCGTGTTCCAGTCAGTGGAAACAGAGCATCGGCGCAACCTGATGGGTTGGGGGCGGACGGCTTCGTTTTATCATTGGCTGGTGGACTTCTACGTTTTGATCATCGTCCCGCTGGCCTGCGTGCGCGGTTGCGGGGCGCTGATCCGGGATGAAGTGCAGACCGACACGCTGGGGTTCTTGATCACCCGCCCGATCAGCCGGGCGCGGTTGCTCGTTGTCAAGTATCTCTCGCAGGTCGTCTGGCTGGAGCTTTTGCTGATGGTGGAAACGTTGCTCTTGTTCGCCGCCGGCGCGGCGCGCGGGATTCCCGCCCTGGGCGTGTTGCTGCCGCTGGTGCTGGCGGTGCAGTTTCTGGCTATCCCAGCCTGGAGCGCGCTGGGGGTGTTGCTGGGGCAGGTGACGACCCGATACATGGCGGCGGCGCTGGTCTATGGCGGGGTCGTTGAAATGGGGATCGGCCGCATCCCGACCAACATCAACACGCTGTCCCTCATGCGCCATATCAAGACACTTCTGTCTCAGAATGCGGCGCTCCAGGGCGTCTATGATTGGCCCGAGGGCCGGGTGGCCACAGCGTTGCTGGCGCTGGCGGTGGCGCCCGTAATCTTTATGACGGTCTCAGCGCTGTTGTTTACGTATATCGAGTACCATCACGCGGCCGAAATGCAAAAGTGAGGCCGCGAATATTTACAATTTACAGGTTAATCTCTTGCCTTCAACGACATCGGCCAGACCCAGAGGAACAGGCCGGCGGCAAAAATCGCGATCACCGAGGGCGTCACAGGCGAATGCACCCCCGGCCCAAAATGGCGGTAAATGGAAGCAATAAGAATCATTAGTCCAGTAAATTGAACCACGTCCTGTGCGCCGACTTGATGACGTTTTTGCGGTGTCATGCCAACGCCTTAAAGAGCATTAACGGTGCCAATATCACCGCCGCCTGCGCGCGGTTTGGTCAAGGGGCGCATCCCATTTAAGTTAAGAATTAAGAATTTAGAATGAAGAGTGGCGACGGGTCCCCCTTTGGAGTGGCGGCAGAATGGCTGCAAAGGTGGCTCTTTTTTGCCATCCACCCGGTGTTTTAGGTGCTAACAGGTGCTAATAGGTGCTAATAGGTGCTATTTCCGCTGTTTTTTGCGGTTGGGGCTGCGATGGGGACCGCAGCTTGGCCTTAATCCAAATGAGGAGATTAAGATTAAGATTAGGAGAGGGTACCCAAAATGAGTGAAATGCACCTCCCGGTGGCGGCGGCAGGATGTTGGAGGCGAAGCACAGAGGGCAGTTTTTGCCGCGAATCGCGCGGGCGCGATGGCGCCCGCGCCGCCAACATCCCGCCGCCGTTTCCCGGTCGCAGGCCCTGGGAAATCCCTTCCGCGAGGTCTGCAAAATGTCAAAGAACAGGCGCGTGAGCGCCGCACACGATCCACATTACCACGTTGTGATGGGACTGCAACATTTATTTTAACATTTATTTTTCACCTGAATTCACCGCAGACCACACAGCGCGGCCAGCCGCAACGAAAACGAGGATGGAGGATAAACAAGGCCAAGGGCAGGGGGATGTCCGGCAGAGGAATTACGCTGCAAATTGAAAAAAGGCAGGGGAATGAACGGCAAGGGAATGGGGACGAAACTTAAATGCAAAGGAATTAACCGGTGTGGAATAATTTCTGAAAAATCTGTTTTCATTCCTCTGCCGTTCATTCCCTTGCCGTTGTTTTTTGGCCGGACTGTGACGGATTGCAGGACAAAGACGCGAAAGGCCCAGAGCTTTGGAGGCGCAGGCTCAAGGCGCTTCGGCTCGAACTGGCAAGCACGGCAGGGCAACGCGGGCGATGCCCCCGCCCTGGCCATCCCGGGCACGGGGGCCTCTCTTCGCGTCCTCTATTGCCCTCTCAGTTCAGAGCTTATAGCGCCGCCTCAGTTGGCAACGCCCACGCGATAGAAGTACGGGCCGGCGTTAGTGGCGGTGGTGTCCGTGTAACTGGTCGTTCCCGCTTGGCCGGCGATGTTGCTTTGGATGGTGCTGAAGGCCGGTTGCGCCGCCAGATTGGTGCTGCTTTGCAGGAAATAGATGATGCCACTGACGCTTTGCCAAGTCACAACCAACCCCGCCGCATTATTGGTCGGAGCGGCTGATGTCATCTGCAAAACCGACAGGGCATTGGTGGGATTCAAGCCGGCAATCCAATCCTGATAGACGTTCATGCCGGTGCCGTCCAGGTCGGCGGTGTCAGTGTTGGTGTTAATGGGCAGGCCATAGTGCTGGAGCCACGCATAGGAAATCATGCTGACCGGTGTTTGATATTCGTAAGCGCCGATGTCCACCGTGCCGCCGACGATGCGGGGATTGCCGTCCAGGTCGGTGCTGCCGACGACATAAGCGTTGTCGCCGGAGTTGATGCAGGGGGAGTTGGATTGCAGGCGCAGGTTGCCACCAGCGTAATTCACGAACAGCGGCGCGTTGGTGATGTTGCCTATGCCGCCGGGCAGAGGCGTCGTGCAACAGTAATTGAGCGTGCTGGAAGGATCATAGTTCGCCCCGTTCGGGGCGGTGTTGAAATAGACGATGCAGTTGTTGAGCGTGCAAGAATCGGCCCCGCCGCCGCCGCCATAGACCAAGTTGCCGGTCAGTGTGCAATTGTAAAGCGTACTCTCATACGCCCCGCCGCCGTCGTCGTTAGCCGAGTTGCCGGCCAGCGCACAGTTGTAAAGGGTGCTTCCCCATGCGCCGCCACCGTAGTCGGCGGAACTACCGCTCAGTGTGCAATTGTATAACGTGCACTCATAGGCTCCGCCGCCTGTCCCGGGGTAATTCTCGGACCAACCCCAAACACCCACAACCCAATTGTTGCTCAGCGTGCAACTATGGAGCGTGGCCCAAGACGCTCCCCCGCCGTAATTGCCCCAATTCGCGCTCAACGTGCAGTTGTAGAAGGTGCCTCCATAGGCCCCACCGCCTGCGTTGCCCGAGATGACACAGTTGGTCAAAAAGCCGTTGGTTGACGCGCTCACGACACCGCCGGCGTAATCGCCATAACCATTCGTCAGCGTGAACCCGGTCAGGCTCGCACCATCACTCAGAGAAATGCACAGATTCGTGCCGCCGCCGTCAATTACGGTGATATCCGGACCGTTGACGCTTTGCACCGTCAGCGGCTTGTCCACGGCCACAATGTTGGTCGCCGTGTCAATCTCCGCCAGGCCGGGGGCTGCGTAAATGCCGTTGGTCACGAAAATTGTCCCGCCCGGCGGCGCCATATCCACCGCATCCTGAATGTTCGCGGCTGCCGTCGCCCAGGACAGGTAGGGCGCGACCGGATTTGTGCTGCCCAAGGCCACATATTGCACCGGGTGCTCCTCCACGTGGATTGTCAGGGACGCGCTCACCCCGCCCGGATAGCTGTCGTTGTAGGCCCACAAGGCCACCAGGTAATCCCCCGGCGCCGTCCAGGTGTGTGAAGTATAAGGCTCGTTGACCTCCACGGAACCATCGCCAAACTCCCACACGCTCAGGTCGGTACGGCCTGCGATCAACGCCGTCAAACCCACGGGGAGGCCTGGCGAAACGAGCGTGAGGGTGGACGTCAGGCTCACCGTCAAGGAGCCCGTCACCGCCCCGGCGTGGTATTCATCACAGCCGATGGACGGCGGGTTGGCCCAGGCTTCGCCGTCAATGTCTGTGCCGCTGGCGTAGGTCGCGCTGCCCGCCCCGATGCAGGGGGATTGGGCGCTCAGATACCAGGCGTCGGCCAGTTGCGGGTCGGCACTGATGTTACCGACACCGTTGGCGGGCAGGGGCGTCGTGCAACAGTAGTTGTTCGTGCTGGAAGGGTCATAGTTGCCCCCATCATTGGGGTCGGTGTTGAAATAGACGATGCAGTTGTTCAATGCGCAGGAAGATGCCCCCCCGCCGCCCACAACGGCCGAGTTGCCGGTCAGCGTGCAGTTGTTGAGCGTGCAGGGCAGATAACCGTCGCTACACGCCCCGCCACCAAAATTGGTTGCCGAGTTGCCCGTCAACGCGCAGTTGTTGAGCGTGGAATCGGCAGCCCCGCCGCCGTCGTAGGCCGAGTTGCGCGTCAACGTGCAGTTGTTGAGCGTGCCGCTATAGGCGCCGCCGCCATAGGAGGCCGAGTTGCGCGTCAACGTGCAGTTGTTGAGTGTGCAGTAAGATGCCCCGCCGCCGCCGCCGGCCGAGTTGCCGGTCAACATGCAGTTGTTCAGCGTACAATAGGCAGCCCCGCCGCCGCCATAGGAGGCCGAGTTGCCGGTCAACATGCAGTGGTTGAGCGTACAGGAAGATGCCCCGCCGCCGTCGCCATAGGAGACCGAGTTGCCGGTCAGGGTGCAATTGTTGAGCGTGCCGCCATAGGCCCCGCCACCTTCCTCAGCGGAGTTTCCAATCAGCACGCAATTGGACAGCATGGCGCTGGTGGATTCGCAGTACACCCCTCCGCCCAAGTAGTCGGCCGCACCATTGGTCAAGGTGAAACCCACCATCACTGCGTCGTTGGCGAGGTAAACGCACTGCCAACTGTAATGGCCATCAATTACGGTGAAGTCCGGGCCGTTGACGCTTTGCACCGTCAGCGGCTTGTCCACGGCCACGATGTTGGTCGCCGTGTCAATCTCCGCCAGGCCGGGAGTTGCATAAATGCCGTTGGTCACCACGATTTCATCGCCCGCCACAGCGGCGGCTACCGCGTCCTGAATGTTCGTCGCGGCGGTCACCCAGTTGGTGTAGGGCGGCGTCGGGTTTGGACTGTCGAGCGCCACGTAATGCGTGGCGGCCCAGACACTCAACGGACTCAAGCCAAAAAGAACAGGTGCCAATTTATATAGTGTTTTCATAGTATTCTCCCGGAATTTGACGGCAGTCGTTGCTCATCCGCCCTTCGTCAAGAACCTGTCGGCTATGGTTTGCTTATCACATTGCCTAAAACGTGTCACAACATAAAGAAGAACTAGTTAAGCCGGGCACTTGAAGTCTGCACCCGATTTCTTTTTACAGGAAGACCAGGAGATCACGCCCGGCCAGCCCAACAATCAAGGCGGGGCGGGTTGCAAAGTGATGGCGCCGGAGTTGGTGGTGCCGAGGAAGGCTCCGGCGGCGTTGGTCGAGTTTTGCAGCACCACGCCTGTCCCGGTGTTGGTGGCTTTGCCCTGACCGGCGCCGAACGTCACCGTCAGCAGCCCGGTTTTGCGATTGATGGAGCCTGCCAGCAAGTTGCTGACGGAGGGGAGCTTGATCAGGGTGTTGCCGGCGCTGACGGCCACATTGAAATTGAGCGGCCCGGCAAGGTTCCCGCCGGAGATTTGCAGGAGGCCGGGGGCGCTGGCCGTGAACGGCAGCGCGGGCGTGCCGACGGACGGCGCCGCCCAAGTGGAGCCTTTCACCGTCACCACGTTGGTGAAGCCCGCCGGGTAACGCTTCGCGCCCGCCGCCGGCTGCTTGATCCAGGTCAGTTGTCCCTGGGGGATTTGATCTCCAAATTCACCGGCATCCAGATTCAGCCAGCCTGTCAACAATCCCGTGTTGCCGTAGAGGCTGGCATAAAACGGCGCGTTGGTCGCCTGCGAAATGGGCACGGTCCGGTTGAAGGCCGCGCCGTCGGCCAGTTGGCCGATGACGGAGACCGCGCCGGCGTGGTTGGTGATGACGGCGTAACCGTAGCCGGCCGGGGAATTGGAGGGCGCGCCCGGAGGCAGCACCATGGTGCATGCGCCCGAGGGCAACGGGCCGGAAGCATCGGCGACCAAAAGCAGATCGGACACCCAGCCGCGGGCCGCCACCGTGCCGATGATCTGGTTGGGATAGTTGTCAAACAAATTGCTCATCAAGACGGTCACGGCCCCGCCCGCGCGCGGGAGCGAATTGGAGGAGCGGCCGGCGAGATCAAACGTGCCGGACAGGGGATAATTGGTCCCTTGCAGCACGAGCGAGCCACTGTAAAAGCGGTTGGAGGCCACGGTCAGGCCGCGGATCATCCCCGCCGATTCTTCCGCCACGCCGGATGCGGCGTTGAAAAGGCCGTTGTAGGTTCCGGCCATGCCGATGAATTGGTTGGTGCAGAAATTGGCCTCCAGAGTCAGGTTGCTCTCCATGACGAAGCTGATCGTCCGCGTGGCGATCCGGCCGAGAGTTCCGCTCCAGTTGCTGAAGAAGCAATGGGCGCTGGGATTGGCTGTGATCGAGTAACCTTCGCCAATGTTCAACATCGCGCCCGGCGCGGGGGCGGTGTCGCCCGGGGCCGAAGCCTTGCCAACCAGCGTTCCGGTGCCGGAGCCGGGGGCCACCGTCAACGTCAAAGGCGCGGTGACTTCGTAAAAGAACCGGCGCGAAACCGGCGGCGAGAAGTTGGTGTATTGGTTTTCGCTCTGGACCGTCAGGATGTTGGTCCCGGGCAGCAGCGCAGGCGCGGCGGACCAGAGCAAACCGGAACCGTATGGGGGGATTCCAACGGCCAAGATTGGGCCCAAAGTCGCCGAATTGGTCGGGCTGACGGTGATGACGCCGTTGTTAATGTTGGTTGTCCAGTAAAACACCTGGGTGGTGTCGGCGGAGGCGGCGCCGAAAATGGCATTGGCGTTCGTGCGCGCGCCGGGCGCCGGGACGGCGATGGTCACGGCCGGCTTGGTGAGGTTGGGCAACACGATGACCTCGGCCGGGGCGCTGAACGCCAGGCCCAGGCTGTTGCGAACCAGGACGGTGTAGAACAGGGTCCTGACGCCGTTGAGCGGCGCGGCGGAAAACGTCAAGGTCGGGCCGGTCGCCGTTGGAATAATGGAATCTCCCGCCAGCCATTGATAAAGCAGCGGCGCGACGCCCGCGGCGGTGACGCTCAAGGTCACGCTGTTGCCCTCGACGACCGGCGTGACAGATGCCGGCTGGACGCTAATGGCCGGGTAGCCGCCCACCGCCAGAGTGGCCGAGGCGGTGGCCGAGCCGAAGGCGTTGCTGACAAAAAGCGTGTAAGTGCCGGCGTCGGATGGCATCAGATTGCCGATAGTCAATGAAGAAGTGGCCGACCCCGAAATCCTACTGCCGTCCTGAAGGAGGATTGCGCCGTGGGTCCATTGATAGATCATGGGGATGGCGCCGGCCACGCCTGCGGATAAGGCGACGCGGCCGCCCAGCGCGCCCACCTGGCTGGCCGGCGGCGAGGTGATGGAAGGCGGGGCCGTGTCAAAGGGCGCGGGAGAAAAGGCCAAAGCCGACAAGGTGGTCGGAAAGCCCGCCACCAGGGAGACCCGGGCCGTCGCCGGATCGAGGCGGTAAAGATTCCCATCGTTTCCGTGGCAGAAGTAGAGATAGTCGTCGGGTCCGACTTTCATGTCGCCCAGGATTTCCCCCCCGGCCAGCGCCCCGATGGTGGAGCTGATGAGTCCATACGTCGGGTCAATCGTATAGAGGACGAATTCCCCGCCGTACAATACGCCGTCAGGCCCGAAGGCAATGGCCGAGATGAAAATGTTACCGCCAGAGTAAATCGCGCTTAGCGGAGTCGCCAGCGCCTGCCCATTGGTGGGATAAATGACAAAAAGCTGGTCGCCGGCGACGCCGTAAAGGATGTTGCTCGGGGAAAAGGCCATGCCGGTCAGAGTGAGCAGATTCGACCCGCCCTCCAGAATGGGGCCGACGGTGGTGAGGCCCCAGGAATTCGTATCAATGCGGTACAAAACGTTTTTCGCGCCATACAAGACTCCGTTGGTGTCAAATGCCAGGCAGGTCAACAGCGTGCTGGTCTCCCCCAGCACGGTCTCCGCCGGCGGATTGGTGCTCAAGGAGACGATGGAGCCGGACCCGCCCCCGATCGAAGCCGCCGTAGCCAGAATCGTGAAGTTGGTCGTCACGGCCAGTGTCACCACGTCGCTGGTGACGGCCCCCGTGGCGTTGGTCAGGACGACGAAATAGCTGCCGGCGTTGGTCGCGGCCACGTTGGAGATGGTCAAGGTGAAGTTGGTTGCTCCTGCGAAGGCCTCGCTGTCAAAGTACCATTGCGGGAACGGCGCCGGGTATCCCGTGGCTGTCACGGAGAAGCTGGCCGTGCCGCCGACGGGGGCCGTCTGGCCGGCGGGCTGCGCAATGACGGCCAAAACCGCCGGGTTATCACTCTGGACCAGGCCGAAGGCGGGGGCCGGAAAGCTCCCCAGTCCGGTGATGGCGGCGTTATTAGTGTTGACAGAATACAGGGCCGTGCCGCCGCGAAAGTCCATGCCGATCATGTAGAGATTGCCGTCGGACCCAAAGGCCATGTCCCGCGCCTGGATCAGGCCGGGGTAGGAGCAAATCGGGCCGATCCGGGTGGCGGCGGCAGTGGCCGGGTCAATGGTGAAAAGAGCGCGATCCCCGCCGAAGAGCGTCCCGTCCGGTGCGGTCGCCAGGCCGTAAATGGGAATGCTCAGCGTGGCCGCCGTGGCGCTGACGTGGAACGGGGCGATTTTGGCGCAAAGGCCGTTGGTCCGATTGGCCGTGTAGAGCCTGTAGCCGTCGCTGATGTACAATGTCCCGTCGCGCCCAAACGCGAGCGCCGCGCCGTCCGTCGTCGCGCCCGCGGCCGCGTTGGTCAGGGTGACGACATTGGAGGCCGCCCCCGTGGCAGGATTGATGATGCTCAGGACATCTCCGGCGCTTCCGTAGAGAGTTCCGTCCGGGCTGAAATCCAGGGCGGTGTCGCCCGGGGCGTTGGTGATGGCGCCGCCCTGGTCATTGGTGGCGGTGACGACGGTGTAGCCAAAAGGCTCGGTTGTCACGAGCAACAATTCGCCTCCGGAGGGGGAGGCGGACGCGTTGACGGTGACAAAAAAGCTGGGCGCCGCGGCCTTGGCCGCGAGCGAGGCTAAGGCCATCAGGAGCAAGGCCGCCCCCAGCGCCGGTCGCGTGAAATGGGCATTCGGGCGAAAGAGCACGATTGGTTGTGGGAGTTTTTGCCGCATTTGTCCACCAGAAAACGGTCTTCCCATGAACAGTTTTGTAATTATCAAGATAACGCAAGGGGTTATTGACAGGCCAGAGTCCATTCAATGGTGGCGTTGGCCGGCGCGTCAATTTTCAGCAGCGCCAGGTTGTCGTCGCCGGCAACGGGTTCGAGGCGAATGCGGGCGTTTTTGGCGGAAGCCTTGAGCGGGTGAAATCCGTTGAGCGCGATGACGATGTCATAGGTTTCGCCGCCGATGATTCTGGCGGCGCCGGTCAGGGTGTGGTCCCTTGCGTTCCAAACCGGCCGCCGCGCCAGGTCCACGTAGCCTTGCATCAAATGACGGCTGGTCGAGAGGAATTGCGGGTGCGGTTCGACTTGGTGAATGGAAAGCATGCGCGCTTCGCCTGGCCGCAAAGTCTGGTTCAAAGTGTCCGAACCTTTCACGCGGCCCGCGAAATGGTTGTTCCAAAAATCATAGACGTAATACTCTTTGGCGCCGTCCAGGCCCAGCGCGCCGTCCACGGGGTCGCCGCTCAAGGGAACGGAGAAACCGGCCTCCTCCGTGGGCAGGGAATTGTTGTAGAACACGGTTTGGTGCCAATGGGAATTGACGGCGAAATCATAGACACGCGGCCAGCCCTCATGCGCGAAAGCATCCACCGGCCGCGCGCTGCGGCGTTCGCTGTAGTAGGGAAAGGCGCGGGAAAGATCGTGCAACACGTCCGGGGACAAATCGCGAAACGAGTTCGCCGTCAGAAGGCGGCTGGCGGCGATGGCGGCCATGGTCAGCATCATCCGGCGGCCGTCGGTGTCGGAGCCGCTGAAGCCTTTGACTTTCCAGGAGCTGTTCAGTTCCTTGGAATCCATGTCGTAATTGAGCACCACGCGGTTTTTGTACCAACGAAGACCGCTGCGCGAAACCATGTCGGGAGAAATTCGGTCGGTGTCATCGGAGGTGCGTTGCGAGTCCACGATGCCCAGGGTCAGGTCGTTGTCCGGCTGATGGAGGTTGCGCTCGTGCAACCAGGAATTTTTGCCCAGCCCGTTTTTGGCGAAGGTGAAAAATGTGCGGTAGAAGGAGGTGCTGGTCGCGTGCGGATCAAGGAAACCGCCCCGGCCCGCCTCCGTCAGCCAGAGATCGTCACAGTAATCCACCATCATGCCGTCAATGCCGCCGCGCATGGCGGCGAAGACCTTGCGCAGATGTTGCCGCGCGTCCGGGTTGGTGAAATCCAATGCGCGGTTGACATCCCGGCCGCAAAGCCAATCGGTGTGCAACGCGCGAAAATCTTTGGACATAAGCGATGGAGGCCCGCCACAGGTCGGCTGAAAATAGGTGAAGGCCAGGCCGCCGCGGGAGTGCATGGCGCGCCCGAATTTCCGGCTCGTGTCATAAGGCGCAACGTAATAACCGCCGCGTTGCCAGTGGGCGTCGTCCCACCACCCTTGCGGATTGAGCGGCTCATAGGTGTCGGGCACCAGCCGGCCAGCCACGCGGGCATAGCGCAAAAAACCGGTGGCGCGGACCTGCTCCATTTCTTCAACCAATCCGGCGGTGGTGTTGAGGCGGTAAGAGGATTTTTCCGGGTGGTTTTGCGCGCCGGGAGTATGCCAGACTCCGGCGTACCACGCGCAAACCGTCGGGAAATCATAAATATGCGGTTGAGCGTGAGTGGCCAGGGCGAGCCGCCGGCCGTATTGTTCCAGCGCGTCGAATGGGTCCGGCGTGCCGCCGTCCAGATAAAAACTGTCGTCGGGCAGATACGTCGCACCAGCGTCCACGAGCCGCCCGACGGGGTCGCTGGCTTCAAGAGCGGCCACGGTGCCAGGATTCCCTTTGTCCGGCGGTTGATTTCCTTGCGGTGATGTCTCGGCCCACTTGGTGAAATCGGCGGTTTTCAATCCGCCTAACACGAGCGAGCGCCGCCGGCCGTCCTGCTTGAAGGTGAGCAGCAGATTGTTGGCGCTGCGGCGGAAGCGGTCGCCCGTCACGCGCGCCTGGGCGCAGGCCGAGTCGCCATTGAGCGAGCGGACATCGGTCCAATCGCCGCCGGGGAAAAGGAGGCCGCCGTTGAGGGGATAAAACTGGCGAACGCGCACCGGCGCCGGCGCGGTATTCTCCAGGCCCATGCGCAGGGTCACAAAGGTGTTGGAGCTTCCGTACAGGTTAAACCCCGTGAGCAGAACGGGAGCGCCAGGCCGGGAACATTTCACCGTCAATTGGGTGCCGGCCCCCAATTCGTCCGTCACCTTGGAAATCTTTGCCGTGCGCGTGCAGTTTGAATCCGCCGTGGACCATTCCCCGATTTGGCTGTGGGCGGCCTGGATGATGATTCGATTCGACGGCCTTTCAAGGAGGTCAAACGTGCCGGCGCCCAGATCATACGCCAGGCGGACGGCATCATTCTGGATGGCGGTCACCCGCTTTGAGCCGGAAGCCAGAGGCTGCGCCTGGAGCAATGAGGGCACAAGCAACGCCAAACCCAAAAGGGCGGCTAAATCCAATGCGGGTCGTCTGCGAAAGAGCAAATCACTCATGATTGAAGGATGGGTGAAAAACCGCGGAAAGGCCATGACCGATTTGAGAAAGTCCATGTATGTTTTGCTCGTGCATCAGGCGGCGGGCGAGGGGTCGAACAGCGGCCGGCCGCCGGTTGGGCCGGCGCAATCAAACGGTCCGGGGCTTTTTCAAACGAAGTTGGCTGGGGGTGAGTCCGATGATTTGCTTGAACCGTCGGGAAAAGTGGAACTCGTCGCAGAAATGCAAACGCTCGGCGATCTCCTTATTGCTCAATTCTTCGGTGATGATCAGCGTGGAGGCTTTGTCAACAGCCTTCATCGCCTGGAAACGGCCGGGCGGGACACCTGCGGCGGCGGAGAACAGCCTGCGGAACGTAGCATAGGACATGCCCAGGGAGCGAGCCACTTGTTGCGGGGATTGATGTCCACTCTGCAACAAACTGCACGCTTTGGCCAGCCAGTGGGGCGAGCGCGAATCGTCAGAGACCTCCAACGCTTCGGCCAGCAAGTGCTGCAGAGCACAGATCTGCTGGAGTGCGCCCGAATCGGCCAGGACCAGTTCCTCCAGACGGCGGAGCCAATAATCCAGCGGTTCCAGGTGCCGCAAGGGCCTGGCCGGATCGAGCAATCCCCTGGCGCGCCAAACGTCGAAGAGGGGGCTGGAGAAAATGATGAAAAACTCATCCCAGAAAGCACCGCTGCCCGGGCCGTACCAATGCGGAATGTCCGGGAAGACGACCCACATGTCGCCCGGGACCAATTTAAGCCGGGTGCCTCTGGCATCGGTGAAATCGCCAGTGCCGTTGAGGAGGTAAACCAGAGCATAGTGGCCCAAAGTTCGCATGGGCCTTTCCGGCGCGGCCGAGGTTTTGCTGTAGGTGAAGGCGGCTTCCGGTGCATCGCCCAAAGTCCGTATCGGCTTCTCCGGAACGCCCGTGTGGTGGCGGAGCAAACCGGCCAGAATAAAGCGCCCCAGGGGGCTGGCGCGCGAGGCCTCGAATACGATTCTCGGTTTAACGTCCAGCGTCGTCATTGAGCAAAAAATACATGTTTTTTCTCAAATCAGCCATGTTTTTTTGAGCGGAATGCAGCCTAAGGTTGGAAAATGGACCTAAGCCGAAAAATCCGTTTGGCGAATGTGCCTGTGGGCGGGGAAAGGATGAGGCGATGGAATCCATTGATCCTGGGCTTCACGCTGATCGAGTTACTGGTCATGATAGCCATTATCGCCATCCTGGCCGCCTTGCTGCTACCGGCGCCGGCCCGGAGCAAAGAGCAAGGCGAGCGGGCCTTTTGCCTGAATGATTTCAGGCAAATCAGCCTTGCCCCGGCCGTGCATCAATTAGGATTACGGTGGAAACCGAGGGACTTGTTAGTGGAAAGCAAACACGAATGATGAACAACGAACGAAAGAGCCAACGAATATGAAAATGAGAGAATGGTGTATGCGGCAAATTTTTCGCAAAAGTCCGGCCGGCCATAAGACCGCCGGCCTCCTGGCGCTGACCCTGTGGGCGGCCTTGCCCGCCGGCGCCCAGACGAACGGCTTCGGTTTGCAATGGGTGGGATACGGGGTTGCAATCACCGATGCCAGCGGCGCCTTCGGCGTGCCGTTGGCCAATTGGACGAGCCTGGATGACGGGTCCGGCTCTACGACCATTCCGGTGCCCAGTGGCGGCGCTTTTTCCGTGACGTGGGGCACGGGCGGCGGGATATGGTGGGACGAGGATGCGACCTACACGGGCTTGACCACCGGAGACGACCAGGCGCTTTCCGGTTGTCTTTATGCCGCTCAAGCCGACTTTTCTTGCAGCGGCCCCATTAGCGTCACTATCACCGGGATGAACTCGGTCGCAACCGGGAGTTACGCGATCAGCCTGGGCGGGGCGGTCGCCCAATCGTCCGAGACCATGACGATGAATCCCGCGACAGTCACCGACGCGAGCAATAACACCTATACGCTGAACTTCACCGCGCCGGGGTACTTTAACTCGAGCGACGGCAGTCTCGCATCAATTACCACGAATTTGACGTTAAGCGGGGACAGCATCGCATTCACGATTTGCAATGATGATGGCAACCTGGGTTATCGCGCCGTCTTGTCCGAGATGACCGTGCAATTCACGCCGGTTCCGGCCCCCGTCGTCACGACATCCCCCCTGAGCCAGACTGTGCCTGAGAACGGCAACGCGAGCTTTACAGTAGGCGCCACCGGGGGCGCTGTTCCATTGACCTACGCATGGTTCTTTGACGGCGCGCTGATGACAGGCCGGACAAATGCGACGCTCAATTTGACGGGAGTATCCGACGGCAATTCGGGAAGCTATCAGGCGCAAGTGACGGATGCCAAGGGCTATTTTAGTTTGAGTTCCGCGGCCACACTGGTTGTGGCGCCGGCCGGTTCCTTTGTCTTGTATGATGCTTCCACTTGGTCCGGTTACAACAACGTGGGGGCTTATCCGCCGGGAATAGCCAATTACTTCAGTGTCGTGCCCGGCACGTCGGTCGCCATCAATCAACTGGGATTTGACTCGACAACGAATGTTCTGACGGACGAAGTGACGGTGCAACTATGGGACGTGGTGGCCGGCCAGGTGCTGGCAACGGTCACTTTTGGCGCAAGCGACAGCTCCATTCCAGTGGGCAGCCCGACGGCGTACCTTTACCTCAAGGCCCCCGCCACTGGAGTGAAGATTGGCCCCGGCACATACGCGGCAGCCCAATATGGCGGAACTTACTGTAATCTTCCGGATGGTGAAACCATTAACACCGCCAACGGGGCCATAGTGGAGGGCCTCTCCTATTATAACGGATTAAGCGGACCGGGCACGCTCCCCGGCTATCTGGATGGACCGACTTACCCCACGTATCTAGGCCCGAACCTGCAATATACGGTCTCCGGCGGTCCGGTCATTACGCAACAGCCGGCGGGCGGTGTGTTTACCCCCGGTGACACGGTGACACTGAGTGTGACCGCCAACGGCAGCCTGCCGTTGAGCTACCTATGGAGCAGGAATAACTCGAGCCTGGGCATAACCACGCCGGGGCTGACGTTGACGAATGTCACGGCTGCCAATTCAGGAACCTATACCGTCGCGGTCAATAATACCGATGGCACGGCCATCAGCAGCCCGGCGGTGGTGACCGTGGCTGTGACGCCGGTTGTAAGCGTCCAGGTGAACCCGGCGATTGTGATTCAAGGAACGGTCGGCGCGCCCTATCAAGTGCAGTACAGCACGGCGCTTGCGTCCTCCAACTGGATTCCGCTCCAGAGTATCCCCGCGTTGCCCAGTTCGCCTTATACCGTTTATGACCCGGCGCCGGCATCCGCGGGTCAGCGGTATTATCGCGCCATCGTCGGCCAATAATCAAAAACAAACGAAAGAACCAACGATTATGAAAATCAGAGAATTGTTTGCGCAGCAAATCCATCGGAACAGCCCGGCCCGCCATGCGTCCGCCTGCCTCCTGACGCTGGCCCTGTGGGCGGCGTTGCCTGCCGATGCCCAGACCAAAAGTTTCGGTTTGCAATGGGTGGGCTACGGGAATCCAATCACCGACACCAATGGCGCCTTCGGGGTGGCTTTGACCGATTGGATGACCCTGGACAACGCATCTGGCTCTACAAACTTTTTCGTGCCCAGCGGCGGCGCTCTTTCCGTGACGTGGGGCACGGGCGGCGGGATATGGTGGGACGAGGATGTGAGCTTCCCGGGCCTGACCGACGGAGAGAACGAGGCGTTTTCGGGCTGTCTTTATGCCGCACAAGGGGACTTCGGTTGCGCCGCCCCCATTAGCGTGACCATAAGCGGCATGAACTCGGTCGCCAGCGGGAGTTACGCGTTCAGCTTGGGGGGGGCAGTTGACCAGTCGGCATTCACCTACACGTTCAATCCCGCGACTGTCACCGACGCCAACAGCAACACATATACGCTGAACTTCACCGCCCCGGTGCTCTATGACGGCGGTTCCATCGCTTCAACCACGACGAATCTGACCTTAAGCGGCGACAGCATGTCATTCACGATTTGCAACGATGATGGCAATGATGGTCTTCGCGCCATCTTGTCCGAGATGACCGTGCAATATACTCCGGCCCCGGTTCCGGTCATCACGACATCACCGCTGAGCCAGACGGCGCCTGAGAACGGCAACGTGACCTTCACCGCCGCCGCCACCGGAAGCGCCCTTCCGTTGACTTATAAATGGTACTTTGACGGGGCGCCGATGACGGGCCAGACAAATGGGACGCTCAATTTGACGGCTGTTTCGGATGGCAGTTCGGGAACCTATCAGGTGGAAGTGACGGATGCCAACGGCCATTTTATCATGAGTTCCGCGGCGACACTCGTCGTGGCGCCGGCCGGTTCTCTTGTTTTATACGATGCCTCCACAATGAACTACTACTTTAGCGTGAATTCTTATTCGCCGGGAATAGCGAATTACTTCAGTGTCGAGACTGGCACCTCGATTACAATTGATCAACTGGGATTTGATTCGGGGACAAACGTTCTGACTGACACTGTCACGGTGCAGCTTTGGGACGCGGTGGCCGGCCAGGTGCTGGCAACGGTCACATTTGGCGCCAGCGACAGCCCGACTCCGGTCGGCGCCCCGGCGGTGTACCTCTACCTCAAGGCGCCCACCAACGCTGTTATGACAGGCCCCGGCACATACGCGATCGCCCAATATGGCGGGACCTACGCCAATGGGCCTGCCGGTGAGACGATTAACACCGGCAACGGGGCCATCGTGGAGGGCGATTCACGTTATTGGGCCGGTGAAAATGGCGGACCGGGCGCCCTGCCTTATATTTCCGACTCACCTCCTTACCCCCACTATTTGGGTCCGACCCTGCAATACAAGGTATTCGGCGGTCCGGTCATTACGCAACAGCCGGCGGGCGGAGTCTTTGACCCCGGCGCGACGGTGACTCTGAGCGTCGGCGCGACCGGGAGCCTGCCGTTGAGCTACCTGTGGAGCAAAAACAACAGCAGCCTCGGCATCACCACGCCGACGCTGACGCTGACAAACGTCACGGTTGCCAATGCAGAAACTTATACCGTCGCGGTCAGTAACAACATGGGCGTGACGATCAGCAGTCCAGCGGTGGTGACCGTTGCGGCGGCCCCGGTTCTGAACATACAGTTAAACCCGGGGATTGTGATACAAGGAACGGTCGGCGCGCCCTATCAGGTGCAGTACAGCACGGCGGCCGCGCCCACCAATTGGATACTGCTCCAGAATATCCCCGCGTTGCCGAGTTCGCCTTATATCGTTTATGACCCCACGCCGATTTCTTCCGCAGGTGGACGATCCTATCGAGCCGTCATCGAATAAGGCGGAGTCAACTTGTTGGGAAGGGGTTGACTGTTGCCACAGTGGTCAACGTGTTATCGCTTAAAGACGAGCGGATTCAGTTCACTGGCCGCGAGGTCGCCGGGCCGGAGCCCGGGCAGCCAGCGGTCGCGGTCGCGCTGACGGCTGGCGGTGTCCAGCGGGGTGACGTGTGTGCCGTCGGGATACCAGATGACAGTCATGACTTCGCGGGTCCGCAGGCTGGAGTTGCCGGGGGCGCCGTGCAAGGTCCAACCGTAATGGAATGTGGCGTCACCGGCGGCCATGGCGGCGCCAGGCGCTTTCATGTAGCCGCGTTTCTTGATGAATTGCTCGAACTTCGCCTCGGTCTCGTCGCTGATCGGCAGGTCGCCAAGATAGCCGTTGCAATGTGAGCCGCTGGCGAAGTACATTGTGCCCATATCGGGTGTCACGTCCGTCAGCGGCATCCACATGGTGATGGTGTCGTCGGTCGCCAGCGGCCAATAATGCTGGTCTTGGTGCCACGGCGTCAGGCCCCCGCCGGCTTCTTTGAGCAGGGCTTGGTCGTGATAGACGCGCACGGCGTCCACGCCAAGCAGATCGGCAGCGATCTTCGCGAAGCGAGGGGACCAGACAAATTGCTTCACGCCTTCGTCTTTCGGCCAAAGATTCATGCCTTTGAGGAAGGCCTTGCCGTAAGTGTCGCGCTGGGCCAAGGGCGTGGCTTCCTCGCCGTGCCTGTCGCGGGCTTCGAGGATGACCGGACGGAAAGCGGCGATTTCGTTCTTCGCCACCACGCCGCGCAACAGGATATGGCCGTCGCGCTGAAATTGAGAAATTTGCTCCGCGGTCAGCGGATAATCGCTGGTGAGCAACGGTAGTTTTGATGCTGGCGTTGCCACGTCAATGTTCAGTTCAGGGAGTCAGTTGGCCGGCGCGGCCTGATGAAACAGCACGCGGGATGGTTGCTCGGACAAAGAAAGGGCAATCTCTGGCGGGGGGGAGCAATCCCGCGCCCGCCGCCGCGTTGACAGGATACACTTGGGCTTTCGTCCGGGTTGCCGCGAAATAAGCTTGCCGGACGAACGCGGCAAAAACGTCCACCTTGTCTTCCTCGACAAAGGCCACCATGCAGCCGCCAAAGCCCGCGCCGGTCTGGCGCGCGCCAATCACCCCGGGCGCGGCGAGCATCGCTTTCATCATCAGGTGCATGGCTGGCGCGCCGATTTCGTAGAGTTCGCACGCGCCGCGGAAGGAATCGGCGGCGAGTTGCCGGATAGCCTGGCGGTCGGAAGCTGTCAGCGCCCCGGCCAGCTTCAGAACGCGGTCATTCTCTTCGATGATGAAGCGGCAACGTCTGGCCACGTCGGGGGGCAGTTCCCCCTGCCGGGCGTTGAAGACTTCCAATGGCATTTCACGCAACGCTTTGACACCAAGCCGGCGCGCGCCTTCCTCGCACTGGGAGCGGCGCTGGCCGTAGGCGGAGCCGGCGAGTTCCCTCTTCGACTTGGTGTCGCAGATGACCGTCCGGATGCCGGCTCCAAGCTTGACGGAGCGGCTCGACAGGTCGCGGCAATCCAGCAACAGGGCGCAACCTGCCCGGCCCGCGCAGGAAGTGTATTGGTCAAGTATTCCACAGTTCACGCCGACGAACTGGTTCTCAGCCCGTTGGCAAAGAAGAGCTTTCCTGACCGGATCCAGTTTCCAACCGTCCAGCGCTTCGAACACGCTGGCCGTCGCGCACTCGAGGGCCGCCGATGAGCTTAACCCGCTGCTCATCGGCACCGTACTGTGGATGAAACCGTCAAAGCCGCGCAGCGCAAAGCCCTCGCTCTGGAGGACAAAGGCCACGCTGCGCACGTAGTTGCTCCAGTGCTTCTTCGGGGCCGGAACGACACGCTCGAGACTGAAGCTCTCCTGAGCTTCGAGGTTCCGGGAGTAAAGGCGCACCATGCGGTCCTCTCGCGGACGCGCCGCAATCCAGGTTTCGCGGCCGATGGCCAGGGTCAGGACGCACCCGAGATTGTAGTCGGTATGGCTGCCCATCAGGTCCACCCGTCCCGGCGCGCGGGCGCAAAATGCAGGGGCGGCGCCGAAGCGATATTGAAACTCCCCCGCAATATGTTTCCAGCGTTCGGCATTTGTTTCCATAAGACGGTTGCGATCCTTTCATTCAGAGATTTGCGGCCATGCCTCCAACAGGGCCGCCACGTTCTGAGCCGGAATGTCCGATTGCATCCGGTGTGAAGGTCCGAGGATAAGTCCGGTGCCTTGGGGCGCGAGCTGGCGGACGCAAACCGCGCTGGCTTGTTTGACTTGCGCGGGGGTTCCGCCGGGCATCACAGTCTGGGTGGAGATGCCGCCATAAAAACTGAGGTGTCTTCCAAATTCGCGGTGCAAACGTTCATGTTCCAGCACTTCAGGTTGAACCGGGTTCAGACAAGTCAGGCCGATATCCACGAGGTCGGGCAGGATGGCCCAAATATCGCCATCGGAATGAAGAATCACCGGCAATCCCGCTCCCCGGAAGACAGCGAACAGGCGCGCCAGACGCGGCTTGAGCAAGCGCCGCCACACTGTTGGTGAAAACAGCAGGCCTCGTTGAGCGCCATAGTCGTCGCCAAAATAGCCTCCATCAACACCCAATCCCACAAAGCGCCTGGCCACCGCAATCTGAATCTCGGCGATGCGTTCGAGCAATTTCTCGACCCATTCCGGCTTCTCCACCATATCCATCAGCAGCGCGTCAAAACCACGCAATGACCAGGCCCGTTCGAACAAGCAGAAACCGAAGTTGGGAGCGACAAAATGCCGGCCATGGTCTTCCGCCAGAGCCTTGGCAGCGCCGTCGAGCAAATGCGGCTCACTCGAATCCGGCCATGGAAACTTGCTCAGATCGGCGTTTTCAATCAGAGGTGCGAATGAGTGCCAGCAGCCCTCCGTCCGCGTGTCCCAGCCGGCCCCCCACCAGTCATAACCAATCCTGCCATCGGCGCCGAGGCGTTTGGGATAGGTCAAGTCCAGGCGCAAGAGGTGGTTGTTGAGCCGTGCCGGAAGCTCCTTGGCGGACAGATGGAAAAAGTCAGCGAGTTTCTTTTCCATGACCGGCGTGTAATTGGTTTGGCAAGGCAGCCAATCCACAGGCTCGCGCCACAGCGCCCGGCGCATGCGTTCCTTTTTTGTGAGTGGGTTGTTCATCCAGTTCAGTCCACCAGTTCACGTTCGATTTGCTCCAAAGTTTTGCCCTTGGTTTCAGGCAGCCTGAAAAAGATGAATAAAAACCCGCCAAGGCAGATGACGGCATAAACCCAGAAGCAACGCGCCAAACCAAGTTTCTCGTACATCACCGGAAAAGTTTGTGAGAGCAGGAAATTGCCCAGCCACAGAGCGACCACCGAAACGGACATTGCGCCACCGCGAATGCGGTTCGGAAAAATCTCGGAAAGGATGACCCAGGTGATGGGCGCCAGCGAGTAGCAGTAACACGCAATGGCAGCAACGACGAGGACGGCTGGAATCAGCCCTTTGATCTGTTCGTGATAGGCCCAGCCCGTGGCCAGGTAGATCAGCGTCATCCCGAGCGCGCCGCTCAACATCAGTGCGCGCCGTCCCCAGCGGTCCACCGTGCCGATGGCCACGAACGTCATCAGCACGGCAACCACGCCGGTAATCACAATATTGAACAAAATGCCGGACACGGCATAGCCTGCGTCGGCAAAAATGCGCGAGCCGTATTGGAAGATCACGTTGATGCCGCACCATTGCTGAAAAACCGCGAGCACGATGCCGAGGAAAAGAATCTTAAGCATCTTGGGCGCGAGGAGTTCGCGCAGATCCACCTTGTCAATCTCGTTGACCAACGTCGCTTCAATGTCTTTGACCGAGCGCCCGGCGTAGGCGGCCCCGCCGATTCTGGCCAGGACCCGCGATGATTCTTCGGCACGCCCTTTCTTCACCAGCCAGCGCGGACTTTCCGGCACGAAAAACATGGCAGTGAAAAAAATGGCCGCGGGCGCGGCCGTCACGCCGAACATCCAACGCCAGGCCGTCTGGACATTCCAGGAATCAAACGGAATCTGATCCACAGTCGTGCCCGGCGGCGCGGGCCGCGCGATGAGCCAGTTGACGATTTGCGCCGCCATCACGCCCAGGGCGATGGTAAGCTGGTTGACCGAAACCAACCGGCCCCGCATGCTGGCGGGCGCAACCTCCGCGATGTAAAGCGGCGAGAGATTGGAAGCGATGCCGATGGCCACGCCGCCGAGCAGGCGGCTGGCGATGAAGAAGGGGAAATTAGAGGCGCATCCCGTGCCAATGGAAGTCACGACGAAGAGCAGGCCGGCCACGATCAGCAGCGGTTTGCGCCCGAACTTATCGCTCAAGGCGCCGGCGAACATCGCTCCGGCCAGCGCGCCCATCAACGCGCTGCTCATGGCCCACCCGACTTGCAGCGCGCTGGCAAGGCGAAAATATTTCTCGTAGAAAACCTCGGCGCCGCCGATCACCACCCAATCGTAGCCGAACATGAGTCCGCCCAGCGCCGCCGCGAGCGAGATTGCGAAAATGTAGGAGCGGTTGAAGATGACGCCGCGGTCATCGCCAGCCAAGGCGGAATTGCCGGATGGCGTCATCTGGCGGATTCCTCAATGGCCTCCGAATCGGGCGCAGTCTTGTTGGAGAATTTTATCCAAAGTCAAAAAATCAGTAATAAAAGGTCACTGAACCGCCGGGCGCGCCTCCAATGGCTCGCACGCACATGTTGTTGAAATTCCGCCACTGCGTGTGCCCGTCCAGGAACAAAACATTGCCGCCCGCCGCCAGGGCGCCATTCAAGTGCGAGGAACGGGCCGGCTTGGACCAATTCACCTCAATGCCGGTAAAATGGCCGTTCTGGGAAATGGTCGCGTCAGCCCCAAGTTCACGAGCCGAAGGGGTGATCATTTCGGTGGACACCCCTGCCGGGCCGTGGATCGTTATGCTCGCCGGCGTCGTCATGTTCGTGTTCCAATTGGTGGTAAACAACGCTAACAAGGCGCCTTGCGTCCCCGAAAACGCGAACGCGAACCCAAGAACCTTGATGTCGGTGCCGGGATTGACAATGTCATAGTCCCAGATGTTTGTGTCGTTGAATTCGGCGAAGGAGGGACAATACAAAATGGACCGCGTAAAACCCTGCGACAGCAGGTTGGTCACCACCACCGTGTCCATATCCCAAGGCCATTCGGCGGCTTCCAGCACGGGCAGTTTGTCCCGGTTCTCGTTCGCATACATCCGGCAGGCCAGGCCGGCCTGCCTGAGATTGCTCATGCAATTGGTCCGCTTGGCGCCTTCCTTGGCCTTGGCCAGCGCGGGCAAAAGCAGCGCCGCCAGAATGGCGATGATGGCTATAACCACCAGCAACTCGATCAAAGTGAACGCGCGAACCGCGATTCCTCTTTTCATCATCATGGAAGCAATCTATGTGCGTTGGGAGATTTCTTCAACCGCTGTATTGTTGGAAACCACCGCTGTATTGAATCATTCAGGCCCCTCGAATTTGCCCGCCGGCGCCGATGCATGACTCCGCGCAAAACATCGCGCTTGCAGGCGGGCTGAAATGGAGTTAGCATGGGGACATTCATGGAGACTGCCTCCAAAGCCGATTTTGAGTTGGTGCCTCGCAGCGAGTTGAGTTCCTTTGCCGTCCGCGAGTTCAAGCTGCCCGCCTTCGCAAGCCCCTGGCATTATCATCCCGAATGCGAATTGACCTGCATTCTGCAAAGTTCCGGCCGCCGGTTCGTGGGCGACAGTATCGCGCGTTTCGGCCCCGGCGAACTGGTACTGCTCGGAGCCAATCTGCCGCATTACTGGCGCAATGACGCTCCCGCGCAAACCGCAAGCACTTACGCCCACTCACTGGTCATCCAGTTCCGGGAAGAATGCTTTGGCGCGGAATTTCTGTCGCTGCCTGAATTGGCCGGGGTGCGCAAGTTGCTGTTGCGCGCCCGGCGGGGCCTCCTTATCACCGGCGCCACAAGCCGCGAAGTCAAGACCAAAATGCTTCAGTTGAAAAACGAAAAGAGCCTCGGCTCGGTCGTCGGCCTGCTCAACATCCTTCACACCCTTTGTCAGTCGGACGAACATCAGACGCTCTCCAGCCACGGGTTCACCGCTCTGGTGGATGAATTTGCCGGCGAGCGCATCAACAAGGCCTATCAATATGTTTTTCAACATTTCACCGGGGCCTTCGATCATCAGGAAATCGCCCGCATGGTCGGCATGAGCCTCTCCGCCTTCTGCCATTATTTCAAGCGCGTCACCGGCCGCCCTTTGTCCGACTTCATCAAGGAAGTCCGCATCGGCCACGCGCGCAAGCTGCTCATGGAAACCGATGCCACCGTGGCGGAAATCGCTTACGCCAGCGGCTTCGACAGCCTTTCCAATTTCAACCGGCAATTCCGCCAGTTGAGCAAAATCAGTCCAAAAGGATTTCGCAAGGAACAGCAGCGTTGCTGACCTGTCGTTTTAGGAAATAAAAATGGCCTCCTTTCCGATATTGACACCCGACTCCCCGTGGCATTAGACATTCGCCCATGAATGTCACGGAATCCCGCTTATGAAACCCAGACTTCGTTCATTGCTCATCATGCTCGCTTGGTTCGGCGGCTTGCAAGCCGTTGCCGATGACAGTTCTCAACGCTGGTCTGCCGGACACGCATGGAAATGGTATGACAGCCAGCCGTGGATTTGCGGGTTCAATTATGTTCCCGGCAACAGCGTCAGCTACACGGAGATGTGGATGGGCTATGCCTTTGACCCAAAGTTTATCGACGGCGAACTGGCGCTCGCCCAGAATGTTGGTTTCAACTGTGCGCGCGTGGTGCTCCCTTATGTTGTCTGGGAGGCGGAACCCGAAGCGTTCAAGCAACGCTTCGAGGAGTTTCTTTCCCTCTGCAAACGGCGCGGCATCAAAGTTATGCCCTGCTTTTTTGATGACTGCGTTTTCGGGCCGGTCACCGACCCGGCATTCGGAAGGCAGCCTGGCATGGTGGTTGGCTGGTATGCCAACGGCTGGACGCCAAGTCCTGGCCATAAGCGTGTGCGGGACCCGCAGGCGCGCGCGGGATTGGAACGATATGTGAAGGATGTCATGGCCGCCCACCGTGGCGACAAGCGTATTCTCTGCTGGGATCTATACAATGAACCAGGCAATTCCGGCATGGGCGACGACTCCTTGCCTTTGTTGAGGGATGTCTTTCGCTGGGCGCGTGAAATCAATCCGGCCCAGCCGATCACGTCGGGCATCTGGGGCGGCAGCGAGCAAATCGCCGCTTTCCTTCGAGTGCAGTCTGACATCATCACGTTCCACAACTACCTTCCGGCGGACGGACTGAGCCTTCAAATCACCGAATTGAAAACACTGGGCCGGCCGTTGATATGCAGCGAGTGGATGAACCGGCCGATCGGTTCCGTCGTCGAAACTTGTCTGCCGGTTTTCCATAAACAACGCGTCGGCGCATTGAACTGGGGTTTGGTCAATGGCCGGACGCAGACGCATCTGCCGTGGGGGCACCAACCTGGAGACCCCGAACCCAAACTCTGGCAACATGATTTGTTTAAGGCTGACCGTACCCCCTATGATGCCAGAGAATTGGAAGTGTTTCGGCAAAACATCCATCAAAAGCTAAAACAGAATTAAGATCAAATCCAAGCCCAACAAACCCTCGACCGCTTAAGTATAACAGGGAAAGCTTGCGCCCGGTGCCCTCTCCGCAATTTGAGCATTTGTCAACGGAACGCAATAAAGAGCCGGTGTTTGCCAATTTCCGTCCATTGACGGCGGCAGGATTCTGTGCTAAATGGAGTTGTGCAAAGGTCGCAGACAACGTCGCTGAAATGCGAAGGCACGCCACTTCAAAAACGGTCTGCCAGGGTTGCGCCCCTAAAAAAGGCGGCGGTTTCAGAGTGCTCGTTCGATGACTTGTCGCAACGGGCCAATACGGAGACCACGGTAATGCGCCGGATTATGAGCTTCCCGTTGCGCGGACTGAGGGGTTGAGCGAAGTCCGGGGGCGGGAAAAGGGCGCGAAAGTTTGTCACACGCCTGTGCCAGGGGTTTTGAGGGATTGGGCCGGCTCAGGCGCGCGCGGGGGGGGTTTGTTGTTGTCTCCAATCGCAATTTACATCTAATCTTATTCCGAATCGCGTGTTGCACGACGGAAAAAACGCAGGAATGAGATTGGGCGCTTTGATGGCGCTGGCCGGCCTGCTCTCGACGCCCGCGACGCCGGCGGAAAGCCGCGCGGCCCAAGCGGACAGTCCGGCGGATTTCAACCGCTCGCATTACACCAAGCAGGATTGCCGGATTCCCATGCGCGACGGCGTCAAGCTGTTCACCTCGGTTTATGCGCCCAAGGACGGCGGCCGGGTCTATCCGATTCTCCTGGAGCGGACGCCGTATTCGGTGGCGCCGTATGGCGCGGATAAATACCCCGGCAGGCTCGGCCCGGCGGAATCATTCGCGCGGGAGGGGTTTATATTCGTTTACCAGGACGTGCGCGGGCGCAATCAATCGGAAGGCGAGTTCATTGATATGCCTCCCCACAAAGCCGATCTGAGCGGATCGAAGGAGACCGACGAGAGCACCGACGCTTACGACACCATTGATTGGCTGATCAAGAACATCCCGAACAACAACGGGCGCGCCGGCCTGTGGGGCGTTTCCTATCCGGGCTTTTACGCGGCTTTCGGCCTCATCGCCTCGCATCCGGCGCTCAAGGCGGTTTCGCCGCAGGCACCGATGGGCGACGTGGGAGACGGCGACGACGCTTATCATAACGGGGCGTTTTTTCTGGCGGCCAATTTCGGTTTTTACACCGGCTTCTGGCCGCGCGGCCCCGATCCGGCCAAGCCCAGGGCGCAGGCGCGCTTCGACTTCGGCACGGCGGACGACTACGACTTCTATTTGCGTCTTGGCCCGCTGTCCAACGCGGAGGAAATATGCTTCCAGCACCAAAACGAGTATTGGAGCGACCTGCTGAGGCATCCCGATTACGACCAGTTCTGGGCCTCGCGCGCCCTGGGACCGGACATGCGCCATCTCTCGGCCCCGGTGCTCCTGGTCGGCGGGTGGTTCGACGCCGAGGACCTGGGCGGCACGCTGAAATTGTTCCGGGCCATGGACCAGGAGGGCAGCGCCCCCGCCTTGACGCTGGTCATGGGGCCGTGGTCCCACGGCGAATGGACGGGGCGGGGGGGCGACCGGCTGGGCAACCTGGACTTTGGCTCAAAGACCGCGGAATACTTCCGCGAGCAAATTGAGCTGCCGTTTTTTCTGCAAGCCCTGAAAGGCGAGGGCCAGGGCCTCAAGAGCGCGGCGGATGGGCGAATTCCCAAGGCCTGGATGTTCGAGACGGGCAAGAATCAATGGCTCCGCTTTGATTCATGGCCCCCGAAAAACGCCACCCCCCGCTCGCTCTATCTTCAAGCCGGAGGAAAACTTTCCTTTTCCCCGCCTGCCCGCAACCGGGAGGAATTCGACGAATACGTCAGCGATCCAGCCCGGCCGGTGCCGGTGACCGACCAGATCGGCCCCGGCATGCCCGGCCATTACATGACCTGCGACCAGCGCTTCGCCTCCCGGCGCACCGACGTGCTCACCTACGAAACCCAACCGCTGGAACACGACCTGACCATCGCCGGCCCGGTCCGGCCTGTTCTGCGCGTCTCGACCTCCGGCACGGACTCCGATTTCATCGTCAAACTGATTGACGTTTATCCCAATGACTATCCGGACCCCGACCCAAACACGCGGGGCGTCCATATGGGCGGCTACCAGCAAATGGTGCGCGGGGAACCGTTCCGCGGCAAATTCCGCCACAGCATGTCGCGGCCCGAGCCGTTCATGCCGGGCCAGCCGGCCCGGATCGAGTTCACGATGCCCGACGCGCTGCACGTGTTCCGGGCGGGCCATCGCATCATGGCGCAAATCCAGAGCAGTTGGTTTCCGATGGTGGACCGCAACCCGCAGCGGTTTGAGGACATCCCGAAGGCCAAGGCGTCGGATTTTCAAAAAGCCGTCCAGCGCGTCTATCGCGGCGGCACAAACGGAACGCGCATCGAGGTGCTGGTCATGGAGTAAACGGCACGGCACACCCCGGTCCCCGCCTGATATTTTCAGTCGTTTTTTGAATCCCTGAAAAATTCGTCGTACCAATAAAATGACCTACCTAGGTCATTTTACTGGCACTCCTTGGGCCGGTGGCGCGGATAAGATCTGGATTGGGAAACAGATTTGCCGTCGTTCTCCCTTGCACGGAATCGCGCGCTGGGCTACCGTTGGAAGCGTGAAATCAGGAGGTTTGTGTTGCCGGCTGGGCAGTTTGCTGCTCGTAACGCTGCTTTTCGCCGGCGGCTTGGCGCGCGGCGAGGATAAACGCATCCGCCTGCGCAATGAAGTCGTCGTCACGCTGGCGGGGCAGAAATCTTCGGCGGCCCCCGGCAATGAGCCTACCAATGAGAGCCGTCTCTATCTCATCCAGTTCGAGGGGCATCCGCTGGCGGCGCAACGGGCGGAATTGCAATCGTTGGGCGTGGATGTGCTCCGCTATGTCCCGGATGACGCTTTTATCGCCAGACTGACCAACGCGCCGCCGGACCGGGTGCGGGGCTTGAGCTATGTCCGATGGGTCGGGCCGTATCTGGCCAGGCACAAGGTTCACCCGCGTCTGACCGCGGCCTGGCAACGAACCAATGCTCCCTTGGCGGTGAACATTCTGCTCTTGCCGCGGGCCACGGTTGACGAAATCGCCCGCGTGCGCGGCCTTTTGGCGTCGGTCGTCTATGAAAGCCACTTGCGCCAGGGGGTGATTCTGCGGGGTGTTCTGGCGCCCGCCGCGCTGGAAAAGTTGGCCGGCCTGGAGACCGTCCTGTGGATCGAACCGGCGCCGCGCCGCAGGTTGGTGGATGAAGCGGCGTCCAAGCTGGTCGGCGGCGACGACGGACGGGTGGCCACGCCCACCGTGACCGAGCAACTGGGATTTGGCGGCCAGGGGGTGACGGTTTGCGTGGCCGACACGGGATTGGACACCGGCGACACCAATACCATGCACCCCGATGTCCGCGGTCGTGTCACCGGTTTCCAGTATTACCCGCCGTTGACCGACGGATCCGACGGCTACGGACACGGGACGCATTGCGCGGGGATCGTGGCGGGCAACGCGGCCACCGGGGAGACGGACCCGGATTCCGGGGCGTGGTACGGGTTGGGCGTGGCCGATCAAGCGAGTCTGTTCATTGAACGCATCTTCGACGCCAACGCCAATGAAGTCAGCCCCGCCCCCAGCGATGAAACGCTGACCCAAGACGCCGTGCGCAACGGGGCGCAAATCGGCGCCAATAGCTGGGGCAACGACGTCCAGGGCGAGTACGACACCGACGCGGCGCAATTCGATGAGCTGGTGCGCGACGCCGATTCGGTGACGCCCGGCGACCAGCCGTACATCCTGGAATTCTCCGCGGGCAACGCCGGACCCGATGCCCAAACGCTGGACAGTCCGGCCACGGGCAAAAACGTCATTGCCACCGGCGCGTCTGAAAACACGCCCAACTACTACGCCGAGCTGTATGGTTTGTACGCCGACGGGCCGGATACGGTGGCCGATTTCTCCAGTTGCGGTCCGTGCGAAGACGGCCGCATCAAACCGGACCTCGTGGCGCCGGGAACATGGATAGCTTCGATGGCCTCGTCAGCCGCGCCCGACGAAGCGGCCATCGCCTGGACGGTGATAGACAACTATTACGTGTACATGGGCGGCACCAGCATGTCCGGGCCGGCGGCGGCGGGCGGGGCGGCGGCGTTCGTGCAATACTACAAGAGCACGCATACCAACGCGATGCCCTCGCCGGCGCTGGTCAAAGCGGCGTTGATCAACTCGGCGTCGGAATTGGACGAGTCGGACGGCGGGCCGGGGCCGATCCCCAACTTGCAGGAGGGCTGGGGCCGGGTGAACCTGACCAATCTCATCGAGTCGCAGCGCAATTTCCAAATGGTGGATCAGACGGCGCCGCTGAGCACGGGCGAGCTTTACCAGCAGCATACGTTCGTGGGTGACTCCAACCAATCGCTCAAGATCACGCTGGCTTACACGGACGTGGCGGGGTTTCCGGGCGCCATCCCCGCTCTGGTCAACCAGTTGAACCTCGAGGTGGTTGGCCCGGATGGAACGCTCTATCGCGGCAACCAATTTGCCGCCGGCGAATCCGTTCCCAACGCCACGGCCGTGGACAGCCTGAACAATGTCCAGGCCGTTCATCTGGCCCAGCCGCTGCCGGGCGATTACCTGATCCGGGTGCGCGCGGTCAATGTGGTCGAGGATGCGCTGCTGGACGTCGCGGGCGTTGTCCAGGACTTCGCGCTGGTCGTTTCCGGTCCGCTCCTGCCGCTGAAGCAAGGGGAAGTGCTGCTGGATCGCACCAATTACACCGCTCCCGGCGTCATCAAGGTGGAAGTGCTCGATGCGGGGCGGGCGGCCAGCAACAGCGTTTCGGTGCTTCTGACCAGCACGACCGAGCCGGCGGGAGAGACGCTCAACCTTTACTCCACCGGCGGCTACGGCGCGTTCACCAACGTCATGGCCACACTGGTGGGAAGCGCCGCCGCCGGCGAGCTGGAGATTCATAACGGCGACGCGATCACGGCGGCTTATAGCGATTCGTCCGGGGCCGTGCGAACGGCGGCGGCCACGGCCGTTCTAAGCGCGCCGGTCATCAGCGGTGTCAGTTCAAGCACCGACCTGGGAGTGATTACGATCACCTGGCAGACGAGCGAAGCGGCCAATTCGGTTCTTTATTACGGCACCAACCGGCTGGCCTTGAACCTGGTGGCCTCGGACTCAACGCTGACCACCAGCCACGCCATCGAATTGGGCGATCTGGCGGGCGGCGTCACCTATTACTTTTCCGTTGTTTCCACTGACGACGCCGGCAACACCGCGACCAACAACAACGGCGGCGCCTCTTACAATTTCGTCGCCGTGAGCACGCCGCCGGTGCTGCTGGTGGATGATTACGACGACGCGGCCGAGAGCACCAACGGTTCGACGGTGATAGACGCCGGGACTTACACCAACGCGCTGGCGGCGACCGGATACGGCTTTGCCTATTGGAAGGTGCTCGATCGCGGCGCGCCGGGCCTGTCGGATTTGCAACTCTACCGCGTGGTCATCTGGCGGACGACGGACGACATCATCAATTACACCGGGACCAACAACACTTTGACCCCGGCGCAGCAAAGCATGATTCAAACTTACTTGAACAACGGCGGCTCCTTTTTCATGGCCTCGATGGGCATTTTGAGCCAACTGGGCGATGTGCCCTTCCGGTCCAACGTCCTGCAAGTCGCCGGGTTCGCGCAGAACCCGGACCCGCCCGCGCCGTGCGATTGTGACGAGTATTTTGGCGTGCCCTCCTTCGTTGGCGCGCCGGGCGATCCGGTCAGTTCCGGCATGAACGTGACGCTGGATTATGCGAATTACCCGAGCTTTGACGATGGATTGGGGGATGTCTATGGGCCGGACTTTGGCGATACCTTCACCCCTGCGACCAACTCCACCGCGATCACCTTCGAACCCGTTTCGGGCAAATGTTGCGGCGCGCGTTTCCCGCCCACCGGCGTGAGCAGTCCCGGCCGCGTGGTGTTCCTTTCTTTCCCGCTGGACACGGTGCCGGAGAGCGGCCCCACGCCGGACAACGAAACGGCGCTGTTGCTCAACGTGCTGGGTTTTCTTGACCCCGGCGGCAACGGCATCGGCACCGTGACGTTGAACCAAAGCGACTACACCATTCCGGCGCTGGTAACGGTTCAAGTCGGGGATTACGCCATCGCCGGCGCCGGCCAAACCCAGGCGACGTTCTCCACCAGTTCCTCCACTAATCGGGTCGTGGCGACGTTGAATGAGACGGCCCATGCGGGCCTGTTCAGCGGATTCATCATCCTGGTGGCCACCAACACGGCTGTTCCCGGCCAATTGCGCGTCCGCAATGGAGACACCATTACGGCCAGTTACTTCGATGCCGCCATCAACAGCAACCTGCTGGCCACGGCCATTATTGACACCAATCCGCCCATTATCACCGATGTCGCCGTCGCCACCAATGCGGACAGCGTGGTTGTGACGTGGAACACTTCCGAAGCGGCGGATTCACTGGTGCAGTATGGGGGAGGGAGCATTCTCGATCACACGGCCTACAACGGGCGACTGGTCACCAGCCACGCCGTGACGTTGAGCCAATTGCTGGCCAACCACCTTTACTATTTCCAGGTGGTCAGCCGCGACAGCGCCGGCAACACCGCGACCGATGACAATCAGGGCGCTCTTTACAGTTTCACCACCCCCAAGCTGCTGCAGCCGCCGTGGTTCGACAACTTGGAGAGCGGGGCCAAGAACTGGACCGTCGTGCCCGACACCACTTCCGGGTTGGGGTCCAGCCTCAATTGGACGCTGGGCACGCCGCACAACGGGCTGCAGACCAGCGCCCATTCCGGCACCAACGCCTGGGGCAGCGACCTGGATGGCGAGCAAATTCCCTTCTCGGCCTCCAGTTACCTTTACAGCCCTGTCATTGACCTGACCGGGTTCAGCCAGGCCACGCTGACGTTTTGGGACTGCTTTGATTTTTCGGAGATTTTTTACGATCCCTACTATTATGAGCAGGGACAAATTCTCATCAGCGCCGATCCCAGCACGCCTCCCACCAATCTGCCGGTGGCCGTTGACTTCAGCGGGTTGAGTTCGCTCAACTGGGAAATGGAAACGGTGGATTTGACGCCTTATGTCGGCCAGCCCATTCAAATCGTCTGGGACTATTTGGGCTTTGAAGGTGGAACGAGCTACGGCTGGCTGGTGGATGACGTGGGCGTCACGGGCCTGTCGGCGGGGGCCGGCGGTACTGTGGTCATCTCCAAGAACATCGCGTCGGGAAACTTCACGCTGACCGGGCCGTCAAGTTGGAGCCGATCCGGTTCGGGCCTGGTCACCACCATCACCAACGCGCCGCCCGGGCAGTACATCGTGCAATTCGGCGACGTCGCCTTTTTTTACACGCCGCCGCCGCAAACCAACACGCTGGCGTCCTCCAACACGCTGACCTTCACCGGCGCCTACACGTTTCCAGACAGCCTCGGCAACGGCATGTCGGACCTTTACCAACTGTACTATTTCGGGACCCTTTCGACCAATCGCACCCGGTTCACGGACACCGACGGAGACGGCATGAGCGATTACGCGGAATTCATTGCCGGCACCGATCCGACCAACGCGGCCTCCAATCTTCGGATCATCCGCAGCTTTCTGAGCAACGGGGTGATGACCGTGCAATGGTCGGCCATCCCCGGCCGGATTTATCAGGTGCAAAGCTCCACCAATTTGTTTGACTGGACGCCGGTCTCCCTCTGGACGCAAGCCCCGATCCTCCAGCCCAGCCCGATGAGCTACACCTGGACCAACGCCGGCGACCGGGCGCGGTGTTTCCGCGTGGAGGTCCGTCCGTAGCGGGCGGCCAGCGTTTCCCCGCCAGTCTGGCCCTGCCAATTCTGATTTTGTCCGGCAACGCCAAGCCGCCATCGGCCGGCGACCTGAAAAGTCACCTTGTCTAAACGTTGAGGCCGCTCAAATGATGAGGTAATCGGCCGGCAGGTTCAACCCCGGGGGCGGGAATTGGGCCGCCTCGATCCATTTTTCGCGGGTGGATTGCAGGCGTGTGGTCAGAATGTGGGCCATGCGCTTGAACAATTCGTAGCCGAAATCGTGATCCCGGTCGCATTCCTGCAACAGGCGGCTGCCGTAGAAGAAGATGGACTCCGTGGGCACCTCGGCGACGGCGTTAAAGTGCCAGTAATAGGGGGGAAAAAGCCACGACCAGCCCAGAACATCGCCCGGCCCGATGGTCTGGACGCGCAGTGGCGAACGGGCGCCGGGGGTCTCCAAGGCAATCAAGCCGCTGATGACCAGATAAAGGCAGTTGGCCGGCTCGCCGGTCTCCACGATGCGGGTGCCCGGCTCGAAGGTGGCGCGCATGGCGTATTCGGCCAGGATATGGCGGTTCCGGTTCCCCAATCCCTCGAAGAGAGGGTGGTCGGGCAGCGATTCGGCGGTAAAAGCGGTTTTCGCCTTGGGCGCCGTCAATGTAGCATTCATGTTCTAATCCTTACGAACAGGCCTTATAGCCAAAAGAGTGCCACATTCGGGCGTGCGAAAAGCCCCGCCCTCCCGGAAGGAGCCTGTCTCAAATCTGGACGGAGTGAAGGACGCCCTCAACCCGGCTTGTACGGGGCGATGGAATCAATGCGGTAGCGGCGCCTGGAACCGTCCACGGGCACTTCGACCTCTTCCAGGGGTTTGCGGTTGAGCAGCGACTGCGCCACAGGCGACAAATAGCTGATGATGCCCTTCTCCGGGTTGGAGTCCCACGCCCCCAAAATGATGAAGTGTTCGGGATGCTGCTGATCGAGGTCCGTCACCCGGATTTCGGTGCCGATGCTCACAATGTCGGTGCGGGGGTTGGCGAAGTCGGCGCCGCGGGCGCGGACCAATTGGGATTCCAATTCACCCTTGCGGCGCATGAGGATTTTCTGCATTTCCTTGGCCGATTTGTATTCGTGGTTCTCGCGCAGATCGCCGTAGCTGCGGGCCAGGGCGATCTCCTTGGAATTGGCCGGGATGGCCTTCTGCACCAGTTCGGCGTACTCGTTTTTGCGCCTTTCCAGGCTCTCCCAGGAAACCAGAAACGAAGCGTCCTGCCGGGTCTGGTCGCCGGAGATCATGGTTTGGACGGCGGGATAGGTCTTGACGATGCGCGCCAGCAGGGAGCGTTTGTCCATGTCGTCGAAGCACGGGGAGAGTTGGAGGGCGCGGGTGAGGTCCTTGATGACCTCCAGGTCGGCCGAGCCGATCAGTTCGACCAGCAGGGTTTGATCGTCCAGAATATAGTCGCGCAGCTTGTTGGAGCGTTTTTCGTTGAACTGGTCCCGCTCCATGGCCGTGAGCATGGCGCGAAAGACCTCCGGACCGAGGATGTCGGCGAAGGAATCGGAGCGTTCGCGCGCCAGCCACAAGAGCAAATTGCTGCCGGCCTGATGCTGGCTGATGAGGCGGGCCAGCAACTCCTTGAGGGCGTCGAGTTTGCCGTTGGAGATCAAGGCCAGGGCGACTTCGCCCGCCAGCTTGGCGGAGACGTGATTGAGCGCGCCCAGCAGGGCGTCGGCCCAGCGGTCGGGAATGCTCTCCTTGAAGGATTGCAAGGCGCGGCGATGTTTGGCGGCGGCGATTTGCTCCAAAACGCCGCCGACGCGCGCGGTTTCCTGCTGCCAGATGGCGGCGGCGGCCAGTTCCCCCTCCCCGGCAGCGGCCTCGCAGGCCTGGCGAATTTCGTCCCGCACGAAGATGGCCTCCAAGGCGATGGCCGGCTGGGTGCGCTGATGGGTCAGAATCTCGGCGTTCAAGGTGGTAATGACCTCATTGGCCATGGCCGAGCCGTCGGTCAAATCGGAGAGGTTGCGCAGCAGTTCGTGGGCGACGTTGCCGCGGGCTTTGAGGCCCTTGGCCGCGCGGAACTCGCCCATGAGCCGGCTTTGCAGGGAGACTTCCTTGGCCTGGTAGATGATGGGGTCGGATTTCTTGGTGGGGACTTGGAAATGGCCGTCTTTTTTCAACTCGCGCTTGGCCCCTTCCCACCACTTTTTCCAGTCGTCCTTGATCACGTCGGGCACCAGGACCTGCTGGATTTGGTCCAGCGTGGCGCGGTTGCCGAAGCTTTGGAGGACCAGTTTGATCAAATCCAGATGGTGCAGCGCGGCCATCTGGCGCAAGGCCTCCAGGCCGGAAACTTTGCGGGCGTAAATGTGGTCGCTGGAAATGGGCTTGAGCGATTCGGCGGCGAAGGTCAGGTCCATGGCATGGCCGGGCTTGGACTGAAAATCAACCACGCACCGGCCGAAAACCGGGTCCACGGACACAATTTCGCCAAAGCCCCAACTGCGATGAAAGCAGTAGCCGCTCTCGGTCAGGGCCGTCAAGGCTTCCACGTGTGGGCGGGTCAATTTGCCGGCGGCGGCCAGTTTTTCGAAGTCTTCTTTGCTCGCTAAAGTCTCGCGTCCCATAAAGGTGGAGCCATTATTAAGGCGTGACGGGTGAAAATCCAAGAGAAATTGCCGTGCGGGTGTTGCGCCGCCGCCGCCCGGAAGGCCCTTATGTGGAAAAACTGCTCGATGAGGAACTGTCGCGCCACGCGCTCTCGCCGCCGGACAGGGCGTTGTGCCAGGAACTGGTCTTCGGCCTGGTCCGCTGGCAAAGGACGCTGGATTGGCTGGTCGCCCGCAAAACGGCGGCCCGCGCGCAAAACGCCGGCTTGCGCGTGTTGCTGCACTTGGGGCTATACCAGCTTTTCTGGCTGCAACGCATTCCCGACCATGCGGCCGTCCATGAAACCGTCGAGTTGGCCAAACGCCTTGGATTCGGCCCGCGCGCCGGCTTCCTGAACGCCATTTTGCGCGGCTACATCCGCCAGCGCGAGGCGACGCGGGAGACGCTGGAGGGCTTGAAGGAAAGCGACCCGGCGTTGGGCTATTCCCATCCCTCCTGGCTGGTGGAGCGCTGGCAGGGCCGCTGGGGCCGGGCCAACACGGCGCGGCTGCTGGATTGGAACAACCGGCCCCCGCCCGTCTATGCGCGCCTGAACGAATTGAAGACCGACGCCCCCCGCCTGGGCGCCCGCTGGCAACAGGAGGGAATCGAGTTCGAGGAACGGCAATGGGATTGGACCGGCCCGCAACTGGTTTTTGAGTTGCGCCGCCATCCGCCGCTGGCCGCCTGCGGGAGTTTCCAGGACGGCTGGTTTTACGCGCAAGACCCCGGCACGCTGCTGGCCGTGCGGCAGTTGGATCCGCGGCCCGGCGAGAGCATCCTGGATCTTTGCGCCGCGCCGGGCGGCAAGACCGCTTATATCGCCCAGCGCATGGGCAACCGGGGGCGGATCGCGGCCCGCGACCACCAGCCGGAGCGGCTCAAACTGGCGGAGGAGAACTGCCGCCGTCTGGGCGCCACCTGCGTGGAATTTTCCGCCGCCCCCGCCGCGCCGGGTGAGTTTGACCGGATTCTCATTGACGCGCCCTGTTCGAACACGGGCGTGATGCGGCGGCGGATTGATTTGCGCTGGCGCGTGCAACCATCGGAGATGGCACGTCTCTCCCAGGCGCAAGCCGGCCTGCTGGCCCAAGCCGCGCCCGGCCTGAAACCCGGCGGCGTGCTGGTCTATAGCACGTGCAGTCTTGAGCCGGAGGAGAACGGGGCGGTCGTGGGGAAATTCCTGGAAAGCCATCCCGCTTTCAAATTGGAAAGCGAACGTCAATTGCTGCCCTTCAGCGACCAGGTGGACGGCGCGTATGTGGCCACCCTGCGCCGGGCGCAGGCCAGTCCGAGTATTTGATAGCTGGTCTTCTCCCATCTTAATCTTAATCCTAATCGTAATCTTCTTCGTGCCATCAGGATCAGGATTACGAGGCGGCGGGCGGTCAGTCCGGGCGGGGCTCCAGGCGGGCGATGGCGGACATGATTTCGTCGGCCACTTGCTGGTAAATCTCCCGCAGCCGCTGCTTGGAGGCGGTCGCGGCCTCGGCGCGCAGGGCCTGGAATAAGAGCGGCTGGCCGTACTTGACCATCAGCCGCCGCGGACGGGGCAGGCGCTTGTGCGGGCCAAAGGCCTTGTGCGTCCCAAAGACCCGCGCCGGCACCACGGGCGCGCCGGATTTGATCACGGTCAAACCTATGCCCGACCGGGCCGGATTCAACTGGCCGTGGCGGCTGCGGGTGCCCTCGGGGAACAAGATGATCGCGCGGCCCTCTGCGAGCCGGTTGAGGATTTCCTTCAAGCCGCGTCCGGTGCCCCCGTCGCGGTCCACCGGCACGACTTCCCAGGAGCGGAGGATGGCGGCCAGGATGGGGACATGAAAGATGGAGTCCCGGGCCAGGTAATTGATCTGCCGCCGGATGCCGGCGCCGACCAGGGGCGGATCAAGGTAACTGGCGTGGTTGGCGGCCAGAATGACCGGGCCGGTGGCGGGCACCCGTTCGGGGTTGAAGACGCGCCAGCGAAAATAGAGGGCGAAGAGGGCGCGAAAGAAGTGCCACCCGCACCGGTAAGGAAGAGTCATAAATCCAATGTGTCATTGCGCGCCATCGCCGCGGAATTCTTGGCCGCCCCGGCGCGGGCTGTCCAGCTAATTTCGGCTGGAGCGTCCCGGAGGACGCGCCGCCGCCAGCAAGCCGGGCAGAGTGCATTCGAGCAGGTCGCCGATGCGTTCGAGCGCCAGGTCGGCCGGCGGACAAGCGGCGAGAATTTTGGGGTCCAGCGCGTAGTGTCCCTGCCGGACAAAGACGGTGGTCACGCGCGCTTTCCAGATTTTTTTGATGGCGGCCAGCAAGCGCAGCTTGTCGTCCACCACCACGTAATGGGGGGAGGGATAACGGCGGGCCACGTCGGCCAGTTCGCGTTCCTTATGCGCATAAACCAGGACGTGGCCGTTCACCGCCTCGCCCAGGCCCGAACATTCCACTTTGCGGGGCTGGAAGACGACGTCGCCGTCGGTCAACAGCGCGGTGCGGCCCCAGGTTTTGGCCCGGGCCAGCACGTCCAGGGAATGGGGATAGAGGCGGTTGGCGAAAGGGTAATTGATGAGAAACCGGGAAACGGCCAGGAGGCGAAGGTCATGCGGATACTCGGCGCGAACCTGTTGCAGCGCGCCGAGGTAATCGGCGTAACCCAATCGGGCGCGCAGCTTCTGGAAGATGGCCCAATAGCGTCCGGCCCCGCGGGGGCCGACCTCGCGTTGGAGGTGGCGCTGCAAATCGCGGGCCACCCGGTCGTTGTCCAGCAGGGTGTTGTCAACGTCAAAAAGAAAAACGACTTTCGGCCCCGCTTTTTTGTTCATGGCCCCGACAAAAAACGTCCGCCTGCCGTTTCTGTCAACTGCGATGCACGAATCGGAAGCCGAAAAATGGCGAAAAGAGTGTTGAAATTTCAGGGCGGCGGCTTTTTCCCGGTCTGGGTCGCAAGGCCCGTCGTCAAATGTCCCAAACCAAGTCGCGCAAGCGGCATTTGAGAGCCTTGGCAATCCGGGCCAGCGCCTCAAGGGTCGCCTGTTTCTCCCCTCGTTCGATGTCGCCGATGTAGTTGCGCGTGAAGTCAGCCTTTTCCGCCAGGGCCTCCTGGCTCAGGCGGGCCTTTTTGCGCTCGCTGCGAACGGCTTCTCCCAAAGTTCGGTAGATTCTGCGCGAAGACGCTTTCAACATCTGGAATCGAAGCAGAACCAGGAATTGGAACTACCAACCAATGGTTGGTATTTTTTTCACTTTGGCGCTTGACATTTCCAAAAGAATCGCTTATCAAGTCGGCCCACAACACATTATGTTCTTATGAATTCCCCAAAGGCAAAGGCGCTTGAGTCCAAGGCGCTCCAATTGAAGTGGTTCCGTCCGCGGAAGCTGCCGAAAACATCCAAGAGCCCCGCGCCGCGGCTGTCTTGGCGCGCCGGCTGGATTACTCTCCTGCTGACCTTCTTCTGTTCGGCGCGGCTTCTGGCCGCCGTCCCGGTTCCGCCCACAAACTCATATTCAAATCCGTGGCTGGACTGGTGGACGTTCAGCAATACCAATACGTGGCAGTCGATGCTCGGGTACAGTGCCGTCTCTTATACAAACCTTGGCGTTTCGTTCATTGGCAATGGAACCTCGGTGGTGGTGGACGACAGCTCCAATGTGGCGTGGCTGCGATACAATGTATGGGAAAGCGATGGCACGACCAACCTGACGGTGGAGGTGGGCAGTGTCATGCTCTGGTTTTCCCCAGATTGGGCCAGCCAGAGTCAGGGCGGAAACGGGCCTCAGGTATGGGGCCGGCTGATTGAGACCGGCGCTTTCACCAGCAACGCGGATTATGGCTGGTGGAGCCTGTATCTGGACCCGCCCGGCTCCAACATATATTTCTCGGCCCAGAACGGGAGCGGGAACCAAACCAATTACCTCGCCGCGCCCATTTCCTGGACGAGCAACCGATTCCATTTTCTGGCGCTGACGTATTCGGGCACCAACACGGCGCTGTACATTGACGGCGCGTTTGTGACCAACGGCCCCGGCGTCACGATTTATCCCAGCCCGCAGGTTCTCTCCAACGGTTTTTGGATGGGGAGCGATGGAACCGGCACCAACCAATGTCACGGCGTTCTGGATGGCGTTTCGACCTACAACTGGCAGGTGGACAGCAACACCATTGGCGCCACATTCTTTCTCAATGAGATTTTCTATCTCCTCAATCCGTGGAACCAGGCCAACATCACCCAGGCGCCCTTCACCCCCGAGATCAGCCCTGTCTTTGACGCCGTCAGCGGGCCGGGCTACCTGCTGGTCGTCAGCAGCAACAGCGGCTGCGGCAACAGCAGCAACGTCTGGATCACCAACACCACAGCCACGGTGAGCAACAGCGCGGTGAATCTGACCTTCACCATCGCGGGCGGCTCCAACGGCCTGCCCTATGACGTCTTCGCCACCACCGCGCTGGCGCAGCCGTTGACCAACGGAATCTGGACGTGGATGGGGCAGGGCTATCAGTGCGTTACCTACACGATACCGGGCCTGACCAATAGCGATGTCTTTTTACTTCTCGGAACTCCACAGGACTCTTATGGGAACGGCTTGACTGACGCTTATGAACTCCTTGTTTTGCATCAGAATCCGGCTAACGGGAGCAAGAGTGGGGACGGAATGCTGGACGGGTGGAAGGTCTTGTGGGGCATGAACCCCTTGATTAACAATTCCGCTCAACCCGGAGAACGGGCCAATTACACGTATGACGGGACCGGGCGGCTGCAAACGAATTCTGGAGTCTTGCCCGAGATATTCAGTTTCGATGCTGAGGGAAACATTCAACATGACCAACCCTGAACGAGGACAATATAATGAAACCACGATTTCTCGTTCTTTTTGGATTGATCACGCTGGCGGCCATTTGCCGAGCCCAGGACGACCAACCCGCCAACTTTGGCGAAGGTTGGTACGTCTCCGGGATTGTCGCTGTTACGAACGCACCCTCTCCGGGCAACTCTGACCCATCCAACCCAA